>ENA-OUPA01000105-OUPA01000105.1-human-gut-metagenome-genome-assembly--contig:-NODE-105-length-69208-cov-22.1638_pt1 | contig 69208 bp, 65 predicted proteins | sample MGYA00237939_ERZ548770 | MGnify/ENA primary metagenome ERZ548770 (study PRJEB26490, sample SAMN05356877) | human gut metagenome | biome: terrestrial biome; feature: human-associated habitat; material...
TCAACATCTGCTCCATGATGAGCGAGCTGGGCCGCGAGACCGTCTCCGCCTACGCTGCCGCCAAGGGTGCACTGAAGATGCTCACCAAGAACATCGCTTCCGAGTACGGCGAGTACAACATCCAGTGCAACGGCATGGGCCCCGGCTACATCGCCACCGCCCAGACCGCTCCCCTGCGCGAGACCCAGCCGGACGGCAGCCGCCACCCCTTCGACACCTTTATCTGCGCCAAGACCCCTGCCGGCCGCTGGGGTGACCCGGAGGATATGGTGGGCCCCTGCGTGTTCCTGGCCAGCCATGCTTCTGACTTCGTCAACGGCCAGATCCTGTACGCCGACGGCGGCATCCTGGCTTACATCGGCCGTCAGCCCAAGTAACCCCGTCCTTTAAAACAAACAGAAAGCCGCCCGGAAACGTTCTCAGACGCTTCCGGGCGGCTTTTCTTGTGGTCGGAGTGGCGAGACTCGAACTCGCGGCCTCCTGCTCCCAAAGCAGGCGCGCTACCAACTGCGCAACACCCCGACAATATTCAATTGTACCTGTACAGTATACCTTTTTTTAGAGTGTTCGTCAATAGATTCATCCGGCGGCCGGAGTGCAAAAAATCCCGCCCGGAAATCCGGGCGGGATGCAACGGTTTTACAAATAGAGTGATCAGTCTGCGAACAGCGGAGTGGACAGGTAGCGGTCGCCGGTATCGGGCAGCAGCACCACGATGTTCTTGCCAGCGTTCTCCGGGCGCTTTGCCAGCTGCAGGGCAGCCCAGACGGCAGCACCGGAAGAAATGCCCACCAGCACACCTTCCTTGTGACCGATCAGCCGACCGGTGGCAAAGGCGTCGTCGTTCTCCACGGCAATGATCTCATCATAAACCTTGGTGTCCAGCACGTCCGGCACAAAGCCTGCGCCGATGCCCTGGATCTTGTGCGCACCGGCAGTGCCCTTGCTCAGCACCGGGGAGGAGGCGGGCTCCACGGCCACGACCTTTACGTCAGGGTTCTTGCTCTTCAGGTACTTGCCCACGCCGGTCACGGTGCCGCCGGTGCCAACGCCTGCCACAAAGATGTCCACCTTACCGTCGGTATCGTCCCAGATCTCGGGGCCGGTGGTCTCGATGTGTGCCTGGGGGTTGGCCGGGTTCACAAACTGGCCGGGGATGAAGGAATTGGGGATCTCCTTTGCCAGCTCATCGGCCTTGGCAATGGCGCCCTTCATGCCCTTGGCACCCTCGCTGAGCACCAGCTCGGCACCGTAAGCCTTCATCAGCTGGCGGCGCTCCACGCTCATGGTCTCGGGCATGACGATGATGATGCGGTAGCCCTTGGCAGCTGCCACGGCAGCCAAGCCGATGCCGGTATTGCCAGAGGTGGGCTCGATGATCACGGAGCCTTCCTTCAGCAGGCCCTTGGCCTCGGCGTCGTCGATCATCTTCTTGGCAATGCGGTCCTTCACGGAACCGGCCGGGTTGAAGTACTCCAGCTTAGCCAGAATGTGAGCAGGCAGCTGCTGCTCCTTTTCAATGTGGGTGAGCTCCAGCAGCGGGGTGTGACCGATCAGCTGGTCAGCGGCAGTATAGATCTTGCTCATAATAAATTTCCTCCTGATACAGATACAACTTCTCGAACGGGCCCCGGCACCCGAGGTGCGGCCCGGAACTACAAACCTTTAAACCAACATTGTTTGTGGGTTTGATGGTATTATAGTCCCCTTTGCCCTGCTTGTCAATGCTTTTTTGCAAAAAAGTGGGATTGAAATATTATTTACCCTGTTGTATAATAGGTTTAACATTCTATGGACATCAAAGGAAGTACACGAATATGATCGTTTCCACCAAAGGGCGCTATGCGCTGCGCGTGATGATCGACCTTGCCGAACATCAGGCGGAAAAATACGTTCCCCTCAAGGAAGTCGCCGCACGGCAGGAGATCTCGGAAAAATATTTGGAGAACATCCTCAAGGTGCTGGTGCAGAACGGCTTTCTGGAGGGTCTGCGCGGCAAGGGCGGCGGTTACCGCCTGACCCGCAGCCCCGACCAGTACACCGTGGAGGAGATCCTCATGCTCACCGAGGGCAGCCTGGCCCCCGTCACCTGCCTGACGCCGGGTGCATCCCCCTGCGCCCGCCTGGCCAACTGCCGCACCTATGAGATGTGGAAGGGCCTGAACGACCTCATCTCCAACTATTTCAGCCACATCACCCTTGCCGATCTTGCCCTGCCCGATCAGGCCGGCAACGACTATGTGATCTGACTCGTTCCTGCTCCGGCTTCTTACGGCGCACCGCACATTGCGGTGCGCCTTTTTTGCACAGTTCCTCGCGAAATGTGTGGGAATTCTTGGCAAGTATCACGGTTGATGGACGTCCGACGATGCGGTATACTACCACTTGTATCTCACATTTTTTGGTGACCGTGAAAGGAGCGATCCGTTACGAAATATATTTTTCAGTTTGCGCGCATTCTGGCCTTCTGTTTTCTGGGCGAGGTGCTGCACGCCGTGCTGCCGCTGCCGGTGCCTGCCAGTGTCTACGGGCTGGTGCTGCTGCTGGCTGCCCTGAACTTCGGCTTTGTGAAGCTGGATGATGTGAAAGAGGTGGGCATCTACCTCACCGGCATCTTCCCGCTGCTGTTCGTGCCTGCCGCAGCCGGCGTGATGGAGCTGTGGGCCGAGATGGGCAACATGCTGCTGCCCATCATCATTGCCATCATCCCGGTGACCGTGCTGGTCATGGTCTCCGCAGGCCGCACCACCCAGGCCATGACCGGCCGCAAAAAGAAGGAGGCAGACCATGCTGAATGATTTCCTGTCCGGGTCGGCGGCGTGGGGCGTGCTGCTCACGCTGGCAGCCTTTGCACTGGGTGCCCTGATCAACCGGATCACCGGCAAAGCCATCTTCAATCCCCTGCTGCTGGGCAGCATCTTTGTCATCATCTTCCTGTCGGTGTGCAAGATTCCCTACGCCGACTACAAGGCCAGCGCCGCCCCGGTGAACTACCTGCTGCTGCCGGCCACCGTGGCTCTGGCCATCCCGCTGTATGAAAAGTGGGACCTGCTCCGGGAGAACGCCGCCGCCATCATCGCCGGCATCTCGGTTGGCACACTGGTCAGCCTGGGCAGTGCCCTTGCTCTTGCCCTGGCGCTGGACCTGACCCAAGAGCAGTACGCCACCCTGCTGCCCAAGTCGGTGACCACCGCCATCAGCATGGACGTGGCCGCTGAGCTGGGCGGCATTGCCGCCCTGACCGGTGCCATCGTCATCCTCACCGGCATTGCGGGCAGCCTGCTGGCCGAAACGGTGTGCAAGGTGTTCCACATCACCGACCCCATCGCCAAGGGTGTGGGCATCGGCACCTCGGCCCATGCCGTGGGTACCAGCAAGGCCCTGCAGATGGGTGAGGTAGAGGGTGCCATGAGCGGCCTGTCCATTGCAGTGGCCGGTGTGCTCACCGCAGTGCTCTGCCCCGTATTCGTGAACCTGATCCACTAAAACCATTTATGATATAAAACACAGTGCCCCCGCCGGGAGAGATCCCGGCGGGGGCACTGTGTTATTGAGGAGAGATGTCTTGATCAGTTTTCGGCGAGGTTGCCGGTGTAGAGCTGGTAATACTTGCCCTTCTTGGCGATCAGCTCGTCGTGACTGCCGCGCTCGATGATGCGGCCCTGCTCCAGCACCACGATACAGTCTGCATTGCGGACGGTGGACAGGCGGTGGGCGATGACGAAGCTGGTGCGGCCGTACATCAGGCCGTCCATGCCGCGCTGCACCAGTGCCTCGGTACGGGTGTCGATGGAGGAAGTTGCCTCATCAAGGATCAGCACCGGCGGGTCAGCCACGGCGGCGCGGGCGATGGCCAGCAGCTGGCGCTGGCCCTGCGACAGGTTCGCACCGTCGCCGGTCAGCATGGTGTTGTAGCCATCCGGCAGACGCTGGATGAAGCCATCCGCGTTGGCCAGCTTGGCGGCGGCCATGCACTCTTCATCGCTGGCATCCAGACGGCCATAGCGGATGTTCTCCATGACCGTACCGGTGAACAGGTGCGTGTCCTGCAGCACGATGCCCAGCGAACGGCGCAGATCGGACTTTTTGATCTTGTGGATGTTGATGCCGTCGTAGCGGATCTTGCCATCCTGAATATCGTAGAAGCGGTTGATCAGGTTGGTGATGGTGGTCTTGCCGGCACCGGTGGAGCCGACAAAGGCGATCTTCTGGCCCGGACGGCCATACAGGTTGATGTCGTGCAGCACCGTCTTTTCCGGCACATATCCGAAATCCACATCCGTGAAGGTGATGTCGCCTTCCAGCTTGTGGTAGGTGGTGGTGCCGTCGTGGTGGGGGTGCTTCCAGGCCCAGATGCCGGTGCGCTCCTCGGTCTCCACGAGGTTGTCCTCGCGGTCGTACTTGGCGTTCACCAGGGTCACATAGCCCTCATCGGTCTCGCTGGGCTCGTCCATCATCTTAAAGATGCGCTCTGCACCAGCCAGCGCCATGATGACGCTGTTGGCCTGCATGGACACCTGACTGATGGGCATATTGAAGCCCTTGTTCAGACTGAGGAAGGCCACCACCGTGCCAAGGGTCATGCCGCCAACGCCGCCAACGGCCATGGCGGCACCCACCAGCGCGCACACGGCGTAGCTGATGTTGCCCAGCTGGGCGTTGACAGGCATCATGATGTTGGAGAAGGCGTTGGCCTGCTTGGAGCTCTCCTTCAGCTGATTGTTCAATTCACAGAAGCCATCAAGGGTCTGCTGCTCGTGGGTGAACACCTTGACCACCTTCTGGCCCTCCATCATCTCTTCGATGTAGCCGTTCACCTTGCCCAGATCCCGCTGCTGCTGGATGAAGTACTTAGAAGAGCTCTTTGCGATCTGCTTGGAGCAGAACAGCATCAGCGCCACCATGAGCATGGTAACGATGGTCAGCTGCCAGCTGAGCATACACATGCTGAAGAACACCGACACGATGGTGATGACGCTGGACACCAGCTGCGGGATGCTCTGGCTGATCATCTGGCGCAGGGTATCTACATCGTTGGTGTACACGGACATGATATCGCCGTGGGGATGGGTGTCAAAATAGGAGATGGGCAGGCTTTCCATGTGGGTGAACAGCTTGGTGCGCAGGTTGCGCAGCGTGCCCTGCGTTACGTTGACCATAACGCGGGCATTGATCCATGCTGCCAGAATACCCACAAGGTAGATGCAGCCCACCCGCATCAGTGCGCCGGCCAGCGGTGCAAAGCTGGGGTTCTGCTGGTGGGTCATGGGCACGATATAATCGTCCATCAAAGTCTGCAAAAACAGGCTGGCCTGCACATTGGCCAGCGCACTGACCACGATGCAGATAAGCACAAGGATGCAGTGGGGCAGGTAGTTGCGGAACACTTCATCCATGATGCGCCGGAGCAGCTTGCCCGGGTTTTCCACCTTGGGTTTCGGGCCCATGCCGCGGGGACCGCCGGGGCCTTTTACCTCTTTTACCTGTGCCATTACTGCTCACCTCCCTGCTTGTCGAAGTCGCCGCCGCCCTGAGTCTGGCTGTTGTAAACTTCCTGATAAATGGCGTTGGTCCTGAGCAGCTCCTCGTGGGTGCCCAGGCCGTTGATCTGGCCGTTGTCCAGCACCAGGATGCGGTCTGCATCCTGCACCGAGGAGATGCGCTGTGCAATGATGATCTTGGTGGTGCCGGGGATCTCTTCCCGGAAGGCCTTGCGGATCTTGGCGTCGGTGGCGGTGTCCACGGCGCTGGTGGAGTCGTCCAGGATCAGCACCTTGGGCTTGCGCAGCAGAGCGCGGGCGATGGTCAGGCGCTGCTTCTGGCCGCCGGACACGTTGGAGCCGCCCTGCTCGATCCAGGTATTGTACTTATCCGGGAAGCGCTCGATGAACTCATCCGCACAGGCCAGCTTTGCCATGCGGATGCACTCTTCCTCGCTGGCGTTCGCGTCGCCCCAGCGCAGGTTGTCGAGGATGGTGCCGCTGAACAGCACGTTCTTCTGCAGCACCATGGACACTTCGTGGCGCAGGACGTCCAGGTTGTAATCCCGCACATCCACGCCGCCTACCCGCACGGTACCGCTTTCGGCATCGTACAGGCGGGGGATCAGCTGCACCAGGCTGGACTTTGCACTGCCGGTTCCGCCGATGATGCCCAGCGTCTCGCCGGGCTTGATGGAAAAGGTGATATCGTTCAGCACCGGACGGCCCGAACCATGCTTATATTGAAAGGAAACATGGTCGAACTCAATGCTGCCGTCCTTCACCTGCTGCACCGGCTGCTTGGCCGGGGGCAGGTCGGTGGTCTCATCCAGCACTTCCACGATACGCTTGGCGGAAGCGGCCGACATGGAGATCATGACAAAGGCCATGCTCAGCATCATCAGGGCCATGAGGATGTTCATGATGTAGCCGAACAGAGCGTTCAGCTGGCCGGTGGTGATGGCACCATGCAGAACGTACTTGGCACCCAGCCAGCTCAGGGCGATGTTGCAGCCGTAAACGGCGGTGAGCATGGCAGGGTTGTTGAAGCTCAGGCGGCTCTCGGCCTTGACGAACTGGTTGTACAGGCTCTCGCAGGCCTTGGTGTACTTCTCGTTCTCAAAGCCCTCGCGCACAAAGCTCTTGACCACGCGGATGGCGGACACATTCTCCTGCACCGAGGCGTTCAGGTTGTCGTAGTTCTTGAACACGCGGTCAAAGATGTGGAAGGTGGGGATCATGATGCTGGCCAGCACCACCACCAGAAAGACTACCGCCACCACGAACACCAGCGACAACGGGCCGCCGATGCCCACAGCCATGAACAGTGCAAACACCAGATGCACCGGGGCACGCACGCACATGCGCTCGATCATCTGGAACGCATTCTGCACGTTGGTCACATCGGTGGTCATACGGGTGACAAGGCCCGCCGTGGAGAACTTGTCGATGTTGGAGAAGGAATAGTGCTGGATGTTCTCATACATGGCATCGCGCAGATTGCCGGCAAAGCCGGTGGATGCCTCGGCGGCGTATTTGCCGGCCAGAACGCCCAGCGCCAGCGCGACCACAGCCACCAGAAAGGTGAGCAGGCCGTACTTGAGGATGGCGTTCATATCGCCCTTTTCAATGCCCTGATCGATGATAAAGGCCATGATGGTGGGCAAAAGCACATCCATCACGGCTTCCAGAGCGGCAAAGAGCGGTGTCAGGACTGCGGCGCGTTTATACTCGCCCAGATGAGACACTAACTTTTTGATCATCTGAGTTACCTCCTGTTACTTTTTATTTGTTTGGTACAGAACAATTTTATACAAAACATTTTAATTGTCAAGATGTTTCAAAAAATGTTCATAATTACTAATTTAACGAACACTTTTTCGGTAGATTGCACGGGATATATGCATCTTTCCGGGGCGGTGGGCCGGGAGTTTCTCCGAAGACCGTCCGCTGGGGTGGGACCCTGTTGCCCGAAGGGCAATAGGGCGGGCGATGGAATGGCCCGATTCGTGTCTGAGGAGAAAGCTACCGGCACACCGCCCTTTTGCATCACTGCAGCGCTTCCCGCAGCTTGTTTAAAAGCCGCAGCAGCTCGGTATTTTCCTCCGCTGTCAGCAGCCCGGCCACATAGTCGTCGGTCTTGTGGAAGCAGAGCATCGTCTTTTCGTGGAAGCAGATGCCCTCTTCGGTGAGCACCAGCTGCTTGAGCCGGGCGTCCTGCGGAACACTGCGCCGCTCGATATACCCCTTGCGCTCCATCAACTGCAGGATGTTGGTCACGGTGGAGCGGGTGATGGAGAACTCCCGCTCAATGTCCCGCTGGAACACGGGGGTGTCCCGGTGGCGGTAGAGATACCCAATGATCCACCCGTGCATGGGGGTGGCCTGCTCCACGTCATTTTCGCGGGCAAACTGGTTGATCTTGCGGAAGATCAGGTTGTCCACCCGGCGGATCTGGGCCGGGATGACCTGCGGCCCCTCCCAGGGCGGATCCCCGTGGTCTCTGCATTCGTTCTGTTTTTCGTCACACATACGATCGGTTCCTTCTGAATTGTTTTTCGCTCAAACTGTTTTCTATAAAACTGTTCGATATGAGACTATTGTAATCCCACTGTCCCTGTTTGTCAAGGGCAGCAAAAAAGACTTCTCCCAAAGGAGAAGCCTTTCCGATCTCTGTGTCACTGATTTTCTTCCACCCATTCCCGCACGCGGTCAGGGCGGTTGGTCACAAGGCAGTCCGGCCCCAGCGGCAGCAGGCTGCGCACAGCATCCTCGGTGTCCACGGTCCACAGGGCCACCTTGACCCCCATGGCCTGCAGCTTGGCGATGAAGCCCGGGTTGCTGTAGGCGGTGTGGTATTCGCAGCTGACGTACTCCGGCGCAAAGTCCAGGCTTTTGACATAGGCCACCGGGTTGTGCTGGTCGGCCAGATGCTTTGCCACCGCCTGCAGGCTCTCCCCGGGGAAGTTTGCCCGCAGCATGCTCACCTTGTCGTTCACCCAGCGGGTCATCCAGCCGTTTTCCTCATCCGGGTCCATGCCCGCATCCACCGGCAGGGCGGCCAGCTCTTCGTCCAGCGCCGCTTTCTCATCCTCCATGCCGTTCACCAGGCCAAGGTCCTTCCAGATGACCGGCGGCGGCAGCACCATGCTCTCGAATGCGCCGTACAGCAGCACGCCCACCCGCAGTTCCGGCATCAGCGCCTTGGCCTGCCGCAGCAGGTCGTGGTTGAACGAAATAAGTACCAGTCGGTCGGCGATGTCTGCCGCGCGGATGGCATCCACCACACCGGACACAAAAGCCGGGTCGTTGTCCATGGTGGATTTCAGCTCCAGCTGCACGGTGCAGCCCTCCATGCTCCTGCACAGGGCCAGGGCCTCGGCCAGGGTGGCGATCTTCTCATCTTTATAGGCAACGTCCTTCCAGCTGCCGAAGTCCAGGTCTTTCAGTTCGCCCTCGGTCATATCGTAGATACGGCCGGAAATATCGGTGTGCAGGTCAATGATATAGTCGTGGTGGATCACAAGGCCGCCGTCCAGCGTCTTTTGTACGTCCATTTCCACACCGTCCGCGCCGATCTCCATGGCCTTGCGGAAGGCCGCCAGCGTGTTTTCCGGTGCCAGATAGGATGCGCCACGGTGCGCAATGATCTGAGGTATCATAAGCAGAATTTTCCTTTCTGTACAGCAAAGCTGCCGCCTTTCAGCATACCCTATCCGCCGGGCTGTGTCCATCTGCGCATTCCACAAAAAAGTGGGTCGTTTTTTGTCTCATTCGCGCTGAAAGTACGACTTTTATCGTCAAAACGACGAATTCATCCGATGATTTTTGCGCACTTTTCACGAGAAATTTGCAAAACCCGGGGCAAATCTCTCCCATCTGTTTCTTTCAAACCGGCAGCGGGCATGGTACAATAGTGCTGTAAGGATGTGCCGCGCCCGGCGGCCGGAAAAAGGGAAATGGAGTGTTTGACTATGACTGCATTCAAGCCCATCAAAGAAGGCAAAGTCCGTGAAATTTACGACAATGGCAACAGCCTGATCATGGTTGCCACCGACCGCATTTCTGCGTTTGATGTCATCCTGAAAAACAAGGTGACCAAAAAGGGCACCGTGCTCACCCAGATGAGCAAGTTCTGGTTCGACTATACCAAGGATCTGCTGCCCAACCATATGCTGAGCGTGGACGTGAAGGATATGCCGGAGTTCTTCCGGCAGCCCCAGTTCGACGGCAACAGCATGCTGTGCCGCAAGCTGACCATGCTGCCCATCGAGTGCATCGTGCGCGGCTACATCACCGGCAGCGGCTGGGCCAGCTACCAAAAGACCGGCAAGGTGTGCGGCATCCAGCTGCCCGAGGGCCTGCAGGAGTCCCAGAAGCTGCCGGAGCCCATCTACACCCCCTCCACCAAGGCCGAGATCGGCGACCACGACGAGAACATCTCCTACGAGCGCAGCATTGAAGTGCTGGAAAAGCAGTTCCCCGGCCACGGCCTGGAGTACGCCACCAAGCTGCGGGACTACACCATCGCTCTGTACAAGAAGTGCGCAGAGTATGCCCTGACCCGCGGGATCATCATCGCCGACACCAAGTTCGAGTTTGGTCTGGATGAGGACGGCAACGTGGTGCTGGGCGATGAGATGCTCACCCCGGATTCCTCCCGCTTCTGGCCGCTGGAGGGCTATGAGCCGGGCCACGGCCAGCCCTCTTTCGACAAGCAGTTCGTCCGTGACTGGCTGAAGGCCAACCCCGACAGCAACTACGACCTGCCCCAGGACGTGATCGACAAGACCATCGCCAAGTATCTGGAGGCCTATGAGCTGCTCACCGGCAAGAAGCTCTAAGTTCTTTTTCAACAAGCAAAGCGCCCGCTGTGGAAAACTCCGCAGCGGGCGCTTTTTTCAGTTTTTATACAGCCGCCTCCGGCTCGGCCTCTTCGCTGGGCGCAGTGTCCTCTTCCGGCTCATTTTCTTCGTCCATCAGATACTGCACTTCGACCTGCCGTTCCATCTCATCCGCGGTCCAGTCCAGCTGCACCGTGCCGTCCAGTTCCAGCGTGTACTGTTCCACACGCTGCAGGGTACCGGAATCCAGGCTCTGGCCCGGATCATTGTCCGGCGACCACACGATGCGCAGTTCATCCGGCTGCAGGGTGCCAGCCCGCACCGTACCGGCCACGCTGCGGCAGTCCTGCGCAAAGGCTCCGGTGCTGTCGTAGGGGCCATACAGCATTACGGTCAGGCTCAGGTGCCCGTCACCTGGCTGCAGCTCCTGCAGGTCATCCACGCTGTTGGCGTAAAGATACAGGTCGGTGTACACATCCCGCAGGCGGAGGTCCGGGTTTTCCTTCCGGAGGGCCTCATACACCTGTGTGGTGTACGCCTTGCTCAGCTTCATCTCGTTCTGTCCGCGGGCAGGGTCGATCTCGCTCCACACCATGGGCAGAAAGCTCAGGCACATACAAACTGCGATGAGACCCAGACAGACCAGCACCGAGACAAAATCGTACTTCCAGCGGCCCGGCCGGGCGGCGAAGAACAGCACCTCACATCCCAGCAGCACCAGGGCTGCCGCCGGGGCGATGCGCACCACCAGCTGCCAGTCAAAGCCCGGCACAAAGTAATAACACAGGAAGAAGATGCCCGCTGCGATCAGGCAGGCGCCCATCGTCAGGCTGCCCACCCGGCGGCGGGGGGCGTCCTGCAGCTTTGCAGCTTCCGGCCGGGTTTCCGGCTTCGTCGCTGCCGTCTTATTCAGTTCATCCATCGTCGCCCTCCGCATTCTCCGGCTGTTCCGGCTCTTCGGGGTCCTCCGGGGTCACCGGGTCGCCCAGCAGAGCGCTGAGCTTCGGCATGGCAAAGTCTGCGGTTTCCTCCGGGGCTTCCGGTGCATCGGCTTCGGCTGCGGTGTACTCGCGGAAGTCCTCGTCCTCCGGTTCCTCTGCCTTTTTGCGGTGCACCTTTTTGCCCTTGGGGCCGCGCACCAGCCACAGGCCGCAGACGATGAGGGCCACGCACACCACCACTTCCGGCAGTTCATCCAGCATCAGATAGACCGCGCGGAAGAAGGGGTTGTTCTGGCCCCAACGCCACATCACATCCCCCAGCACTCGCATGATGATGTTCTGGTAAGCCACCATTGCGCCCAGTGCAATGAGGGCCCAGCCCACCAGCTTGTGGCTGTCGCGGAAGAACAGGGTCAGGCGCGCGTCCTTCGTGTTGAAGTGCACCAGATAGTCGTCCGCAGGGGCCGTCCCGGCAATGAACTGTGCCCGCAGGTTGAAGGTGTCAAAAAAGCTGTACATCCACACGATGAGCGCCGTCAGAACCAGCTGTTCCAGCAGCAGCATACCAGCCATTATGCACAGGAAGAACAGCGTGATGAGCGAGAGTCCTCGTTTCATGTACCCCTGATACATCTGGCCCGCACCCGGGACAAAGGCAAAGAGGAAGGTCAGAATGCCATTTTTCTTCATAAATATTCCCTCATTTCTTCTGGTTGGAAACGGCAGCGTCAGGCTCTGCCGCAGATTCATTTTTGCCGAACAGCAGGCTGTCCAGCGTGCCGGTCAGCTTCTGGGACAAGGTGGGCGCAGGCTCTTTATCCTGCACCGGCTTGCCCAGCTGTTCCGGCTCCGTGGTCTGGGTGGTTTCGGGCAGCCAGCTGCGCACCGTTTCGCCGGTGGACAGGATCTGTTCCAGGGTGCCGGAGCGCCACATGGTCAGCGCCAGCACTGCCGCCACGGCGGCCACAGCGGCCCGGCCCCAGGTGTTCTGCATCAGCCGCACCCAGATGGTGCCCACCACCGCCCCGCGGGCGGAGCGCGGCGGCTCTTCCAATACATCGGCGGTGAGCAGGGCTGTGTACCGGTCCATGCACTTGTCGCAGTAGGACAGGTGCTCAGCGGCTTCCAGCCTGCCCAGCTCGTCCAGCTGCCCGCCGATGACGGCGTGCAGCCCTTCCTCGGTCAGGCATCCGTTCTGATCAAACAGTTCCATGTACGCTCCTCCCTTCCTGTTGTTCCCGGATCTGCTGTACCAGCATCTTTTTGGCCCGGTAGATCTGCGCGTTCACGGTTTTTTCCGGGCGGCCGCACAGACGTGCCGCCTCGGCCATGGTGTGCTGTTCCAGCAGCACCAGACGACAGGGTGTCTTGTAGGGCTCCCGCAGGTCCAGGATCATGCGGGTGAGTTCTTCCGCTCCCAGCGTGTCCAGCACCTGCTGTTCCGGCTCCAGGCCGGGCGGTGCCCCCTCCAGCGCCAGCACCTCGTCGCCCGGCGTGTTCACCCGGCGCACCCATGCGCTGCGTAAGTAATCCTTGGCTTTGTTGGCCGCAATGCGGGCCAGCCATTGCTTTTCAAAGCCGGACGGACAGCGGTCGATGGCCCGCCATGCCGCCAGAAAGGTCTCCTGGGTCAGATCCTGCGCATCCCCCACGTCCGGCACCAGCTGATGACAGACCGTGTAGACCAGGGATTGATATTGTTGCACCATCGCGCTGAATTCCAGTGTTGTCAACGACCTGCTCATCCTCCTTTCCGGCTGTGGAGGGCGGTGCTCTGCACGGCCCTTCTGTTGATTCAAACGAGACAGCCGCCGCATTCCCTGCACAAACCGCAGATTTTTTTCAAAAACATTGTGTTTTGCCCGTTCCATGCTACAATGTGGTTATAGTATAGCACGAAAGGAGCCTTACCGCCATGCCTTCTACCACCCGTCAGGCCCTTCTGCAGGCACTGAGTGCCGCCGGGGGTGCCTATATCTCCGGCCAGCAGCTGGCCGGACAGCTGGGCGTGAGCCGCGCCGCCGTCCACAAGGCGGCTGCCGCCCTCACCGCACAGGGTTATACACTGGAAGCCGTCTCCCGCCGGGGGTATCGGCTGCTGGGCGGCGACCCCTTCTGTGCCGAGGCCGTGGGCCCCTATCCCGCCCCGGTGCAGGTGTACGACACGCTGGAAAGCTCCAACCGGACGGCCAAGCTGCTGGCGCTGGACGGTGCGCCCCACGGCACGCTGGTGCTCACAGCCCACCAGAGCGCCGGCCGGGGACGGTTGGGCCGTGTATTTGAAAGCCCGTCCGGGAAGGGCGTGTACCTCTCGGTACTGCTGCGCCCGGCGGTCCCGGCGGCCAGCGCCCAGACGGCCACCATCGGGGCCGCCGTGGCGGTGTGCCGGGCGGTACAGGAGCTGTGCGGGCTGGAACTGGGCATCAAGTGGGTCAACGACCTGTATTATCAGGGCAAAAAGGTGTGCGGCATCCTCACCGAAGCCGGCACCGACCTGGAGAGCGGGCGGCTGGAGTGGCTGGTGGTGGGCATCGGCCTGAACCTGACCGCCACCGCCGCCGACTGGCCCCCGGAACTGGCCGAAAAGGCCGGCAGTCTCTATCCGGGCGGCCCCGCCCCCGTGAGCCGGGCCGCGCTGGCCGGGGCCATCGCCCGGCAGCTGCTGGCCCTCTGCCCCGCCTTTGACTGTCTGGACGAGTACCGCGCCCGCTGCTTTGTGCCTGGACACTGGGTCACCGTGTGCACCGGCACCGAGACCTACGCCGCAAAGGCCCTTGCCATCGACGAGGAAGGGCGGCTGGTGGTGCAGCGGGAGAACGGCCGCCCGCAGGCATTACGCTGCGGCGAGGTGACCACCCGCCCGGCCCGGACCGAATAAGATGCAAAAAAGCAGCCTTCCCGGATCTTCTCCGGAAAGGCTGCTTTTGCCTTTTGTTTATACTTCGTCCAGTGCCTGGGCTTCCAGCACCGGGATGCCCTCGGCTTCCAGCACACGGCGCAGGATGCCGGGCAGGCCGGCCTTCGGCACCTTGTTCTCGATGCACAGGGTGATGATGCCGTTCAGGGTGGAGGCCTCCACGCAGAGGGAGCCTCCGTCTGGCGGCACCCACACGCCAAAATCGGTGGTGTACTGCTCCAGCTCCGGCGTTGCCGGCATGAGGGGATTGCCCAGATAGCTGAACCAGAAATCTGCCGGGATGCCGCTGATGTACTCGCCCATCTGGAACACACGCTGCTTGATCCGCAGAGGGGCCTTTTGCCGGTCCACCTTGTAGACCCAGCCCATCTGGTCGGCCATCTTGCGGCGCTTGCGCTCCGCCGTCAGGCTGTCCTTCACGGCACTGTCCATCTGCTGCACGAACTCTTCCAGCCGGACGCCCTCGTGCAGGGTCACTCCGTCCTGGAAGGAACACACGCAGTTGTACCGTGCGTTGGGGGCACCCATGGCGTCCCGCGTGTCGGCGGAATAGGAATACTGGATGGTGTCCTTGCCCAGATACTCTCCCAGCGCGATGCACAGCAGGCCCATGAGGGCGCAGAAGGGCTTGACGCCGTTCTGCACGCCTTTGGCCACCAGATCCTTTTTGGCGAACCGGATTCGGATGCGGTGCATGGGCTCCTCGCAGGTGTCCACCACCTCCCGCTGCATCGTAGTCTCGTCCATGACCTGCAGCGGGTACTGCTCCACCAGCTTTGCGATGTCGTAGGCCGGGCTGCAGGGGATGGGCGGGTTTGCAAAGGCGGTACCGTAGCGCAGGTTACAGTACAGCTCCAGGATGCGGGTGAGGAAGGGCGATACCCCGTGGCCGTCCGCGATGAAGTGGAACCAATCGAAGTACACGACGTTCTGTGCGCAGTGCACGGCAAAGAAGTAGCCGTTGGTCTGCTCCGGCATCTCCCGCATCACGCTGTCCGGGTAGACAAGGCAGGGCTCCGAGTTCGGTTCCAGAAAGGCTTTGCGCTTCTCCCACACCAGCCGCACCCGGTAATAGGGGGCAGCTTCCAGCGCGGCATCCAGCGCTTGTTGCAGCAGGGCCGGATCCACCGGGTCCTTCAGGGTGAACTGATACCGGGGGCACACTTTTTCCCGGCGGAAATAGTACATGATGCCTTGAAAGACATACTCCGCCGAACGCTGTGCTGCTTCCATCGGCTCACCCGGCATTGGCTACCAGATAATCGGCCAGGTCACTGATGGTGACAAAGTTGCGCAGTTCCTTTTCCGGGATGCGCAGGCCAAAGGTCTCTTCCAGGTCAGCCACGATGGTCAGGATTTCCATCGAGGACAGATCCAGGTCGTCCATCAGGACGCTGTTCTCGTTGACATCCTCCGGCGCGATCTCTGCCACATCCTCCAGGATGGCCAGGATCTGGGACATGATTTCTGCTCGTTCCATAAGAAATGTTCTTCCTTTCCGTGACGGATTTTGGGTGTGCCGATCAGGATCAGCACGGTTCTGCCCTCAGTATAGCACAACCCCTATGGGTTTGCCCAGTTTTTTTGCAGAGTATGCGACGCAAACCGCAAAATCAGGGCTGCAGGCCTCAGCGCATCAGCTTGCCCATGGCGTTGCGGGGCAAGGGCTGGGCGGAGAATTCCACTGCGCTCATGCGCTTGTACAGGGGCAGGGTGCGGTTGGTCTCGGTGATAAAGTCCCGCACCGTCTGCTGGTCGGCTTCCTCGCAGCAGACCACAGCGCAGATCTTCTTGCCCTTTTCCTTCACCAGGCATTCCTTCACGGCAGGGCATTTTTCCAGCAGGCCCTCCAGCTCTTCGGGGCTGACGTTCTCGCCGCTGCCCAGGATGATCACGTTCTTTTTGCGTCCGGTGAGGAAGTAGTAGCCATCCTCGTCTACCCGGGCCAGGTCTCCGGTGTGGAACCAGCCCTCGGCGTCCACCACCTCGGCGGTACCCTCCGGGTCCTTATAGTAGCCCAGCATCACATCGCCGCCCCGCATACACAGCTCGCCGTTTTCCAGCTTGATCTCGCAGTGGCCGTCGTCCTTGCCGATGGAGCCGATGTGCTCAGCATCCTCCGCAAAGTTGATGAGGCCGCCGCCGGTGGTCTCGGTGCTGCCGTAGAGCTGGGAGATCACCATGCCGTGGTCGTGGAGGTCCATCAGGGTCTGGGGGTCAAACATCGCAGACATACAGTTCAGAGCCCACAGATCCCCCAGCTTGTCCTGCTTGCCGGTCATCAGGTCGTGGTGGATGGACTGCACCAGCACCGGCACGGCGGCCATGGCCTGGCTGGGCATCCGCTTCAGGTCCTTATAGAAGGACCGCAGGCTGCCCAGGTTCTGGGCCCAGCCCATCCAGGCCCAGGTGAACAGGCAGCCAAAGGCACCCAGGTGGAACATGGGCAGCAGGGTCATGTGGCTGACCAGCAGGTCCGGGTCATTTTTCAGCTGGCAGAATCGCTGCCCCACCCGTACATGGTGGGGCATCACCGCAAAGAAGTTCCGCTCGCAGAGCATGACGCCCTTGCTGCGGCCAGTGGTGCCGGAGGTGAACATCAGCACCATCAGCTCCTCGGGCTGGATGCGGTTCACAAGCTCTGCAGGCTCGTAAGCCTTGTAGGCATCCATGGGGCGCAGCAGGCTGCCGTAAGCCGCCTGCATCTCCTCGTTGCAGCCGTAGTCATCGCCGTCGGTCAGGATGGCGGAAGGCTCCACCAGCTCCAGCTCCCGGTGCAGCTCATCCCAGCTCTTGCGCTGGTTCATGGGCACGATGACGCCGCCCGCCATCATGACACCGTAGCAGTTCACGGCGTAGTGGTAGCTGTTGTTGCTCCACACGCACACCCGCTTGCCCTGAATGTCCGGGATGGTGCTCAGGTAGTAGTTCACCGCGCGGCGGATGTCCTGCGCATACTCCCCGAAGTGCTTTTCCACCACCACATCCTGGTCGGCGTCGTACCAGCGGAAGGCCACCCGGTTCGCAAATCGCTGCTCCATGTTCAGCGTCAGCAGCTCATACAGATTTTTCGGTTTATGTAGTTCCATTATCGTTTCCCTCTCTATTCTTCAAAAGAGCCAGTCTCACGGCCATAACGCCTTGTGGGAACTTTCCCACCATGAGACCGGCTTTTTCCGCTAAGATTTAGGACCGCAGCAGCTTGCCAGCAGCGTTACGAGGCAGGGGCTGGGCCGAGAACTCCACCACCATGTGCTTGTACAGGGGCAGGGTGCGGTTCACCTCGGTAACAAAGTCCCGCACAGCGTCCTGCTGGTCCGGGTCGCAGCAGACCACGGCGCAGATGCGCTGGTTCCGCTCGCAGACCCTGCACTCCCGGATGGCAGCGCAGGGAGCCAGCAGCTTTTCCAGCTCCTCGGGGCTCACATTCTCGCCGCTGCCCAGGATGATCACGTTCTTTTTGCGGCCGGTCAGGTACATATAGCCGTCCGGCTCCACCCGGGCAATGTCGCCGGTGTGGAACCAGCCCTCGGCGTCCAGCACCTCGGCGGTGGCCTCCGGGTCCTTGTAGTAGCCCAGCATCACCGGGTCACCACGCATGCACAGTTCCCCGTCCTCCAGCTTGTACTGGCAGCTGTCGTCCACATGGCCCACGCTGGTCAGGTACTTTTCCTCCTGGGAGGAGTTCCAGGCACCGTCACCGCAGGTCTCGGTAAGGCCGTACATCTGGGCGATGAAGAAGCCCCGGTCCATCAGGTCCTGGAGCATGGCAGGGTCGAACATCGCTGCGCCGCAGGTCAGCATACGCAGGCCGTTCAGACGCTCCCGTTTGCCCTTCATCACATCATGATAAATGCTCTTCAGCAGCACCGGCACCACCGCCATCACGTCGCTCCGCATGGCCCCCAGGTCCCGGTAGAAATATTTCAGGTCGTTGCACAGGTTCACGCAGTGGCCGGTGATGCTCCAGGACACCAGGCTGGTCATGGCCGAAATGTGGAACATGGGCAGGCAGGACAGAGAGCTGAACGCGTCGGTGTTCCAGCCGGTCTGGCTCCGCACATCCTCAAAGGGGGTCAGGAAGGCAGGCATGGCGGTGAACAGGTTCTTCTGGGACAGCATAACGCCCTTGCTGCGGCCGGTGGTGCCGGAGGTGAACATGATAAAGGCCAGTGCGTTGAGGTCCGGCACCTCGGTGATCTCCATCGCAGGCTCAAAGGCGGTAAAGGCGTCCATAGGCACCAGACGGTCCCCGTACGCCTGGCCCAGGGCCGGCTCCAGGCTCAGGTACTCGCCGTCATGGAGCACGCACATCGGCTCCACCAGATCCAGCTCGTAGCGGATCTCGTCCCAGTTCTTGCCGGTGTTCAGGGGCACTGCCACAGCTCCGGCCAGCACTGCGCCGTACATGCACATCACATAGTGGTAGCTGTTGCGGGCCAGGATGGCCACTCGCTGCCCCAAGGGGTTCGGGGTGCGGCTGCGCAAAAATGCCACGAACCGCCGCAGGTCTGCAGCGTACTGCCGGAAGGGCACCTCCACCACGCCGCCCTTGGCCTCATCATAATAGCGGATACCAATCCGGTCTGCGTAGATCGTTTCCAGATTGTTCAGAGACTGATACAGCGAATGAACCATGTTAGCCTCCACGTCACTGTTTTTTACATTCCTGCAGCCGGGCCCACCCGGGACCGTGCCGCTTTTTCAATTGTGTTCAGTATACAATACCGCCATTGGCAATGCAATACTTTTGCAAGATTTAATTTCCATTTTTGGCAATTAAATCTTGCGCATCTTGTTTTTTCCATCCGGCAGCCTGTGCCGTCTGCCCAGAAATTCGGCCCTTCTGCCGGGCTTTTTTATCGGTAAAGACAACAATTGCCACCCGGCGGTGGGCAATTCAAAATTGACAGTGTGCACAAAAAGCATTATACTAGCCTTATATCCTTATAAATGGATCATTTTTTACTGTATGCGCCTGTTGGTCACATGTTTCCGGACGGCGCAAGGAAGGACCCTTTTCATGGAAGGCACCAGACCCAGCACCGTCAACTCCATCGGCATGTTCGACATGCTCAAGGGCGTGGGCATGATCACCATCGTGCTGGCCCACACCGCCGAACTCTACCCCATGCAGATCTCCGGCGGGCTGTCGCTCACGGCGTTTTTCCCGTTCATCTATCGTGAGGCCCTGATGGCGGCCTTTTTCATTGCCAGCGGCTACGGTTTCCGCAAGCGCTCCATCGGCAAGTGCATCCAGCAGCAGCTCAGAGCGCTGCTCAAGCCCTACTGCATCACGGCGGTGTGCACTTCGCTCTTGCATCTGCTGTGCCACTACACGGCGTTCCATTACTTCCCCAGCAGCGTCACCGAGACCCTCAAGGTGGCCGGCGGCTTTCTGCTGGGGCTGCCCCACACCACTACTTATGCCGGGCAGCAGTTCTTTTCCACCGGCCCCATGTGGTATCTGCTCTCGCTGCTGATCGGCTGGGTGCTGCTGGACGCCATCCTGAATATCTTCCCGGAGAAATACACACACTGGGCTGTGCTCGGCATCATGCTGCTGGGCTGGGGCACCACACTGGTGTGGGAGCTGCCCTTCAGCCTTTCGCAGGGGGCCGTGATCGTGCCCTACCTTTACATCGGCTATCTGGCCAAGAAGAACCGCTGGCTGGACAAGCCCCTGCCCCGCCGCACCCTGTACATCCTGCTGGGCGGCACAGCTCTGACCGCTGTGGGAGCCCTGCTTGCCCAGAGCACCGACTGCATTTCCATGGGCGAGTGGACCCTCGGCCCGCTGAGCATCCTGCTGGATGCCGCCACCGGCTTTTTGTTCATCCGCCTGTTCATGCGGCTCAACCGTTTTACCGGCCCCATCGCACAGGGCCTGCAGGCCATCGGCCGCAACTCGCTGAACATCTTCTGCATCCACACGGTGGAGCTTATCGCCATTCCGTGGTATCTGTTCGCGGCTCACTTTACAGACCACCCGCTGCGGGGTATGCTGCTGCAGAACGTGATCGCGTTTGCCTCCATCGGGCTGGTGTGCGCCCTGCTGAACCTGCGGCGCAGCTGGATCGTCAAAGCCTCAGCCGCACGGCGGCAGGCCCAGCGGCGTACCCCCGCGCTTTCGCAGCATTGATTTCCCCGGCTGCTGCGGTGCAGCCGTATCCTATAAAACAAGAGGAGAATCCGGTTATGAACAACGATGCCCCCCAGACCCTGGACGCGGCAGGCAGCCGCGTGGCCGAACTGGAACAGCAGCTCCGGCTGTCGGACGAAGGCGTTTCCCGCCTGGCACAGCGGTGCCTGGAGCTGGAGCAGCAGGTGCTGAAATATGAGGCCGTGCTGGCCTCGCAGGGTGCCGACACCGAGCAGGGTGCTCTGCTTCTGCCCCAGCTGTTCTACGACTCCGGCTCCGGTTTTTCGCCCCATGAGTGCCTGACCGTTGCCCCTGACTCCTACGACGAGCTGACCCACGAAGTGTCGGCTGTGTTCGAGTTGCCCGTGGAGGCCAGGGCCCTGCGGCTGGACCCCGGTGAATTTGCCTGCTGCATCACTGATTTTTCCCTCTCAGACGAGCGGCTCAGCTACCACATCATCAACGGCAACGCCCTGCAGGAGGGCACCATGCTGTTTATGAACATCGACCCCAACCTGACAGTGGAAAGTGCCGTAGGCTTCCCCGCCGGGCTGCGGTTTGCGGTGAAATATCGCTACTATCCCCTGGGCCGCTACCTGCATGAGCAGCCCGGCAAGGCCCTGCTGCGGGCGCTGACCGTGCTCAAGGAAGAGACCGAGGCCGTGTCCCGTCAGGGCACCGAACAGCTGCTGGAGGCAAACGCTGAGATCCAGCAGCTGCGCAAGCTGCTGGCAGAACAGCAGCAGCATCTGACCGACCTGCAGAACAGCCGGGCCGCCTACGAAGCCTCGCTGGAAAACGTGCTGGCCAGCAGCAGCTGGAAGCTCACGGCTCCGCTGCGCAAGCTGCTGGGCCTGTTCCACCGGCATTGAAGGGGGTTCGTACATGTACAGCAGTTACAGCCCCCTGCAGCGCCGCCAGCTGCGGGAACAGACCTATACCGACACCCAGAGCACCTATCTGCTGGTGTACGCCCCGGGCCGCCGCAATGCCCTGACCCTCTCGCTGGCCGAGCAGCTGCACCGCAAGTTCCGGCTGGTGGACCGGCTGGAAGGTGAACTGACCCCCTCCGTGAACGGTGTGCTGCTGGTGAGCGAGGATGTGGAGTGCACCTCCACCGCCCTCACCTATTTTGCAGCCGCCTTGCAGCAGGGGGCCGACCTTGTGGTGTGCGATGCCGTGTTCGGCTACGACGGCGGCAGTGCCCTGTACCAGACCGACCAGCACCTGCCCGGCCAGCGCTGTGCCCTGCTCTCCCGCGCCCTGCTGGACCGCTGCCGCGCGGCGGCCCGCGGCAAAGACGATGTGCTGGAACTGCTGCGGCTGGCAAACCAGTTGGCGCAGAACTGCCGCTGCGTCCCGCAGGCACTGCTGCACTTCCGCCGGGAGCTGTGCGCCGAGGACGTATTCTCGGCCACCGGCAAACGCGCCGTGGTGCTGAGCCATGAACTCACCATGACCGGTGCGCCCATCGTGCTGGTGAGCGCCATCCCGGTGCTGCGCAGTCTTGGCTATGAAGTGGTGGTACTGGGCCCCTCGGACGAGGGCTCTCTGCCGCTCTTTCTGGAGGCCGGAGCTGCCGTGGTCACCCGCCGCGACTGCGTGACCTCTTCCACCCTGTGGGAGCTGGCTTCCAGCGCAGACTTTGTGCTGGCCAACACGGTGGTGGAAGCCCCTGCCGTGAGCACCCTGAACGGCGGCTTCGTACCGGTGTTGTGGTGGCTGCACGACGCCTTTGCGGGCTATCCCTTCATCACCCACAAGATTCCCAAGGAGCTGGCCGACAACGTGCACATTGCCGCTGTGGGCTCCCACGCCACCGCCGCCATGCACTCGGTGCGGCCCAAATTCAAGGTGGAGCAGCTGATCTACGGCCTGCCCGACTACGCCCGCGAGAGCTTCCCTCGCTACGACCTGAGCTATGCCGGCGGGCGGCCCCTGTTTGTCACGGTGGGCTCCATGGAGATGCGCAAGGGGCAGGACATCTACTGCGAAGCCATCCGCCTGCTGCCGCCGGAGGTGCGGGAAAAGGCCTCCTTCCTCTTTGTGGGCAAGGCTTCCGACCGGGACGTCTCCGCCCATGTGCACGCCCTGACCGAGCAGTTCCCTCATAATGTGTTCTACCGCAAGCGGCTGGAACGCCCGGAGATCAAGTCGCTGATGGAGCAGTGCACCTGCATTGTGTGCGCTTCCCGCGATGACCCTATGCCCACCTTTGTGACCGAGGGCCTGATCTTCGGCAAGCCTTCCATCGTGTCGGAGCACACCGGCACCGCCGGGCTCATCACGGAAGGGGTGGACGGCTTTGTGTACCGCAACGATGACCCCGCCCAGCTTTCCAAAGTGCTGGCCCATGCCATCGAGCACCCCGACCAGCTGGCCGCTATGAAGGCCGACTGCCGCAAGCTCTACGAGCGCTACTACACCAACGAAGCCTATGTCTCCACCCTGGTCCGTCTGATCCGGGAGCTGACCGAGTCCCGCTAAGCCTTTTGTTTTATTCTTGTTAAATTCAACGCCCCGGAAAATCCGTGTGATCTTCCGGGGCGTTTTTGCACGCAGTGTGTCAAAACAATCTGCAATATTTGTCATTTTCTTTCCGTTCCGGACATCTTTTTTATCATCCGGACCGGATTGCACAAGAAAATTCGGCTTCCGTTCACAAAGACGGCCGGCGGCTGTGCTATACTTTTAAAAAAGTTTCATCCTGTCTGAAAGGAGTCCCTGCCCTCATGAACCAATCTGCCGCCTCTCAGCCTTCCCGCAAAAAGGCCGTGTTTTCCCTGCTGACCCTGCTGGCGCTCACCTGCGTGATCGTGCTCATCTTCCGGGATCACTGGGCCGAGATCACCGCCGCCCTTGCCCAGCTGAACCTGTGGCAGGTGCTGGTGGTGCTGGCGCTGGGCATCAGCTACCCGCTGCTGGAGGGCTGCGTCTCCTACGTCATCGTGCGGGGGCGGCTGCCCGGCTTCACCCTGCGGCAGGGCATCGACAACGCCTGGTGCGGCACCTTTGGCAACGTGGTCACCCTGGGCGCGGGTGCCGTGCCGGTGCAGACCTGGTATCTGCATCAGGCAGGGCTGGACATTGGCCCCGGCGTGGGCCTGATGACCCTGCAATATGTATTCCACAAGACCACGGTGCTGTTGTACGCCACCGTGATGCTGCTGCTCCAGCACAAATGGCTGGCCGCCAACACCACCGGCGTGCTGAAATATCTGCCCATGGCATATGCTGTGGTAGCACTGGTGATTGTGGCGCTGGTGCTGGTGTGCGTGTCGCCGCTGGTGCAGAATCTGGCCCGCTGGGCACTGGGCTTTCTGCCCAAGACCGAAAAATGGCAGCAGCGCCGGGCCGACTGGCTGGAGCAGCTGGATGTACTGGGCACCGAGAGCCGCCTGCTGCTGGCCGACAAGGCCCGCTGTGTGCAGATCTTTGCCCTGCAGGCGCTCAAGCTGTTTTTGCTGTTCTGCCTGCCGTGGCTGTGCATCCGGTTCATGCAGCTGTCCCCGCTGAGTTTTGCGCGGGTGCAGCTGCTCACCAGCCTGATGCTGTTCGTCTCCAACGCCCTGCCCAACGTGGCAGGCATGGGCTCCATCGAGACCGCCTTTCTGCTGCTATACAGCAGCTTTTTGCCTTCCGGTGAGGTGATGAGCGTGCTCATGCTCTACCGCATCGCCAGCTATTATTTCGTGTTTGCCGCCAGCGCCGTGGGCTTCTTCCTCGCCCAGCGGCGTCTGACCCGGACACCGCCAAAGGAGGCGTGACTCTTTATGAAGAACAAGAGCATCCTGTCCCGTGCAGGCATTGTTCTGCTGATCCTGCTGGTATTGGTGCTGATCCTGCCGTCCGGTAAGATCGACCTTGCATCAAAGATCAGCGCCAGCACACAGGCCAGTGTCCGGGCGGAGCACCAGCAGAATTTTGCCAGCTCCAACGAAATGGAGTTCGAGGTTTATTCCAGTTCGGATGAGATCTATCAGAACATTTCGGAAGTGCTTTCCGGCGTGCGCTGTGTCAGACGGCTCAGCCAGAACTATTCCTCCTACTCCCACGAATTTCCGGTGGATTCCATCACCGTGAGCTATTACGATGACGCCGAGCAGCATCAGCTGCTGCTTACCGTCTATTCCGACGGGGTGTGCATCCTGAACAATGCCTTTGTCTCGGTCAAATACCCCGGCGGCGGGGCCGCAGAGCTGTATCAGGCGCTTGCGGAGATCGTGGAATAAAATCATCCTATAAACCACTTGCACCATTCTTCAAAGAAAGGGCAAGTAAATGTTAAAAGTTTGTGTACCTTGCCGCATCCAAAGCTTTGTTCCGAAGTTCAATATAATGCCTGAACTTTTCGTTCAGATACACCGACGGTAACTGTCGGTTCTCTGTAAAATCTTGCAGATACGGAATATACTCTGTCGGCAGATCGCGATTGTATTTGACTGTACCATCCCCGGATATTGCAATGATATTTCGATCAAACAGTTTATGATGGTTTTCACAGAGCCAGATACCATTATCGCCATCCGTTGCAATCTGAACTTTATCCTCTGCGCTGATGGAACGATCCGCTTTTATACTGGCAACCGGCCAAACATGTGCCCCTTGAATCAAGTCCGGGATTGCACATCCGCACAGTGCACAATGTTTTTCTCCAAGTTTCCTGAGTAAATTATATTGATATCTCGGTGAGCGAAGGCAATCTCCCCGGCTTGCCTCAAATGCTCTTTTTTCAAAGGTCAGGTCCGTTTCAATGATATCAACCGTTCCCATTTTTTCAAGGACCTGCAAACTCGCTTTGGGAAGTTTCTTTAAGTTCCCTTCCAATATTTCATACAACCTTATTTTTCCTGCTTGCCCGTGAATCATCGACATTGCATAGCATATAAGGCTGGATTCATATTTACTTGCACCAAAAGTTTTGCAGTATGCCTCATACTCACCATTTTCATTTTTACTGATAAAGGTAGAATGATTGCTTTTGTTGATTTCGCGATTTTCGGCACGAGCACGCATCATGTCTTCTATCGTCACAAAGCTGTTTATCGGCGAAGCAAGTGAGGCGTTGAGAAAAACAAATCCTACCGTCTTCATAAGTCTATAGACAAACATATGATAATCGGTTGCTGAATTTCCATCCTCACAGATGAAGTAGTAGTAGATTTTTTTCTTTTTTCTGGGACACAGGTAAAACAGGTTAAATGCCGTCGGTACACTTTGAACGCTTGAATTCCGCCCCCTGATATTCTGTTCCGAAAACGTTATGAAGTGCACATACTCGCCGTCGCGAAGAATTGCCAGCCGCCCCTTGTTATAAGTATTCGACAAAACATCATCGCTATAGTCATCATCTACATATTGGCAGTCGTAATCTGTACGTCCCGTTATCTTTTTGCAGATGTCTTTTAGAATCGTATCGTTCAACTGGCTCTGAAATGTAATTCCTGTCTGCGCAGTTTTTTGCAGATTTTTCTTGATCACAAACAGCGGTTTATCTTTCATAGTTGGTCACCAGTATTTCCTTTCTCCGACTACCAGATATACCCAGAATATCCCCCAATTCAATAATGTGGTAATGGTTATCCTGCGTCCAGTTCACCAGGTTCTGATTAACTTTCCCCTTATGCTCCAATACATAAGACAGCATAAAACGACTTCCTTCGTGGTTCAATTTATCCAAAAATTCAAAAAGGGCTGCCTCCTGCGATACATCCCAGCCTTTAAAGCCTCGTTTTCCGTCATTGTATGAACCATTCGTAAGCATATACGGCGGGTCAAGGTATACAAATGTATGTCCGTCATCAACATATCGAAACGTATCCGTATAGTCTGCACAGGAAAAACAAACATTTAACTCCTTGATTCGACGAGAGAAACTGACGAGCTTTTCTAAAAGGTTGTCGTTGAACCACCGCATTCCAACCGGATTGTTAAATCCGTGATTGCTATTAAAACGAATCTGCTGCTGAAAGCTATACAATATCACCACAAGCAGCAACCGTGGGTCACGTTTATCTTCCGGCAGAGAGTTATAGTAATCCCGCACATTGAGATAAGCATCTTTTCTTCCAGGTTCCAATTCAAAACGCCGGATCATTTTCTTCATATATACGATATAAGAAAAGGTATCATATTGCCAGAATGACTCTATGAGTTCCTTGACAAAATGATTGTATTCGTTGTACACGACGCTTTCTGAACGGATATTGATTCCAACATTAAAACCGCCTCCGAATGCGTCAATGAAATCGTCAATATCACTCGGAAGGTTTTCCCGTATTGCCGGAATCACACGAGCTTTACTTCCGATATAGTTCAGCGGCGATTCATACACCACATCTGCCGGGTCTTTTTTCTCTACGAAGAACAGGTATTCAAAATGTTCTTTGTGATTTTGTGATTTCCAGTTCTGGTATTTTTTATAGCTGATTTTTTTGCAGCAGTACGTTTCCGGCTTTCCGTAACGCTTCATAACAGCTTCGATGTATTCCTTGGACATGAGTCCGTCGTTGTTATAGCTCATAACAATGTAGCGTGCTGTCGTGTTCGCAATGATCCTGTCCAAAAGAATATGTGCTTTATATTCCTTAGACCAATCCGACCGCATAGGCATAACCGGCCGCGAGCCAGTCACCTTGCTGACAGAAGGATGGTCATTCAAAATCAATGTCTCGAGCAAATGGTATTGTGTCCCGTATTGATTCTGTGTATAGGGCGGATCAAGATACAAAATATCACACTTGACATCTGAAATGATATTCTCTGTTTTATCGTTATAAATTTTAATATTCAGCGAATCACATGCATTGTAAGCAGGTTTTATAAATTCGATTGGTTTCAGCGCACGCCCATCCCATTTTTTCAAGAATGCACCATACACTCCCGCCGTATTGGATACTCTCGATACAGACTCCACAAGACTTGCCAAAAGAAGCATATATTCTGCCTCTGAAAGCAATTTGTTTTTGTGCCATTCTTCGATCTGTTTTCGGAAGTAGTCTATTCTCGCAGCGTTCTCAGGCGTAAAATACATTCTACTGCTTTCAGTTGGCGCATAATTCTTGTAAATAAACCCTTGAACCTTTTCGTCACTCTGGTTCAAGAACGCAAAGGGGTCAAACCCAAGCCGTTCAAAATGACAAGACGAGGCATACAGCCTGCCTGCTGTATAAACAGTCGCCCATTTAAGGTTATCGTTAATGACAAGATTGAATTTATTTTTTAACCGATCTGACACTGCACCTGTCCCGCAAAATGCGTCAAACAATGTGAGAGATTCCTCAGACTCCACTCTGCTTTCAATAAAAGAATCGATTTCCTCTACCATCGACTCTTTATTTCCTATGTATCTCATTTCTTTGGCACCTTATCCTCTTCCGGAGTAAACTCTACGATATCATCTATTCTGCAATTCAACACTCTGCATATTTTTTCCATCGATTCAAGGGACACATATTCATCCCGGCGCATTCGCGTCGAAATATTGGCACTATACCCAGCTTCCTTCTGAAGCTCTGCCGCCGTCATATTTCTGTCAATCAGCATATGAAACAGCTTCTTGTAGCTTACAGCCATATAGTATATCTCTCCCTTCATTCCAATCTGTCAAAAGTATATCACGAAAAAGTGATTTTTCAAAGTGACTGTGAAATTTTCATTATATTGATACCTTTAAAACAAAAATCGGGGCGTGCAGGTGGTCAAGCTGCACGTCCCGTTTTTGTTTTCTTTGCACGCGATGCGGTACCAATCACACCGAATGCCGCGCCGGAGGCCGCAGAGCAAACCATGCTGCAGCTTCCTTTTGAAAAAGAGAATGGAATGGAGGAATTGGCGTTTGCGCAGCAATGAAAGCCCCAGTGAGGCTTTTAAGCCACAAGGTGGTCTTGCGCAAGCAAGATGGAGTGGCCTCGCCACGACAAACCTGACGTCCGATATAGCTTAACCGCTATAGCAGACTTGAGTTTTGCGCAGAAGCATTGCAGGTACCTCTGCTGTTCTGGTGCAACGCGTTTCAAGCGGTTAGATTCATCTAACTTCGTTGCGAGAACAGAATACCATACGCAGTTAGTCTTGTCAACCCTTATTTGAAAATTTTCCGGAACTTTTTTGCAGTAAAGTTTTTTCTGCCCGATTCGTGCACCCTGTACAGACACAGCCGGCTAAGGCTGTGCAAAATCCACCAGTTTCCTCTTGCTTTTGACCGGCATCTTTGTTATTATAGTTCATGCAGCACTGCAACTCCACATCTCGCCGCTGCTTTTGGGCAGTAGGGCGGTTCTCAAGGGTGCAGTGTGTCCAAGGAGGCGCTTTGACAAATTTTTGTTCAGAGCTGCTCCGATCAGTCCGCCCCCAGAAAGCCGCCAACAAGGAGCGGCTTTTCAAAGGCTCAATAGTTAGGCTATGCTAACCAACGCATAGAATGGAGCAAGGAGGTTCCAATGATCAATTTTGAACAGTGGGAAGGCTTTGAGGGCCGCATCTGGAAAGAGGAAGTCAATGTGCGCGACTTCATCCAGAAGAACTACACCCCGTATGACGGCGACGAAAGCTTTCTGGCCGGCCCCACCGAGGCGACCGACAAGCTGTGGGGTGCCCTGCAGAAGCTGCAGAAGGCCGAGCGCGCCAAGGGCGGCGTGCTGGACATGGAGACGGAGGTCGTCAGCGGCCTGACCGCCTACGGCCCCGGCTACATTGACGAAAACCTGAAGGATCTGGAGCAGATCGTGGGTCTGCAGACCGACAAGCCCCTCAAGCGCGCCTTCATGCCCTACGGCGGCATCAAGATGGCAGAGCAGGCCTGCACCACCTACGGCTACCAGCCCAGCGAGGAGCTGCACAAGATCTTTACCGACTACACCCGCACCCACAACCAGGCCGTGTTCGACGCCTACACCCCGGAGATGAAGGCCGCCCGCCACACCCACATCATCACCGGCCTGCCCGACACCTACGGCCGCGGCCGCATCGTGGGCGACTACCGCCGCGTGGCTCTGTACGGCGTCGACGCCCTGATCCAGTTCAAGCAGGAGGACTTTGCCAACTGCGGCGACGGCACCATGACCGATGACGTCATCCGCCTGCGGGAGGAGATCGCCCGGCAGATCAACGCCCTGAAGGGCATGAAGAAGATGGCCGAGGCCTACGGCTGCGACATCTCCCAGCCCGCAAAGAACGCCAAGGAAGCCTGCCAGTGGCTGTACTTCGGGTATCTTGCCGCCATCAAGACCCAGAACGGCGCCGCCATGAGCGTGGGCCGCATCTCCACCTTCCTGGACATCTACATCCAGCGCGATCTGGACAACGGCACCCTGACCGAGAGCGAGGCCCAGGAGCTGATCGACCACATGGTCATGAAGTTCCGTATGGTCAAGTTCGCCCGCATCCCCAGCTACAACCAGCTGTTCTCCGGCGACCCCGTGTGGGCGACCCTGGAAGTGGGCGGCATCGGCATGGACGGCCGCAGCATGGTCACCAAGAACTGCTACCGCTTCCTGCACACGCTGGAGAACATGGGCCCCGCCCCGGAGCCGAACCTGACCGTGCTGTACTCTTCCGCCCTGCCGGAAGCCTTCAAGAAGTACGCCTCCAAGGTGTCCATCAACACCAGTTCGGTCCAGTACGAGAACGACGACGTGATGAAGCCCGTGTGGGGCGATGACTACTCCATCTGCTGCTGCGTGTCTGCCACCCAGACCGGCAAGGAGATGCAGTTCTTCGGTGCCCGCGCCAACCTGGCCAAGTGCCTGCTGTACGCCATCAACGGCGGCGTGGACGAGAAGAGCCACGAGCAGTGCGGCCCCAACTATGCGCCCATCACCGGCGAGTACCTGAACTACGACGAAGTACTGCCCAAGTACGTCAAGATGCTGGACTGGCTGGCCGGCCTGTACGTCAACGTGCTGAACCTCATCCAGTACATGCACGACAAATACTATTATGAGGAAGCCGAGATGGCCCTCATCGACACCGATGTGCGCCGCACCTTTGCCACCGGCATTGCAGGTTTCTCCCACGTCATCGACTCCCTGAGCGCCATCAAGTACGCCAAGGTCAGGGTGGTGCGGGATGACACCGGTCTGGCCACCGGCTTTGAGGTGGAGGGCGACTTTCCCAAGTACGGCAACGACGATGACCGCGCCGACGAGATCGGCGTGTGGCTGCTCAAGACCTTCCTGGAGATGATCAAGAAGCGCCACACCTACCGCAACTCCGAGGCCACCACCTCCATCCTGACCATCACCTCCAACGTGGTATACGGCAAGTACACCGGTGCCCTGCCCGACGGCCGCGCCGCCTTCACTCCGTTTGCTCCGGGTGCAAACCCCAGCTACGGCGCGGAGCAGAACGGCCTGCTGGCCTCCCTGAACTCGGTGGCCAAGCTGCCCTACCACTGGGCACTGGACGGCATCTCCAACACCCAGACCATCAACCCCGAGGCACTGGGCCACAGCGAGGGCGAGCGCGTGGAAAATCTGGTGCAGGTGCTGGACGGCTACTTCGATCAGGGTGCCCACCACCTGAACGTGAACGTCTTTGGCAAGGAGAAGCTGCTGGACGCCATGGAGCACCCCGAAAAGGAAGAGTACGCAAACTTCACCATCCGCGTGTCCGGCTACGCCGTCAAGTTCATCGACCTGACCCGCGAGCAGCAGATGGATGTCATCTCCCGCACCTGCCATGCCGTCCTGTAATCCGGTCGGCTATGTCCACTCGCTGGAGAGCTTCGGCTCAGTGGACGGCCCCGGCGTGCGCTTTGTGGTATTCCTGCAAGGGTGCGCGCTGCGGTGCAAATACTGCCACAACCCGGAAACATGGGCCGAAGGCGGCACCGAATGGACCGTGGATGCTCTGTTCCAGCGGGTGTGGCGCTACCGCAACTACTGGGGCAAAAAGGGCGGCATCACGGTCAGCGGCGGCGAGCCGCTGCGCCAGATGGACTTCCTGACCGCTTTCTTTGAGCTGGCCCGTTCCAAGGGCGTGCACACGGCACTGGACACCGCCGGGCAGCCCTTCCGGCCAAAGGACCCGGCCTACCTGGCCGACTTTGACCGCCTGATGGCCTCCACCAGCCTGGTCATCCTTGATTTAAAGGAGATCGACCCGGAGCGCCACCGCCGGCTCACCGGCAAGGACAACGCCAACATCCTGGCCATGGCCCGGCACGTCTCCGACCTGGGCGTGCCGCTGTGGATCCGCCATGTGCTGGTGCCCGGCTTGACCGATGACGAGGACGGCCTGCGCAGAACGGCCGACTTCATCCGCAGCCTGAACACCGTGCAGCGGGTGGAGGTACTGCCCTACCACACGCTGGGCCTGTTCAAGTGGCAGAAGCTGGGCATCCCCTATCCGCTGCCCGACGCTGTGCCGCCCACCCCGGAGCAGGTAAAGCGTGCCGAAGAGCTGCTGCAGGTGCAGCGCTACCCCGGCTGACCCCCATTGATCTGACCCACACCGACCCGTTCCCGGCTGTTTGCCGGGAGCGGGCCTTTTTTATGCGGTGCGGCAGGCCAATTGCAAACTTTTTGTGAATTGTGTTTCTGGCAGGATTTTCCTCTTGACATTGCGATTGCTTTGGAGTATAGTCTTAGCAGTCTAACAGATAGAGTGCTAAAAACAAATAGGTCAGTCCGACAGGAGGTGCACAAAATCATGAAACAGCTTCTTAAAAGCATCTGCTTCCGGTTCTGCCGCCCCTTGGCGCGGAGTTGTTAGCAGAGTGCCTGTCCGTCCGCTAAATCATAACCTTCCGGTATGAATGGAGGCTTGACTTTATGAATACCAATCAATATACTCAGAAAACTCTGGAAGCTCTGCAGGCAGCCCAGCAGCTGGCTGTGGAGTACCAGCACAACGCTCTGGAGCCTGAACATCTGCTGCACGCCCTTGCTTCGCAGGAGCAGGGCCTGATCCCGCAGCTGCTCCAGAAGCTGAACGTGGATCCCGGCAGCTTTGCCGCTGCCGTTGCCGAAAAGCTGTCGGCCCTGCCCCGGGTGTCCGGCTCCGGCCGCGACCCGGACAAGGTCTATATCTCGCAGGCCACCGACAAGGTCCTGAGCGCCGCCGCCCGTGAAGCCAAGGCCATGAAGGACGAGTACGTCAGCGTGGAGCATGTGTTCCTCGGCCTGCTGGATGAGCCTACCCAGAACACCACCGAGCTGTTCCGTGCCTTTGGCATCGCCAAGGACAAGTTTCTGCAGCAGCTTACCGCCGTGCGCGGCAACCAGCGCGTGACCACCGATAACCCGGAGGACACCTACAACGCCCTGCAGAAATACGGTCAGGATCTGGTGGATCTGGCCCGCAAGCAGAAGCTGGACCCGGTCATCGGCCGTGATCAGGAGATCCGCAACGTGATCCGCATCCTGTCCCGTAAGACCAAGAACAACCCCTGCCTGATCGGTGAGCCCGGCGTCGGCAAGACTGCCATCGCCGAGGGCCTTGCCCAGCGGATCGTGCGCGGTGACGTGCCCGAAAACCTGAAGGACCGCATCGTGTTCAGCCTGGACATGGGCGCTCTGGTGGCCGGTGCCAAGTACCGCGGCGAGTTCGAGGAACGCCTGAAGAGCGTGCTGAACGAGGTCAAGAAGAGCGAGGGCAAGATCATCCTCTTCATTGATGAGCTGCACACCATCGTGGGCGCCGGCAAGACCGACGGTGCCATGGATGCCGGCAACCTGCTCAAGCCCATGCTGGCCCGCGGCGAGCTGCACTGCATCGGCGCGACCACGCTGGACGAGTACCGCCAGTATATCGAGAAAGACCCCGCTCTGGAGCGCCGCTTCCAGCCGGTGCAGGTGGATGAGCCCACCGTGGAGGACACGATCTCCATCCTGCGCGGCCTGAAGGAACGCTACGAGGTGTTCCACGGCGTGAAGATCAACGACAGCGCCCTGATCGCCGCTGCCACCCTGTCGGACCGCTACATCACCGACCGTTTCCTGCCGGATAAGGCCATCGACCTGGTGGATGAGGCCTGCGCCATGATCAAGACCGAGATGGACAGTATGCCCAGCGAGATGGATGATCTGGCCCACCGCATCACCCAGCTGCAGATCGAGCAGGTCAGCCTGAAAAAGGAGACCGACGCTTTGAGCCAGAGCCGTCTGAAGGATCTGGAAAAAGAGCTGGCCGAACTGCAGGACAAGTTCCGCAGCATGAAGGCAAAGTGGGAAAACGAGAAAAACGCCATCGGCAAGGTGCAGACCCTGCGGGAGCAGATCGAGCAGACCAACGCCGATATCGAGAAGGCACAGCGGGAATACGACCTGAACAAGGCCGCCGAGCTGAAGTACGGCAAGCTGCCCCAGCTGCAGAAACAGCTGGAAGAGGAAGAAAAGATCGCCGCAGCCAAGAAAGAGGACAGCCTGCTGCGTGACCGCGTGACCGACGAGGAGATCGCCCGCATCGTGGCCCGCTGGACCGGCATCCCTGTGGAGAAGCTGGTGGAGGGCGAACGCGAGAAGCTGCTGCATCTGGATGACGTACTGCACCAGCGGGTCATTGGCCAGGACGAGGCCGTGACCAAGGTCAGCGAAGCCATCCTGCGCAGCCGCGCCGGCATTGCCAACCCCAACCGCCCCATCGGCAGCTTCCTGTTCCTCGGCCCCACCGGTGTCGGCAAGACCGAACTGGCCAAGGCGCTGGCACAGGCTCTGTTTGACGATGAGCGCAACATGGTGCGCATCGACATGACCGAATATATGGAGAAGTTCAGCGTCAGCCGTCTGATCGGTGCGCCTCCGGGATATGTCGGTTATGAAGAGGGCGGCCAGCTGACCGAGGCTGTGCGCCGCAAGCCCTACAGCGTGGTGCTGTTCGATGAGGTGGAAAAAGCCCACCCCGATGTGTTCAACATCCTGCTGCAGGTGCTGGACGATGGCCGCATCACCGACAGTCAGGGCCGCACCGTGGACTTCAAGAATACGGTCATCATCCTCACCTCCAATCTGGGCAGCGACATCATCCTGAACGATCTGGAGCAGCGCCGTGCCAACGGCTCCAACGAGCTGAGCGAGGAAGCAAAGCACCAGATCGACCAGCTGCTGAAGAGCAAGTTCCGCCCCGAATTTCTGAACCGTCTGGATGAGATCGTCTACTACAAGAGCCTGACCAAGGACGAGATGCGCAAGATCGTGGATCTGCAGCTGCAGGATCTGCGCAAGCGCATGGACGAGGGCAAGCACCTCAAGCTGGAGGTCACCACCGCCGCCAAGGACTTCATCATCGACTCTGCCTACGACAGCGTCTACGGTGCACGTCCCATCAAGCGGTTCATCCAGAGCCGTGTGGAGACCCTCATCGCCAAGGCCATCATTCAGGGCAGCTATGCCGAGGGCAACACCCTGACGGTGGACTACGACGGCAGTGCACTGGTGCTCCGTTAAAGGGATTTTACCAGATTTTGACCCGGTGGTGCAGGCCGGATGCTTGCACCACCGTAAGGAATATGGTATTATAAGAAATAACATTGATGTGCTTTTCATCGTAGAATGGCAACGATGGAAAGCACATTTTTGTATGTAAGAAAGTTTATAGGCAAAACCCTCTCAGTCGCTCTCGCGCCAGCTCCCCCTTCGGGGGAGCTGGCATCGCAAAGCGATGACTGAGAGGGTAAAATCATAACAGAAAGTTGAGTGTGATTTTCCTTTTTATGGACGATGGCAGTATGACGCTTATCATAGCGCTGGTATTCCTAGTGGCCTGTTCCGCCTTTTTTTCCGCATCTGAGACTGCGTTTTCTTCTCTGAACCAGATCCGGCTGAAGAGCCGCGCCGAGGATGGCGACGCTTCCGCTGCACGGGTGCTGGCCATGGCGGAAAAGTACGATAAGCTGCTTTCCACCATTCTCATCGGCAACAACATCGTGAACATTGCAGCCGCTTCCATCGGCACCATCCTGTTCACCCGGGCACTGGGTGCCGAGCGCGGTGCCACGATGTCCACCATCGTGCTCACCATCGTGGTGCTGATCTTCGGCGAGGTAACGCCCAAGAGCCTTGCCAAGGAGATGCCGGAGACCGTTGCCACGGCCGTGTCCCCGATGCTGAACCTGCTCATGGTACTGTTCACACCCCTCACCTGGCTGTTCAGCCAGTGGAAACGCCTGCTGGGGCACTTTGTCCACAGTACGGAGGAGGACACCATCACCGAGGGTGAGCTGATGACCATGGTGAGTGAAGCCGAAAACGACGGTGAACTCACCGACCGGGAAAGCGAACTGATCCGCAGCGCCATCGAATTCGATGACGTGGAGGTGGAGGAGATCCTGACCCCCCGCGTGGACGTGGTGGCTGTGGAGGACAACACCTCGCTGGACGAGGTGGCACAGACCTTTGCCGAATCGGGCTATTCCCGCCTGCCGGTGTACCACGACACCATTGACAACATCATCGGTGTGGTGCACGAAAAGGACTTCTATCTGGCACGCCTGAAAAAGGAGACCTCGCTGGAAGAGCTGGTCAAGCCCACCCTGTACACCACCGGTTCCACCCAGATCTCCCAGCTGCTGCGCACTCTGCGGGAGCAGCACCATCATCTGGCCGTGGTGGTGGATGAGTACGGCGGTACCGAGGGCATCATCACGCTGGAGGATATTCTGGAAGAGCTGGTGGGCGAGATCTGGGATGAGCACGACGAGGCCACCGAGGACTTCCACAAGCAGTCCGACGGCAGCTGGATCGTGCTGGGCAGCGCCAGCGTGGACGACCTGTTCGAGATGCTGGGCCTGCCGGAGGACGAGGACATCGACTCCAACACGGTCAACGGCCTGGTGCAGGAAAAGACCTGCCACCTGCCCAAGGTGGGCGACCGCTTTACACTGGGCAGCTACGACGGCGTGGTCACCCGCACGGCCAAGCGCCGCGTGACCGAAGTGCGCCTGACCCCGGCCGAAAAACCGGAACCGGAAAAGAACGACGACGAAAAGAGCCACTACGGCCGCATGACTTCTAAATAACCACAAGAGCCGCTGCACACAGGGTGCAGCGGCTCTTGTGATTGCTGGGCCTGCAAGGCCCTTTGCTTTTATCTACAGGCGATCACAGCAGGGGGATACCGGCCTTGGCACAGGCTTCGCGGGTGGCTTCATCCCACACACTGGCCTGCACTTCACCGATGTGCACACTGCCCAGCAGCAGCATGCACAGGCGGCTCTGGCCGATGCCGCCGCCAATGGAGTAGGGCAGCTCGCCGTTCAGCACGGCCTTGTGGAAGGGCAGGGCGCGGCGGTCGTCACAGCCGGCCATGGTCAGCTGCTTGTCCATGCTTTCTGGGCTCACGCGGATGCCCATGCTGCTCAGCTCATAGCTGCACTGCAGCGGATCGTTCCAGAACAGCAGGTCGCCGTTCAGATCCCAGTCGTCGTAGTCCGGAGCGCGGCCGTCGTGGGGCTTGCCGCTCTTCAGCGGGGCACCGATCTTCATCAGGAAGGTGGTGCCGTTCTCCTTCACGAAGGCATTCTCGCGCTCCTTCGGGGTCAGGTCCGGGTACTTGTCCTCCAGCTCCTGGGTGGTGATGAAGATCACGTTGGGGGTGTGCAGGGGCAGGTCCTGCAGCTGCGGGAACATGGCGTGCAGGTTCATCTCAGTGGCGCAGACGGCCGACACGATGGAGCGCACCACGCTCTTCAGGTAGGCCTCATTGCGGTCCTCCTCCCGGATGACCTTTTCCCAGTCCCACTGGTCCACATACACGGAGTGGAGGTTGTCCAGTTCCTCATCACGGCGGATGGCGTTCATGTCGCAGTACAGACCCTTGCCCACACGGAAGCCGTAGTCCTTCAGGGCCTTGCGCTTCCACTTGGCCAGCGACTGCACCACCTGTGCTTCGGTGCCGCTGTCCTTGATGTCAAAGGTGACCTTGCGCTCCACGCCGTTCAGGTCGTCGTTCAGGCCGGTGGAGGCCTCCAGGAACAGCGGCGCAGACACGCGGTACAGGTTCAGCGTGGCACACAGGGTGTCGGCAAACAGCCGCTTCACCGTGCCGATGGCGCGCTGGGTGTCGTACAGATTCAGCGCGGGCGTGTAGTTTTCCGGGATGATGATCTTGCTCATAGATAGTACCCCTCTTTGTGTTGTCAGCTCACCTGCTTTCCCAACAGGCGGCGGTTCCAGAAACCAAAAAACACTGGTTAAATTATCGCACATTCTTTTACGAAAGTAAAGTGCATGCCCGAAAAAACAGGAGCCGCTGCACCTTGTTTTGTGCAGCGGCTCCCGCATCGCGTCGTGTCTTGAAAAAGGCTCAGCCGCCCAGGTACGCGCTGCGCACCCGCTCGTTGGTCAGCAGCTCGGCACCGGTGCCCTCCATGACCACGCGGCCGGTCTCCAGAACATAGGCACGGTCGGCCACGGAAAGGGCCATCTGTGCGTTCTGCTCCACCAGCAGGATGGTCATGCCCTCCTTGTGGATGTTGCGGATGATGTCAAAGATCTCCTGCACCAGCAGGGGCGACAGGCCCATGGAGGGCTCGTCCAGCATCAGCATGGAAGCGTTGCTCATGAGCGCACGGCCCATGGCCAGCATCTGCTGCTCGCCGCCGGACATGGTGCCGGCCAGCTGCTTGCGGCGCTCCTTCAGGCGGGGGAACAGGGCAAACACCTTTTCCTTGTTGGCAGCAATGGTGGAGGCAGGCTGGGTGTAGGCCCCCATGTCCAGATTCTCCTCCACGGTCATGTGCAGGAACACATGGCGGCCTTCCGGCACCTGTGCCAGACCGGCTTCCACGATCTTGTGGGCGCGCACGCCCTTGATGCTTTTGCCCTTGTAAAGCACATCGCCGCTGCGGGGCTTCAGCAGACCGGAAACGGTTTTCAGGGTGGTGGACTTACCGGCACCGTTGGCACCGATCAGGGTCACGATCTCGCCCTCGTTCACCGTAAAGGAAACGCCCTTTACGGCGTGGATATTGCCGTAATACACGTTGATGTTATCGACCTTCAGGATGGTATCTGCCATCGCTCAGCCCTCCTTCTTGCCCAGGTAGGCTTCGATGACCTGGGGGTTGTTGCGGATCTCGTCCGGGGTGCCCTTGGCAATGATGCGGCCGAAGTTCAGCACTGCGATGCCCTCGCAGATGCCCATGACCAGGCTCATGTCGTGCTCGATGAGCAGCACGGCAATGTTGAACTCATCCCGGATGCGGCGGATGGTCTCGGTGAGCTCCGCAGTCTCCGAGGGGTTCATACCGGCGGCAGGCTCGTCCAGCAGCAGCAGCTTCGGGCTGGTAGCCAGTGCACGCATGATCTCCAGCCGGCGCTGTGCACCGTAGGGCAGGCTGCCGGCGGGCACATCGGCCAGATCTGCCATGTGGAAGATATCCAGCAGTTCAAAGGCACGCTCGGTGCACTTTTTCTCTTCCTTCCAGTAGTTGGGCAGGCGGATCAGTGCAGAGGGCAGGTTGTACTTCATAGACTCGTGGAGGCCCACCTTGATGTTGTCGATGACGCTCAGTTCCTTGAACAGACGGATGTTCTGGAAGGTACGGGCCACACCCATGCGGTTGACCTGATAGGTCTTTTTGCCCGCCGTAGGCATGCCGTCGATCAGGATGGATCCGCGGGTGGGCTGGTAAACGTTGGTGAGCAGGTTGAACACGGTGGTCTTGCCGGCACCGTTGGGGCCGATCAGGCCGGTGATCTCGTTGCGGCCGATCATCAGGTTGAAGCCGTCCACGGCGGTCAGGCCGCCGAAGTCGATGCCCAGTTCCCGCACGTCCAGAATGGGCTTTTTGTCCTTGTCGCGGTCGGTCAGGAAGCCGCCGGAGGGCACACTGTTTAACTTGGTCTGGAACTCACTCATGGTCAGCACCCTCCTTTTCCTTGTTCTTCTTGAACAGTTCGCCGTTCATGATCTTTTCCACAACGCGGCTCAGGGAGAAGTCGTAGCTGCCCAGCAGTCCGCCCGGACGGAAGATCATCATCAGGATCAGCACCAGCGAGTAGATGACCATGCGGTAGCTGTCGAAACTGCGGGTGGCCTCCGGCAGGATGGTCAGCACGGTAGCGGACAGGATGGAGCCCAGCATGGAGCCCATGCCGCCCAGGACCACCATGACCAGGATCTCGATGGACTTCATAAAGCCGAAGGTGGAGGGGTTCAGCACGCCGATGTAGCAGGCATACAGGCCGCCGGCCATGCCTGCAAAGGCTGCAGAAAAGGCAAAGGCCATGACCTTGTAGTAGGTGGTCTGGATGCCGCAGCTCTCGGCGGCGATCTCGTTATCGCGGATAGCCAGCACGGCGCGGCCGTGGCGGCTCTTCATCATGGCGTGGATGAGGAAGCAGGTGATGACCACGCACAGGAACACGTTGGTAAAGTTGGAGTATTTGGGAATGTTCTTCAGGCCCTTGGAGCCGTAGAACAGCTTGAAGCCCAGCACATCGTCGATGTTGTTCAGGGTGATGCGGATGATCTCGCCAAAGCCCAGGGTCAGAATGGCCAGATAGTCGCCGGTGAGCCGCAGGGCCGGGATACCGATGAGCACCCCGAACAGCCCGGCCACCACCCAGGCCAGCACCAGACCGATGGCAAAAGCCACGCCCTTGGGCAGGCCCGAGGATTTGGTGAACAAAGCACAGGCGTAGGCACCCACTGCCATGAACCCGGCGTGGCCCAGAGGCAGCTGCCCCAGGTAGCCGGTGGCAACGTTCAGCGAGACGGCCAGAATGATGTTGATGCCCACGGTGAGCAGCACCTTGTTCTGATAGGTGGAAAGCACGTTGCTGGTGAGGAAGGACAGCACCACGAACAGCAGAGCCACCAGCACCAGATTCATCAGGTAGCGCACGGGCATTTTGAGCGTTTTGCGTTTGGTATTCATCTTCATGCCCTCCTTACACCTTTTCCTGCACCTTGCGGCCAAGGAAGCCCGTGGGCTTGACCAGCAGCACGATGATCAGAATGGCAAACGTCACGGCGTCCTTCCAGGCGGAAAGACCGATGGCGGAAACAAAGCACTCGCACAGGCCAATGGCAATGCCGCCGATCATGGCACCGGGGATGGAACCGATGCCGCCCAGAACGGCAGCCACAAAGGCCTTCAGGCCCAGCATGGAGCCCATGGTGGGGGTAGCCTGGGGGTAAGAGCAGCAGTACAGCACCGAGCCGATACCTGCCAGGGCAGAGCCCACGGCAAAGGTAAAGGAAATGGTGCTGTTGACATTGATGCCCATCAGGCGGGCAGCATCCATATCCTCAGAGACGGCCCGCATGGCCTTGCCCAGCTTGGTCTTTTGCACCAGGAAGGTGAGCACCAGCATAGACAGCACCGTCACCGCCAGGGTAATGATGGAGGTAAGGCCCAGAGGCACCTTGCCCAGCCGGAAGGTCTGGTTGGTATAGTAGGCCGGGATCACCTTGGCACCGGAGCCCATGATCAGCTCTGCGGTGTACTCCAAAAAGAAGGAGACGCCAATGGCGGTGATCAGCAACGAGATCCGGGGGGCGTTCCGCAGAGGGGTGTAGGCGATCTTTTCGATCACTACGCCCAGCAGCGTACAGGTGATGATGGTGGCGCACACAGCGGTGACCGGGCCCAGGCCCAGCTGGTTCATGACGAACCAGGACATATATGCGCCTACCATGATGACGTCGCCGTGGGCAAAGTTCAGCAGCAGGATGATGCCGTACACCATGCTGTAGCCCAGAGCGATCAGTGCATAGATGCTGCCAAGGGACAAGCCGTTGATCAGCTGGCTGAAGAACACTGTCATGGATGGATCCTTCCTTTCCTTGCGGTGGTTACACTTTTTTGCGATCCTATAAAAAACGGAGAACGCCTGACCAGAAAGCTGTTCCGGCGTTCTCCACAAAAATCATGGGGCACTGCTCTGTGCCGGCAGGGCTCAGAACATTTCCTTCAGTTCGGGCTTGCCGTCCACATAGGTCAGGATGGCAGTGCTCTTGACGGGGTTGTGGTGCTCGTCGAAGGTAAAGGTACCGGTGATGCCCTGGATGGTGCCGCCGGCAATGGCGTCGATGACGGCCTGCTTGTACTCGTCGGTACCTGCCTCCAGGCCAGCATCCTCCGCTGCCTGGATGCCGTACACCACGGTCATGGCAGCATCGTAACCCAGGGGAGCAAAGCCGTTGGGGTAAGCCTCGCCGTACTCGGCCTTGTAGGCGTCCTCAAACTCGGTGCTGGAGCCCTTGGCGTAGCAGGCGCAGAAGTAGGAGTCCTTCAGCTGGTCAGCGGTGGCGTAGCCCTCCAGGCCGTCCCAGCCGTCGCCGCCCAGGAATGGAACGGTCAGGCCGACGCTCTCAGCCTGGGCCAGGATCTGGCCCACGTCCTGATAGTAGTTGGGGCAGAACACCATCTCGGGGCCCTTGCCCAGGATGCTGGTGAGCTGGGTCTTAAAGTCCACGTCGCCCTCGGAGTAGCTCTCCTGGTCCACGATGGTGCCGCCCTTTGCCTCAAACTCCTTGGCAAAGTTCTCGGCCAGACCCTCGTTGTAATCCTTGCCCTTCAGGAAGATGACGGCGGCCTTGGTGTAGCCCAGCTTCTCGTAGGCATAGTCGGCCATCTTCACGCCCTGGAAGGGGTCGGTGAAGCAGGCACGGAACACGTTCTCGTTGACGGTGTCGGTCTCGGCATCGTAGGTAACAGCCTCAGCGGTAGCGGAAGCGGTGACCATAGGCACATTGTACTCGGCACTCTCAGCGGCCACAGCCAGGGTGGGGGCGGTGGTCACATCGCCTACCAGAGCGGTGATGCCCTGGTCCACCATCTTGGTAAAGCAGGTAACGGCCTGGGTCTCATCGCCCTGCTCGTCCATGGTAACGGCTTCCAGCTGCTTGCCGTTGACGCCGCCCTTTTCGTTGACCTGCTTCAGGTACAGGGTTGCACCGTTGACCACGGCCTTGCCGTAAACAGAGGCATCACCGGTCAGGGGGCCCATCACGCCCACCTTGATGGTGCTGCCGGAAGCGGCAGAACCGGCAGCGGAACCGGCTGCAGAACCTGCAGTGCTTGCGGAAGAACCGCCGCAGGCAGTCAGGACACCGGCGGCAGCTGCCACACCGGCAGCAGCCAGGAACTGACGACGAGAAATGAGCTTTTTCATAACGATCTCCTCCTTCGGAGTATTTGATCTATTGGAATAGCCTTCAGGATAAAAACGGAAGCAAGGCCCTTCCCCTCTAAAAGCGACCTTGCCTCTGTTCTGTACTGTTATTATAGCCCTCCAGCCCCGGGTCCGCAATTCACAAACCGTCCATACTTTTGGGGGCATTTTCTCGTCTTTATTGACAATCTGGCTAATTTTTATAATGCGTTTTTGTGCACTATTTCAAATCGTTCATTTTCTTTGTTTTTGAGGTGAATACAATTCACAAGTTTCAAAAAGGTTACAGGGTCTCCATTTCAGCCTGGGCTGCAAACTCTGCCTGAGCCACCGGCTCTTCCTCCAGGCCCTGGGCCTCTGCCTGAGCCACCGGCTCTGCCAGGGCCTTGCGGATGGCCGTGACGTAGAACACCAGGGACAGGACCGTGCCGATGCACCAGCCAATGGGCCAGGACAGCCAGATGCCGGTGCTGCCCAGAGCTGTAGCACTGAGGACGATGGCCATGCCCACACGCAGGATCAGGTCGCTGAAGGTGGCCACCATGAAGCGGCCCATCAGGCCGCAGCCGCGCAGGATGCCGTCGGTGACCAGCTTGAGGGACACCACAAAGTAGAAGGGCGAAAGGATGTGCAGGAACAGCATGCCAGTGTCGATGGCCGGGCCCTGGGGATCATTCATGAACAGCAGCAGCAGGGTGCGGCCGAAGAAGAAGTACAGGATGACGATGGGCACACAAATGAGCCACACCAGATTGCGGCCCGCACCAAAGCCCGCCTTGACGCGGTCCATCTTGCCGGCACCCATGTTCTGGGCGGTGTAGTTGGAAATGCCGTTGCCCAGGGTGGTGAAGGAGGTGATGACCATGTTGTTCAGCTTGACGGCGGCAGAGTAGCCTGCAATGACGCTGGCACCAAAGGTGTTGATGACGCTCTGCAGGATGATGTTGCCCACCGAGATGAAGCTCTGCTGCAGGATGCTGGGGATGGCCACCACGGCGATCTTGCCCAGCATGCCCCAGGAGAACCACACCGTCTTGCGCTGTGCGGGGATGGCCTTCATGCGGCGGAACACCACCACCATGGCCAGGATGCAGCTCACACCCTGGCACAGGAAGGTCGCCCAGGCCACACCGGCCACACCCATGTGGAACCCGGCCACGAACAGGATGTCCACGCCGATGTTGGACAGAGACGAGACGGCCAGGAAGTAGAACGGCGTCTTGCTGTCACCCAGCGCCGAGAAGATGCCGGTGGCAATGTTGTAGAAGAACATGAAAGGCAGGCCCAGAACGTAGATGTCCAGATACAGGGCCGAGTCCGCCAGGATCTCCTCCGGGGTGTTGATGAGCTCCAGCAGGCTGCGGCAGCCCAGCAGGCCGAACACCATCAGCACTGCACACAGCACTGCCGAGCCGATGAGGGCCGTGTACACCGAGGTTTTCATGTCATCGTATTCCTTGGCACCAAAGTAGCGCGACACGATGACCGAGCAGCCAATGTTGCAGCCGAATGCAAAGGCAATGAAGATCAGGGTGATCTCGTAGCTGTTGCCCACGGCAGCCAGGGCGTTTTCGCCAATGAACTTGCCTGCCACCAGGCTGTCGGCAATGTTGTACAGCTGCTGGAAGATAATGCTGCCGAACATGGGCAGGCAGAACTGCCACAGCACCTGTGACGGCTTGCCGACCGTCAGATCCTTATTCATAGTGTGATCCTCCTCTATCAGATAACCAGTATACCATTAAAAAATCTTGACCGCGTTCCAGTATAAAACGACCCTGCCAAAATGTAAAGATTATTTTTAGTATATCTGCCATACCAAAATCATATGACTGTCATGCGGAATATTCAACGGCCCCGCCGGGCACGCTGAAACCATGCCGCCTGCCCCTGTGCAAAGTTTATGCCCGCAAACATTCCGCCCAGCTCTTGCACCTTTTGGGAAACCGTGGTAGGATGTTCTTGGTTAGTTAGGTGCAACTATCTATACAGATCGTCCGGCTGCCGCACCGACGCCGGGCCAAATCAGCTATCAGGAGGTTTTCGATATGAACTATCTGGAAATTGAATCCGTTGTAGGCCGCGAGATCCTGGACTCCCGCGGCAACCCCACCGTAGAAGCCGAGATCACGCTGGCCGACGGCACTGTGGCCCGCGGCTGCGCTCCTTCCGGCGCATCCACCGGCGAGTTTGAGGCGCTGGAGCTGCGCGACGCCGACAAGGGCCGCTACCTGGGCAAGGGCGTGACCAAGGCCGTGGAGAACATCAACACCGTGATCGCCGACGCTGTGGTGGGCATGGATGCTTCCGACATCTACGCCATCGACGCCGCTATGATCAAGGCCGACGGCACCAAGGACAAGTCCAACTTGGGCGCAAACGCCATTCTGGCCGTGTCCATTGCCGCCTGCCGCGCCGCTGCCGCTTCGCTGGACATGCCCCTGTACCGCTTCCTGGGCGGCGTGAACGGCAACCGCCTGCCCGTGCCCATGATGAACATTCTGAACGGCGGTGCCCACGCCACCAACACCGTGGACACCCAGGAGTTCATGATCATGCCGGTGGGCGCCCCCTCCTTCAAGGAGGCCCTGCGCTGGTGTGCCGAGGTGTTCCATGCCCTGGCTTCCATCCTGAAGGCCAAGGGTCTGGCCACCTCTGTGGGCGATGAGGGCGGCTTTGCCCCCAACCTGTCCAGCGATGAGGAGACCATCGAGACCATTCTGGCCGCCATTGAGAAGGCCGGCTATGTGCCCGGCAAGGACTTCATGCTGGCCATGGACGCTGCTTCCTCCGAGTGGAAGAGCCCCAAGGGCAAGGGCTTCTACAAGCTGCCCAAGGCCGGCACCGAGTTCACCTCCAGCGAGCTGATCGCCCACTGGAAGAGCCTGGTGGAGAAGTACCCCATCATCTCCATTGAGGATGGTCTGGACGAAGAGGACTGGGAGGGCTGGCAGGAGATGACCCGCGAGCTGGGCGGCAAGGTCCAGCTGGTGGGCGATGACCTGTTCGTCACCAACACCGAGCGTCTGGCCAAGGGCATCCAGTTGGGTGCCGGCAACGCCATCCTGATCAAGCTGAACCAGATCGGCTCCGTGTCCGAGACGCTGGAGGCCATCAAGATGGCCCACAAGGCCGGTTACACCGCCATCAGCTCTCACCGCTCCGGCGAGACCGAGGACACCACCATTGCCGACCTGGCCGTTGCCCTGAACACCTGCCAGATCAAGACCGGTGCCCCCAGCCGCACCGAGCGCGTGGCCAAGTACAACCAGCTGCTGCGCATCGAGGAGCAGCTGGGCGACAGCGCCGTGTACCCCGGCATGGCAGCCTTCAACGTGAAGCGCTGAGCCATTTTTCCAGAACTCACACTGCAAGCGGCGGCATCCACAGCGGGTGCCGCCGCTTTTTTGCGTTGTGGAAAAAAATTCCAGCATCCTGTTTGCAATTTTTGGCACCGCCGGTTCGTATCTTCTATGAGGCGGGCGGAGGCACTCTTCTGCCCCCACCCCATGGAAAGGAGCAAACAACGCATGCTGTCTACTCTTGTCTCGCTGTATAAGCTGCTCGGCACCGGGAATTTCTTCAAAGTGCTGCTGCTTCTGCTGAAGGCATTTTTTGCCTGATCATCTTTGGAAAGGAGGTCTGTTTCATGTTCACTGCCCTGCGCGATCTGTTCTACAACCTGTTCCCCATCAACCTGCCGGGAATCTGGTGGATCCTCTCGGAGCGCTGGTTCCTGTGACCCGGCGTCCGTGATCCATTTTCAGCCTGCAAAAAAGGGAGCGTTTCCTGCACGGAAACGCTCCCTTTTTGTTTATAAGATAAGCCTTACAGCTTGCTCAGCTGCGGACCCTGGGCGGTGTCCTTGACGGCCCAGCCCATGGCGGTCAGCTCGGCGCGGATGGCGTCGGCGGTGGCCCAGTCCTTGGCCTTCTTGGCGGCGGCGCGCTTTTCCACCAGCGCGGTCACCTCGGCGGGCACCTCGTCCTTCTTGCGGTTGTACAGCAGGCCCAGCACGCCGGTGATCTCGTCAAAGGCGGCGGCAGCGGTCTCCAGTGCTTCCTTGCTGGAAGAGGCGGACAGGGTGTTGATGTCCTTCACCAGGTCAAACACGGCAGCCAGTGCGTCCGGGGTGTTCAGGTCGTCGTCCATGGCGGTGCAGAACTTCTGCTTTGCCTCGGCGGCCTTCTCCTTCAGGCTCTCGTCGGTGCCGAAATTGCCCTTGCTCAGGGTAAAGTCCAGATTCTCGCGGCAGGTGTACAGGCGCTCCAGGCTGTTCTTGCAGCTCTCGATCAGGTCCACCGTGTAGTTCAGCGGCATCCGGTAACCGGCAGTCAGCATGAAGTAGCGGATGGGCTCATAGCCGTAAACGTTGGCCACGTCCCGCACGGTAAAGAAATTGTGCAGGCTCTTGGACATCTTCTGATTGTCCACGTTGATGAAGCCGTTGTGCATCCAGTAGCGGGCAAACTCGCAGCCGTTGGCGCACTCGCTCTGGGCGATCTCGTTCTCGTGGTGGGGGAAGATCAGATCCTGACCGCCGCAGTGCAGGTCGATGGTCTTGCCCAGATGGGTGCGGCTCATGGCGCTGCACTCGATGTGCCAGCCGGGGCGGCCCATGCCATAGGGGCTCTCCCAGGCAGGTTCGCCGGGCTTGGCAGCCTTCCACACAGCAAAGTCGGCGGGGTCCTCTTTCAGATCGTCGTCCATCTGGCTGCGCAGCTCCCGGTTGCCGCTCTCCAGATCGTCCAGCTTCAGGTGGCTCAGTTTGCCGTAGCTGGGATCGCTCTTCACGCGGAAGTACACGTCGCCGTTTTTGGCAACGTAGGCATGGCCGGAGTCGATCAGGTCCTTCACGATGTCCAGGATCTGCTGGATGTGCTCGGTGGCGCGGGGCTGGACCGTGGGCTTCTTGCAGTTCAGGCCCTCGGCGTCCTTGAGGTACTCGGCCTCGAAGCGCTGGGCGACCTCCTTCATGGAGGTGCCCTCTTCCTGCCCTTTCTTGATGAGCTTGTCGTCAATGTCGGTGATGTTGGAAACGTAGATCACCTTGTTGCCACGGTACTCCAGATAACGGCGCAGGGTATCGAACACGATCAGCGGGCGGGCGTTGCCGATGTGGATGTAGTTGTAAACCGTCGGGCCGCAGACGTAGATGCGGTACTCGCCCGGCACCTGCGGCACAAATTCTTCCTTCTGACGGGTCAGGGTGTTGAAAATCTGCATGGTATCTCTCCTTCTTATGGGGTTCCGGAAGCGGCAGGGCCGTTGTCAGCCCTGCTTTTTCCAGCGGCGCATCACACCCATGCCCAGCGCATAGGGGCCGGTGTGCACCGCAATGGTGCAGCCGATCTGCAGCAGGCCCACCTCACACTGTGCACCGGGGTACTTGGCACGCAGGGCGGCACGGGTCTGCATCCACAGGCGCTTGCCCTCGTCGGCGTCATAGCCATAGCCCACCGTGATGCGGTAGTCGTCAGGCGTGCCGCCGTGGGCAGCCAGATAGTTCATCAGCTGCTCCAGCGCCTTTTCAAAGCTCTTCTGCCGGCCGCGGGCCACGCCGCCGGAAAAGATCTCGCCCTCCTTGAACAGGATCATGGGCTTGATGCCCAGCATGTTGGCGGCCCGTCCGGTCACCTTGCCGATGCGTCCGCCCTTGATCAGGTAGTCCAGATTGCCCACTGTGAAGAAGATCTGGTTGGTGATCTTTTCTGCCTCCAGCCAGGTCACCGTCTCCTCCAGCGAGCAGCCGGCGTCCCGCATGGCCACAGCGTTTTCCACCATGGTGGATTCCGTGACGGTGGCGGCGCAGGTGTCGATGACCTCAATGCGGGCATCGGGGTAGTCCTCCAGCACCAGTTCCCGGGCATTGCGGGCGCTGCCCACGCAGCCGCTCATCTTGCCGGTGAACACCAGACACAGCACATCCCGGCCTGCCGCGGCATGGGCCCGGAAGGCCGTTTCAAAGTCCTCGATGGAGGCAAGGCTGGTCTTGGGGTATGCCGCCGGGTTGTCCACCATGAACTGGTAGAAGTCCCGCACGGTGATCTCCTTGCCCTCTTTGCGGTAGTGTTCGCCATCCAGCGAAACGTAGAAGGGCACGACCTCCACGCCCAGCTGCTTTGCAGTGTCCGGCGTCAGGTCGCAGGCGCTGTCGGTAATGATATCAAACATCTGTGACGCTTCCTTTTCTGTGTTGGATTCGCGCAGGGTGTCCGGGATCAGACGTGGTGGACGTAAGCCTCACGCTCGGCACCCACGGAGATGTAGGTGATCTTGCAGCCCACGGCCTTTTCCAGATACTCGACGTAAGCCTGCGCCTCCTTGGGCAGGTCCTCCCACTTGCGGGCTGCGGTGATGTCGCAGTGCCAGCCGGGCAGGTACTCCACCACGGGCTGTGCGGTGTCCAGTGCCTCGCCCATGGGGAAGCGGGTGGTAGTGGTGCCGTCGCTCAGCTTGTAAGCAGTGACCATGGGGATCTTGTCCATGTAGTCCAGCACATCCAGCAGGGTCAGGGCGACCTCGTCGCAGCCCTGGCAGAACACGCCGTAGCGGCTTGCCACCAGGTCGATGGGGCCCACGCGGCGGGGACGGCCGGTGGCAGCGCCATACTCGTGGCCTGCCTCACGCAGAGCGTGTTTCTCTTCCTCGGTCATGGCCAGCTCGGCGGTAAAGGGGCCGTCACCCACGCAGGAGGAGTAAGCCTTCATGACACCGATGGAGTTGTGCAGCTTGTGGCCCGGGATGCCTGCGCCGATGGGAGCATAAGCACCGATGACGTTGGAAGAAGTGGTGTAGGGGTAGATGCCGAAGTCGATGTCGCGCAGAGCGCCCAGCTGTGCCTCAAACAGCACCTTCTTGCCGGCAGCGTCTGCATCGGCCAGGTACTGGCCCACATCGCAGATGTAATCCTTGAAGATGGCGGCATACTTCTCCAGCCATGCCCACATCTCGTCCACGCTGATGGGGTCGGCGTTGTAGCTGCCCTCCATCACCAGGTTCTTGGCGTCCACCATGGTGATCAGGCGCTTCTTCACAGCGTCGTCCAAGTGCAGCAGGTCGCCCATGCGCAGGGTCTTTTTCATGTACTTGTCGCCGTAAGCGTAGGCGATGCCGCGCTTGGTGGAACCGAACTGTGCGCCGGTCTTGGCCAGACGGGCCTCTTCCAGGCCGTCCTCTGCCACATGATAAGGCATGGTGATGGTTGCACGGTCGGAGATCTTCAGGTTGGCGGGGCTGATGTCAATGCCCTGCTCGCGCAGCTTGTTGATCTCGCCGTCCAGATGATGCGGGTCGATGACCATACCGTTGCCCATGACGCAGACGACATTCGGGCGCAGGATGCCGGAGGGCAGCAGGTTCAGCACGAACTTGCCGCGCTCGTTCTTGACCGTATGGCCAGCGTTGTTGCCGCCCTGATAACGTGCAACGATGTCATACTCCTGGCTGATCAGGTCGACCATGCGGCCCTTGCCCTCATCGCCCCAGTTGATACCCGTAATTGCAGTAAGCATAATAAATGACCTCTTTATCATTTTTTCAAAAGACAGCCTTTTCCGTGCACCTTGCCCGGGATACGCCACCTTGGGAAAATACGACGGCGCGCGTATTCAGCACGCACCAATACTAGTATAGTATAACACAGTCTGCCGCGCAAAAAAAGAGGAAAACGCACCTTTCGGCTGCATTTTCCTCCAAAATTCGGGTCCGGAAGCGGTCCGCTCAGCTGCGGGGCTTTTTTGCGTCCGTGCGGCGGGTCACCTTGTGGATGGTGCCGTCCGGCTCCTGGATGGACGTGCGGTCCAGCTGGGCGCGCAGGCTGGCCTTGACATCGGCCAGATACTCCTGCCGCAGGGTCTGCTGCTCGGCCTTTTCGGCATCGGTCAGGCCGGTGGTCTTGCTCTTGTGCGCCAGCTCGTTGATGCGGGCGATCTTTTCCTGAGTCATGGGGAACCTCCTGTATTTCAATGCAAAATATGGTATAATGTCAGCAGAAACATTATAACAGAGGATGATATCAATGGCAACTCAATTGAATTTTGCACAGCAGATGGACGCAGTGTTGAAAACTCTAGGCGACGCCCGGCCCCGGCTGCTGCTGCACGCCTGCTGCGGCCCCTGCTCCAGCGCGGTGCTGGAGCAGCTGTGCCAATATTTTGACATCACGGTGCTGTACTACAACCCCAACACCTGGCCGGCGGAGGAATACTACCGCCGGGGCGAGGAGCTGAAAAAGTTTGTGGCCGCCGCCCACCCGCTGGGGGTGACCGTGGTGGAGGACACCTACGACCCGCAGGAGTTCTACACCGCCGTGCAGGGGCTGGAAGCCGAGCCGGAGCGCGGCGGCCGCTGCACGGTCTGCTACCGGCTGCGGATGCGCCGGGCGGCACAGTACGCCGCCGAGCACGGCTTCGACTGGTTCACCACCACCCTGTCCATCAGCCCCCACAAGGACGCCAAACGCATCAACGCCATCGGGCAGGAGCTGGAAGCGGAGTTCGGCGTGAAGCACCTGCCCTCGGACTTCAAAAAACACAACGGCTATCTCCGGAGCCTGCAGCTTTCGGAGGAATATGGCCTGTACCGGCAGGATTACTGCGGGTGCGAGTTCAGCGCAAAGGCCAGAGGAATCGAAAAGTACTGATGGAGCAGATGCCGCTGAAAAAGAAGGTCGCAAAGCCCGCATTGCGCAGACCTGTGCTCTGTTGTTCCATGATGTTCCTCGATTTCTCCCGCAAGGGTCTTTTTCTCCCTTAAACCACAATTCTGCCCCAGCGCAACCGGATTTTACCCCAAAAGCGCAAAAAGAAGGGATGGACAAGCGTCCATCCCTTCTTTCAGGGTTTGCTTGATGCAATTTTTACTCTGCCTTGGTCTCGGGCTTTTCAGCGGGAGCGGCAGGAGCGGCGGGCTTGGCCGCTGCCGGAGCAGCAGGCTTCACCACGGGCTTCGGGGGATACGGATCGTCCTTCAGCGGGAAGAGAATGATCTTCTTCGGGCACTTCTGGGCGCACATGCCGCAGCCCTTGCACTTGTCATAGTCCACACGGGCCACACCATCCACCACATGGATGGCGTCGAACTTACAGGTGCGCTCGCACATGCCGCAGGCGATGCAGGAGGTGGTGCAGACCTTGTTGGCCACCGCGCCCTTGTCCTTGTTGGAGCACATGACAACGGGCTTGCGCGGGCCGGCAGCGTCGATCATGATGACCTTCTTGGGGCAGGTGTTGGCGCAGGCACCACAGCCGGTGCACTTGTCCTTATCCACCTTGGCCACACCATCCACGATGTGGATGGCGTCGAACTTGCACACCTTGGTGCAGTCGCCCAGGCCGATGCAGGCGAAGGAGCAGGTCTTGGGGCCGCCGTACAGGGCCGCAGCAGCGGCACAGGTCTGGATGCCCTTGTAGTCATAGCTGGGCTTGCAGTGCTCGGTATTGCCCTGGCACTGGACCACAGCCTTCTTTTCCACAGCGCTTACCTCGCCGCCCATGATCTTGGCGATGGCGGCAGCAGCCTTGGGGCCGCCGGGTGCGCACTTGTCGCAGGGGACGCCGTCCATGACAACGGCCTTTGCGTAGTCGGCGCAGCCTGCGTAGCCGCAGCCGCCGCAGTTTGCACCGGCCAGGCAGCCGGCAACTTCCTCAATGCGGGGGTCTTCCTCGACCGCCATGAACTTGGACGCTGCCACCAGGATGATGGCACCGACTGCACCCACGAGGGTACACAGAACAACAGCAGATACAATACTCATTTTCCTGTTCCTCCCTTACAGCGTGACATTGAACAGGTTTTCGACGATGCCGCCGAAGCCCATGAAGGACAGGCTGGTGATTGCTGCTGCGATCAGGGTGATGGGCAGGCCCTTGAAGGGTTCCGGGGGATCGCAGGCTTCCACGCGCTTGCGCACACCGCTGAACATGACCATGGCCAGCATGAAGCCGACGCCTGCGCCGATGGAGCAGACCAGAGCCTCAATGTAGGCAGCGCCAAAGCCCAGAGCTGCCACATCTGCACCGTAGTCATCCACGACCAGGATGGTCACGGCCAGCACGCAGCAGTTGGTGGTGATCAGGGGCAGGTAAACGCCCAGCGAGTTGTACAGGGCAACGACATACTTCTTGAGGAAGATCTCGATGAACTGCACCAGCACGGCGATGACCAGAATGAACACGATGGTCTGCAGATAGCCCAGCTCAGCCGGATCCAGAATGAAGATCTGGATGGGGAAGGTCACAGCCGTGGCCATGAACATGACGAAGATAACAGCGCCGGACATACCAACGGAGGAGTCCAGCTTTTTGGAAACGCCCAGGAACGGGCAGATACCATAGAACTTCACCAGCACGTAGTTGTTGACAAGGATCATGCTGAAGAAGATAGCAGCGAGTTTGACGAGCATCTTATTCCGCCTCCTTCTTCAGGTTGTCAATGTCACAGCAGCTCTTGCGCTCGATGCGGGCGTCCAGCTTGCCTTCCAGCCACACACAGCCGGCCATCAGCAGGCCGAAGCAGAAGAATGCGCCGGGAGCCTGAGTCATGATGCCGATCTTGGCAACGCTGTCCGGCAGGATCTTGAAGCCCAGCCAGGTGCCGCTGCCCAGGATCTCACGGATGGTAGCCATCAGCACAACGGTCAGGGTGTAGCCAATGCCCATGCCGATGCCGTCCAGTGCACTGTCCACCACGCTGTTCTTGCAGGCGAACATCTCGGCACGGCCCAGAATGATGCAGTTGACAACGATCAGGGGCAGGAACACGCCCAGTGCGTTGTACAGGCTCTCCATGTAGGCCTGCATGAACATCTGCACGATGGTCACGAAGCCTGCAATGATGACGATGTAGCAGGGCAGATGCACCTTGCCGGGGATCACCTTGCGCAGCAGGGAGATCATGATGTTGGCGCACACCAGCACGAAGGTGAACGCAGCGCCCATGCCCAGAGCACTGGACACGGCGGTGGTGACAGCCAGCGTGGAGCAGGTACCCAGAACCAGACGCAGAACGGGGTTCTCTTTGATGATGCCGTTGGTAAGGATGCTTACCTTGGACTTCTTTTCTTGTGCCATTTCTTACCAACCTCCTTTATGCCAGCTCGTTGTAGCAGTTGACGCAGTCGTTGATGGCGGCAAACAGAGCCTTGGAGGAGAAGGTTGCGCCGGTCTTGCCGTCCACGCCGTTCTCACCCATCACAACGTTCTGGGTGCAATCCAGGCCGTCAAACTGCTTCAGGAAATCTTCATCGGCAACGCCGCTGCCGATGCCCTTGGTCTGGGTAGAAGCGTCCACCCAGATGCCGGTCTCGGTGCCGTTGGCATCCATGCCGACGATGACGGTGACGATGCCGCCGTCAAAGCCGGACTCCTCGGCCTTGATGGCCAGGCTGCCGTCCGGAGCCTTGACCACGCCGGTGACATTCGCGGTGGTGTAGTCGGTCACTTCCTCCAGCTCAGTAGCGTCCGAGACAGAAGGCAGCACGCCGACGTAAGCAGCCAGCGTGGTGCGCTTGGTGTTCTCGGCAATGACCGGGGCGGTCATGGAGTTCACCAGAGCCAGCAGCAGGCTGACGACCAGAGAGATCACGCTCAGCACGACGATGGGCTTGACGGTAGTCTCCCAGTTGGAATTCGAGGTCTTACTCATTTGTCAGCACCCTCCTTCGCTTTCTTCGCAGGCTTGACGTAGCCATACGGGGTCTGACGGGTCAGGTCATTGATGTACGGGACCCACAGGTTCATGAACAGCAGTGCGAAGGACACGCCCTCGGTGTAGCTGCCCCAGTAACGGATGGCAAAGGTGACGATGCCCAGTGCCACGCCGTACACCAGCTTGCCCTTCAGGGTGAAGGGGCTGGTAACGTAGTCGGTAGCCATGAACACGGCACCGAACAGCAGGCCGCCGCTCAGCACGGCAACCAGAGCCTCGTGCACACTGTGGGTAGCAATGAGGTAGAACACGAACATGCTACCGACGTAAGAAGCCGGGATGGCGATGCTGATGGTCTTGGTGGCCACCAGATAAATCAGGCCCAGCACGATGGCCAGTGCGCAGGTCTCGCCCAGCACACCGCCGTGGATGCCCATGAACAGATCCAGCAGGCTCAGCTTGGACTTATCGGCCACAGCCAGCGGGGTAGCGCTGGACAGCTGATCCACCGCTGCATCCGGGAACACCCACTTGTTCATGGAACCGGCAAAGCTGATGAACAGCACGATACGGCCCACCAGAGCGGGGTTGGCAAAGTTCATGCCGATGCCGCCGAACAGCTGCTTGACGATGACGATGGCCACCAGATCACCGATGATGAGCTGGCCGATGGGCATGCCCACGGGCACGTTCATGGCCAGAATGATGCCGGTGACGACGGCGGACAGGTCGCTGATGGGGTTGGGCTTCTTGAGCAGCTTGCAGTACAGCCACTCAAAGGCCACACAGGCCACCACGGACACAGCTGTTACCAGCAGTGCACGCATACCAAAAATGATGGCAGAGGCCACCACGCAGGGGCACAGGGCGACGATCACGTTGGCCATCAGGCTCTGGGTGGTCTCTTCGCTGCGCACATGCGGGGAAGCCGAAACAATAAGCTTCGTATCCATTACTTATTGCCTCCTTTTTTGATTTCACCAAGGTAGAATGCCTTTGCCAGGCTCATCATCTGGGTCACCGGGCGCTTGGCCGGGCAGACGAAGGAGCAGCTGCCGCAGTTGAAACAGTAGTCTGCATGCAGCTTGCCCAGCTCCTGCACGTCACGGGCAGCATAAGCCTGGTTCACCTCCACGGGCTCCAGGCCCATGGGGCAGTACTCCACGCAGCGGCCGCAGCGGATGCAGGGATTGACCGGAGCGGGCTGGGCAGCAGCCTCGCTCAGCAGGATCAGACCGGAGGTCGTCTTGGTGGTGGGGTAGCTCAGGTTCTCCACAGCGGGGCCCATCATGGCACCGCCGGCCACCACCTTGCCCAGGGTGCCCTTGACACCGGCAAAGTCGATGATGTCCTGATAGGAAGTGCCCACAGGCACCACAACGTTCTGGGGCTTTGCGCAGGCGTCGCCGTCCACGGTGATGGTGCGCTCCACCACCGGCATGCCGGTGGCCAGATACTTGCCCAGGGTGGACACACTGGTCACGTTCATCACGATGGCGCCGGCGTCGGCGGGCAGACCGCCGTGGGGCACTTCGCGGCCCAGGCACTTTTCAATGAGGATCAGCTCTGCGCCGGTGCCGTAGACACTGGGCAGGGGCTTGACCTCAATGGTGCTGTCGCCCTGGGTCTTTTTGCACAGCAGGTCAATGCACTCAGGCTTGTTGTTCTCAATGCCGATGATGCACTTCGGGATGCCGGTGTACTGCAGCACGGCCTTGATGCCGCGGATGATGTCATCGCTGCAGTTCAGCATCTCCTGCGTGTCGCTGGTCAGCCACACTTCACACTCGGAAGCGTTGATCAGCAGGGTATCCACCTGCTGCTTGGGCTGCAGCTTGACGTCGGTCGGGAAGCCTGCGCCGCCCAGACCCACCAGGCCGCACTCGCGCACGGCTGCCATAAAGCTGGCCTTATCGGTCACCACCGGCGGCTGGACGGCCGGGTCAACGGTCTGCTTGCCATCGGTCTTGATGACCACAGAATCACAGGTGCGGCCATTGGACAGACGGAAAGGCTCCACCGCGGCCACGGTGCCGGAAACACTGGAGTGGATGTTGGCAGAAACAAAGCCGCCCGCCTCACCGATCTTGGTGCCGACGAACACTTCATCGCCCTTTTTGACCAGAGCCTTGGCGGGTGCGCCAATGTGCTGGCTCATCAGGATGCGTACCTGCGCGGGCAGAGGCATCGGAACAGGTTTGCTTGCAGCAGTTGCTTTGTCATGCGGCGTATGCGCGCCAAGCGCCGCACGTTTCAGCTTGTTCAACATGGAATTAAATCCCCCATTCTGCTTGAATTGCCGCCCCCACGCCCATGCAGGCGCACTGGTACAGGGACAGCAGCTGCTTAACATACCCATTGTATCATTTTGGCGTCGGAAGTCAACGACAACCCCGCAAAAATGATGTGATTTCCTGAACTTTCTTGCTCTTTTTTTTGTGGTTAGTTTATTCTAACCACCGTATTTTTTCCTTTGTACTGCCGTTTGCCTTTCCCTGCGGATTATGCTATACTAGAATTGCTTATCCGGTGGAGCACTTGCTGTGCTCCGCACAAAATCGACCAAGGAGGTTCCTGACCATGAAAGTTCTCAAGGCTCTGCTTGCCGTGTTTACCACCCTCGCTGTGGCGCTCACCGCCGCCCTGCTGCTGTGGCAGGACAAAAACGCCCCGCGCTATATCCACATCTACGACAACGAAGAGTAACTGTGTGCTGTAGACCCGCACGCTTGTCCCCCCAGCCTGAACGGCCTGTGCCGCCCGGGCGGGGGGTTTTGTGTTTTCTGCGGAGCATCCCAAAGAAAAAATACCGCTGATGGAACCATCGGCGGTATTTTTTATTCAGATATGACGCTCAGTAATCCTTCTGGCAGCCCAGCAGGAACTTCATGTACGCAAAGGTGCGGTCCTGCCCGAGGTCGCGCACCATCTTCAGCAGCTTTTCCAGCAGGGCGCGTGTCTCCGGGTGCATCAGGTAGTGGTTCTTGCTGCGCTCGTAGTATTCCCACGGGGAGGCATCGGTGTACTTGTCGCCCAGATAGATCCGGCTGGCCGCCACCCGGTCGCACACCATCTCACAGACGTAGCGCAGGGGCATCTTCATGCCGCCCAGCCCGGTCTTGTTGCTGGCATAGTCGATCCAGTATTCCAGATGGTGCTTGTTGCGGCCCTTGTGGTGCAGCCATGCAGACGAATAGCCCCGGTCTGCGCGCTCGGCTTCGTTGGGGCTGTGGTCGCCCTGATAGTAGATGCAGCCCGGGATGAACTCGGTGGGGCTGTACTTGCTCAGGTCGTGGGCAAGGCCCTGCTCGTAGAGCCCGCAGGCAAAGCAGTACTTCATCACCAGCAGCTTGTGCCGGGTAATGGTCTCAAAATGTCCCTTGATGTTCATGGTTTACCTCCACCGCACGCTCACGCGGCCCTCTTTCAGGCTGCGCAGGTCGTCGCTCTCGGAAAAATCCTCCCGGTCGCGGGTCAGGTTGGGGTTGTAATAAGGGTCATCCAGAATGTTGGCCTTCCCGTGCACGTCATACAGGCGCTGCTGCTCCGATGCAAAACGCCGGGCCTTCACCGGGTCTTTCTCGTCGCCGCCGCGGCTCTTGCTCTCGTAGTGGGTCAGCTGTGCATAGGGTGTCCAGACGATGCGATACCCGGCCTCCCGCACCCGCAGACAGAAGTCCACGTCGTTGAAGGCCACCGCAAAGGCCTCGTCCAGGCCGCCCATCTCATCCCACACACTGGTTTTCACCAGCAGGCAGGCACCGGTCACCGCCGAAAGATCCTGCACGGTGGCGGCACGGAACATATAGCCGCTGCCGCCGGCCTTTTTGTACTTGTGGCTGTGGCCCGCGTAGCCGCCCAACCCCGTGATGACGCCCGCATGCTGCAGCGTCTCGTCCGGGTAGAACAGCTCTGCACCGCAGATGGCTGCCCCGCCGGGGTGGGCGCACTGCCGCAGCAGCTCAGTGAGCCAGTCGGCGTTGCGTACCTCCACGTCGTTGTTCAGCAGCAGCAGATAGTCGCCGGTGGCGTATTTGCGGCCAAAGTTGTTGATGCCGGAAAAGTTGAAGCCTTTTTTCGGGTAGGTGACCACCCGCAAGCCATCGTAGCACTGCTGTGCTTTCTGATAGTAGGCAAACGTTTCCGGGTCGGTGGAGTTGTTCTCAATGACAATGACCTCAAAGTTGTCCCAGCTGGTCTTAGCCCAGAGGCTGTGCAGGCACTTTTCCAGATCGTCAATGTGGTCCTTGTTGGGGATCAGGATGCTCACCTTCGGGTCGCCCACAATGTCCCACTTCACCCGGTAGGTACTGGGAAACAGCCCATCCTCCACGGTACCGGTGCGGCCGGTGCGGGCCAGATGATCTGCCAGCGCCTTTTTGGCTGCTTCCGCCACATAGGGCTTGGCCTCCGTACCGCCGGAGGTAGACCCCGCATGCACCCGCCAGTAGTACAGCACCTGCGGCACATGGGCCGCGCCGCCGGTACGTTCCAGCAGCCGCAGGAACAGGTCGTGGTCCTGGCTGCCATCGCACTCCGGGCGTTCGCCGCCCACAGCATCCCACAGTGCCTTTTTGAACACCGCCAGATGGCAGATGTAGTTGCAACACAGCAGGTAGTCCGGCGCATAGTCCGGCTTGAAGTGGGCCGCGATGGGCCGCCGGATGCTCTTGCTGAACAGGGCTTCGTCGCTGTAGACAAAGCCGTCCGGTTCGCCCCGCTGCCGCAGCTGCAAAACTGCCTTGCCCATGGTGTACAGGGCGTGGGGTGCCAGAATGTCGTCGTGGTCGGCCAGCGCCAGATACTCCCCTGTCGCCAGCTGCGCAGCGGCGTTGGTGTTGGCCGCAATGCCCTTGTTTTCGATCTTTTTGTATACGATTCGTTGATTCTTCGCCTGATATTCCTCCACGATGCGCTGCACATCACCGTGCTGCGCGTCGGAGGCATCGGCCAGGCAGAGCTGCCCGTTGGGGGCGGTCTGGTTCACAAAGGAATCCAGAAATTCCCGCAGGTATTTTTCCGGGGTATTATACAGCGGAGTCAGGATGGAAATGGTGGGCAGGCCGCAGGTGTCGGCCGTTTTTCCGGCCATCTCTGCGCGCTGGGCTTCCAGCACCTTTTTGGCGGGCAGGTAGCGGGCCTTTTTGCCAAAACAGCGGCGCTTGACAAAGCCCGCGCCCCGCTTGAGCATGGTAGGCAGGCCCTCGTCCTTGGTCAGCTGCACGGCATATCCTGCCAGCTCTCTGGCACGTTTCAGTCGCAGGTTCATACTCATGCCTCGCCGCGCTGCGTTGCCTTGTAGGCCGCGCAGACCGTTGCCGTATCGCCATTCATTTTCAGGTGACCGTGGCTCAGCCATGCCACCTTGCTGCACATGCGCTCGATCTGCTCAATGGAGTGAGACACCAGAATGACCGTGGTGCCGCCCGCCATCAGCTCCTGCATCCGCTTTTCGCACTTCTGCTGGAACAGGAAATCGCCCACCGAAAGCACCTCGTCCGCAATGAGGATATCGGGCTTGGTGATGGTGGCAATGGCAAAGCCGATGCGGGCCACCATGCCGGAGGAGTAGTTCTTGAGCGGCACATCCAGAAAGTTCTGCAGCTCGCTGAACTCCACGATCTCGTCAAACTTTTCGTCCAGATACTTGGGCGAGAAGCCCAGCACCGTGCCGTTGAGGTAGATGTTCTCCCGGGCGGTCAGGTCCATATCAAAACCCGCGCCCAGCTCGATGAGGGGCGCGATGGTGCCGTTGACGGTCACCTTGCCCTTGCTGGGCTTGTACACGCCCGCAATGGTCTTGAGCAGGGTGGACTTGCCCGAGCCGTTCAGACCCACAAGGCCGTAGAAATCACCGGGCATGATGTCCAGACTCACGTCCTTCAGGGCGTAAAATTCATCGTACTGCAGGCGGCCCTGCACCATGGCCAGAAAATACTCTTTCAGGCTCTCATGCTTTTCCTTGGAGAGGTTGAAGCACATGGAAACATTGTCCACTTTGATGATCGGTTCCATTGTTCTTCCTCCTTAAATATGCAGCACAAAGCGGTCCTGCGTTTTGCGGAACACGCTCACGCCCACCCACATGGAGACGAGGGCACAGATGCCGCACACCGCAAACATGTTGAAGTCCAGCGGGATGCCCCACATCACGGTACGGCGGAAGCCCGTGATGTACCAGTACATGGGGTTCAGCTTGATGATCTGCTGCATGTTGAAGCCGCCGATGGAAAAGGTCATCTGGGTGGGGTCGTAGAAGATGGCGGAGAAATACAGCAGCGCCGTGATGAACACGCTCCAGATGTGCATGATGTCCCGGAAGAACACCGTGGCCGCCGCCAGAAACAGACCCACGCCCAGGCTGAAGAAGAACAGGGTCACCAGCGGGTACACTGCCTCGATCAGGGTGAGGTGGAAGGGTGCGCCGGTAAAGATCATGACCAGCAGCAGGGCCACAAAGCTGAACACGCAGTTCACCATGGCAAAGCAGCACTTTTCCAGCGGGAAGATATACTTGGGGATATACACCTTTTTGAGCAGGGGCGCAGCGCCCAGCACACTGCTCATGCCGGTGGAGGTGGCCTCGTTGAAGAAGTTGAACAGCAGCTGGCCGCACATCAGGAACACGGCAAAGTTGTCGATGCCGCTGCCGCGCATGTCCATCAGACTGCTGAACACGGCCCAGTACACAAGGCACATGAGCAGCGGGTTCAGAACGCTCCACACCACGCCCAGCACGCTGCGGCGGTATTTGAGCTTGAAGTCACGGCTGACGAGGTTCCACAGCAGATAGCGGTAGCACCAGAAGCCGTTCCACATTGCTTTGAATTTTGCCACAGGCAATCACCACTTTTCAAAATATTCAAACTTCTGTGCGGCAAAGGGCTCGTGCAGCTTGTCCTTTGCGCTGGTCTTGTGCTCGCAGCCGCAGTCCGGCCACTGCACGTTCACGGTGGGGTCGTCGTAGGGGATGCCGCCCTCGCTGGTGGGGTCGTACACATCGGTGCACTTATAGCAGAATTCTGCCACATCGCTCAGCACCAGGAAACCGTGGGCAAAGCCCTCCGGGATATAGAACATCTTCTTATTGTCCTCGGACAGGGTCACGCCCACCCACTTGCCAAAGGTGGCGCTGTGGGGGCGGCAGTCCACGGCCACGTCGTACACTTCGCCCTTGGTCACGCGCACCAGCTTGCCCTGGGTGTGGTTCTTCTGGAAGTGGAGGCCGCGCAGCACGCCCCGGGTGGAACGGCTCTGGTTGTCCTGCACGAATTCCTTGTCGATGCCGGCCTCGGCAAACTGGTCCTTCTGGTAGGTCTCCATGAAGTAGCCGCGGTCATCGCCGAACACCTGCGGCTCAATGACCACCACGCCGGGGATCTCGGTCTGTGTGAAAGTAAACTTACCCATATTCTTGTACCTCTCTTTTGTGAAGCATTTTGTTTATCTGGAAAAGTCTGCGGTCGGGCAGGCTTTTGCGCTTAGTTGCCGTGCCGCGGCCCCGGGCGGGAGCGGCGGCGTTTTTTGCGCCGGATGCGGTTCACCAGCCGCATCACCAGCACGGTGACCACGGCCGCGGCGGCCGTGCAGCCCAGGGAGATGCCGGCCAGCATCCAGGCACTGCGGCCAGGGGCCACGTCCCCGGAGGAAGCCAGCTGTGCCCCGGTGCTCTGAGCCAGCAGGTCGGCCATGCCGGAGATCTTTGCCGGAACCTTCACGCTGGTGCTCTCCTGCTTTGTACCGCCCCGGATGGTGTACACCGCGTACACCGCCGGGTCATCGCCCAGCAGGTACTGCTCCGGCAGTTCCAGCGACACCTCCACGTCTTTTGCGGTCAGGCCGTCGGCCAGCAGCAGCTTCGTGCCGGGATCGGCCACCGTGACCGTGCCCAGCGTGCTGCCGCCGCCCGCCACCGGAAGCTGTGCCGTCACGCTGCTGCCGGACAGCTCCGTGTAACCGGTAAAGGTGGCAAAGGCATCGTCCAGCAGGGTGCGCACATCGCTGTACTTGTCGGTGCTCAGCTCGCTCTGCATGGTCACGCAGATGAGGCGCACGCCGTTCTGCTCCGCAAGGCAGGCATAACTGTACCGTGCGGTATTGGTATACCCCAGCTTGGAGCCCAGAATCCCGTCGATGTGGTATCGGCTGGAACCGATGCGCATCTTGTCCTGCTGGGAGAAGTAGCGGGTCACAGGCTGGAGGTTGGTGGGCTGCATGGTGTACATCTCGTTGCGGGTGAACACCGTTTCAAACCCCGGCTGCTGCAGTGCCCAGCGCAGGATCTGCGCCATGTCGTAGCAGCTGGTATAGTGGTCGTCGCCGCTGATGCCGTGAGGGTTTGCAAAGTGGGTGTGGGCAAGGCCCAGTTCCCGGACCTGTGCATTCATCTTTGCCACGCCGTCGGCGATGGTCCCGCCGCCGAAATACTCCGCCAGCAGGTTGGCGCCGTCGTTGGCACTGGCCATCTGGGTGGCATACAGTGCATCGGTCAGCGGCACCTCTTCGCCCTCCTGCAGGGCGATGTGGCTGGAATCGGTGCCGGCCAGCGAATAGACATCCTCGTGGCTCACGGTGAGCTTCACGCCATCCCAGCTGCCCTGCGCCTTTTCGCAGGCAAGGGCCAGGGTCATCACCTTGGTGATGGAGGCCGGATGCAGTTCTTCGTTCATGTTCTGCTGGGCCAGCACAAGGCCGGTGTCCGCGTCGATGATGCAGTACGCGCGGGTAGCGCTGAGTGCCGGACCGGCCGCAGCCGCGCCAGGCATCAGCACAAGGATCATAAGCAGCACTGCACAGAGTGCCGTGGTCAGTTTTTTCATCTGGTTTTCTCCGTCCGGAAGTTTGGCTGCCCGGCGGGCCGCACCGGCAGGACATCGGTTTTAGTATACCACATTTTGCCCCGGCTGAAAAGCCATTGCACGTTCCCTTTGCCCCAGCAGCACCGGCTGCAGCTGTTCGCCGTGCAGGGCGGCTTCCAGCGCGGCAGGCAGCCGGGCAAAGTCCGCCTTCAGGCTCTGGGGCTTGGCGGCGGGGTCATCCTGCCCGTAGGGCACAAAATAGTAGTGCTTGCGCTGGAACAGCCGGGCGATGTTCTCGCCGGAAGCCCCCAGCCCGTCGTTGGTGGACACGGCCAGCACCACCGGGCAGCCCACCCGCAGCAGGCTCTTTGCCGCCAGCGTCACCGGCGTGTCGGACAGGCCCGCCGCCAGCCGGGAAAGCGTGGCCCCGGTGCAGGGGGCTACCACCAGTGCCTGCGCCATTTTGCGGGGGCCCAGCGGCTCCACCGCCTGCAGCGTATCCAGTACCGGGTGCCCGGCGGCGGCTTCCAGCTGCTCCTTCCAGTAATTTCCCGTGCCAAAGCGGGTGTCCTGCCGGGCGGCAAAACTCATCACCGGCAGCAGCTGCCAGCCCTGCGCTGTCAGGGCGCGGGCAGACTGCAGCGCTGCTTCCAGTGTACAGAAGCTGCCGCACACCGCAAATGCGATCGTTCCTCGGTTCTGTGTGATCATCGTGTCCTCCCCTCCCGCTCCTGCAGCATGGTCTGCACCGTACGCGCCACCGCCTCGCCCGCCGTCTCCGGCGCGCAGGCGGCCGGCAGGCTGAGGGCATGGATGGCCCGGTGTCCCCGCCGGGCCGCGGCGGCAAAGTCGGTGCCGCCGGGTTTTGAGGCCAGATCCACGATCAGGCTGCCGGACCGCAGCCGGGCCAGCACCCCGTCCCCCAGCACCGGGGCCGGGATGGTGTTCACCACCGTGTCAAAGGCCGGGGCCAGCCCGGCCAGAGCCGTCAGCGGGGCAGCCCGCAGGCCAAGGCTCTCGGCCAGAGCACGCTGCTCCGGCCGTCGGGCGCAAACGGTCACCCCGGCCCCCAGCGCCGACAGCCGCACGGCCAGTGCCTGCCCCACCGGCCCGAACCCCAGCACCAGCACCTCCGCACCCCACAGGGTACGGGTGCGCTGCTGCAGCAGGATGCCGATGCACCCCTCTGCCGTGGGGATGGCGTTGTACACAGCCAGTTCCGGCCGGGCAAAGTAGTCTGCCAGTTCCACCCCGGCCTGCCGGGCGATCTCCACCGCCTGCGCCGACAGCCGCCCGCCCAGCGCAAAAGCCCCCGGTTTGGCCGCCCGCAGCAGCTGTGCCAGCGGGGTGCGGCTCTCATCCAGCGGCAGCGGAAACAGGATCACATCTGCCCGCGCCACCTGCTCGGCCCCGGCCACCGCATAGCCTGCCCGGGCCAGCGCGCGGCCTGCTGCTGCCTGCCGGGCATCACTGCCCACCACCGCGATCCGTTTTCTGCCCTCCATGCCGCCGTTCCTCCCCCGCTGTGTTGTGCGCCATCCTATGCCATTGTGCTCTTTATGGTGACTGAACGATTTGAAATGCCCTCCGCTCACGCTCTGGGCATAAACAGCGGAAAAATATTTTATCATTGCAAGCTCCGGCAGTCCGCAGCCTGCCGGAGCTTGCCTTTTCACGGGTGGGGCCGTGCCGGGCAGCAAAAAAGGGACCGCCGTGCATCCTTTGCACAGCAGTCCCTTTCAAGCTCTATTCGTTTTTCGGATGCGCCGCCCTGACTGCCGCACGTCCCTTTTACTTCAGATACTTTGCCACGGCGCGGGCCACGATGCCGCCCAGGATGCCGGACACCAGGAACTCCGCCACGCCCTGGACGCCCACCAGGAGCACCACGAACATGAAGGGGTTGGCTGCGCCCTTGACCGACACCAGATTCTGCACATAGTCACAGCCGTAGAAAGCCAGCACGATGTAGCCCATGAAGAACAGGGTGTTGAGGGCCGGGGCACACATGGCGCTGACGATGTAGCTCCAGGTACGGGATCTGTCCAGCTTCTTCAGGCCGTTGAAGATCAGGCCCACGCACAGGCCCATGAGCACACGCATGCCCACGCACAGGATAAAGGTGTTCAGCGGGCTGACCTGGAACAGGGCACCGGTCATGGCAGATGCACCGGTGATGGCGTCATAGAAGCTCACTGCGCCAAAAACGCCGCCCAGGATGGCACCCACGGCAGGGCCCATAGTGATGGCACCCACGGCGATGGGAAGGGTCAGAAAGCTCATGTACAGAGGGCCCATGGGCACACTGCCCAGGCCAACAGCTTTCATGACCAGCTCGATGGCCACCAGAAGGGCCACACGGGTCAGCGTACGGGTATTCATGTTTTTCATATTCAATTGTCCTCCTGCTGCCGTTCCGCCCTTAGCGTCGGATACGGCGCAAACCTGCCCGCTCTGTGCGGGTTTTGTTGTGGATATTCTTATTGTTCTCTTAGAGCGCGTTGTGTCAGGGCGTGTTCCAAAGAGGGAATGTCGTTATCGTTCGCCGGGGAAGCGGATGCCGGCCGACCGGCGTGCCACCGTGAGCACCCGGCTCACCGCAATGGAGGTGTCCTGCATGCGGGTGCACAGCTCCTGGTCGCCGCTTTCCATCGCCCGGGCAAACGTCTCGAACTCTGCGGCCTCCCGGGGGCGGCCCCCATTCAGGTTGTAGTGCTCTTCCTTGCCCTCGTTGGGGTGGAAGGTGATGCCGCCGCAGCAGTTGGCGGTGGATTTCTGCTGGATGTAGCCCTTCGTGCCCTGAATGATGCACCGGGCCGGGGCGGCGCAATCCTTGGCAGCCATGCTCACGGCCTTGAAGCCGGTGTAGTCCATGGTCAGGATGCCGCTGGTGTCGATGCCGCGCTCCACGTTGGCGGTGTAGTGCACCTGATTCGGCTCGCCGAACAGGCCCACGATGTAGCTGACGTTGTACACGCCCAGATCCATCAGGGCACCGCCCGCACAGGCCGGGTCGAACACCGGGGGCGTTTCTCCGGCGCAGAAGGCGTCGTACCGGCTGGAATACTGGCTGAAATTGCACTGCACCAGCCTGACCGTGCCCACCCGGGGCAGCAGCTCCCGGATCTTGGCGTAATTTTCCAGATACTGGGTGGTGACGGCCTCAAACAGGAACACCTTTTTGTGGCGTGCCAGTGCCACCAGCTCTTCCGTCTGTGCCGCGCTGGGAGCCAGCGGCTTTTCTACAATGACGTGTTTCCCGGCCTCCAGCGCCACCCGCGCAAAGCGGACGTGCTGCAGGTTGGGCACGGCAATGTACACCACATCCACCCACTGCAGCAGCTCCAGATAGTTGGTGGTGTGCTGCGGCACGCCATACTGTCGGCACAGCTCCTGTGCCTTTTCGGCGCTGCGGGGCGTGCTGCACAGTGCCTGCACCGTAAACGGCGCGTGTTCCACGAGCCACGGCAAAAATTCCTGCACGATCTTGCCCGTGCCAAGAATGCCCACTTTCATGTTGTTCTCCCTATCCTATCCTTGATCGTAAGTCAGCCCACCAGCGCTTCCGGCTCGCGGCGGGTGCGCTTTTTGGGGTACGGACGCTTTGCGTGGGGGTGCCCCGGCTGGCCCGGCCTGCGGCCGCCCGCCGCAGTGTGGCGGGGTGCGGGCTGGGGTGCATTGAGCTGGTACAGCAAGGCCAAGCCCTTCATGAGCAGCTCCGGGTCATAGGTGAGCGGGTGGCGGCACAGCGGAGCAACGTATTTTGCCAACCCGCCGGTGACCACCAGCGTGGCCGGCTGGCCCAGTTCTTCTTCGATGCGCTGCACCATGCCGTCAATGAGCACCGCCGTACCCATCACCGAGCCGGAAAGCATACACTTTTCGGTATTGGTGCCGATGGCGCTCTTGGGCGAACCCAGATGCACCTGCGGCAGCTGGGCGCAGCGTTCGCCCAGGGCCCGCAGCCCGGTGGAAAGCCCCGGGCAGATCACACCGCCCCGGAACACCCGGTCCTTGTCCACTACATTAAAAGTAGTGGCGGTGCCCAGATCCACCGTGACCACCGGCAGCGGGAAGTTTGCCGCCGCATAGGCAGCATCCACCAGCCGGTCCTTGCCCACGGCATGGGGCTCGTCCACGGCCATGGTCAGGCCGGTGCGGATCTCCGGCGAAACAATGACCGGCTTTTTGCCGGTGTAATAACGGGCGCACTCAGCCAGCGCCCCGGTGATCTGGGGCACCACGCTGGTGAGCACAGCGCCCTCAAACCGCACGGACCGCTCCGGGTGGCGGCGGTGCGCAAACACTTTATCCATTTCGGCACGATATTCTGCAGCCGTGCGGGTGCGCACCGTGTCCATGCGCGCCACAAAGCATACACGTCCGTCCCGAATGCCCCCCAGGGCGACGGTGGTGTTGCCTATATCAATGGCTAAGATCATATTCAATTCCTTTTCTGTAGCGCGAAGCATGATATGCCGGGCGCTCTTTCTCCTGACGCGGGGACGGGTTGCGGCTCCCAGCGTCTGCGTCGGCCCTTGAGCGGGCCTTGCATCCTGCTGGCCGCGGCCCCAACAGACAACTCCCTGTTTCTGCCGCTGGCAGCGGTCGTTGCTGTTGCATTCCATCGCCCGCCCTATTGTCTACGGCAACAGGGTCCCACCCCAGCGGACGGTCCTCAGAGAAACTCCCGGCGCACCGGCCGGAAAGTTGTCCGTTCCGCTTGAGCGGCGGCTTCCTCTATTCTTTGTCAAGCTGTATTTTACCGCATTTTGCCCTGCGATACAAGCCCGCGCAAAGATTTTGTTGTGCTGGCGGAACTTTTGCATTATACTATAGAAAGAAATGTGGAAACAGTCTGTTTTTGCAGGAGGTCTATACATGGATTTAAAGGGCAAATGCGTCCTTCTGGGCGTCACCGGCGGCATTGCCGCCTATAAGATGGCCAATGTGGCCAGCGCACTGCGCAAGCTGGGGGCCGATGTGGAGGTCATCATGACCAAAAACGCCACCCAATTCATCACTCCCATCACCTTTGAGACCCTGACCGGTCACAAGTGCATGGTGGACACCTTTGACCGCGACTTCAAATTCGAGGTCACCCACATCTCGCTGGCCAAAAAGGCCGACGTGATCCTGGTGGCTCCCGCCACGGCCAACGTGATCGCCAAAATGGCCCACGGCATCGCCGACGATATGCTCACCACCGTGGTGCTGGCGGCCAAATGCCCCAAGCTGGTCTCCCCCGCCATGAACACCGGCATGCTAGAAAACCCCATCACGCAGGACAACCTCGCCACGCTGGAGCGGTATGGCTTCACGGTCATCCCCTCCGAGAGCGGTGTACTGGCCTGCAAGGATGTGGGCAGCGGCCGCCTGCCGAAGGAAGATGTGCTCATCGAGTACATCCTGCACACCATCGCCCGGCCCAAGGACCTGGCCGGAGTGCGTGTCACCGTGACCGCCGGGCCCACCCAGGAGGCACTGGACCCCGTGCGTTACCTGACCAACCATTCCACCGGCAAGATGGGCTACGCACTGGCCCGCGCCGCCGCCATGCGGGGTGCGGACGTGACCCTCATCCACGGCGAGACCGCTCTGCCGCCGGTCAAATTCACCACGGATGTTCCGGTGACCACCGCACAGGATCTGTACGAAGCCGTCACCGGTCGCTTTGACACCACCGATGTGCTGATCATGGCCGCCGCCGTGGCGGACTACCGCCCGGTGACCGTGGCCAGCGACAAGATCAAGAAAAAGGACGGCGACCTGTCCATCCCGGTGGAGCGCACGCCGGACATTCTGGGCACCATCGGCCCCCAAAAGACCCACCAGTTCCTGTGTGGTTTTTCCATGGAGACGAAAGATCTTGTGGAAAACTCCTCCGCCAAGCTGGCAAAGAAGAATCTGGACATGGTGGTGGCCAATAACCTCAAGGTGGCCGGGGCCGGTTTTGGCGTGGACACCAACGTGGTCACCTTCATCACCCCGGACGGCACCCGGGAACTGCCTCTGATGAGCAAGGCCGACGTAGCCGACGCCATTCTGGATGAGATCTTAAAGCGGCGTTCTCTGTGAGAAAAACGGGAGGCTGTTGCCCCGCAACAGCCTCCCGTTTTTACTTCTCTTTCCGTGCAAACACGATGCCGATGGTACCGGGGCCGGAGTAACCGCCGATGGTGGTGCCGATGTCTGTTTCCCAGCATTCCTTGAAGTGGCCGTATTTCTTCAGGCCCGCTTTCACGGCCTCCATGCAGCCGGGCTTCGGCTGGCAGGAGGAAATGAACACCAGCCCATCCTCGATGTCATCCCGGTCGGCCAGACGGTCGGTGATGTACTTGCCCACGCAGATGGGCAGGCTGCCGCGGTATTT
>ENA-OUPA01000106-OUPA01000106.1-human-gut-metagenome-genome-assembly--contig:-NODE-106-length-69014-cov-6.16066_pt1 | contig 69014 bp, 58 predicted proteins | sample MGYA00237939_ERZ548770 | MGnify/ENA primary metagenome ERZ548770 (study PRJEB26490, sample SAMN05356877) | human gut metagenome | biome: terrestrial biome; feature: human-associated habitat; material...
GTCCGATGAGGCGGCGAAGGCGGCCGAGGAGGCCAAGCGAGCCGAAGAGGAAGCGATGGCGAAGGCCGAGGCCGACCGCAAGGCAGCCGAGGAAGCCGCCGCCAAGGCCGAGGCCGATCGCAAAGCCGCCGAGGAGGCAGCTGCCCAAGCGGAGGCGGAAAAGAAGGCGGCCGAGGAAGAGGCGGCTCGCGTCGAGGCCGAGCGCAAGGCCGCGGAGGAAGCCGCCAAGGCCGAGGCTGAGGAGAAGGCCCGCCAGGAAGCCGCCGCCGCAGAAGCCGCCGCTGAGGCCCAGGCGCAAGCCGAAGCCCAGGCCGAGGACACCAATGGCTATACGGTCTACATCACGAAAACGGGCGAGAAGTATCATTCCGGCGGCTGCCGCTATCTCAAGAAGAGCAAAATCGCCATCGACATCAACGACGCCCGCGCCCAAGGCTACGAGCCCTGCTCGGTGTGCAACCCGTAGGGCAAGCCGTTGGGATTTGGATGCAGGTTCTATCGCAGATCAAGCATGGTCGTAGGTGGATGCGGCTCCTGGGATAAGCTAAGGATATCTTTTGAAAGCGGCAGGGTGGTACGTATGCTGCCTCGCACCACCCTGCCGCTACTTTTGGCTATCCGCGAGGCGGATAAGGGTCTCTGCCGTGAGAGTCTTTGTCTCGAATTCGGCCGTCGGGCCTGTGGATGACGAGTTCGGACCCCTGGTTTCTGGCAACATCTCGTCCATACTCAATCGCATCTCGCTGGGTGTCGAAAATCCGTGTTGCTCTCGAATTCCCCTCTCCTTTGAGTTGCCACAACCCATCTGGTCGCTTTGTGACATGTTGATCCTTTAAGGACATTAGAGCCCCCTTTCTATTGCCACCCAGCGGAAAGCGGAATAGAATGGCAATGGTTAAACATATGTGCAATATGCTAGCCGTCGGCCCTGCTGCAACAGGGCCCTTTTTGTTCTTGCTTGTGCTTTCCGTTAAGCTGAGTATAAAGCATTGCTATTCAAATTTCCAGAAAAAAGCAATTTTGAAAAAAATTTTTAAACCATCCAAGTTCCTTCAAAATATGCTACTATAAAATCAGGTATAAGGAGGATAGTTGTTATGATCGAACTGACGAGTCTGTCTATAGAGAACTTCCGCTCTTTTAACGAGCCTCAGACGATAGAGTTCGCAGAGGCGTCAAAACGGAAAATTACTATGCTATATGGCTCGAACGCTGCCGGAAAATCAAATGTTGTGAAAGCGCTTAAAACGGCTTTGAATTGCATCGCCCACTCGTCCAGTGCTAACTGGCGACTGCCCTACGAACCATTTTTGCTCAATAGCGTTTCGTCGGAGAGTCCGAGTTGCTTTAAATTGGCTTTTCGATACGATAATCGCTCTATTACATATAGTTTTTCATTTGATGGGCAACGAATCGTTGAAGAAAAACTGCAAGAGCAATCGACTAATAGCGAAAAGCAAAAAACAATTTTTGCGAGAGATAATAATGGAAGACTAAATTCAACGGCGGCAAAATTCAAATTTGGTAAACGGCTTGCTCAGAAAACTCGAGCTGATACTCTCTTAATCACTAAAGCTAGAGAAGACAATAACGAGTATGCAAACATTGTTTTTTCATTGCTGGAATCCATATCAATCGTGGACGATGATTTCGCTGATGCGCCCTGGGATTCACGATTCATAGAAATGCTAAGAGACGATGAGGAGTTAAGAAGCAAAACCGTAAATCTGCTGAACAAATGCGATTTCGCAATTAGGGATATTGCGATTCGGAGAGCACCCTTGCCTGAAGGTCTATTGGATTCGCTACCGATTGAAATTCCGCCTAGCCTCAAGAGCGAGATGATGGAGAGGGGAGTGATCGAATTTAAAACTATTCACGCAGTACGTGATGGGGAGGGAACGGTTGTAGGCTATCGAGATTTCGATTTTGGATCGATGGAGTCAATGGGGACACGAAAATTCTTTGAAGTTGCTGTTCCTATTATTGATGCGCTTGACAATGGTAAAACGCTTTTCATTGACGAGTTCAGTTCCTATATTCATCCAAATCTTGCTGGGACGATCGTGAGTATGTTCAAAGAACAGGCAGAAAATATGGAGCCGGCAAAATTAGTGGTGATAACCCACAATACAGCTATGATGGACAGCCTGGATCGTGACGAGGTGATTTTGATGGAAAAAACGCTTGGGGAAGAATCGAGAGCGTTCTCCCTAAAAGATGCAGGAGCGCGGAAGAACGATGCTTTTGAAAAGAGGTACCGGGCTGGATACTACGGCGGTGTTCCGCAAATTCATATTTAGGATTGTGGCTATATGTACGGGCCGGTTTTAATTTGCTGCGAGGGCAAGACGGAAAAGGAGTATCTAGACATCCTTAAGCATCGTATCTTTAGGATTCCTTCGTACGTCAAAGTGCAAATTGAGGGGGAGAAGGGACAGCACAAAGCGCTTGTCGATCGAGTCGTGGAGCTTAGGGCTGATTTTGCAGAAGAGGAAGGCTTCGTCGAAGATCAAATTGAGTGCTGGGCGGTTTGCGATGATGATGGTATGCGTGGCTCGTATTCTGATTTGAAAAAGTACGCAGAGTCCCGAGGAGTCAACCTTGCTTTTTCCAGGCCTCAATTCGAGAGCTTTTTGATGCAGCATTTTGAGCAATCGAAAGAGACGGATCCGAGCTCCCTGTACCGTCAGCTTGGCTGCAAGAAAAACGCACTAGGTTTTGAGGGCGAGTACGATAAAGCTGATTTGTCCTGGCTAGAAAAGACGCTTATTGATAGGCCGAAGCTCGTTAAAATCGCGATAGTAAATTCTGATCAGCGCGTTTTGCAATCAACTTCTCCGTTTCTTACGGTGCAGAATTTAGTGAGACGTTTGATGCAGATGAGTCGCAATTAGGCATCAAAACTGTTCCATTTTCGTTGCTGCAGGTACGCTTCTTTGGTGCGCAGCAAGAAGTATAATCGAGCGAGTCATCGTGCCCAATGCCCTCGGGATGGCCTTCAGGCTCAGTCCTCGGGCTCGCAGAAAGGACGTTTCATGGTTGATCGCAAGGCATTCCGCTCCCTGTCTTCGGGGCTCTACCTCATCACGGCCAAGGCGGGCGATATGCGCTGCGGCTGCGTGGTGAACACGCTCGTGCAGGTGGCGAGCGAGCCGGCCACGCTGTCGGTGTCGCTGAACAAGGAGAACGCCACCACCGCCGCCATCCTGGAGTCGGGCCGCTTCGCCGCCACGGTGCTCGCCGAGGACGCCCCCATGGAGCTCATCGGCACCTTCGGCTTCCACACCTCCGCCGATACCGACAAGTTCGCCGCCTGCGCGAGCGCGGTCGACGGCGCGGAGGTGCCCTACGTAACCGAGCACGGCCTGGCGCGCTTCTCGGTCTCCGTCACCGAGACCATCGACGTGGGCAGCCACTACCTGTTCGTGGGCGTTGTAGAAGAGGCCGAGGTGCTTTCCGCCGGCGACCCGCTCACCTACGCCTACTACCACGCCGTGAAGGGCGGCAAGACCCCGCCCAAGGCCGCCACCTACAACAACGGCGACGAGGCCGCGGTTCCCGGCGTCACCGAGACGGCTGCCGGAGCGCCCGAGGCCGGCAAGAAGATCGCCTGGCGCTGCACCATTTGCGGCTACATCGAGGAAGGCTACCCGGACGGCTTGCCCGAGGGCTACATGTGCCCCATCTGCGGCGCTCCCCGCGAGATGTTCGAGCGCGTGGAACTGTAGTTCCGGGCCCCGAGCCGAAAAAGCCCCCGGCGACTTCAATCGCCGGGGGCTTTCGTCTGCAGAGATATTGCGCCGCGCTTACAGCGTGCCGTCGCGCCAGTCTTCCAGGCCTTCGATGACGAGCGCGTGGGCGCGCTCCACTTCGGGGAGGTGCTTGGCGGCCGCCTCGTACTCGCCGGCGTACAGCGCGTCGGAGACGAGCGCCGCGCACTCGTAGAGATCCTTGAACGACAGATTGCCCGCCACGCCCTTCAGCGCATGGGCCTGGCTGTAGCCCTCCGAGTAGTCCTTGGCCTCCGTGGCGGCCTGAAGCGCCACCAAATGGCCGTCGTCCAGATACTTCAGGGCCAGGCGCTCGTACAGCTCGGCGTTGTCGCCGAAGCGGTCCATGGCGTCCACGTAGTCGATGCCGAAGGGGCGAAGCTTGTCTGCGAGCTGAGCGGTCATGATCGGTCCTTTCCCGTGCTATTCCAGCGCCCGCGGCCCTCTCTCCTCTTCTTTGGACGGCAGTCGCGTTAAGTAAAACTGCTGCTCAGTGTAGTCGCACGTCACGAAGCTGTCAGCGGAGCGGGTCACTCGTTTCCGTTTCGTAGCCAGTTGTAAGCAAGCTGTAATATGAATTTTGACAAACCGTCACCAAAGTGCGGACAAGATGTGGTATTGACGCTCGTCAACAATGTTTTCCGACGTCAGGCTGCCGAAACGGAAGCTGGCTCCAAGGGAAGCGCGGCGTCAGCCCAGCGGTTGTCGCGCGGTGTGGCGTCGGCGGCTCCAACGGTGGTTGACGGTGGTGGCGGAGCCGCCGGGGTCATCGGGTGCCTAGTAGTCCGCCGCCGCGTCGCTTTCCATCCACTGCTCGAAGAACTCCTCGTAGGCGTCGGCGAGCACGGCTTCCCGCGCGCGGCGCATGAGATCCAGCAGGAAGTGCAGGTTGTGCACCGACAGCAGAATGGCTCCGAGCATCTCGTTCTGCTTCACCAAGTGCCGGATGTAGGCGCGCGTGTGGTTTTTGCAGGTGGGGCAGCTGCAGGTCGGGTCGAGCGGCGTGAAGTCGCGGGCGTACTTAGCGTTGCGCATGTTCATACGGCCGGCGCTGGAGAACGCCGTGCCCATGCGGGCCGTGCGGGTGGGCAGCACGCAGTCGAACATGTCGACGCCCTCGCGCACCGCGCGCACGAGCGTGGTGGGGTTGCCCACGCCCATGAGGTAGCGCGGCCGGTCCTCCGGGCAGGCGCGGGCCACCTCGCCCAAGGTCTCGAACATGACCTCGTGATCCTCGCCCACGGAATAGCCGCCGATGCCGTAGCCGCCGAAGCGCCGGCTGCCCGCGGCCAGCGACTCCTCTTCGATCTCGCGCAGCCGCCGTACGCTTTCCAAACGCAAGTCCAGGTGCATGCCGCCCTGCACGATGCCGAAGAGCGTCTGATCGGGTCGTTTGTGGGCGGCCAGGCAGCGGCGCGCCCAAGCGCTGGAGTAATCCACGGCCCGCGCCACGAACTCGCGGGTGGCGGGGTAGGGGGCGCACTGGTCCAGCTGCATGGCGATGTCGGCGCCGATGAGCTCCTGGATGCGCATGTTCTCCTCGGGCGTCCAGTGGATCTTGCTGCCGTCGTAGATGGACTGGAACGTGACCCCGTCGTCAGAGAGCTTCACGGTGTCGGCGAGGCTGAATACTTGGAAGCCGCCGGAGTCGGTGAGCATGGGGCCGCCGTAGTTCATGAAGCGGTGGATGCCCCCGGCTTCGGCCACCAGCTCCGCGCCGGGGCGCATGGCCAAGTGGTAGGTGTTCGCGAGCACCACCTGGCTGCCGAGCTCGCGCAGCTGGTCGGTGGTGATCCCCTTCACCGTGGCGGAGGTGCCCACGGGCATGAACATAGGCGTGTGAAAATCGCCGTGGGCAGTGGTGTAGGTGAGCGCGCGGGCGTGCCCGCTTACGGCATCGCAAGTGCAATCGAACAGTGCCAAGAAAGTTCCTAACATCGGGGGCGTCCGGGCTCGGAGGGGGTGCTCGCAGCCCGCTGAACGCTTTTCCCGCTGCGAACGCGATAACAGAAATAGCGAAGATGACGCACATCAGCGGGTACCATCCCGGCATCGCTGCTGCTGAAGTGGAAGCTATTTCTTAACGATCGCGTTCTCCGCGGGGCGTTCAGAGGTCTGCGAGCACCCCCTCCGAGCCCGGACGACACATGGTCATCGAAGGTCATGGTAGTATAGCGCCTGCATGCATTCTAAGGAGCGCTTTTCATGAGAACCGATGATTTCGACTACAACTTGCCCGAAGAGCTTATCGCTCAGGAGCCGGCGGCCGTGCGCGACGAGTGCCGACTGCTCGTGATGGATCGCGAAAGCGGGGAAGTGGAAGATCGCATCTTCAAGGACATCGTCGACTACTTGCGGCCGGGGGATTTGCTCGTGGCCAACGAGACGCGGGTTATGCCGGCGCGCCTGCTCGGCGCCAAGCGGGGCACGGGCGGGGCGGCCGAGGTGTTTCTGCTGCGCGAGTGCGGAGGCCCCGAGCCGCGGACGAACCGCGTGGCCTTCTGGGAGGTGCTCGTGCGGCCGGGCAAGCGCCTGAAGCCGGGCGCCGGGGCTGTGGTGGACTTCGCTGATGCTGCAGGCGAGGTGGCGCTCTCCGCCGAGATCATCGATTGGGCCCGGGACGGCCAGCGCGGCGAGCGCGTCGCGCGGCTTTCCACGACGCTGCCGTCGCTTGACGAGGCCCTGCATGCTGTGGGGCACACGCCGCTGCCTCCCTACATCCGCGACTACGTCGGCGACGAGGAGCTGTACCAGACGGTGTACTCGCGCCGGGAAAGCTCGGCGGCCGCGCCCACGGCCGGGCTGCACTTCACGCCCGAGCTCATCGAGCGTCTGCGCGAGCGCGGCATCGGCTGGGCCACGGTGGAGCTGGAGGTGGGTCTGGACACCTTCCGCGTGGTGGACGAGGACGACCCGGAGAAGCACCACATCCACACCGAGTTCTACACGGTGCCCCCCTCCACGGTGGACGCCGTGAATGCGACCCATGCCGCGGGCGGCCGCGTTATCGCCGTGGGCACCACGAGCGTCCGCAGCCTGGAAAGCGCCTGGGATCCCGAGGCCGATGGCGGCCGGGGCGCCCTTGTCGCCCGCGATCGCGAGGCCACGAGCCTCTATATCCTGCCAGGCTATGAGTTCCACGTGGTCGATGCCCTCATCACCAACTTCCACGTGCCGCGCTCCACGCTCATGATGCTCGTCTCCGCCTTCAGCACCCGCGAGAACATCCTAGCCGCCTACCAGCACGCCATCGACGAGCGCTACCGCCTCCTCTCCTTCGGCGACGCCATGTTCTTGCAGTAAACGCGTTTGCAACTCGCCTGTTCATGTCGAGCGGTTCCCTGTTTCCCTCTGTCTGGCTTGCAAAATGCGGTTTTAGAGACGGCCGTCCTTCGGCGAGGCGACCGCCCTCCTTCGGCGATGTCGCGTTGTGTGCAAATCCGCGGGTCCCTTCCCCCACCACGCGGGGCATCTCGACCTCTTGCTTGCGTTGGCGCGCAAAACTGCGGGCGCTGCTTGCTGAAATGGCTTGAAAATCACGAAACATCGGCGTCGGAGGCGAAAACCGCGTTTCGTTGTAATACGTCACCTGGGAAAACTCTGCGAATCGAGACATCACCGTTCTTTTTGGGACGCCAACTGCCGATCTTTCGTGTTTTTCAAGCCATTTCAAGCGATTGAAGCGCCGATTTTCTACTGCATTCCGATCTTTCGTCATTTTCAAGCCATCATGCCAGCTTTGCGCGGAGAAGGTGGCGTATGGGCGACGCGAGGGCTCTGTGCCGGCAGTAGGACGCTCTGCTCGGCAAAAGATGATGCATTTACTTTCAGCAGAGGATATTTCATGTATCGCGCTATTCCGAGAACGAGTGGCGAGCAGAGGTCTTAGAATGCCGCGAATGCGGTTGATCCTCTTTGGCATATCGGCTTTCTCCTACTGGCTTTGCGCGCCGTCGGCGCCCGATGCCTCATGCAGGGTGTCGGCGAAAATTCTGAAGAATTGCGAGCCCGTCCTTGAAACACTGCGCCATTTGGAAGGAATCTTCCCGTTCCTGCCCCGGCCGCATCATGTCTCTACGACGTCTCATACCAAAAGGCCGTTGTCGGAAGCGATCTGCCATCTCATGGTTCGCATGCCGAAGGGAAAGGACTTCTGCCGCGTGGAAAGCGGCGTGTTCGTCTCCTGTCCCGAGCTGTGCTTCGTGCAGCTTGCGCAGTCGCTCTCCTTTCACGAACTCGTTCGGGCGGGCAATGTGCTTTGCGGCCGCTTCTACCTCGACGCCGGGAAGGGCGGCGAGCTTGGGCAACGTGAGCCCCTTACCTCGAAGCGGCGCATTGAAGCGTTCCTTCGCGCCAACCCCGGAATCAAGGGCGTGAAGGAGGCTCGTCGGGCGCTCCCGTGGGTTACGGAAGGTGCGGCCTCTCCTCCAGAGGCGTTTCTCGCCATGGTGTTTGGGCTGCCTCATCGCTACGGCGGCTTTCAGCTCTCGGGCCTTGCGGTAAACCGGCGGTTGCGGCCGAGCCACAAGGCCCAGCAGATAGCGCGGCGCACCACGCTCGTCCCCGATATCCTCTTTGCCGATGCGCGCCTTGCGATCGAGTACGACTCGACGGCCGAGCATGCCAGCTCCTCACAGTTGACGAGAGACGCCCAGAAGCGCCTGGCGCTGGAGACGGACGGCTACAAGGTCGTCACCGTGACGGCGGGGCAGATTGGCAGCTCGGGCGAGATGCGGCGCATCGCCGAGCAGTGCTATCGCCGGCGGGGCAAAAGATTTCGCCCCCAAAGCAAGGAATTCGCGAATCAGCAAGCTCTCCTGTTCCGCATGGGCTGGTCGTTGGAGGATTACTGTCTCAAAGAGCAGCCTCGCTAGGTGCTTTTCAAAAAAATAGTTTTCCCAGTTCAGAGTAAAGGATTAGGGAAAAGATTACGAGAATAATCTTTTTCTCGCTCGCTTTCCGATGCGCGATGGCGCGGCGGCGTCCATAGTGGGGATCGTCACGGGGCGCCGAGCCCGCACACCAGTTGAAGGTTGTCGCGGGGTGCCGTACTCGGGCGGCAGCTGGAAGGCTGCCCGAGTGCGAGAGCGGCGGTGAAGGCCGCGGTCGTGGTTCCCCGGACGGCATCTGTCAAGGAGGGCGCGCGGCGCCCGACAAAGCGCAGGGCGCGAAGGAGCGCCCGGCGCAAGGAGAGGCACGAGGGCGCATGAGAGGCGTCCCGCGCAACGGAAAGAGAGGGAGTTCACCATGACCACCACCGTTACTCGTCGCGATCTGTTCAAGTTCGGCGGCCTGGCCGCGCTCGGCGCAGCCGGCGCCAGCACGCTCGCCGGCTGCGGCCAGCCCAAGACCGTCGCCGAGGCCGCCGCCGAGAAGGGCCTGGCCGACACGGGCGCCGCTACCGGCCCCGCGTTCCTCGCGCCCCAGGAGCCCATCACCGATTTCGCCGAGACCCACGAGTACGACATCGTCGTGGTCGGCGCCGGCGAGTCGGGCCTGTCCGCCGTGCACACCGCGCTCGAGGCCGGGGCGCGCGTGGCCTGCGTGCAGAACATCAACGCCGCCCAGACCACCGGCAACATGGCCGCCTCCATCGACCTCACCCAGACCGACGAGGCCGCCGTCCAGGCCTGCGTGAGCTTCATCAACTGGAAGAGCGACTACCGCTCCAACCGCGACCTCGTGAACATCTGGGCCCACAATTCCCAGGAGGCGCTGGCCTGGTGGGCCGAGGAGGCGGCGAAGGGCGGCGTGGAAAGCAAGCCCCACGACGCGGTGCTCTCCTACAACGGCTACGACATCCATCTGCACGCCAACACCTACTTCCACGTGGAGGGCAACCACAACGCCGCCGCCACGGTGATCGCCGAGAACCTGGCCGCCGCCGGCGCCGAGTTCTTCTACAACATGCCCTGCAAGCAGCTGGCCACTGACGAGTCCGGCGCGGTCACGGGCGCCATCTGCGAGGACGCCGACGGGGCGCATCACCTGTTCACGGCGACCAAGGGCGTTATTCTGGCCTGCGGCGACTACTCCTCCAACCAGGAGATGCTCGATTACTACGCGCCGGATACCAAGGGCTTCTCGCTGTTCACCGACTTCCGCGACGGCAGCGCGCTGGTGGCCGGCATGAACGCCGGGGCCATCATGACGCCGCACACCCACACCAAGATGATCCACGGCGAGCCGGCGGCCGTGCGCCTGGAGATGCCCTTCCTCTTCGTCGACCAGGAGGGCAACCGCTTCATGGACGAGACCTGCTGCCGCATGGGCTACATGAACAACTTCGCCCGCCCGTACCTGGCGAAGGCCGGCTTCACCGACTCCACGGCAGCGAAGTTCTTCAGTCTGGTGCCCGCGAACTGGGAGAGCTACTACGAGGAGTGGAAGGCCGCCAGCCCCTACGACATCTCCCAGTACAACGGCGACAACAAGGTGAACCCCGAGAAATGGATCACCGCCGACACGATTGAGGGCCTGGCCGAGGCCATGAACGCCTACGCCGCGGAGAACGATTGGAAGCTCACGAACATCGATGCCGCCGCCCTGGCCGACACCGTGGCCCGCTACAACGAGCTGTGCGCCGCCGGCCGCGACGAGGACTTCGGCAAGGCCGCCAAGTACCTCGTGCCCATCGAGGGCGGCCCCTACTACGCCATTCCCCGCGGCTCCAACAAGCTGCCGGCCATCCTGGGAGGCCTCGTGGTCGATAGCAACCACCAGTGCCTGAACGGGGAGTTCGAGCCCATCAGCGGCCTGTACGCCGTGGGCAACGCCTCGGGCCAGTTCTTCGGCGGCGTGGACTACCCCATGGACATCGAGGGGCTCTCCATCGGCCGCGCCATCACTTCGGGCTACTACACCGGTCGCTTGGTGGCGAGCCTGTAGGCCACCTGCCGTTTCGCCCTCCCGTGCCCGGCCGACGCTCCCTCCCCGTCGGCCGGGCCTTCTGCGTGCGGCCCTTGGCGGCTCTTGCGGCCCCTTGCGGCCCTGGTGGCCCCGATGCCGCAAAGGCCTCGGGAAAGCGCCGGCCCGGCCGCCGGCCGGCCCTGTCACCTGCTATAATGGCCGCCATGGGGAACCTGTTGAAGGACATACGAAAGGGGAGGGAAGACCGCTCCCTGTACCTGCGGGGCATTCTGCCCTACCTGTTCGCGCTCGGCTGCGCCCGCGCTTGGGTGACGCTGGCCGTGGCGGCGCCGGCCCTCGCGCTGCCGGCCGCCCTCGATCTGCACGACGTCTTCGACTACGCCTTCTGCCTGGTCTCCATCGCGGCGGCGCTTGCCGCGCGCCGCCTTCTGCCCCTGAACGCCACGGGGCGGATGCGCGCGGCGTCGGCGGCGCTGATGGTCGCGGCATCGTTCTGCCTCATCGCAGTCGGCACCGGCCTGGTCGCAGGGCCGGCGGCCATTGCGCTGGTGGCCGCGGGCGCGACGGCGGGAGGCGCGGGCTTCGGCCTCTTCCTGCTTTTGTGGGCCGAGGTCTTAAGCTGCATCTCGCTCATCCGCATTTTCCTGTACACGACGGCCTCCCAGCTGGTGGCCGTCGTCTGCGTGTTCTTCTGCGACGGCCTGGACGATTTGCGCGTGGCCTGCGCTTTGGTGATCTTGCCGCCGGTGGCGCTGCTCTGCCTGCGCCGTGCCTTCTCGGCGCTGCCCGTCGCCGATCGCCCCTCGCCGGTCATTCCGAAGTTCACCTACCCGTGGAAGATCTTCGTGCTTCTGGCCCTGTACTCCTTCGCCTACGGGCTGCGCCAGCACCAGCTGGCGGCCGGCGCCGGTATGCACTCATCGGTCTCGACGGCCATCGTCATGGCGGTGCTGTTCGCAAGCGCCTACTTCTTCTCGAACCGCTTCAACATCGGCACGCTGTACCGCTCGCCGCTCGTGCTTATCGTGTGCGGCTTTCTGCTCGTGCCCGTCGAGGGCGTCTTCGGCACGGCGGTGTCCAGCTACCTCATCTCCATGAGCTACTCGCTCGTGGGCATCATCGTGGCGCTGCTTCTGTACGACATCGCCAAGCGCCTCGGGGTCACGGTCGTCATCTTCGCCGCCATCAAAGGTGCCGAGCAGGTGTTCGTCATCTGGGGCAAGGGGGTCGCCGAGGCCATGGCCGCCGCGGGCATGAACGCCGGCGCCCAGGACGCGGTCATCGCGGTTGCGGTGGTGGCCATGATGCTGGCGGCCACGCTCATTCTGCTGTCCGAGAAGGAGCTGGCGAGCCGCTGGGGCGTGCGCATCCTGGACGCGGGCGGTCTCGTGGAGAAGACCCCGGAAGAGTTGCGGCGCGACGAGCGGGCGGCTGAGCTGGCCGAGCACGCCCGCCTCACCCCGCGGGAGACCGAGATCCTGACGCTGGTGGCCCAGGGCAAGAACGGCCCGGCCATCATGCAGGAGCTGTTCATCGCCGAGGGCACCTTCAAAGCCCATATGAGCCACATCTACGAGAAGTGTGGCGTCGCGAACCGCCGCGAGCTCGTGGCGCTTTTGGGCGCGTGATAGGGCGTCATCGCCGCAACCTGCCGGCCCTCGGATGGCTTGGAAATCACGAAACATCGGGTTTAGGGGCAAAAGCGCATGTGCTCAGCCTTCAAATGGCTTGGAAATCACGAAACATCGGCGCTAAAAGCGAAAAAGGCGTTTCGTTGTAATACGTCACCTGGGGAAACTTCAGAAAAATGAAGGAAATAGCCTGCCGAGAGGCGCCAATCGCCGATGTTTCGTGATTTCCAAGCCATTTTGGACGATCGTAGGGTTCGTTTCCCTCTGTATTCCGATGTTTCGTGATTTCCAAGCCAATTTCCAAGCCAGATTGATAGCTTGCGGCCTTGAGGCGAAGGCGGGTGTATTCGTTTGGCGCGCTCGTCGCCGGGTGGAGGGGTCTTCTGGCGTTGGAGCACGCTCGTTTCACGGGTTCGCCGCCGAGCGGAGGAGCGTTGTCACGTTGGGGCGCGCCCCTGAGGCTCCCGAGGCGCTCCCGATTATGTCGCATTAGTTGTCGTGATGTCAGAATCAGGCGTTGACCTTCGGTTCATTTGTGGCACAATAGGCAAGTTACTGTGAAAGCGCCGCTTCGGGGGAGGCTGGGGCGCTTATCGCGCGAGAAGAACCACCGCGCGAGAAAAGAACGGAAGCGCGCTAAGAGAACCAGGGCGCGCAGGAGAACGGAACGCGAAAGAAGAAGGTCGCATCCCATGGCATTGGAACGCAACGTCAAGAAGAAGCCGGCCCGCACGGCGGATCGCCGCAATGTGTGGCTGCTCATCCTCACCACCCTGCTCATCGTTGTGTCGGTGGTGCTGTTCACCCCGCCCAACGAGAAGATCAACCAGGGCCTGGACATCCAGGGCGGCCTGTCGGTGGTGCTCACGGCGAAGTCCACGGACGGTGCGCCGGTCACCCCCGAGGACATGGAGAAGTCCCGCGCCATCATCGAGAGCCGCGTGAACGCGCTGGGCGCCTCGGAGGCCACGGTGCAGGAACAGGGGAACGACCAGATCCTCGTGCAGATCCCCGGCCTGGCCGACACGGAAGAGGCGCTCGCCACCATCGGGCGCACCGGCTCGCTGGAGTTCGCCCGCCTGGATTCGTTCACCGATGAGGACGTGAAGAACGCCATCGACTCCGGCCAGACTTCCGGTGAGGGCACGGTGACCGACGAGTTCGGCAACGCCTTCCCCTCGGGCCAGGTTGAGCACATGGCCGTGGAAGCGGGCACCTACACGCCCATCGTCACCGGCGCCGACATCACCAACGTCACCATCGGCCGCGAGAGCGAGGGCAGCACCTACTACAGCGTGAATATCACGTTGAACTCCCAGGGCGCCAAGGCCTTCGCCGACGCCTCGCGCGATTTGGTGGCCGACCACGGCAAGATTGTCATCATCTTGGACGGCGAGGTGCAGTCCGCCCCGGCCGTGCAGTCCGAAATCCCCAACGGCGAGGTGTCCATCACCGGCCAGTACTCCTTGGAAGACGCCAAGGCGCTGCAGACCATCCTGGAGTCCGGCTCGCTGCCGGTGTCCTTCGAGTACGCCCAGTCCCAGGTCGTCGGCCCCACCCTCGGCCAGGACGCGCTCGTCTCCGGCGTCGTGGTGGCGCTGATCGGCCTTGCGGTCGTCATGCTGTACTTGCTGTTCTTCTACAAGGGCCTCGGTATCATCACCGCCGCGGCCATGGCCGTGTTCGCCGTGCTCTACCTCGGCATCCTGGCGGCCCTTTCCGCCTTCCACCTGTTCAGTCTGTCGCTGGCGGGCATCGCCGGCATCGTGCTGACCATCGGTATGGCTGCCGACTCCTCCATCCTCACGGTGGAGCGCTTCCGCGAGGAGATCCGCATGGGCCGCTCCGTCAAGGCGGCCTCCATCACCGGCGTGAAGCACGCCATCTTCACCTCCATCGACGCCGACTTGGTGACCATGGTCTCGGCGCTGTGCCTGTTCTTCCTCGCCGCCGCCTCCGTCAAGGGCTTCGGTATGACGCTGGCCTTGGGCATCATCTGCGACATCGCCATGATGCTCATCTTCAAGGCGCCGCTTATCCGCCTGCTCGCGCCGAAGGTCATTGCGAAGCACCCCGGCTTCTGGGGCATTAAGGACTCCATCGACGCATCGCGCGGCTATGCCGAGCTGGCCGCCGCCGAGGGCGTGCCCGAGGCCGAGGCCGAGACGGCGGCCCAGATGAACGCCGCCGAGACCCGCGTCGTCGCCGAGGGCGAGGGCGAGCCGGGCTCGGTCGCCGTCACCGCCGTGCGCAAGATCCGCGGCCGCTTCATCAAGCACGATATCAACTTCCTCGGCTACCGCAAGGTGTTCCTCACCGTGGCCGCCGTAGCCATGGTGGCTTGCCTCGCTATCGTCGGCTTCCGCGGCCTGAACTTCGGCATCGAGTTCGTCGGCGGCACGTCGGTGGCCTTCCACGGCACCGGCGACATCACCACCGAGCAGATGCGCGAGGCCATGAACGCCGCCGGCGAGCCTGACGCCGTCATCCAGACCACCGAGACCGGCGGCGAGCCCGGCTTCCTCGTGCGCACCACGACCACCTCGGCCGAGGACGCCACGGCCCGCGCCAACCAGGTGGCCGAGGCCCTCGGCATGACCGCCAGCGACTTCGAAGTCACCACCATCGGTCCCGACTGGGGCGCGAGCGTCATCCAAAGCTCGCTCATCGCCTTCCTCGTGTCCATCCTGCTCATCATCGTCTACATCGCCATCCGCTTCGAGTACAAGATGGGCGTCATGGCCATCGTCGCGCTGTTCCACGACCTCATCTTGGTGGTGGGCATCTACGCACTGGTGGGCCGGGAAGTGAACCCGAACACCATCGCCGCCCTGCTCACGATCCTCGGCTACTCGCTCTACGACACCGTGGTCGTGTTCCATCGCATCAACGACAACATGAAGGGCGAGGACATCCGCTGCACCTTCATGACCATGGCCAACCACTCCATGAACCAGGTGTTCATCCGCACCATCAACACGACGCTCACCTCGTTCATCCCAGTGTTCGCCATGCTCTTGTTCGGCGGCGAGACGCTGAAGGACTTCGCCTTCGCCATGGCCATCGGCCTCATCGCCGGCTCCTACTCGTCCATCGCCATCGCCTGCCCGCTCTACTGTATGTGGAAGACCCGCGAGCCGAAGTTCGCGAAGCTGCAGAAGAAGTACGGCACGGAAGTGGGCCTGTTCGAGTTCGACCACTCGGCCTCCACCGGCATCGCCCAGGTGCCTCTAGCGCGTCTTGAGGCCAACGCCCGCGCCGAGGCCTACGTGGCCGAGCAGACCGAGGCGACCGGTGAGGCGCCCGACGCCGCGGCGGTGGCGGCAGCCGCCAAGCCCAAACCGGTGAACAACAAGAAAAAGAAGCACCGCCACGGAAGGGCGCAATAGCAGCTCTCCCTGAATCGGGCCACGGGGTACTGCTCAGTCGCGCGTACTGTCCTCGCTCGGCGAAACAGCCCACTGGGCTGTTTCGTTCGCTGCGGAACTCGCTTGGTGAGCAGCACCCCGTGTCCCTCTACGCTCTTCCACGCTTGAGAGAAAGGCGCGAACATGGTTCGTGAAGGTTCGGCTCCTAACTTTTGCCCGCCTACCGAAGAGGGCATCACCATCACGCTCGTCGATGAGAAGGGCGAACAGGTGGAACTGGAGTTCCTCGGACTCGTGCTGAAGGGGGAGAGCTCGTTCGGGTTCTTCTTCCCGGTGGACGACGAGCATCCGGCTACTTCCTCTGGCGAAGTGGTGGTCTTGGAAGTGACCGAGGTGGACGCCGACGGCCAGCCCTGCTCCTTCGAGTTGGTGGATGACGAGGTCATCGCCGCCGAGGCCTATGCGGACTTCCAGGAAGCCGCCAAGGATCTGTACGACTTCGCCTAAGGGCGGCTCGTCAAGGACATCCGATGATCTTCGTCGCCGACCCCGATTCTGCATTTACCCTGCGCGAGCAGCAGATTCTCTACTACATCGCCGGCGGTCTCTCGAACAAGGAGATCGCCGGGCGGCTTTCCCTCTCCGAGCAGACGGTGAAAGCGCACCTGTCCCACATGACCACGAAGTGCGGCCGTGCGAACCGCGCGGCGCTGGTGGCCTACGGCTTCGAGACCGGCCTGCTGCGCCGCCGCTGATTAGCCCGAACGGGGGATGGCGGGAAAGGCGCCCTCGGATAGACTTGAACCCTCAGGCTGGGAGGATAGCGCGCTCATGACCCTGTTCGTCTTCGAAATACTTTGCATCTTGTTCTACGGCGCGGCGAGCGCCTTGGGGGCGTTCGGCCTCAGGCGCGGTCACCGTCGGGCCGCGCGGGCGGCCAAGGGCGTTTATCTGACCGCCGTGGCGGCGCATTCCGCAGTCATCGGCATGGAGTCGGTAAGCACCGCAGGCACGCTGCTCTCGGGCCCCAACATCGTCATGCTGGCCTCGTGGGTGCTCGCCGTGGTGACGGCGGTGGGGCTGCTCGTCACCCGCCGTGGGCTGGCCTTCTCCACCGTCGCCGCGCCGGTGGTGGCGCTTCTGATCCTCGTGTCCCAGTGGCTGCGCATCCTCGACCCCGCGGGCGCCGACAACATGGCCTTCTACCACTGGCCGCTGCTCGTGCCCCATATCGTGCTCGTGTTCGTCGCCCTGGCCTGCTTCGCCACCTCAGCCGTATCGGCTGCGCTCGACTGGTACCAGCGCCGGCTTATGACGGCCCGCAGCGCCAAGGTGCTCGAGCTAAACACGCCGGCGCTGGATACGCTCGCCCTCATCTCGCGCTTGGCGGGGCTTGTGGGCCTTGCGGTGCTCATCGCCGCCATGCTCATCGGGTTCACGCACCTGGTGGCGCTCTATGCGGCCATGGCACAGATCGGCACCGAGGGCAACTTGGGCTATCTGGTGCCGCGTGTGGCGCTTTCCCTGGCGACGACGGCTGTGTGGTCGGTGTTCTGCGCCCTGTCGTTTCTGGCGCCCTGGGTCGCGTCGGCGAGAACCCGCGACGCTTTGGCCATCGCCGGCCTTGCGGCGGCGGTGCTGCTCATCGCGGTGTCGGCGGGGTAGGGCCATGGGTCTGTTCGTTGCGGGTGTGAACCCGCGCCGCCCGGTGTTCCCATCGGCGAGCCAGCATTTGGCCGACGCCGCCGCCCGCCGTGCGCTGCTCGGCGCCGTCTCGGGGCACCGGAGCCTGAGCGAGGGGCTTCTCGTGGCCGCGGACGGCCGGCTGGAGCTGTACGCTGTGGCCGACGAGGGCTGCGACGCCTACGATATCGCCGCCGGGCTTTTCGGCGCTGTGGCCGAGGGGGAGGTGGCCGGCGCGCTCTATTTCGCCGAGGGGATCGACGTGGCCTCTCACTTGTTCGCCGCCTTGTGCGGCCTGGACGAGTTCGCTCGGGGATCCCGGGAAGGCGCGTTGCTTCCCGGGGAATGCGACGGGCTTGCCGATGCGGGAGAGCTGTCGCAGCCGGGAGGCCGCGGGGCTCTTGGCGCGCCGGGCTTGCCGGCCGCGCTGCCCGCCTGTTGGGCGCGCGCCCTGTCGGAGGCGCGGAAGGCGGCCACGCTGGGCGATGCCCTGACCCGGCTCGCTGCGGCGGCCTCCGGTCTGTCCAGCGCTTTGTCCGCGGCGGATGCGTCCGCCTCGACGGCGGCGCTGGCCGAGACGGCCGTGGAGCTGGCCCGGCGCGTGTTCGGCCATCTCGAGCGCCGGTGCGTGCTTGCTGCCGGCGCGGGCGATTTCTCGCTGGCCCTCGCCGGCGCGTTCCTCGGCGCCAGCGTAGAGCGCTTCCAGGTGCTCGGCGATGGGGACTGCGAGGAGGCCGCCCGCGTGCTCGGCGCGCCCATGGCCGATCCCCAGCTGCTCTCGGCGCTGCTCGTCGATGCCGATATCGTCTTGGCGGAAAGCGCTGTGGAAGGCGCCTCGCTCGATCGGCGCCTCATGAAGGGCGTCGTCCGCCTGCGCCGGGGCCGGCCGATGCTGCTCGTCGACGCCAGCGCGGATGGCTCGCTTATCGATCATCGCGTCGCCTCCCTCGATGGCGTCTTCCTCTACACCGTCGCCGATCTGGCCGCCATCACCCGCGACGCCCCTTGGGCGCGCCTGGGCACCGACGACGCCCGCGAGCGCCTTTTTGCCGATGCGGTTCGCACTTTCGCCCTGCAGATGGGTTAAGGCGCGCGTCCTCATCTCCCGCGGCGTCCTTCCAACCTAGCCCGTTCGGGCGATTCCTGCGGAAAGCGCTCTGGGTATCCTTGAAACCACCTTGCGGCCGAACGCGCGGCAAACCTGCCGTCGAGCCTGCGGCACGTGAGCCGTCAGCCTGAGGCCGCGTCCATGCGTGGGAGAGGAGACCCCGACATGATCGTATCGTGGATGACCACGAACCAATGCAACCTGAAGTGCGTCCACTGCTACCAGGACGCCGAGGAGGCCACTGAGCGCGAGCTTACCACCGACGAGGCGAAGAAGATGATCGACGAAATTGCCCGGGCGGGCTTCAAGATCATGATCTTCTCCGGCGGCGAGCCGCTTCTGCGCCCCGACATCTACGAGCTGGTGGCCCACGCAGCCTCCCGCGGCCTGCGCCCGGTGTTCGGCAGCAACGGCACGCTCATCACCGACGAGGTGGCCCGGCGCCTGAAGGAGGCCGGCGCAGCCGCCATGGGCATCTCCGTGGACAGCCTGGATGCCGCCAAGCACGACAAGTTCCGCGGCCTTCCCAATGCCCACGCCCTCACCATGGCCGGCATCGAGGCCTGCAAGCGCGCCGGCCTGCCCTTCCAGCTGCACACCACCGTGGTCGATTGGAACCGCGACGAGGTGTGCGCCATCACCGATTTCGCGGAGGCGATCGGCGCTGTGGCCCACTACATCTTCTTCCTGATCCCCGTCGGCCGCGGCGAGTACATCCAGGAGACGAGCCTGGAGGTGCTGGAAAACGAGGCGCTTCTACGCGAGATCATGGAGAAGTCGGCCGAGGTGTCCATCGACGTGAAGCCCACCTGCGCGCCGCAGTTCACCCGCGTGGCGAAGCAGCTCGGCATCGACACGCGCTTCACCCGCGGCTGCCTGGCGGGGCTCACCTACTGCGTCGTGGGCAGCGAGGGTATCGTGCGCCCCTGCGCCTACATGACCGAGGAGGCCGGCGACGTGCGGACGCAGCCCTTCGACGAGATTTGGAAGACGAGCCCGGTGTTTGAGCGCCTGCGCACCCAGGCCTACTCTGGCGCCTGCGGAAGCTGCGACTACAAGGACGGCTGCGGCGGCTGCCGGGCGCGCGCGGCCTACTACCACGACGGCGACATCCTTGCCCAAGACGACTACTGCGCTCATGGGCAGAAGCTGGAAGGCGGCGCCGCTTAGGCGATCGAACCTGTCCGGCGCGAGCTGCGGGGCATACCTCCCGTGCTCAAACAGCATTGAAGTGCAGGTCTCTCCGAGGGCCGGGACTCCTCCTTGTGCACTTCAATGAACTGCGCGCGGGAGGCACGCCCCGCATCTCGCGCCTACTCAACCAAGGTCGAGCGAGGCGGGATGCGGGGTGCCGCTCACCAAGCGAGTTCCGCAGATGGTATCGAAGGCGGTAAGCGAAGGGGAGCAGTAGCCTTGACGCCTTCGATACCAGCGAGGACTGTCTGAGCGACTGAGCGGTACCCCGCAGCCCGCCCCCGAGGAGTTTCAACAAGAAAGGATTCTATCGATGAAGAAAATCGTCCTTTGCGCTGCTGCGGCGGCGTTGGCGCTGGCGCTGGCCGGATGCGGCCAGCAGGAAGGCGAGGCCCCGGCGGCCGATGCGTCCCAGCAGGAGCAACAGGCCCCCGAGGCTCCCGCAGCGGAAGCGACGGCGCCCGGTCCGGTCACCTTCACCGACGATGCGGGCAACGAGGTCACCGTGGACAACCCCCAGCGCGTGGTGGCCTGCATGGGCAGCTTCGCGAACGCCTGGGAGCTGGCTGGGGGCACGCTTGTGGGCGTCTCCGATGATGCGCTCCAGGCGGCCGGTTGGACCATCCAAAGTCCTGATGTGGCCACGGTGGGGGACTTCACGGCAGTGAACCTCGAGGCTGTCATGGCGCTTGATCCCGACTTCGTCATCATGACGAGCGGCACCGGCGGCCGCGGCGGCGATTCCAGCCAGGCCGACCTGCGCGACGCGCTCATCGGCGCGGGCATCCCCGTGGCCTACTTCGAGGTGACCACCTTCGACGACTACGAGCGCTTGATGCGCACCTTCACCGACATCACCGGGCGCGCGGACCTCTACGATCAGAACGTGGCGAAGGTGGCCGAGGCTATCGACGCCATCGTGGACGCGGTGCCGGCCGAGAATCCGCCGACGGCGCTTTTGCTCACCACGTTCTCCGGCGGCACCCGTGTGCAGAGCTCCGGTACGCAGACCGGGGCCATGTTGGCCGATCTCGGCGTGAACAACCTCGCCGACGAGAATCGCAGCCTTCTGAAAGATTTCAGCCTGGAAGCGGTCATCGAGATGGACCCCGACTTCATCTTCGTCATTCCCATGGGCAACGACACCGAGGTGGCCATGCGCAACCTCGAGGAGGCCACGGCGGCCAACCCGGCGTGGTCGAGCCTGTCCGCCGTGCAGAACGGCCGCTACATCACCCTGGACCCGACGCTGTACCTCGCAAAGCCCAACGCCCAGTGGGATGCGGCCTACCAGGGGCTCTTCGATAACCTTTACGGGCAGAACTAGCGGCGGAAGATGCCTTGCGCCATGGGTTCTGTCTCCCGCAACATCATCGTCGTGGCCGCGACCGCCGTCCTTCTTGCGGCGGCCACGGCGGCGGCGCTCACGCTCGGCGCCTCCTCGGTGAGCCTGCCGGAGCTGGCGACGTGGCTTGTCGGCGGCGATGTCTCCGATATGGCCCGCAACATCTTGGAGAACGTCCGCGTGCCGCGGGTGCTGGCGGCGCTTCTGTCCGGCGCGGCCCTGGCCACCTCCGGCGCGCTCATCCAGGCCTGCCTGGACAATCCGCTGGCGAGCCCCAACGTCATCGGCGTGAATTCCGGCGCTGGTCTCGCCGTGCTGCTGGCCGCCTCGCTCGTCCCCGGGGCGCTGTGGCTCACGCCGCTGGCGGCCTTCGCCGGGGCGCTGGCGACGGCGCTCATCATCTTCGCGCTGTCGCTGGGCACGGGCTTAAGCCGCCTGACCGTGGTGCTCGCCGGCATCGCTATCACTACGGTGTTCGGCGCGGGCATGAACACCATCCTCATCGTGGATCCGGACGCCTACGTCGGCTCGTCCACCTTCCTCGTGGGCGGCCTGTCCGGGGTGCTCATGCGCGATCTGGCGTGGCCGGCTGCCTACATCGCCGTGGGCCTGGTGGCGGCGCTGGCGGGGGCGGCGAAGCTGAACATCCTCTCGCTCGGCGACGAGGCCGCCCACAGCCTGGGCGTGAACGTGCGCGCCGTGCGCCTGGGGATGCTCGCCGTGGCCGCCGTGCTCGCCGGCGCGGCCGTGAGCTTCGCGGGTCTCATCGGGTTCGTGGGGCTTGTGGTGCCGCACTTGATGCGCTTCTTCGTCGGCCACGACAACCGCTGGGTGGTGCCGGCATCGGCCTTGGCCGGCGCGGCCTTCGTCGTGGGCTGCGACCTTCTGGCCCGGGTGCTGTTCGCCCCCTACGAGCTGCCCGTGGGCATTCTTCTGGCCTTCATCGGCGGCCCCTTCTTCATCTACCTCATCCTGAAGAACAAAGGAGGCGGCCTTGACTGAGTGCGTTATCCGGGGCGAGCGGACGTCGCCGTGCGCGCGTCCCGCCGACGTTGGGGCGTGCTCGCCGGAGTGCGCCATCCGCTACGAGGACGTCTCGTTCTCCTACAAGCCGGGCGTCCCCTTCATGGAAGGGCTTTCCGCCGCCATCCCCGCCGGCGCGGTGACGAGCATCGTCGGCCCCAACGGCTGCGGGAAATCGACGCTGGTGAAGTTGGCCGCCGGCCTTCTGCGCCCCACGGCGGGGCGGGTGGAAGTGGCCGGCCACGACACCGCTTCTTTGGCCTCGCGCGAGCGGGCGCGGCTGATGGCCGTCCTGTCCCAGAGCTCGCGCGTGCCTCCCATGACCGTGGAGGCCCTGGTGGCTTGCGGCCGCCACCCCCACCTGGCCTGGGGAGGACGCCTCGGCCCCGACGACCGCGCGGCCGTGGAGGCCGCCATGGAGCGGGCCGGCGTCGCGCGCTTTCGCGGCCACGACCTGCACCAGCTCTCCGGCGGCGAGCGCCAGCGGGCCCATGTGGCCCGAACGCTCGCCCAGGATACCGACCTCATCGTGCTGGACGAGCCCACCACCTATCTGGATATCAGCGCCTGCCACGACCTCATGGCCCTCGTGCGCGACTTGAACCGCCGCGAGGGCAAGACCGTCGCCATGGTCATCCACGATCTGGATCTCGCCCTGCGCTACTCCGATTACCTCGTGGTGATGCAGAAGGGGAGGGTCACCGCCCAGGGCCCGACCGATGAGGTGCTCGCGTCGGGTGCCGTCGGCGACGCCTTCCATATGGACATCTGCCCCCACGACCGCCCGCGTTTTGCAGAACGCGGCGAGGATTTCGAAGGGCGCGCCGAAACCGAGCGCGGCTACGTGCTGTACCCCCGTCGCCGCTGACGGGCGGCGCGAGGTCCCGAGGCCCCGAGGTCCCAAGGTCCCGAGATCCTGAGACCCGGAGGCCCCGAGGCATCGGCGGCGTCTATCGACCGCCGCGCGCATCCAATAGCCCCAGGGGTTGCGCGCGGGGCGCCTGTCGCCTACAATGGGCGCCGTGAATTCTGTTTCAGGGCGAGGTGGAAATCCTCACTGGCGGTAAGCACGGCGGCGGACACGAGCCGCCCGCAAGCCCGCGACCCTGCGCGAGAGTGCAGGCTGACCCGGTGAAATTCCGGGGCCAACGGTCACAGTCCGGATGGAAGAGGCAGACGTTCGCGCTTTCGGCGTCCCGGCACACGGGGTCGGCATCAACGGAAGCGCGACATCATGGAAGCCTGTATGAAAGGAATTCATACGGGCTCGTTTCTTTTTGCGAGGGGAAACAGCTCCGGCAGGCAGACCTCGCGAAGAGAAAGAAGGTCCATCATGGCCAACAAACCCACGACTCATCCCGCTGTCGGTTCCTCCACGGTGCGCCCGGCCAAGGCGCCCACGGCCCAGAAGACCATGGCGAACACGAACCGCTGGTCCACCCGCGTGCTCGTGACCATCGCGCTTCTGTGCGCCATCTCGGTGCTTTTGTCCTTCGTCGAGTTCCCGCTGCTGCCCGGCGTGGCGTGGCTGTCCTACGACGCCTCCATCATGCCCGCGGCGGTCTGCGGCTTCGCCTTTGGCCCGGCGGCGGGTCTCGCCTGCGGCATCATCTCGGTGGTGGCCCACGGCATCCTGTTCGCCGACTTCACGGGCGCGCTCATGAACCTGCTCGTGGTCATCGGCTTCATTCTGCCCTCGGCGCTCGTGTACAAGAAGATTCACACCCTGAAGGGCGCCATCATCGGTCTGGTGCTCGGCATCGTGTTCGCCGTCATCATGGCCGTGCTCGGCAACCTCGTGGTCACCCCGGCTTGGCTCGGCGTGCCGCTGGATGCCGTCGTGGCCATGATCGTGCCCATCCTCATCCCGTTCAACCTGCTGAAGGGCCTTTTGAACGCCATCCTGACGCTTATCGTCTACAAGGCCATCTCGAACCTCATCACCCCGAAGAAGGATCAGGTTAAGGGCCGCTAATGAGTGCAGACGTCTTCGTCGATTTCCGCGATGCCGCCTTCACCTACGACGGCGAGGCCTTCGTCTTCCGCCACTTGAACCTGACGGTGCCCCAGGGGCAGTTTCTGTGTCTGCTCGGTGGCAACGGCTCGGGGAAGTCCACTTTGGCCAAGCACATCAACGCGCTGCTTCTGCCCGACGAGGGCGAGGTGGACGTGTTCGGCTGCGACACCCGCGACGCGGAGCAGACCTACTTCATCCGCTCCAACGCCGGGCTCGTCTTCCAGAACCCCGACGACCAGCTGGTGGCGAGCCTCATCGAGAACGACGTCGCCTTCGGCCCGGAGAACCTCGGCATCCCCAACCCCGAGCTGCGCGAGCGCGTGACCCGGGCGCTCGCCGAGGTGGGCCTGCAAGGCTTCGAGGCCCACGAGACCAATGCGCTTTCCGGCGGCCAGAAGCAGCGCGTGGCCATCGCCGGGGTGCTCGCTATGGACCCGGCCATCCTCATCCTGGACGAGGCCACGGCCATGCTCGACCCGCGCGGGCGCGCCGGGCTCATGCGCGTCGTGCGCGAGCTGCACGAGCGCGGCATGACCGTCGTGATGATCACCCACTTCATGGAGGAGGCGGCCGCAGCCGATCGCGTGGTGGTGCTCGACGGCGGCGGGGTTCGCATGGACGGCGCCCCGGAAGAGGTGCTCGTGCGCGCCGACGAGCTGCGCTCGCTTTCCCTGGAGGTGCCCTTCGCCTGCCGCCTTTCGCTCGAGCTGCAGACCGCGGGCGTTCCCGTTTCCACCTGCATCACCGACGACGCCCTGAAGGAGGAGCTATGCGCCTTGCGTTCGAAGATGTGAGCTACTCCTACGAGGGCGGCGAGGCGAAGAAGAGGCGCGGCCGCCGCAAGAAGGACGCCGCCCGCCAGGCCGATTGGGGCAACGCGCCCGATGCTGTGTGGGCCCTGCGCGATGTGACCTTCACGGTGGAGCCGGGGGAGTTCTTCGGCATCGCCGGGCACACGGGCAGCGGAAAGTCCACGCTCATCCAGCACATGAACGGCCTTGTGCATCCTACGTGCGGCCGCGTGCTGGCTGATGGGCGCGATCTGGCCGAGAAGGGGGTCGCCACGGAGGTGCGCCGCCAGGTGGGGCTCGTGTTCCAGTACCCAGAGAATCAGCTGTTCGCCAACACCGTCTACGACGACGTGGCCTTCGGGCCGCGCAACATGGGGCTTGACGCCGAGGAGGTCGACCGCCGCGTACGTGAGGGCCTGGCCTTGGTGGGGCTCTCCTTCGACGAGCTTTCCGAGCGCAGTCCCTTCGACCTGTCCGGCGGCCAGCAGCGCCGCGTGGCCTTTGCCGGCGTGCTTGCCATGGAGCCGGAGGTGCTCGTGCTGGACGAGCCGGTGGCCGGCCTCGATCCGCTCTCTCGCGAGGAGTTTCTGGGGCTCATCCGCGAGCTGCACGCCGGCGGCCGCACCATCGTCATGGTGTCCCATTCCATGGAGGACTTGGCGGCCCTAAGCGACCGCATCCTCGTGCTGTCCGAGGGGCGCCTGTTCCGCCTGGGCACGCCGGCCGAGGTGTTCGCCGATGCGGCGGCGCTGAAGGCCGTGGGCCTCGGCGCACCGGCGCCCGAGGCTTTCGCCGCCTCCCTGCGCGAGGTCGGCTTTACGTTGGGGCGCGACCTCTGCGACGAGCGCACCCTGGCCGCCGATATCGCCGCCCAACTTGCGGGCACCCCGGTGGCCGCCGCGCCCGATGCGGCGGTCGGCTTCGCGGCGTTGCGGGCTGCCGACGTCGTCGCCGAGGGTGGTGATGGCGATGCCTGATCGCGCCATCATCGGCCAGTACTGGCCCGAGGACTCGCTGGTTCACGCCATGGATCCCCGGGTGAAGTTCATCCTGTCCTTCGTGCTCATGGCAGCGGTGTTCTGCGCGGCGACGCCCTTGTCGCTGGCGGTGGCGGCCCTGTTCATCGTGGGCTTCTACGCGGCGAGCCGCATCCCGCTGCTCCAGGCCATCCGGGCCATCGGCCCCTTGCTTGTGCTCGTAGTGCTGACGGCGCTCCTGAACGTGCTCTTCGTTCAGGGCGGCCACGTCTACTTCGAGTTCGGCATCATCTGCATCAGCGAGAAGGGCATCCAGTCGGCCATCTTCATCGGCTGTCGCCTGCTGCTTCTGCTCATGGGGATGAGCCTGCTCACCCTGACGACCACGACCCTCGACATCACGGCGGCCTTCGAACGTCTGATGGCACCGCTTGCGCGCATCGGCGTTCCCGCCCACGAGCTGGGCATGATTCTCGGCATTGCGCTGCGCTTCCTGCCGCAGTTCATGACCGAGCTCGGCATCATCTACCGCGCCCAGAAAAGTCGCGGCGCCCACTTCAACGCGAATCCCTTCCGCGGCGGCATCCAGTCGCTCACGGCTCTGCTCATCCCGCTGTTCACGAGCGCCTTCCGCCACGCCGAGACCCTGAGCGCCGCCATGGAGGCCCGCTGCTATCATGGAGGCGTCGGCACCACGCGCCTCGACCCGTTGCGCCTCACTTGGCGCGACGCCGTCGGCACCGGTGCCCTCGTCCTCATGATCGCCGCCGTCGTCGCCACCAACTATGTTCCCCTGTCATAAAGAGTTGAGCAGCGGGAGGTCGGAGGCGGTGGTGCCGCGCGCAGTTCATTCAATGGCATGGGTAGAACGATGCGGCCCTCATCGAGCCCTGCCATTGAATGCTGTTTGAGCACGGCACTTCCGCCTCCGACCTCCCGCGGACAAGCCAGAATTTCAAGAAAGGAACCCGAAATGACCGGAAACGAGCTTATCGTCGACTACCTCACGAGCGTCCCCGCCTGGTACCTCGCCACGGTGGAGGATACCCTGGAGGGCGCCCAGCCCCACGTGCGCCCCTTCAGCTTTGCCGCACTGCAGGACGGCGAGATCCAGTTCTGCACCGCCACCACCAAGGACTGCTACCGCGAAATGCAGGCCAATCCCCGCGTGGAGCTGACCGCCTGGAAGCCCGGCCGCGGTTGGATCATCCTGCGGGGCCGCGCGAACCTGGAAGACCGCGCCAACGCGACCGTTCGTGAGGAAGGCTTCAAACACATGGTCGCCCTCGGCGAGGACTGGGACGATCCGGCTGACCCGCGCCTCACCTTCTTCACCATCGACGACGCCGAGGCGTGGCTGTGCGATATCGACGGCTCCTGGAACCCCATTGAGCTGTAGAGGTCTTGCCCATCACTTTGTTGACATTCGGCGCATTGCGCGCGGAAGGCCCCTCGATGCAGTACAATCGCACCCATGATTGAACTTCTCACAACTATCGATTCTGTCGTGTGGGGCCCGGCGATGATCGCGCTGTTGCTCGGCACGCATATCTATCTGACGTTCCGCACGGGGTTCATCCAGCGCAAGCTGCCCCAGGCCATCCGCATGTCGGTGCGCCGCGACCCGTCCGGAAAGGGTGACATTTCCAGCTTCGGGGCGCTCGCCACGGCGCTCGCCGCTACCATCGGCACCGGCTCCATCGTCGGCGTGGCGACGGCGCTCCTCGCCGGCGGCCCCGGCGCCATCTTCTGGATGTGGATCGCGGGCCTCTTCGGCATCGCCACCAAGTACGTCGAGACCTACGCCGCCGTGAAGTACCGCGTGCGCGATAAGTCCGGCGCCATGCTGGGCGGCGCCATGTTCGTGTGGAAGCGCGCCTTCGCGCGGCCGGACGGTAGCGTGCCGTGGTGGGCGACGCTGGGTGCCGTGTCCTTCGCCGCCTTTGCCATTATCGCCACCATCGGGACCGGCTCGGCGGTGCAGGCGGCGGCCATCTCCGGCATCGTCACCTCGTCGGTGCCGGCCATTCCGGCCGTGGCCGTGGGCGTTGTGATCGTCGTGGCCGTGGCGGCGGTCATCTTCGGCGGCGTGAACTCCATCGCACGGGTGTGCGAGTGGCTCGTGCCTATCATGGCCGGCGCTTATGCGCTCGGCTGCCTCGTTATCATGGGCATGAACGCGCCGGTGCTGGGAGAGGCGGTGGGGCTCATCCTGGAGTGCGCCTTCACGCCGAAGGCGGCCTTTGGGGGCGCCGTGGGCTCGGGCCTGATTATGGCCCTGCAGTTCGGTTGCGCGCGAGGGCTCTTCTCCAACGAGTCCGGCCTGGGCACCGCCCCCATCGTGGCGGCTGCGGCCAAGACGAAGAACCCCGCCGACCAGGCGCTCATCTCCATGACCGGCGCGTTTTGGTCCACGGGCGTCATCTGCCTGCTCACGGGGCTCGTGCTCGTGTCCACCATGATCGTGCACCCCGAGATCGGCGAGGACATCTTGGCCAACCCCTCCATCTTCACCGGGGCCGCCCTCGCGAGCGCCGCCTTCGCCGAGATCCCCGTGTTCGGGACGCCGGTGCTCGTGCTCGGCATGTGCGCCTTCGCCTATTCCACCATCCTCGGTTGGTCCTATTACGGCAACCGCTGCGTGGCCTACTTGTTCGGGCCCCGCGGCATCAAGCCGTACCAGGTGATCTACGTGGCCGTGGCCTTCTTCGGCGCCATCGGGGTGGGGGACGTGGTGTGGACCATCTCGGACATCGGCAACGCGCTGATGGCCATTCCCAACATTATCGTCATCCTGCTGTTGTCGGGTATGATCGCCCGGGAGACCAGGCACTACGTCTACGATGGCCACCTTGACGAGGAGTACGCCGAGCCCGTGCCCCGCGTGGACAAGGCGCAGCTGTAGAAGGTGCCGCCCAGGCCGCTCGCTTCCTCTGGCGGCCCGCACCGCCCGGCCCGGTGCTGCTGCAGCCGCCGCTTACGGGGAATTCTTCCATTGTTAACAAAAGCGCTCAACTTCTCCCTCTATAATGCGGCTACTTTAGCACGTTAAAGTGCGAAGGCCCGATGAGCGCGCGTTGCCTCGCCGGGACCGCCGCGCCGAGCCGCTGGCTTTAAAGTCCCGCCGCACTGCGCTCACTGAGAGGAGAACCGCCACATGGACATGATCGTCGATATCATCAACAGCATCGACGCCTTCGTTTGGGGGCCGCCGATGCTCGTGCTGCTGCTGGGGTCGCACATCTTTCTGACCTTCCGCACCGGCTTCATCCAGCGCAAGCTGCCCACGGCCATCAAGCTGTCGGTGACCAAGGATCCCGATGCCCCCGGCGACATCAGCCAGTTCGGCGCCTTGTGTACGGCGCTTTCGGCCACCATCGGCACTGGCAACATCGTGGGCGTGGGCACGGCCATCATCGCGGGCGGCCCGGGCGCGGTGTTCTGGATGTGGATCACCGGCGTGTTCGGCATTGCCACGAAGTACTCCGAGACCTTTGCCGCCGTGAAGTACCGCGTGAAGGATCACAACGGCGACATGCTCGGCGGCGCCATGTACGCGTGGAAGCGCGGCTTCACCGACAAGGACGGCAACACGCCCTGGTGGGCGCTGCTCGGCGCCGGGGCCTTCGCCCTGTTCGCGGCCATCGCGTCCTTCGGCATCGGGTCGGCCGTGCAGTCCTCCGCCATGACCGAGGTCATCTCCACGAACCTGCCCGGCGTGCCCGCCTGGGGCATCGGGCTTGCCATCGTCATCATGGTGTCGATCGTCATCTTCGGCGGCGTGAAGGTCATCTCGAATGTGTGCGAGAAGCTCGTGCCCTTCATGGCCATCGCCTACATCTGGGGCTGTGTGGTCATCCTCGGCATGAACTGGGAGCTCGTCTGGCCCGCGTTCTGCCTCATCGTGGAGAGCGCCTTCACCGCCAAGGCGGCCTTCGGCGGCGCGCTCGGGTCCGGTCTCATGCTGGCCCTGCAGTTTGGCTGCGCCCGCGGCCTGTTCTCCAACGAGTCGGGCCTCGGCTCCGCGCCCATCGTGGCCTCGGCGGCCGCGACCCGCAACCCGGCCCGTCAGGCGCTCGTCTCCATGACCGGCACCTTCTGGGACACGGTCATCATCTGCCTGCTCACCGGTCTCGTGCTCGTGTCCACGATGCTCGGCAACGCCGATTTGCAGTCCGAGATCATGGCCGGCAACATCACCGCCGGTGCGGCGCTGTCGTCGGCGGCCTTTGCGAGCATTCCCTACATCGGCACGCCCATTCTCATCTTCGGCATGATTCTGTTCGCCTACTCCACCATCCTGGGTTGGTCCTACTACGGCAACCGCTGCGTCACCTACCTGTTCGGCAAGCGCGCCATCCGCCCCTACCAGGTGCTCTACGTGGTGGTGGCCTTCCTCGGCGCCATCGGCGTGGGCGAGGTGGTCTGGACGGTCTCCGACATCACCAACGCCCTTATGGCCATCCCGAACATCATCATGGTGCTGCTGCTCTCCGGGCTCATCGCGAAGGAGACGAAGCATTACGTCTACGAGGGCAACCTCGACGAGCGCGACGAGGCTCCCATTCCGCAGCTGGACAGCAAGTAAGTTCTAGTGACATAGTGTGTCATGAGCGAGCGCCCTGCCATGCGGGGCGCTCGTGTTAGAATGGCCAGATGGCCGACGGGCCGTAAGTCCTGAGCGCCAGGCGGTGCCTTCTTTTGCGAAAGGAGGTGAATCGCTTGGACGTCCTCGCTTTCGTCGTGCGCCTGGCGACTGCGGTCGTCGGGCTGCTGAGGGAGGCGATTGCGTTCTCCGAGACGCTCAGGAGGGGCCGGAATAGGAAGGACCGCTAGCGCCAACTAGCGGTCCCGACTAAACGACGGTGCCGCCTGCATCCACCTCAGGCTGATCCGTTGGTCGTATTCTAGCATATATTGCATTGGGAAGCGAGCGGATGGAAGCAGCATGGGCGAAGCGAAGACGATTGCAGTCATAGGCGGCGGGGCCTCGGGGCTGGCTGCGGCCGTGGCGGCCGGGGAGGCTCTACGGGATTTGGAAGGTGCCGGAGGTGCGGCCGGTAAGGGCGTGGAAGGTGACGCGGGCGCGGCGCGGGTCGTCGTGTACGAGGTCTCCGACCGCGTGGGACGCTCTATTCTGGCCACGGGCAACGGACGCTGCAACTTCTCGAACGCGCGGCCCGGCGAGGGCGACTACCGCAACGCCGCTTTTGTCAGGCGCGTGCTTTTCGAGTTCGAATGCCAGGCGCATCGTCGCGTGCCGTCCCAGGCAAAGACGAGCACCGCGTACTCGAACGGCGTGCTGGGGTTCTTCTCCGACCACGGGCTTATGTGGCGCGAGGAAGGGGAGGGGCGCTTATACCCGCTCGCGAACAAGGCCGCATCCGTGCTCGATTGCCTGCGGGCGGCTTGTGCTGCGGCGGGGGTGGAAGAGCGCGTGGAATGCGAGGTCGCAGCCGTGGAGCCGCCGCGCGCCGAGGGCGCCCCGTTCACGCTGCGCCTCGCCGACGGGCGCTTCGAGCGGGCCTGTGCGGTGATCGTGGCCGCAGGCGGCACCGTCGCGCGCGGGCTTCTGCCCAAGGGCACCTCCTTTCGCGAGCCGGAGCCGACGCTGGGGCCGCTGTCCACCGATCCGCGCTGGCCGCGTCGCCTCGACAACATCCGTGTGCGTGGGGCGCTCGAGCTGTGGCGCCCCGGCGAGAAGATGACGCCCCAAGAGCTCAACCGCCACGGTTTCCCGATGGGCACCCACGAAGGCGAGCGCTTAGTGGCCCGCGAGGTGGGCGAGGCGATGTTCCGCAAGTACGGCGTTTCGGGGATCGCCGCTTTTAACCTGAGCCGCCTGGCCGAGCCCGGCGACGTGCTCGCCGTGGACTTCGTGCCCTGGGTGCGCCTCTGCGACATGGAGGCGTTCCTCAACCGTCGCCGCAAGCTGCTGCGCGCCTCGCTCGGGCGCGATGTGATGTGGAACGATATGCTGCGCGGTATGGTACTCGCGCCCGTGGCCGACGTGCTGCTAGAGGCGGCGGCGCTGGACGGTGCGCGCCCGGTGGCCAAGGGGGAGACGGCCGTCATAGCGCCGGTGCTCAAGGGGCTGCGGCTTCCTGTGACGGGCCTCGGCGATGTGCGGCAGTGCCAGGTGCACCGCGGGGGCGTGAGCGTCCGGGCGGTGGACGACCGCACGTGCGAGGTGCGCCGCGTGCCGGGGCTCTACGTCGTCGGCGAGGCGCTGGACGTGGATGCGGCGTGCGGCGGGTTCAACCTGCACTGGGCCTGGGCTTCGGGGCTGCTCGCGGGCTGGTCGGCGGCGGAAAGGTTGCGTGCATGATTCAGGCTTCCAATGTTCCGGTTTCTCTTGATGCTCTCCTGCCAGAAAACGAATCGCTCTTCCGCCGAGAAATCGCGCGGGCGCTCGGGGTTAAGACGGGCACTATCACTGAGGTGAAGCTGCTGAAGCGGTCGATCGATGCGCGGAAGAAGTCGAACGTGCATGGCGTCGTGACCGTGGCGGTTGAGCTCGCGGAGGGTGCTGCGCCGCGACCGGCGAAGGGTGTTGCGGTGAAGGCCTACGAGCCCCCTGAGCCTCTTTCGATACCGCACGTGGAACCGACTGGGCTGCGGCCTGTTGTGGTCGGGGCGGGGCCGGCGGGGCTGTTCTGCGCGCTGTATCTGGCGCGGGCAGGGCTACGGCCGCTGGTGGTGGAACGGGGCGCTTCTGTAGACGAGCGTGTGGAAATAGTTGAGACCTTCAACGCCGGCGCGCCGCTCGATACGCGCACGAACATCCAGTTCGGCGAGGGCGGGGCGGGCACATTCTCAGACGGCAAGCTGAACACCGGTATCAAGTCGCCCCATATCCGCCATGTGCTGGAGGCCTTCGTGGAAGCCGGCGCCCCGGAGGACATTCTCGTGGACGCCAAGCCGCACATTGGCACCGACCTGCTCGTCGGCGTCGTGCGCAACCTGCGTCGGGCCATCGAGGAGGCCGGGGGAGAGGTACGGTTCCTCACGCGCCTCGACGGCCTTGTGCTTGAGGACGGAGCTGCTGATCGTCCGGGCGTCGCTGGTGCTGCGAAGGGGGCTGGCGGCGAAGATGGCGAAGCGCGCGTCACTGCCGTTCGCCTCGTCGATGAGCGCACGGGAGCGGCGGAAGTCTTCGCCACCGATTGCGTCGTGCTGGCCTGCGGGCACTCCGCGCGTGACACCTTCCAAATGGTTTGCGAGGCCGGGGCGGACATGGCCCGCAAGCCCTTCGCCGTGGGCGTGCGCATTGAACATCCCCAGGCTCTCGTGAACGAGGCCCAGTACGGGCCAGCCGCTGGTCATGCGGCCCTCGGGGCGGCCGACTACAAGCTGGCGGTGAAGACCGACGACGGCCGGGGCGTCTACAGTTTCTGCATGTGTCCGGGCGGGGAGGTGGTGGCGGCCGCCAGCGAGGAGGGGCTGCTCTGCGTGAACGGCATGAGCCGCCACGCCCGCGCCGGGGCCAATGCTAACGCGGCGCTGCTCGTGGAGGTGCGCCCCGACGACCTGCCCGGCGACGATCCGCTGGCCGGCGTCGCCTTCCAGCGCCAGTTGGAACGGGATGCGTATCAGCTCGGCCGCGGCTTGCCGGCTGGCAGTGGGAAAGATGCTAGCGCGCTTTGTCCTCCGTACACGGCCCCGACCCAAACGGTCGGCGACTTCCTCGCGCACGCCGCCGGCACCCCGAGCGCCGCGGTGACGCCCACCTACCCGCGCGGCGTGGCCTGGCGCGACCTGCGCGATTGCCTGCCGCCGTTCGTGACCGATGCCCTCGCCGAGGCGCTGCCGGCCCTCGATCGCAAGCTGCACGGATTCGCCAGCGACGATGCCGTCATGACCGCCGTGGAAGCCCGCAGCTCAAGCCCCGTGCGCATCGTTCGCGACGATGGCTTCCAATCGAATATCGCGGGCCTGTACCCCTGCGGGGAAGGAGCCGGGTACGCCGGCGGCATCACGAGCGCCGCCGTGGACGGCCTACGCGTCGCCGAGGCCATCGTCGCCGCACGCCGTCCGCTCGCGCTGGAAGAGGCCACCCGTGCTCTGGCTGTCGGCAATGCCGTCATCTTCCCGACCGACACCGTCTTCGGCCTGGGCGTCTCCGTGAGCGCGGCTCCGGGCCCCCAGCTCCTCTACGACCTGAAGCACCGCGACGCCGGTAAGCCCGTGGCGTGGCTCGTGGAAGGCCCCGAGGCGCTGGATGTCTACGGAAGGGACGTTCCCGCCTATGCGCGGCGCCTCGCCGAGACCTTCTGGCCCGGCGGCCTCACGCTCGTGGTGCGCGCCTCCGATGCCGTCCCCGCCGCCTTCCAATCGCCCGCGGGCACCATCGGCTTGCGCATGCCCGCCAGCGAGGCGGCTCTCGGGCTCATCCGCGCTGCCGGCTGTCCTTTGGCCGTCACCTCGGCCAACCTCTCCGGGGCCGCCGACACGGCCCGCGCCGAAGATCTCGATCGCGCGCTGGTGGCCCGCACCGCCGGTCTCTATCTGCCCGGTGGCGTTGCGGCTGCTGGCATTGCCTCCGGTTGCGCCGAAGCCACTCCTTCCGCATCTGCTCGCTTCGCGGCGGGCGATCGACTGGTGCCACCGCCCGCTTCTGGCACCGCCTCCACCGTGCTCGACTGCACCGGCGAGGCCCCCCGCGTCCTGCGCGCGGGCGCCCTTACCCTCGACGACCTGAAAGGATGCCTCTCATGAGCGATGCCGCCGCGACCGCCGGTCGCACCGAGTTCACCTTCGACTCCGCTGACGGGAGAAGCCAAGTCCGCGCCGTTCTCTGGGTGCCGCTGTCCATGGAACGCGCCGATGCGGCCTTTGGCGAGCCGGAGCTCGGCTGCTTCAAGCCGCGCGGCGTCGTGCAGCTAGTCCACGGCATGGCCGAGCACATCGGCCGTTACGACGACTTCGCCCGCTTCCTCGCCGACGCTGGCTACCTCGTGGCCGGTCACGACCACATCGGCCACGGCGATACGGCCGGCGCGCCCGAGCACCGCGGCGTGATCGATGCCGAGGGCGGCGCCGACGCCATGATCGAGGACGCGCAGATGCTACGCCTGCTCGTCTCCCAGCAGGTGGCGTCCGGCACGCCGTACTTCATCTTCGGGCATTCCATGGGCTCGCTCGTGCTGCGCAGCTATCTGCCGCGCTACGGGTCGGGCCTTGCCGGCGCCATCATCTGCGGCACGGCCAACGAGCTTGTTGCCGTCTCCCGCGCCGGCAACCTGGCCGCCCGGGCCATCGCCCGCGTGCGCGGCGACGACTACCGCAGCAATCTTCTGCACGCTCTTGCCGATGGCGCCTACAGCCGCGCCATCAAGGACGCGCGCACCCCCTTCGACTGGCTCTCTCGCGACCCGGCCGTGGCCGACGCCTTCATGGCCGACGAGACGTGCGGTTTCATGTTCGGCGCCGGCGCCTACGCCACCCTAACCGAGCTGGCCCACCGCGCCAACGACCCCGCCACCTACCGCGATACGCCGCATGATCTGCCGCTCCTCTTCGTGTCCGGCGACGCCGACCCGGTCGGCAAATGCGGCCGCGCCGTCGCTGCCGCCGCCGAGTCCATGGAAGCCGCCGGCGCCGAGGACCTGACGCTCCGCCTGTTCCCCGGCATGCGCCACGAAATCCTCAATGAACTCGGCAAGGAGGAAGTCTACAAGTTCATTCTGAATTGGATCAATTGCCGGCTGGCCTAAGTGCGAGTTTGGCGATAGATCCATTCCTGGATGTTGCCAGGCAAGTTTTCGTGGCTTTGAAGCTTGTGTCTGGTCTACTTCACCCACCAAGCGTCTGTGCCCCCAGTTGCCTTGCCGCCGCCTTTGCGGTACTTGAAATGCGCGCCGCGTTTCTGGAGGGCGTCAATCGTTTTGACTAGTTCTCGACCCCCGATAACCCAGAGATTCCCTCCGGTGCCGCGCTTGTCGATATAATTCAGCCCCGCATCTTCGAGGGCTGCAATAAGCCAGTCGTCGACGTCCTGATCGCTGCTTGGATCGATTTGAGTTCCTGCGCCATTGGCAGCTTCTTTGACGGCGTTTTGAGGAGCGCTGTTGCCTGAATCGCACGTCGACTTATCCTTACTGGCCTCGTCGGATTTTCGGGACTTTTTCCTTCTCTTGTCCAGCCCGTTCGGCAGGATCAGGGAATCTTGCTGGCTCGCTTCCAGATAATCGAACTCGCTCAAAGCGGTATCGAACAGGCCGACATGCTCTCCTTGGTGCTTGTTGATTCCCGTATAGACAAGACTGGCGTCCTCATAGCGACGGAACTTATAGACCGCGTCGTTCATGCGCCCATTGTCGAATACACCGAGCGACACCAGTAGCTCGAATTCCTTAATCGATAGCCCCGTTACTTTGTAGAACAGTCCCGATTCGAGCTGAGTGATAACGTCATACAGTGTCTGCTCTCGGAAATCGGTCAGGTACATGAACACGGGGATGCGTGTGGCGAACTTGATCAGCTTCTCCTGGATCATCTTGCGTTTGCTCTTGTATTCCTTCTCTTCTTCAGAGAGCTTCCTCTTCTCCTTGTCGGTAAACTCACGACCCTCCTCAGCGGCTTGCTTCTTGGCTTTCTTAACCGCCTCTGACTTGTTGATGATGGTTTCGATGTCGTTTCTGTTCAAACTGCGGAAGCCTTCGATGCTCATAAGGGCACGCATGGCCTCTTCGTTGGCGAGAATGCGTGCGAGGGTGGCGTTGTCTACATTTACCAAACAGGCGCTTTCCCAGCGACGTGCGAGCAAGGTTGCGGAGGTGCCGGCCATCGCGATGTCGAGAATTTCCGTGGCGCTTACTTGTTTCATGGAGCTTCCGTCGTAGGCGAGCACGGGCAGAAAGTCGATGAATTCACCGACCTTCTGCTCAGGACTCACGTTGCCCGTTGAGAGGCGGCAGCTGTAATCGGATACCATGCGCAGGGATCTATCGAGCGCGAAGTCGAACACATAGCATTCCTGCTTGACGATCTCCTCGCCGCCGCTGTCGTTCTTGACGGTCCAGGGACTCTGCACGCGGAATGCCGCTTGAAAGTACGTCTCGGGGCTTTTCATGTTGGTAAGCATGAAGATGCCGGTCCAGGGTTTCACGGTAACGCCGGTGGTCAGCTTCCCGCAGGTGAGCGTGATGGTCTTCGATTTCAGGGGATCCTGCATGGTCTCCTGTACGCGTTCAAGAGCGGCAAGGCCAACGCCGGCCTCAAGTCCTGCTGCCACATTGATACGGTAGTCCTGGAAGAACGTATTCTGCGGCTCGTTCAGGAGGTTACGCATGGCGTAGCAGGAGTTCACGCGCGGCAGATACCAGACGGTATGGTTGAGGACGTTCAAGAGATCGGTGTGCGAGTAGGGTAGTGCGGGTTTTTCGGCCTTCGATCTCAAGCTGTCGTATGACTGTGGCAGATACGATCCTCGTATGAGGTTCAGCCACTTCTGCACATGTTCCTTCATGACGAACTCGGCGCTTGCGCCTTCGCCTTTTGCCTCGAAAAAGGCGTTTAAGTCGAAGGAGTCGTATTCGCCGCCTCGGGCAACATCGACGATTTCGTCGGGCATCTTATAGGTAAGCATGACCATGCGCGGAAGCGATGCGTAGGGGTTGGGCTCGGCTGGACGCGTGCTCGTCCAGGCCTTTTTGGCAGCCTGTTCGTCAGAATAGGTCCAGTTATAGATTTGCTCTTCAATGAACTCACCAGAGGCGAGGGCACGAAAAGGCGTGCCCGACAGAAAGAGGTAGTGGCTCGTCTCGATGGGAAGATAGGTCTCGTCGTATCTCTCCATATCCTTCGCCTTGGTTTCAGCGGCGGTGGCGATTTTCTCCTCTTCGGTGTTCAGCTCATCTTCGTCTTCCTGGACGAACAGGTTTTTGGAGTTCTCGTTCCAGGCTCCAAAGTGGTACTCGTCGAACACTACTAAGTCCCACTTGGTTAGGTGCACCCATTCGTTGCGAGGCTTGATGCCGCCTGTGCTCTTGTCGCGACCCATGAAGTCCTGGAAACTGCCGAAGCACACGATTGGCCTTGAGGGGTCGGCATCATCGAACTGCAGCCCATCGCGCGTGACGAACTGCCACCCCTCGAAGTCCACGTGGCACATAAGATCGTCGTACCAGGCGGCTTGCACAGCGGGCTTGAAGGTGAGCACGAGTACGCGTTTGGCCTCCATGCGTTTTGCAAGCTGGTAGGCGGCGAAGGTCTTGCCGAAGCGCATCTTGGCGTTCCAAAGGAATTTGGGAGCGCGATCGAGGTTCTCTCTCTCGACGGATTGGAAGTAGGTGAGCGTCTTCTCGACGGCGCGGCGTTGCTCCGGTCGCATGGAGAAGTCCTGCGTGCGCTGCTCGTCGTTGTCCGCTCTGTCGCGAACGGCGAGCCATGCTGCGCGCAGTTCGTCTACGGTGCACCGTACCCATTCGGTCTTCTTTCCTGCAGCATCGCGAAGCCGCTTGTGACCATATTGCTCGAGCTTGTCATGAACGGGGTGATCTAGGAACGATGTGCCATCCGATCGTACGGCTGATTCCAGGAAAACGACATCGTAAGGCTTTGCACCAGGTTTAAGGGTTGGGTAATGTTCGCGCATACGCTCATCGATGGTGCGCGACGTATAGCCTACTTTGATGAGCCCTTTGAGTTCTGGATTGTTTGGTTCCGTGTAGCCGTAGATGATGGGTGTCGCATTAGGTTTTTGGGGGAAGAAGTTCTGAGCGCTCATCACAGTTCACGTCCGATTTCACCAATTTTTGATCTGATCAATTTCCAATCGCTTTGATCGAGTCCCCACATCTGCAAAAGTCGCTCATCGGTATAACGCCCTTCGTAAGAGCCAAGATCGGGAACGAAGCAATAGTTCTTCTTCGTAATGTTCTGCGAAACCACTGTTTGCAAAAGGAGGAATCTTACGGTTTTAGTCAATAAATATGATTTAAAGGACTCGGCCTCTTCTTTCGTGTCAAAAGCACCTGCAACTAACCATGATTCAGAGCAAATTTCTCCAGGCTTAGCAATACGAGTATTACCGTCATAATAGAACGCCACGGGCTTTGTAAAATCTGTTTGCCCAGCGATTGGAGCTTTGGGCACCAGAAATTTCCATTTGCTGATCAGGTTACTTTTGTCGATCACATCAGCCTTGTGGACATTTTTTATGCCAATTCGTTGAGTAAAGTGGCATGGAATACCGCTTTCGCGCGTTTCGTAGTCTTTGTATGTAGTCGGAATGCCGAAAGGGAGACGTGAGGAAACCCTATCGCTTAGCTTTCTTGGAGATGAGTGAGCCGAAACAGTTTCGATTATCTTTAGCGCTCGATTGTTGCGAACCAAGAAGTCGTAATCAGCTAGATCGCGTATAGCATCGCATCCTTCGCCATTTGCCATATTAGTAAAGACGCATTTACCTGGATTGTCTCTCTCCCACAAGAAATAGCAAGCGCCGCCAGCAAGATCAACTCCGGGAAAGACTTCTTTGAAGTTCTCGTAGTCCACAATTCTTCTTATCCTACGGTCATGGAGCATGGTATGTCTGAATTCTTCAAGTCCCTTTCCTCCAGAAAACCAGCGCGAAGGAATGATCATTGCCAAGTATCGCGGATTTAGCTTTTTAGCGCGTTCAACAAACAGTTGATAAATTGGTTTAGCGCTAGACCCGGTACCGCCACCGTCGCTCATCTGATAGGGCGGATTCCCAATGATCACGTCAAACTTCATATCGAAAACCCCTTCCGGGTTGTCTAGATGGATGAACTCGTAGGCATATTGCTCTTTGCCTTCTTCGCGGTCGTATTCGCTTTCCGATGCGCCGCAGTAGACGCACTTGCCGTTTTCCCAGGTGTGCTGCATTTGCTCGTAATCGATATTGCCTTCAGGGTTGTCAAAACGCACAACGGAATACTCGCTTTGCGGATACTTGCTGCAGTAGACGCTTCTCCGTGAAAGGAGGCTCGTGAGTTCTGTGATGGCGATGCCGAAAACCTGATTCTTGAACACATGCTCGATCACGCTCTCAAGCATATTCTGGAATGCGATGTCGCGCCCGTCCAGTTCTCCGCCAGCTCGTAGCTTCTCGTTGATCTCGTAGGAGATTTGCTCGTAGTTCGGGAGCTGCGCTTCGATAAGTCGCTTTGCGATCTCGCGCAGGAACACTCCGGATTTGCATGCTGGATCGAGGAAGGTGGCATTCTTATCTCTCCAGATGTCTTCGGGGAGCATGTCCAGCATTTGGTTCACTATCTCAGGCGGCGTGAACACTTCGTCGTTGGACAGGTTGGCAAGACAGCTCAGCACGTCGGGGTTGTAGGTTGCCGAGAACAAATCACTCACCGTTCATCACCTCGTAGAAGCTCGTGAGCGGATATTCAGTTATGGGTTTGGGTATGAATGCCTGGGTTTCCTCGTCGTATTCCCATTCACTGCGGGGGCTGACGTCTCCGTTGTCGGCAATATCTCCGAACAGAGAGAGACTTTCGTTTTGTTTCACATTGCCTTCCAGCATCTCGTCCAAGCGGAAATCGCGACGCTTCACCTTGTCGCCGGTGACGAGTGACCATTCCGAGAAGATGATGGGATTGTCCTCTGCATCGAGCATCGTGAGGGCGTCCCCATTTAGGATGTTTCGGGCTAGGACGTAGCTGATTGCGCCCATAAAGCGTGGATCGCCGTCGGTCTTAATTGCCCTACGCCAAGCTTCTTCAACGATCGACAGGAGGCGCTTGCGGCAGTCGGCAGCATTGTCGGGAAGGAGTTCGACTCCGTAAATGCTTCCGACAGCAACAAAGGCGTATTTCTCCCAGTCGCGTGGGTTCTTGCCGTATCGCTGCTTCACCACGGCAAGCTTTCGCCTGAGTATCTCCGCGAGGAAATTCCCATCACCGCAAGCAGGCTCCAAGAAGCGCGAGTCGAGGCGCTCGGTTTCCTGCTTCACCATGTCCAGCATGGCGTTCACTTCACGTTCGTTGGTGAAAACCTCGCCGTGGTCGGCGACGCGCTGTTTCGATTTGACCTGCTCTGCCACTCGCACGCTCCCGATGTCTGCACGAATGGCGGTCGATTGAAAACGTAGACGTTATTTGGCTCTAGGCACTGCCAAGATAGAATTATCTGCATACAGGCAAAACGCGAATGGGCTGAGGCTGGAGAAAGCTACTTTTCGGGCTTCAAATAACGTCTACGTTTTTAAGGCGTGAAATTGTCCAAATAATCTTTAGGCGGTTTGTTCTAGCAGGGCTTTCCTGTCTTCTTTCATCCAGGTATCGAAAGTTGTGACGCTAACCTTAAGGCGATCGGCTGCCTCCCTACGGGTGATGGAGCCTTTTTCGTAAGCATGCTTCGTCTTTTCGTATATGCCCGGGCGTTCGATTTTAGGTCTCCCGAAGCGCACTCCGCGGGCTTTTGCTGAGGCTATTCCTTCGGCCTGCCGCTGCTTGATGTTGTCTCGTTCCATCTGGGCGACATAAGAGAGGAGCTGCAGCACCACATCGGTGATGAAGACGCTCGTGAGCTCTCCTTTGTCGTTGCGCGTATCAAGGAGCGGCATGTCGAGAACGACGATGTGTGCGCCTTTTTGCTGGGTGATGCTGCGCCATTCCTCAATGATTTCCTGGTAGTTGCGTCCTAGACGGTCTATCGACTTCACGAAGACAACGTCGCCTGGCTTGAGCTTTCGCATCAATCGTTGATAGGAAGGGCGGTTGAAATCTTTGCCGCTTGCTTTGTCAGCGAAGATGACATCGTCGTTAAGGCCGAGTTCTTGCAGTGCATCGAGTTGTCTCGCGAGGCTCTGGTCTTTGGCTGAGACACGTGCATACCCGTAATCCATTAATGGCTCTCCTCTCGCTGTTGCGAAAACATCACGTTTGCGTGATTCCACGTTTGGAATATAACCTCACGAATTTGTGATGTCAACGAACCTGGCGAGATTTGCTCACCTTTATGTGAGGTGGTAATCTGTGCTCTAAAAATTGCGAAAGTCTGCGCTGGAGGTGAGGTTCCGATTTATGAAGAAGGAAGTTCCCCGTCTCGCCAAGAAACTGAGGATGCTTCGGAGCGCGCTGCGTCTCACGCAGAAGGAAGTGGCGGACAGGGCATCTGTCACTGAGTCGGCTTATCGCGCGTACGAGCTTGGGGATCGCAATCCGAAGCCGGAAGTACTAAAGAGAATTGCGGCGGCGCTGGAGGTTCGGCCGGAATATTTGAGCGCGCCTGTATTCGAGAATCGCCATGAGTTCGTTTATGCAGTTCTGGATTGCGAAGACCTGTTTGGCTACACTGCACGTGATTTTGACGGTATTGCTGCTATCGCGCCGAGCTGCGACTCTAAGGCTCATTTCTTCGAAGAGTTCGTCCGCGATTGGAGCGAAGCTCGCAAGAAGCTAGATGATTGCGAAATTGACGAAAAGGAATACGTGGAGTGGAAGCGTACTTATGATAGCGGCGTCTAAGATGGCTTGTTAGGCGCTTCTTCGTTATCGAAGCTGAGAGCGGTGGCCTGCGAGGTGCCTTGACTGTGCGAGTTCTGGATGAGGTTCGGGTTGTCCCAGCCAAGGCAGAGCGCAGCGGGATGCGGGGTGCCGCTCACCAAGCGAGTTCCGCAGATGGTATCGAAGGCGGTAAGCGAAGGGGAGCAGTAGCCTTGACGCCTTCGATACCAGCGAGGACTGTCTGAGCGACTGAGCGGTACCCCGCAGCCCGCCCCCGAAGAGCCACAGCAAGAAAGCGAGAAGAGGAGAAGCGAACATGAAAAAGTACGTCATAGCGCTCGATGCGGGCACCACCTCTTCCCGCGCCATGCTCATCGACCGCGCCGGCCGCCCCGTCGCCTCGGTTCAGCGCCCGTTCCCGCAGATATACCCGCAGCCCGGCTGGGTCGAGCACGACCCGCAAGACATTCTCTCCTCGCAGCTGGGCGCGCTCACCGAGCTCATCATGTCCTCGAATGTGGACACCGCCGAGATCGATTCCATCGGCATCACCAACCAGCGCGAGACCACCATCGTGTGGGACCGCGCCACCGGCGAGCCCATCATGAACGCCATCGTCTGGCAGTGCCGCCGCACGGCGCCCATGGTGGAGGCCATCGCGAGCGACCCGGCGACCGCGGCCGAGATCACCGCGCGCACGGGCCTCGTGCCCGACGCCTACTTCTCCGCCAGCAAGCTCGCCTGGATCTTGGGCGAGGTGCCCGGCGCCCGCGCCCGCGCCGAGGCGGGGGAACTCTGCTTCGGCACCGTGGACAGCTGGCTCATTTGGAAGCTCACCGACGGGGCCGTGCACGCCACGGATGTGACCAACGCCAGCCGCACCATGCTCTACAACATCCACGAGAGGCGCTGGGATCCCTTCCTGCTTAAGCTCTTCGGCATCCCCGAGGCCATTCTTCCCGAGGTGCGCCCCTCTTCCGGCAACTTCGGCGTGATGGCGAACCCCGGGCTCGTCCAGGGCATCCCCATCTGCGGCGTGGCGGGCGACCAACAGGCGGCGCTCTTCGGCCAGTGCTGCTTCCATGCGGGCCAGGCGAAGAACACCTACGGCACCGGCTGCTTTCTGCTCATGCACACCGGGCACGAGGCCTGCGCGAGCGAGCACGGGCTCGTGACTACGGTGGCGGCCTCGGCCCCCAACGCGGGGGGCACCGAGTACGCGCTCGAGGGCAGCGTGTTCATGGCCGGCGCCCTCATCCAGTGGCTCCGCGACGAGCTCGGCATCATCGACAGCGTCGCCGAAACCGACGCCATCGCTCGCAGTGTTGCCACAACCGACGGCGTCTTCGTCGTGCCCGCGTTCACGGGCCTGGGCGCCCCCTGGTGGGATGCCGACGCCCGCGGTGCCATTTTGGGTCTCACCCGCGGCGCCGGGCGTGCCCACATCGTGCGGGCGGCCCTGGAGTCGATCGCCTACCAGGTGTGCGACTTGGCCCGCGCCATGGCCGAGGACGCGCGCATGCCGCTTTCGGTGCTGAACGTCGACGGGGGAGCGGCGGCCAACGACTTCCTCATGCAGTTCCAAGCCGACATGCTCGGCGCGCCCCTGCGCCGCCCCGACAACGCCGAGACCACCGCTCTCGGCGCCGCCTACCTGGCCGGTCTTTCCACGGGCTTCTGGAAAAGCACCGAGGAGCTGGCGGCCCTGCGCGAGGGCGAAGACCGCTTCCTGCCCACCTTCGACGAGCCGATGCGCGCCGCCCGCCTCGCCGCCTGGCACGAGGCCGTCTCCCGCGTCCGCAGCTAGGACTTCGCCCGTCTCTCCCGATTTGGTGCGGAAAGCGTGAGCGAGGGGGCGCGACGGCGGTCGAGCGCCTACAATAGGCCTCAAGGCATTCGCGACGGAAAGGAAGTGGCCCATGCGCGTGAGCATCGGAAGCGACCACGCCGGCTTCGAGCAGAAGCAGGCCCTGGTGGATTATCTGGTGGGGAAGGGGTACGACGTCATCGACCGCGGCCCCGACAACGATGATCGCGTCGATTACCCCGACTACGCGGCCCCCGTGGCCCACGATGTGGCCGACGGTGTCGCCGAGCGCGGCGTGCTCGTGTGCGGCACGGGCATCGGCATGGCCATGGCCGCCGACAAGGTGCCCGGCGTGCGTGCCGCCAACATCATCAACTCCGAGTTCGCCGCCTTGTGCCGCGAGCACAACGACGCGAACGTCATCACCCTTTCCGGCCGCTTCGTGCCGCTCGAGGAGAACGAGCGCATCCTCGACACCTTCTTCGCCACCGACTTCGGCGGCGGCCGCCACGCCGGCCGCGTTCAGAAGATAATGGAACTAGATTAGAGAAGACCAGGGAAGCTCAGAGAAGATTAGCAAAGGAGACAATAGATGGCTTTGGAATTTCTCGCCGCTGAAGATCCGCAGGTGACCGACTGCCTGCGCCAAGAACTCGCCCGCCAGCGGGGGAGTGTGGAGCTCATCGCGTCGGAGAACTTCACCTCCCGCGCCGTCATGGAGGCCGTGGGCAGCGTGCTCACCAACAAGTACGCCGAAGGGTACCCCGGCAAGCGCTACTACGGCGGCTGCGAGAAGGTCGACATGGTGGAGGACCTTGCCCGCGACCGCGCCTGCGAGCTGTACGGCGCGAAGTACGCCAACGTGCAGCCCCATTCCGGTGCCAGCGCGAACTTCGGCGCGTATCTTTCCATCATCGAGCCCGGCGACACGGTGCTCGGCATGAGCCTCGACCACGGCGGCCATCTCACCCACGGCAGCCCCGTGAACTTCTCCGGCCTTCTGTACAACATCGTCTCCTACGGCGTGAACCCCGAGACCGAGACCATCGACTACGACGAGCTCGAGCGCATCGCGAAGGAGTGCCGCCCGAAGGTCATCGTCGGGGGCGCCTCGGCCTACCCGCGCTTCATCGACTTCGAGCGCATGGCGGAAATCGCCCATGAGGTGGGCGCCTATCTCATGGTGGACATGGCCCACATCGCGGGCCTCGTGGCCGCGGGGCTGCACCCGAGTCCGGTGCCCCACGCCGACATCGTCACCTCCACGAGCCACAAGACCCTGCGCGGCCCGCGCGGCGGCTTCATTCTCACGAACTCGGATGAGCTGGGTCCGAAGATCAACAAGGCCATCTTCCCCGGTGCTCAGGGCGGCCCTCTCATGCACGTCATCGCCGGCAAGGCCGTGGCCTTCGGCGAGGCGCTGCGTCCCGATTACCGTGTTTATATGGAGCATGTGGTGGAGAACTGCCGCACCCTCGGCCAGGGCATGACCGACGGCGGCCTGCGCCTCGTCTCCGGCGGTACGGACAACCACCTGTGCCTCGTTGACCTCACGGCCTCCGACATCACCGGCAAGGACGCCGAGAAGCTCTTGGAATCCGTGGGCCTTACGGTGAACAAGAACTCCATCCCCAACGAGCAGCGCTCGCCCTTCGTGACGAGCGGCATCCGCGTGGGCTCCGCGGCCGCCACCACCCGAGGATTTACCGCCGAGGACTTCTACGAGATCGGCCAGCTCATCGCGACCACGGTGTTCAACGCCACCGACGAGGCCAAGCTCGCCGACGTGCGTCGCCGCGTAGACGCCCTGCTGGAAGCCCATCCCCTTTATCCCGGATTGGAGTATTAAGTAGTATCGAATGAGGCTGCGTAGGCTGCGAGGCGGGCGGGGGCGCCCGCGCGCAGGTTGCGCAGCGAACAGGCGACACGGATGTTGCTGCGATAGCAGTTGGGTAGGTGCGGGGGCGGACGGGGCCTCTGCGCGCAGGTTGCGCAGCGACTGGAACAGTCCAGTGGACTGTTCCACAAAGCGAGCCATTGCTTGAGCACGGAGGCCCCGTCCGCCCCCGCACCGGACGAAAGGAGCTAAATTATGGAATGGAACGACCGCGTCGTCGTCCTCGATCATCCCATCGTGCAGCACAAGCTGGCCATCCTGCGCGACAAGCACACCCCCTCCAACGAGTTCCGCGATGTCGTGCGCGAGCTCTCGCTGTTCGAGACCTACGAGGCCACCCGCGACTTGCCGCTCACGAACGTGTTCATCCAAACGCCCATCGCGCCTTTCGATGCCAAGCAGATCACGGGCCGCAAGGTGGCCTTCGTGCCCATTTTGCGCGCCGGCCTCGGCATGGTGGACGGAGCGCTGGAGGTTATCCCTCGGGCCCGCGTGGGACATCTGGGCATGCAGCGCAACGAGGAGACCCACGAGCCCGAGAGCTATTACGACAAGCTGCCCCGCGACATCGCGAGCCGCCGCGTCTACGTGCTCGATCCCATGCTCGCCACCGGCGGTTCTGCCGAGGCGGCCGTCAAGTACCTGCGCGAGGCGGGCGTGTCGGGCGCCATCCGCTTTTTGTGCCTCGTCTCGGCCCCGGAGGGCATCGAGCGTCTGCTCGCCGCCGACGATGATCTCATCATCTACACCTGCGCCATCGACGACGGCCTCAACGAGAACGCCTACATCGTCCCCGGCCTCGGCGACGCCGGCGACCGCATCTTCGGAACGGAGTAGGACGACTAGGTGATTCAATGACGAAAGAGCAGGGAAGGGGCGCCGGATGCCCTCTGTCGGCACCCTCTGAACACTGCCTAGCCGCGACCGAAGGTCGCAACATAAAAGCATGAAGGAGCGAAGCGCCTGAGCCGAAGGCGAATAGCGTAGCGGGGCGTGCCGACAGAGGGCATCCGGCGCCCCTTCCCGGAGGGAGTAACCATGGCAGAAGATAACCGTCCCAGCTGGGACGAGTACTTCATGAAGATGGCCAACGACGTGGCCACCCGCACCACCTGCCTGCGCCGCGGCGTCGGCGCCGTCATCGTGAAGGACCGCCGTATCCTGGCTACGGGCTACAACGGCGTGCCCACCGGCCTGACCCACTGCAGCGAGACCGGATGTCTGCGCGAGCAGCTGGGCGTGCCGAGCGGCCAGCGTCACGAGATCTGCCGCGGTTTGCATGCCGAGCAGAACGCCATCATCCAAGCGGCCCGCTACGGCATCAACATCGCCGGCGCCACCATCTACGTGAACACGCAGCCCTGCGTTGTGTGCGCCAAGATGCTCATCAACGCCGGCATCACCGAGATCGTCTACCAGAACCCGTACCCCGACGAGCTGTCCCAGGAGCTTTTGGCCGAGTCCGGCATCCTCGTCCGGGAGTACACGGGGGAGTAGATCAGGGAAAAGTCGGTGATCGAAGCGACGGACGCGCTGATGGGCTTCGTTTTAGTGCACCTGCACAAATTTTCCCAGATCAGGGGCGCAAGCCGCCGCCGCGATCATTTCACCGCTCACCCCAGAAATTGGTTGAGTTGGTCAGCTTTTGTGAACAAGACGTTATCATAGGCAACGGTTTACATTGGGTGTAACAGCGCGCAAGCGCCCCGACGGAAGTAGGTTATGGTACTGGCAATCGCACTCGGCATCTTGGCGGGCATCGCGGGGTTTTTGCCCCTCGTGTTCGGCTTGCACCGGGTGAAGCACATGACGGATTCGGGCAATCTGGGGCACATGGGCGTGCTCATGCTCTGCCTGCTCTTCTCATTTGTCCTCATGTTCGCCTTCGCCATCCTCTGCATCAACGTCAACCGGGATGCTGCGCTGCCCTTTGTCCTGTCGGAAGCCGGGGCTCTCTCCGTCACCGCCATCGCGTTCGGCGTGACGAGGCTGACTCGGAAAAGCTAGGAAAGGTTGATACGTGGACGCTCTTTCAATGCTCTCTGAAGAAGTGCCTCATCTTCAGGCATCCTTCGATCCCACCGTGGTTTTCGGCGGAGTCACCCAGTACATTGTGTGGATGGTCATCTGCTGGATCATCACGCTGGTGCTGATCCTCGTCGTGGGCCGCAAGCTCACGCTCATCCCGACGAACAAGTTCGTCAACACCGTCGAGTACGGTTACCAGTTCGTGCGCAACGACATGGGCGAGGGCATCATTGGTCACGGCTTCAAGAAGCACGTGCCCTTCCTCGCCACGCTGTTCTTCTTCATCCTCATCTCGAACTTCGTGGGTCTTATCCCCGGCTGCAAGACGCCGACGGGCACCATCTCGGTGACCTGGGCGCTCGCTACCATCTCGTTTATCTACTTCAACGTCTGGGGCATCAAGGCCAAGGGTGGCCTGACCTACCTGAAGTCCTTCGCTCCGGCGGGGCTTCCGAAGGTCATGGTGCCGATCATCTGGTTCTTGGAGCTCATCTCCACCTGCATCCGCTGGCTCACGCTCGCCGTCCGACTTTACGGCAACATGTTCGCCGGCCACATGGTGCTCGGCATCTTCGCGCTGGCCTCCAGCGTGTTCCTCACCTGCGGCATCCAGGCGCTCGATCCCATCAGCGGCGTGCTGTCGCTGCCCTGGTTCCTGCTGCTCATCGCCATGTACGCCCTGGAAACGCTGGTGGCGTTCCTTCAGGCCTACGTGTTCACGGTGCTCTCCGCGGTCTACGTCCAGATCGCCACGAGCGCCCACTAGGAACCGATCCCGCGCGCCGCGCACCCGGGGCCGCCAAGGCCCCACCCCCCATCTGGGTTAAGCCGGCTCCTCCAAAGCCGGAAACCATAATCCGTAAGTGTTTTTGGGAAACAGGCTCAAAAACGACCTAAAGGAGGAAACTGTGGAAACTGTATTCGTCATTGCTGCGCTGAAGCTCGTCGGCTATGGCCTGGCCACCATCGGCCCCGGCCTCGGCATCGGCATCGCCTGCTACGGCTGCTGCGTGGGCACCGCCCGCCAGCCCGAGGTGGGTGGCCGTCTGTTCACGAACTTCATCATCGGTGCCGCTCTGGCCGAGGCCCTGGCCCTCATCGGCTTCGTTCTCGCCTTCATCCTCTAGTTCTAGTCTTTAACCGGTTGTCATAGCCGTTATAAGGCTGGAAGGAGGAATTGCACGTGAAGACAAGAGCGAACAAAGCGGTTGCGAAGGTCGCCTTCGGCGCCCTGGCTCTCAACGCTGCTTTCCCGGCGCTCGCGTTCGCTGCTGAGGCGGAACAGGAGGGCGGTATCTCCGCCATCCTCCCGGACATGGCGGAGTTCATCCCCATGCTCATCGCCTTCATCATCCTCTGGATCATTCTCGCGAAGTTCGGCTGGCCGATGTTTGCCGGCATGCTGGAGAAGCGCGAGAACACCATCCGCGAGGCCCTGAAGAAGTCTGAGGAAGCTCAGATCGAGAGCGAGCGCGTGCTGGCTGAGTACAACAAGCAGCTGGCTGACGCCAAGGCCCAGTCCGCGCAGATCATCGCCGACGCCCGCTCGGTGGGCGAGGCCGTCAAGGCGGACATCACCGCCCAGGCCCAAACCGAGGCCGCCGACATGATCGCGAAGGCCAAGGCCGCCATCGAGGCCGAGAAGAAGCAGGCCATTTCCGAGCTGCAGGCCACCGTGGCCGACACCTCGGTCGATGTGGCCGCGCGCCTGATCGGCGAGGATCTCACCGAGGGTGAGCACCGCGCCATCATCGAGCGCTACGTCAAAGAGGCGGGTAGTTTCAATGGCAACTAATCGTCTCGTCGTGAAAGAGGAAGTCGCGGTTTACGCATCGGTGCTCTTCGATGCCGCCCATACCGCCGGCGGCCAGGAGGCAGTGCTTGAGGTGCGCGAGCAGATGGGCGAGATCATCCGTCTCATGCGCGCCGATCTGGAGCTGACTCAGAGCCTGTCGAACCCGGACTTCACCCCCGCCCAGCGCAAGGAGCTGGTGGAAGGCACCTTTGCCGACTGCCATCTGGCGCTGCGCGAGGTGCTCGCGGTCATGGCCGAGCGCGGCCAGGCGGACCTGCTGCCGCGGGTCTTCGACGCGTACCGCGAGCTGCTGGGCGACAAGCTGGGCATTTGCGTGGTCGACGTGACCACCGCCGTGCCGCTCGACGACGGACTGCGCCAACTCATTACGGAAAAAGCCGAGGCCGATTTGGGACGGCGCGCGGTGCTGCGCGAGCGCATCGATGCGTCCATCCTGGGCGGCATCATCATGGATGTTGACGGCAACTACATTGACGCGAGCATGATCTCGCAGCTCAATCGCGCCCGCAACGTCCTCAAGGACACAACAGATGGAGGTGAATGCTAGTGACTGAAATCACCGCACAGTCCATCGACGAGGCGCTGAAGAAGCAGCTCGAGCAGCTGAACGTCAGCGTCGAGTCTCGCGAAGTGGGCACGGTCATCCAGGTCGGCGACGGCATTGCGCGCGTCGACGGCCTGCGCGATGCCATGGCCGGCGAGCTGCTCGAGTTCATCGGAGAGGGCGGCAAGACCGTGTACGGTCTGGCCCAGAACCTCGAAGAGGACGAGGTCGGCGCCGTGCTTCTGGGTGACGTCACCGCAATCAAGGAGAACGACCAGGTTCGCACGACCGGTCGTATCGTGGAGGTTCCCGCCGGCAAGGCCATGCTCGGCCGCGTGGTGAACCCGCTGGGCCAGCCCATCGACGGCAAGGGCCCCATCAAGGCCGAGGGCACGCGCCCGGTGGAGTTCAAGGCTCCCGGCGTTATCTCCCGCCAGCCCGTGAACGAGCCGATGCAGACCGGTATCCTGGCCATCGACTCCATGGTGCCGATCGGCCGCGGCCAGCGCGAGCTCATCATCGGCGACCGCCAGACTGGTAAGACCGCTATCGCGATCGACGCCATCATCAACCAAAAAGATCAGGACATGATCTGCATCTACGTCGCCATCGGCCAGAAGGCCTCCACGGTGGCCGGCGTGGTGGAGACCCTCGAGCGCCACGGCGCCATGAAGAACACCATCATCGTGGCCGCCACCGCCTCCGACTCCGCTCCGCTGCAGTACATCGCGCCGATGGCCGGCGCCGCCATGGGCGAGTACTTCGTCTACAACGGCGAGGACGGCAAGCCCGCGGGTCCCGAGAACAAGGGCCGCGCCGTGCTCATCGTCTACGACGACCTGTCCAAGCAGGCCGTGGCCTATCGCCAGATGTCGCTGACCCTGCGCCGCCCGCCGGGACGCGAGGCCTATCCGGGCGACGTGTTCTACCTGCACTCCCGCCTGCTGGAGCGCGCGGTCAAGATGTCCGACGAGAACGGCGGCGGCTCCATGACCGCCCTGCCGATCATCGAGACCCAGGCCGGCGACGTGTCCGCCTACATCCCGACCAACGTGATCTCCATTACCGACGGTCAGATCTTCCTGCAGACCGACCTGTTCTTCCAGGGCCAGCGCCCGGCAGTCGACGTGGGCATCTCGGTGTCCCGCGTGGGCGGCTCCGCGCAGATCAAGGCCATGAAGCAGGTGGCCGGCTCTCTGCGTCTGGATCTCGCCAGCTACCGCGAGCTGCAGGCCTTCACCCAGTTCGGCAGCGATCTGGACAAGGCCACCCAGGATCAGCTGACCCGCGGTTCGCACATGACCGAGCTTCTGAAGCAGGGTCGTTACATGCCGATGCCCGTGGCCGAGCAGGTCATTGCCATCTTCGCCGGCAACGAGGGCTTCCTCGATGATCTGCCGCTCACGTCCGTGGTTCGCTTCCGCACCGAGCTGCTCGCGTCGCTGCGCGCCTCCAAGCCGGAGATCCTGCAGACGATCAACACGGAGAAGAAGCTCAGCGACGAGACCAAGGTCGCTCTGAAGGAGGCCATCGCCGCCTTCAAGCAGTCCTTCGACGCCGCAGCGTAAGGTAGGTAGACCATGCCCAACCTACACGACATCGAACGGCGAATCAAATCCGTCACCTCGACGAAGCAGATCACGCGCACCATGGAAATGGTCGCGGCTGCCAAGATTCGCCGTGCTTCCGAGCGCGTGGAGAGCGCGCTTCCTTGGGCGGTCGCCATCTCAGACATGCTCATCAGCACGGCAAAGTACGCTCACTTGGATAACGAGCCGCTGCTGCAGGTCCACGACGAGGTGAAGCGGGTGCTCATCGTAGCCGTCACCTCCGACCGGGGTCTCGCCGGCGGCTTCAACACCAACGTGCTTCGCTATGTGGAGAAGCTCTCGAAGGAAAAGCAGCGGGAAGGTGCCGAGGTGGAGGTGGCTGCCTGTGGCAAGAAGGCCATCGGGTACTTCACCTACCGAGGCATCGAGCCGGTGTTCTCCTTCGCGGGATATTCGGCCGACCCCGAGTTCGCTCAGGCGGCCGAGCTGTCCGGCTATGTGATGCAGGCTTACGCCGAGGGCAAGCTCGACGAGGTGTTCATCGTGTACAACCACGCGAAGAACGCCGCCGAGCAGACCTTGGTGGAGCAGCAGGTGCTGCCGGTCAAGGAGGAGTCCTACGCGGATCTTCTGGGCCTTACGGCCAAGCAGGAGGACATCTTCAAGTCTTTCCGCGAACGGGACGATTCCGCCATCCCGGGCGACATCGACTTCGAGCCGAGCACGGAGTCGGTCATGTCCTACATGATGAACGCCTACCTGAACAACGCGTTCTACTACGCGATGCTCGATTCCGCAGCGGGCGAACAAGGCGCCCGCCGCAACGCGATGAAATCGGCTACCGACAACGCGAACGAGATGGTCTCCACCCTGGAGCGCGTGTACAACACCGTGCGCCAGGGCGCCATTACCACGGAGATCACCGAGATCGTCGGCGGTGCCGCAGCTTTGGAGGATTAAATGGCTGATAACACTTCTACTGAAGCGGCCAAGGGAGGCGCGACCGGACGTATCGTCCGTATCGTCGGCGCCGTTGTGGATGTGGAGTTCCCGGCAGACGCCATGCCGGCCATCTACAACGCCCTGACCGTGAAGGCACAAACCCCTTCGGGCGAAGTGTCCACCGTGCTCGAGGTGCAGACGCACCTGCCCGGTGACATCGTCCGTACCGTCGCTATGACGTCCACCGACGGCATGGTGCGCGGCCTGGAGGCCACCGACACTGGCTCTCCCATCATGATGCCCGTGGGCCAGGCGACCCTCGGCCGCATCTGGAACGTGCTGGGCGAGCCTGTCGACGGCAAGCCCATGCCCGATGACGTCGAGTGGCGCCCGATCCATCACCCGGCCCCGCCGTTCGACACCCTGGTCACCTCCACGGAGACCTTCGAGACCGGCATCAAGGTCGTCGACCTCATCGAGCCCTACGTCAAGGGCGGCAAGACCGGCCTGTTCGGCGGCGCCGGCGTGGGCAAGACGGTCTGCATCCAGGAGCTCATTAACAATCTGGCTCAGGAGCATGGCGGTACCTCCGTGTTCACCGGCGTGGGCGAGCGTACCCGCGAGGGTACCGACCTGTACCTGGAGATGACCGACTCCGGCGTTATCGAGAAGACCTGCCTGGTCTACGGCCAGATGAACGAGCCTCCGGGAGCCCGTCTGCGCGTGGGCCTCGCGGGACTTACCGAAGCCGAGTACTTCCGTGACCAGGGCCAGGACGTGCTGTTGTTCATCGACAACATCTTCCGCTTCACCCAGGCCGGTTCCGAGGTGTCCGCACTGCTCGGCCGTATGCCCTCTGCTGTGGGCTACCAGCCGACGCTGGCCACCGAGATGGGCGATCTGCAGGAGCGCATCTGCTCCACGCAGACCGGTTCCATCACGTCTGTGCAGGCCGTGTACGTGCCCGCCGACGACCTGACCGACCCGGCCCCGGCCACTACGTTCACCCATCTGGACGCCAAGACCGTTCTGTCCCGTTCCATCGCCGAGCTGGGCATCTACCCGGCTGTGGATCCGCTGGAGTCCACCTCCCGCGCGCTGGATCCCGAGATCGTCGGCCAGGAGCACTACGACGTGGCCATGGGCGTGCAGCAAATCCTGCAGCAGTACAAGGATCTGCAGGACATCATCGCCATTCTGGGCATGGACGAGCTGTCCGAGGACCAGAAGTTGACCGTGAACCGCGCCCGTAAGGTGCAGAAGTTCCTGGGCCAGCCGTTCCACGTGGCCGAGGTCTTCACGGGCCTGCCCGGCGTGTACGTCAAGGTCGAGGACACCGTACGCTCCTTCAAGGAGATCCTCGATGGCAAGTGCGACCACATCCCGGAGCAGTGCTTCGTGAACAAGGGCGCCATCGAGCAGGTCTACGAGGCCTACGACGCCATGCAGAAGGAAGGTAACTAATGGCCTCCATGGGCTGCATTGTGGCTCTTCCCGACAAGGCCCTGTTCCAGGGCGAGATCACCTATGCCAACATTCCGGGCACCGACGGCTACTTCGGCGTGCTGCCCGGGCATGAGCTGACGGTGTCGCTGAACCGCGAGGGCGGTCTGGTGACGCTGACCATCGGCGAGAACGAGAAGCGCGAGTTCCTCGTGATGGGCGGTGCCACCTCCGTGCTCGACGACAAGGTGACGGTGCTGGCCCGTTTCGGTACGGCCGTCGAGGATATCGACGCCGAGGCCGTGCGCGCCGAGGCCGACGAGTGCAAGAGCGCCATCGCCGAGCTGGAGCAGAAGAACGATCCCCAGGATCAGGCCACGCTTATGACCTGGCAGAAGAAGCTCGAGTGGTGCGAGGCCCAGCTTGCGCACGTAGGCCAGGCCGCGTAAGGCGAAAGAGTCAATAGGGGAGCCCCGCAAGAGCAGCCCCAAATTTTGAGCCTGTTTCGAGAGGCGCCCACCCGGGCGCCTCTCGTCGTTTAAAGGAGCATTCCGTTCGGAACGCCCTATTTAGGTTTCAGGAGGAACTGAGCCGCTTGCTAAAGAGCAGCGGCGATTTTTGAGGCTTTCTCAACGGCTACTCCTCTCGGTCAACGAACACCCCCGTTTTTGCATGAAATCTCGAGTTGTTAGCGATGCTAACAAACGCAATTTTTGCAGGATTATGGAAGGGTAAATGATCTGAACGGCTTGTAATGTTTTCTCATGATGGGAGCTTCATCGGGGGAGGGGCAGTTTCGAGGCCGTTTGCAATTCTTTGTTTGCGCGTGGGCGGATGGCCTGTTGCTTCTGCGGTTAGATGGTCGCCCGTGCCCTCGGCACACTCTCCGCGCGAAGGTCATTCCATGCAAAACTCACTGTTTGTTCGCACACCGTGGGGCGACAGGCTGGTATCATGGCAGCCGAGAAAAAGACGGAACGTAAGAGCGGTCGGAAGGGAAGCGGAGCAGCGGGCAAATCCTTGCGCTCGTCGTGCTTTTCCGGCCCAGCATGACACGATACAGTGCGCATAATCACACCATAAACGAATCCGTGCGCCGCCGACCTTATCGAAGGGGCTGACGATGGCATTTGTCCATTTGCACAACCATACGGAATACTCGCTGCTCGACGGGCTCACCCATATCAAGGACATGGTGCGCCGCGCCGCCGAGCTGGACATGCCGGCGGTGGCTGTCACCGACCACGGCGTCATGTCCGGCATGGTGGAGCTCTCCGACGCCTGCGACGCCATCGAGAAGGAGACGGGCAAGCGCGTGAAGCCCATCTTCGGCTGCGAGGTGTACTTCACCCCCGACGAGTCGCTGCGCAAGGACGTGAAGCCGAAGCTGTACCACCTGCTGCTTCTGGCGAAGAACAACGAGGGCTACCACAACCTGCTGAAACTCGTCAGCGAGTCCCACGTGGACAACTTCTACTACAAGCCGCGCACCACCTTCTCCATGCTGCAGAAGTACGGCCACGGCATCATCGGCTCGTCGGCCTGCATCGCCGGCGTCATCCCGAAGCTGCTCGACGAGCGCCGCTTTGACGACGCCGTGGAATGGGCCCGTAAGTTCGCCAGCTGCTTCGATGAAGGCGACTTCTACATCGAGCTGCAGAACCAGGGCATCCGCACCGACGCCGGCTTCACCCAGACCGAGCTGAACCACGAGCTCACCCGCGTGGCGAAGGCCGCGGGCTTAAAGACCATTGCCACCAACGACTTCCACTACCTGCTGAAGGAAGACGCCGAGGCCCAGGACATCATGCTGTGCATCGGCACCGGTTCCACGGTCAACCAGACGAACCGCATGAAGTTCGAGAACGACCAGTTCTATATGAAGACCGAAGAGGAAATGCGCGAGGCCATGAAGGATTTCCCCGAGGCCTGCGACAACACGGTGGAAGTGGCGGCGAAGTGCGACGTCACGTTAGAGCGCGAGCCCATCCTGCCGAAGTTCCCCCTGCCCGAGGGTGAGACCGAGGAATCGTGGTTCCGCAAGCGCGTGCAGGAGGGCCTGGAAAAGCGCTACGGCACCCCGGTGCCCGAGCGCGAGCAAAAGCAGGCCGACTACGAGATGGGCATCATCATCCAGCAGGGCTTCCCGGCCTACTTCCTCATCGTGCAGGAGTACATCGAATGGGCGCGCAGCCAGGGCATCGGCGTGGGCCCGGGCCGCGGCTCGGCCGCCGGCGCCATCGTGGCCTACGCCATGGGCATCACCGACCTTGACCCCATGCCCAACGGCCTCATGTTCGAGCGATTCCTCTCGCCCGAGCGCGTGGAGATGCCCGATATCGACGTCGACTTCGAGCAGGGGCGCCGCGAAGAGGTCATCAACCACATCAAGGACGTCTACGGCGAGGACCACGTCTCCCAGGTGATCACCTTCGGCACCCTGCAGGCCAAAAACGCCGTGCGCGACTCGGCGCGCGTGCTGGACTACCCCTACGGCGTGGGCGACCGCATCTGCAAGATGATCGGCGACGAGCTGGGCATCACCATCGACAAGGCGCTGGACACGAACCCCGACCTGAAGAAGGCCTACGACACCGAAGAGGACGTCAAGCGCATCATCGACGCCGCGAAGTCCATCGAGGGCCACGTGCGCGGCGAGGGCGTGCACGCCTGCGCCACCATCATCTGCCGCGACCCCATGAGCGATCACGTGCCCATGAAGCGCGACACCAAGGGCGGCGGTATCATCACGCAGTACGACGGCCACTACACGCCGGATCTGGGCCTGTTGAAGATGGACTTCCTGGGCCTGCGCACCTTGGACGTGCTTTCCATCGCCTGCCGCAATATCGAGGAGCGCACCGGCGTGAAGATCGTTCCGGAGGAGATTCCCACCGACGACGAGAAGGCCTTCCGTCTCATGCAGTCCGGCAACATGGACGGCCTGTTCCAGGTGGAGGGCGCCCTGTACGTGAGCCTGTTCAAGCGCCTGCCCCCCAAGCAGTTCTCCGATGTCGTCGCCTCCATCGCCCTGAACCGCCCGGGCCCGCTGGAGTCCGGCATGGTGGAGGACTACATCAAGGCGGCGAAGAACCCGGCCGCCGTGCACTACTACGACGACCGCCTGCGCCCCATTCTGGAAGAGACCCACGGCACCATGGTCTACCAAGAGCAGATCATGCAGATCTCCATGGCCATGTCCGGATTCTCCGCCGGCAAGTCCGACAAGCTGCGCAAGGCCATGGGCAAGAAGAAGCTCGACATCATGCGCCAGCTGCAGGCCGACTGGGACGAGGGCGCCGTGGCCAACGGCTACCCGCTCGCGATCGCCCAGCAGATCTGGGCCGACGCCGAGAAATTCGCGAAGTACGCCTTCAACAAGTCGCATTCGGCCGCCTATGCCATCCTCGTGATGCGCACGGCCTACCTGAAGGCGCACTACCCGAACGACTTCATGGCCGCCGTGCTCACCAGCTACATGGGCAACACCGACCGTCTCATCCGCTACATTGCCAGTTGCAACAAGAACGGCACGCCGGTGCTGCCGCCGGACATCAACGCCTCCCGCGCCGAGTTCACCCCGGTCGAGGGCGGCATCCGCTTCGGTCTGGTGGGCGTGCGCGGCGTGGGCAAGAACGTCGCCGACGAGATCATCGCCGAGCGCGAGGCGAACGGCCCGTTCACCTCGCTGCACGACTTCGTGAACCGGCTCGACGCGAAGTGCTACAACCGCAAGACGCTCGAGGCCCTCATCAAGGGCGGCGCTTTCGACTCCACCGGGTATACCCGCAAGCAGCTCATGTACTTCGTGGAGGAGACGCCGCTTCTGGAAGGCGCGGCCAAGCGCCAGAAGGACCGCGACGCCGGCCAGGTATCCATGTTCGACATGTTCGCCGACGACGCCGACTCCGGCTTCCAGGAGGACGTGCCCGCCCCCGACGGCGTGGAGTGGGACAAGCGCACCAAGCTCGCCTACGAGAAGGAGATCATGAAGATCTACGTGAGCGAGCACCCGCTGGCTCCCTTCGAGGGCACGCTGCGCCGTATGTCCCGCTACGACATGGGCATGCTCTCCGAGCAGACCAAGGAGATCAAGAACGGCGTGTTCGTGGGCATGATCTCGAACGTGGCGACGAAGCTCACCAAGCGCGGCACGAAGATGGCCACGTTCACCTTGGAGGACACCACCGGCTCCATCGAGTGCATCTGCTTCAAGTACGACGACTTCGCCGAGGTCATCCAGGAGGACGTCATCGCGAAGATCAAGGGCAAGTTCGAGAGCGGCGACCGCGGCAACCAGATCATGGCCTTCGAGCTGGAGGCGCTGGAGCTTAACGAGGAGGACGCGCGGCCGAGCCATTTGGAGCTGCGGGTGCCCTCGCGCTCCTTCGACCAGAACCGCTCGGCGCACCTGAGCCGCATCTTGAACTCGTACCCGGGTCGCGACGGCGTGGTGCTCTTCGTGCAGCAGGCCGACGGGCGCCGCTTCCGCGCCGAGCTGCCGGTGTCGGTGGACGCCCAGTCCACGGTGCTGAAGGCGGAGATCCGTGACCTGTTCGGCCCCGAGGCTATGATTGCCTAATGGAAATCTCGCGACCGAGTTTGGAAGAGCGGGCGGCAGAGTGCGCGCGGGAGCTCACGTTCTCGGCGACGGTGGCCTATGACGGGGCGCCCTTTGCGGGGTTCGCGAAGCAGCCGGGGCAGCTCACCGTGCAGGGAGAGCTGGAGCAGGCACTCGGCCTTTTGTTCCGCCGGCCGGTGGACGTGGTCTGCGCCGGGCGCACTGATGCCGGCGTGCACGCCCGCGGGCAGGTGGTCTCCTTCGACATCGACGAGTGCGAGCTGCGCGGGCGCACGCCTTACAACCTGCGCCGCTCGCTGAACGCGCTGACCTGCGAGGGCATCGTGGTGCGCACGGTGGAGGAGCGGCCGCGGGGCTTCTCGGCCCGCTTCGACGCCCAATGGCGCGAGTACAAGTACTTCCTCGCCACGGGGGATACGCCGCCGGTGTTCACCGATCGCACCGCCTGGTATGTGGGTCCGAACTTGGACATCGCCGCCATGGAACGGGGCGCCACGCACCTCATCGGCGAGCACGACTTCAAGAGCTTCTGCATGGCCGCTTCGGCCGTCGGCAAGCCGACCTGCCGCAACGTGGAGGAGATTTCCATCGCCTCCGAGGAGATTCTGGGCGAGCCGCACCGTGTCGTCACCGTGCGGGGCAACGCCTTCCTCCATTCCATGGTGCGCACCATCGTGGGCACGCTCGTCATGGTGGGCCGCGGCCAGCGCGACGCCGACTGGGTCGCCGAGGTGCTTGCCGCCCGCGACCGCCAGGCCGCCGGCGAAAACGCCCCCGCCTGCGGCCTCATCTTCTGGTCGGTAGGGTACTAACCTGCTATGATAAGCGCATCGGTAATTTTTGCGCGTGCGCACAAGAAAAGGGGAGTGCCATGGAGACTGTAGGGAAGTTGGCTCCGCTCGGGTTCGGGTTCATGCGGCTGCCGCTTAAGGACGCAGATGATCCCACGTCCATCGACATCGACAAGGTCTGCGAGCTGGTGGACATCTTCATGGACGCCGGGTTCACCTATTTCGACTCGGCCCGCGGCTACCACGGCTGCAAGTCGGAGTGGGCCCTTCGCAAGGCCCTTGTGGAGCGCTACCCGCGCGACTCGTTCACCATCGCCACGAAGCTGCCGGCGTGGCTTGCGAAGGACGCCGACGAGGCCCGCGCCATGTTCGACACCTCCCTTGAGGAGTGCGGCATCGACTACTTCGACTATTACCTGCTGCACAACCTGGGCGAGACCCTCACGCCGCCCTTCGACGAGTACGGCCTGTGGGAGTTCTGCGCCGAGAAGAAGGCCGAGGGGAAGATCAAGAAGTTCGGCTTCTCCATACACGACAACGCCGAGGAGCTTGAGCGCGTGCTGGACGCCCACCCCGAGGTGGACTTCGTGCAGCTGCAGATCAACTACGTGGACTGGGAGAGCCCCATCATCCAGTCGCGCCGCTGCTTTGAGGTGTGCCAAGAGCGCGGGCTTCCCGTGGTCATCATGGAGCCGGTGAAGGGCGGCACGCTGGTGAAGCTGCCCGATTCGGTGGCCGATATCCTGCGCGCGGCCGAGCCCGGCGCCCCGCTCGCCTCCTGGGCGCTTCGCTTCGCCGGCTCGCTGCCGAACGTGATCGCCGTGCTCTCGGGCATGAACACGCCGGAAATGGTGGCCGAGAACGCCGCCATCATGCGCGACGGCGTGCCGCTCACGCCGGCCGAGTACGAGGTGATCGACGCGGCTCGGGCGGCCTTGGAGTCGCTGCCCGGCGTGCCCTGCACCGACTGCCGCTACTGCGTGAAGGGCTGCCCGGAGGGCGTGCACATCAACAACATCATGCAGTCGCTCAACATCTATGACCAGATGGGCGACGCCTACCGCGCCCAGGAGAACTACGACTGGAACACCGGCGACGGGAAGGCGAGCGCGTGCATCCAGTGCGGCGCCTGCGAGAGCGTCTGCCCCCAGCATATCGAAATCGTGAGCCAGCTTGAGCGCGCGGTGAAGCTGTTCGAGTAGCACCCCGCACCCTCGCCCCCAGCGCCCCGCGCTCTCCGTTTCTCGGAAACACGGGGTGTTCAGGTCAATTTCACGCTATAATCACACAGTTTCAACGGGCGGCTGCACCGGGCGCGATGCAGCCGCCCGTTCCTTAAAGGTAGGCGAGGGCGCGCAGGCGCCTTGGAAATGGGAAAGGAAGACTATGGCAGGAGAGATTAAGAAGCAGCGCGCTTCCTGGTCGGGGAAGTGGGCGTTTATTTTGGCCGCGGCCGCCTCGGCGGTGGGCCTGGGGAACATGTGGCGCTTCCCCTATCTGGCGGCGAAGTACGGCGGGGGCACCTTCCTGCTCACCTACGTGGTGCTCGTGTTCACCTTCGGCGTGTCGCTCCTGCTGCTGGAGACGGCGCTCGGCCGCAAGACGGGCCAGTCCGCCATCGGTGCCTTCAAGGCCTTCGGCAAGAAGTACGCCTTCATCGGCATTCTGGCCTCGGCGGTGCCCTTCATCATCACGCCCTACTACTGCATCATCGGCGGCTGGGTGACGAAGTACACGGCGGCCTACCTGGTGAACGGACCGGAGGCCTTAGCCGACGGCGGCGACTTCTTCACCGGCTTCATCACCTCCAACGCCGAGAGCTACATCTGGATGCTCGTGTTCATGGCCATCGTGTTCGTCATCGTGGGCCTGGGCGTGAAGGGCGGCATCGAGAAGGCGAACCTGTTCATGATGCCCGCGCTCATCATCATGGCCGTCGCCATCGCCATTTACACGCTCACCATGCCGGGTGCCGTGGAGGGCGCGCTGTACTATCTCACGCCGGACTTCAGCAAGTTCTCGCCGGAGCTCGTGATCGGCGCCTTGGGGCAGATGTTCTACAGCCTGTCGCTGGCCATGGGCATCATGATCACCTACGGCTCCTACATGCGCAAGCAGGATAGCCTCACCTCATCGGTTGTGCGCATCGGCGGCTTCGATTTGGGCGTTTCCTTCATCGCCGGCCTGCTCATCGTGTCCGCAGCCTTCGTGGCCATGGGCTCCGGCGACGCGGTGGCCGCCAAGGCGGGTCCCTCGCTCATGTTCGTGACGCTGCCGACGGTGTTCGTCGACATGGGCGGCATGGCCACCTTTATTGGGTTCCTCTTCTTCCTGCTGGTGCTGTTCGCTGCCCTGACGAGCGCCATCTCGCTCGTGGAGACGCTCGTCTCCATCGTGCACGACGGTCTGCAGTGCACGCGCGCCAAGGCCCTTGGCATCGTTATTGCCTTCGTGGTCATCGCCGGCGCCATCATCAACGCGGGCTACAACGGGCTGTCATTCATCGAGCCGCTCGGGGCCGGTTCCTCGATCCTCGATTTCGCGGACTTCATCTCCAACTCGGTGCTCATGCCCATCGTGGCGCTGCTCACCTGCGTGTTCGTCGGCTGGATCGTGAAGCCCAAGACCATCATCGACGAGGTGCGCGTCTCCTCGAAGTTCTCAGCCGCCGGTGCCTGGACGATCATGATCAAGTACATCGCCCCGGTGCTCGTGATCATCATTCTGGTGGCCTACGTGGCCGCCCAGTTCGGCTTCTTTTCCATGTAAACCGCGCTGGTCAACGAGATTTCCATGGCGAAGGGCGTCCTTGTGGGCGCTCTTCGTTGTTTTGCGGTAGGATAGTCAACTACTGAAACATTAGTTAGATCGAAGGATTTTCATGGCTCTCTCAATCGGTATCGTGGGGCTTCCGAATGTCGGCAAGTCCACGCTGTTCACGGCGATGACCAACAAGGGCGGTCTGGCCGCCAACTACCCGTTCGCCACCATCGAGCCCAACGTGGGCATCGTGCCGGTGCCCGACGACCGCCTGCAGGCGCTGGCCGAAATCGACCATCCGGCGAAGATCGTGCCGGCCACGGTGGAGTTCGTGGACATCGCCGGTTTGGTGGCCGGAGCGAGCCAGGGGGAGGGCCTGGGCAACCAGTTCCTCGCGAACATCCGCGAGACCGATGCCATCGCCGAGGTGGTGCGCTTCTTCGGCGATCCGGACGTGACCCACGTGGCCGGCAAGGTGGATCCGCAGTCGGACGTGGACACTATCAAGACCGAGCTCATTCTGGCCGACATCGCCACGGTGGAGAAGGCTATCCCGCGTTTGGAAAAGGAGGCCAAGCGCGATAAGTCTGGCGCAGCGAAGCTGGAGGCGGCGCGCAAGGTGCTCGCAGGCTTGAACGAGGGCCATCGCGCCCGCACGCTGGGGCTGACCGAGGACGAGGTCGCGGCCATCTACGAGCTGCACCTGCTCACCATGAAGCCGATGCTCTACATCGCGAACGTGGACGAGGACGCCGTGGACGCCGAGCTGCCCGAGATCGACGGCTGCACCCCGGTGCCGATTTCGGCGAAAGTGGAGGCGGACATCGCCGAGCTGGCCGAAATGGATCCGGACGAGGCCAAGGAGTACATGGAAGCGCTGGGGCTCACCGACAGCGGCCTGGCGCGCCTCATCCGCGAGGCCTATCACCTGCTCGGCCTGCAGAGCTACTTCACGAGCGGCGAGACCGAGACCCGCGCCTGGACCATTCCGGTGGGCGCGAAGGCCCCCCAGGCCGCCGGCGTCATCCACAGCGATTTCGAGCGCGGCTTCATCAAGGCCGAGACGGCCTCCTTCGAGGACTACGTGGCCTTGGGCGGCGAGAAGGGCTGCCGCGACGCGGGGAAGTTGCGTCAAGAGGGCAAGGACTACGTCGTCCAGGATGGCGACGTCATGCACTTCAAGTTCAACGTGTAATACGTCGCATTCTGGAAAAGATGCAGGCTGATACCGAACAACGGAAAGGGTGCGACTCCGTTTGGAGTGCGCCCTTTGTCATTCTGATGGCGGTGAACTTCTTCCAGTCGATGGCGGCGTTCATGGCCAATGCCACGCTGCCGGTGTTCGCGGACTCGCTGGGGGCGACGGCTTCCATGGTGGGTGTCGTCGTGAGCTCGTTCACGCTGTCGGCGCTGCTCGTGCGTCCCTTCGCCGGCCCCGCCTTCGACAGCTTCTCGCGCAAGCGGCTCCTGCTTATCGCCCAGGGCATCATCTGCCTGTCGTTTTTCGCCTACGGGTTCGTCGATTCGCTGGGCGTGCTCATCGCCATCCGGCTCTTCCACGGCGTGGGCATCGGGTGCAGCGGTCCTCTGGCGATGTCGCTCGTGTCCGAGTACCTGCCGGCGACGAAGTTTGCCAGCGGCATCAGCATTTACGCGCTGGCGCAGTCCTTCGCCCAGGTCATCGGGCCGGCCACGGGACTCTACCTGGTGGATGCTGTAGGATTCTCGGCAGCGTACTTCCTGGCCGCGGCGCTTCTGGTGGTGGCCATGGGCGGCATCTTCGCCATCCGCGAGCCCTATCGCGAGCGCTTGCCCTATCAGCTGAAACTCTCCCGCATGTTCGCCCGCGAGGCGGTGGGCAAGGCGGCCGCCCTCATGCTCATCGCCGTGTCGTTCTCGTGCATGGGATCCTATGTGGTGCTCTACGGCTACGGGCGCGGCGTGGCGGATATGGGGCTGTTCTTCGTGGTGTACGCGCTGTGCCTGGTGGTGACGCGGCCGGCTCTGGGCAGCCTGGCCGACAGGGTGGGAACACCTCGGGTGCTCGCTTTCGGGACGGTCTGCTTTGCGGTTTCCTATGTGGCGCTCTTCTACGCGCAGGACTTGCCCGGCTTCTTGCTCGCCGCCGTCATCGGCTCGGCGGGGTTCGGCTGCTGCGCGCCGCTTCTGCAGTCCATGGGCCTCGCCTCGGTGGGCATCGATCGGCGCGGGGCGGCCAGCAACACCATGTTCACGGGCCTCGATTTTGGAATGCTAGTCGGCCCGGTGGCCGGGGGCGCGGTGGCCGAGGCTCTGGCGCCCGCGGCCGGCGGCATCACGGGCGGCTACGGGCTCATGTGGCTTGTCATGATCGTGCCGGCCTTGGGCACGCTGGCCATCGCCCTGGGATGGAGCCTGCGGGGGAGAGCCCAGCGACGCTAAAAGGTGCGCGAGACGCGCAATTGCATTATTATGGCGAGCGGATCGTTTGAATGGAAGGAGCGCGGTATGGCGGAGTTCAACGAGCGCAATGGGCGTGGCGGTCGCGAAGGAGAGCGCGGCGATCGCGGCGCGCGTCGTCCGAATCGTGACGAGCAGCGGGAGGAGCGCCGGCGCGAGGCGGCGCGGCACACGGGTCTCATGAAGGCCGCCTTCGGGCGCGAGACCGACGAGGCCATCGAGAGCGCGCGCATTTACGAGGAAGGGGAGGGGCGCTCGCTTCTGTGGGGCGCCGAGGCCGCTGCGGCCGCCGAGGCGGCGAAGCGCGCAGCGGAGATGGCCGAGGCCGACGCCGATGGCGCCCAAGCGGGAAATGTCGAGGCTCGCGAGGTGGCCGAGATCGCCGAGGAAGCCGCCGAGGCTGCGGAAGCCGAAGAGGCGACGCCCTCCGATGGAGCCGCGGGCGCTGCGACGCCTCAGGCTACGGAGACGACGGTCAAGGTCGTGACCTCCTTCGCTCCCGAGGCGCTCTACCGCGATGCCACGGGCAAGACGATGATCGTGGATCCCGGTGCGTTCACCCGCCCCGGCGGCGCCTACGAGGACGGCGCCTTCGGACCGGAGCAGATCCTGTGCTCCGAGAGCAACCTGTACCCGATCCTTGTGGCCCACAAGCGCGACTTCTACGACAAGAACCGCGACTACCGCCGCGGCTCGCTGTTCACCGACCGCGCGCTGTACGTGCCCGAGGTGCTGTTCTCGCGCGGAGGTGATGTGCGCCGCGCCGACGTGCTGGTCATCGCCGAGCCCATCCGCGCCTACGCGCTGGAGAACCACCGCTCCGAGCGCGAGTGCGACAAGGCGCTGGCCGACCGCATCGAGACCATCTTTCGCGTCGCCGCGGCCAACGGCGCTGAGACGCTCATCATGGGCGCCTTCGGCTGCGGTCGCAACGGCTACCCCGTCGAGCAGGTGATCGAGCTCATCCAGAACTGGATCGCGGAACACCCCGGCGCCGTGCCGAACGTGGTGTTCGCCGTGCCGCGCATGCACGCCGATACCTTCCGCGAGGCCTTCGGCGCCCCGGAGCCCGAGCGCCCTGCGCCGGTGGTCGTTACCGAGGACGAGGGCGACCGCGAAGGCGATGACGAGGACTGGCGCAACGTGGAACTGCCCGAGGGCGTCACGCTGCGCTAAGGATGGCTGCTCCTTGAGGGGCAGAGCATAGAAGAGAACGAATCGGGCGGTGCGCGGCGTCGGCGCGTCGCCCGATGTAGCACAGAAGGCGAGTATGGAAGTAACGAAAGTCGCAGAGATCGAGGAAAAGAGCGCGGAAGCGGCGGTGGATTTCGAAAGCGTCGTCGCCGAGGACACCGAGGACGTGGGGCCCGGTCAGCACCTGTTCGGCGAGCCGCTTGAGATGTACCTTCTGCGCGAGCCAAAGCTGGCCGTGGCCTTCTCGGGCGGCTGCGACTCGGCGCTGCTTCTGGCCGCGGCGAAGCTGGCGGGATGCGAGGTGCATGCCTACCTGGTGAAGACCGCCTTCCAGCCCGATTTCGAGCTTGATGACGCCCGAGCTGTGGCGGCGGCGCTTGATGTGCCCCTCACGGTAGTGGAAGCGGACGTGCTCGCCCAGGAGGCTATCTGCGCGAATCCCGCCGACCGCTGCTACCTCTGCAAGCGCTTCATCTTCGGGGAAGTGCGCCGGGCCGCGGCGGCCGATGGGTTCATGGTCATCGTCGACGGCACCAACGCCACCGACGACCCCGAGCGGCGCCCCGGCTTCAAAGCGCTGGCCGAGGCCGGGGTGGTGTCGCCGTTGCGCCGCGCCGGCATGACCAAGGCCAACGTGCGCCACGTGCTCGCCAGCTTGGAAGAGCGTTTCGGCCTGTCGTCCGGCGCGCTCATGTCCGCCAAGCCGAGCTTCCCCTGCCTGGCCGTCTACGTGCCCCAAGGCGAGTCGATCACTGAAGCGTCTTTGCGGGAGGCCGCCCGATCGCGCGGACTGTGAGTCGCCCGCTCTGTTAAATCTTCGCGCTCGGTGGGCGCGGGGCGCGCTGGTGGCGCGCCTTTTGCTATCATGGAGCGGTTGACTTAACGAACCGGGGAGTGCCGATCGCCACGGCGCGGCCGCTCCCAGAGAAGGAGCGCGATTCATGACGCAGCATCTTTCCGAGGCCGATGTGCGGGGCATCGCGGAATACACCCGCATTGGCCTTGACGCGGAGGAGGTCGTCGCCATGACGGCCGACCTGAACGCCATCATCGACAGCCTGGCGCCCATTACCGAGTTCGATCTCGACGGGGTCGAGCCGACGTTCCATCCCATCGGCGACTTGTCCAACGTCATGCGCGATGACGAGGTGCGCGGGAGCTTCACCCAGGAAGTGGCGCTGGAAAACGCGCCCAAGCAGGAAGACGGCAGCTTCCTCATCCCGTCCATCCTGGGGGAAGGGGGCGATCGCTAATGGCGCGCACCTTCGGAGAAATGGGCATTCGCGAGATTCAAACCAGTCTCGCCGCCAAGGAGTTCTCGGCCGCCGAGGTGGCCCGCGGCACCTTCGAGCGCATCGGCGAGGCCGACGGGGCGGTGCATGCCTTCCTGGAAACCACCGAGGAACTCGCGCTCGACGCGGCGGCTCGCATCGACGCCGCCGTCGCCGAGGGGCGCCTCGCCGAGATGGGCCCGCTCGCGGGCGTTCCCGTGGGCTACAAGGACAACCTGAACCTCACGGGCACGCACACGACGTGCTCCTCGAACATGCTGCGCGACTACGTGTCCCCCTACACGGCGACCTGCGTGGAAAAGACGCTGCGCGCCGGCGCTCTTCCCATCGGCAAGCTGAACATGGACGAGTTCGCCTTCGGCGGCTCCACCGAGACCTCCGCCTTCGGCCCCACCTTCAACCCGTGGGATGTCGAGCGCGTGCCCGGCGGCAGCTCGGGAGGAAGCGCCGCGGCCGTGGCGGCGGGCTTTGTGCCGGTGTCGCTCGGGTCGGATACGGGCGGCTCCATCCGCCAGCCGGGCTCGTTCTGCGGTCTGGTGGCCGTGAAGCCCACCTACGGCGTGGTGTCGCGCTACGGCGTGGTGGCCTTCGGCAGCTCGCTCGACCAGGTGGGCCCCTTCGCCCGTTCGGTGGAGGACGCGGCGCTCGCGCTGAACGCGCTTTCCGGCCGCGACGAGCTGGACTGCACGAGCCAGCCGTGCGACGTGGACTTCACGGCCAACCTCGCTGAGGGCGCGCGCGGCATGAAGATCGGCATTGTTCCCGCGTTCATGGAGGCGGCCGGTCTTGCGCCCGAGGTGCGGGCGAAGGTGGAAGAGGCCGCGGCTGTTCTTCAGGATATGGGCGCGGAACTGGTGGAAGTGGAGCTTCCGCACGCCCAGGCCGCCATGAGCGCCTACTACGTGCTCGGCCCCTGCGAGGCCTTCAGCAACCTGGCTCGCTTCGACTCGGTGCGCTACGGCTACTGCGACCCGGGCCACAAGGATCTGGCCAGCCAGTACGAGGCGAGCCGTGCGAAGGGCTTCGGCCCCGAGGCGCGCCGCCGCATCATGCTCGGCAGCTACCTTCTGTCGGCCGGCGTCTACGACAAGTACTACTATCCGGCCCAGCAGGTGCGCACCCTCATCACGCGCGACTATGCGGCGGCCTTCGAGAAGGTGGACGTCATCCTCTCGCCGGTGGCGCCGACCACGGCGTTCAAGATCGGCGAGATCTGCGACCCCACCGAGATGTACCTCGCGGACATGTTCACCATCTCCATCAACATCGCCGGCAACGGCGGCATGTCGTTCCCGATCGGCCTCGGCGCCGACACGGGCCTTCCGGTGGGCGTGCAGATCATCGCGCCTCCCTTCAAGGACAAGAACATGTTCCGGGCGGCGGCGGCCTTGGAGCAGCACTACGGCCCGGCGCCCGTTGCCCCCGATTTCGCCGACGGAAAGGTGGGTGCGTAAATGAAGACGCTCGAAGAGGTATTCGAGACCTGGGAGGCCGTCATCGGCCTGGAGATTCACGCGGAGCTGACCACGCTGGAGACGAAGATGTTCTGCGGCTGCAAGCTGGAGTTCGGCGCCGCTCCCAACACCCATACCTGCCCGGTGTGCCTGGGGCTTCCCGGCGCGCTGCCGGTGCCCAACCGCGCCGCCATCGAGTCCATCGTGCTGGCGGGCCTGGCCACCAACTGCGACATCGAGAAGCACTCGATGTTCTACCGCAAGA
>ENA-OUPA01000107-OUPA01000107.1-human-gut-metagenome-genome-assembly--contig:-NODE-107-length-68785-cov-5.54205_pt1 | contig 68785 bp, 65 predicted proteins | sample MGYA00237939_ERZ548770 | MGnify/ENA primary metagenome ERZ548770 (study PRJEB26490, sample SAMN05356877) | human gut metagenome | biome: terrestrial biome; feature: human-associated habitat; material...
TCTCGACGGGAGGCGCCCTCGGGGCGCCGCGGGCGGTGGGAAGGCAGCGTCAGCGTCGGCTTTCCACCGCCCTGGTTGCGCGAGCGGGAGCGAGCACGAGGGCCGCCGAGGGGCGTAGGGGAGCGGCAAGTGGAGCGTCCCCTGCACGGCGCTACGCCATCAGTAACAGGTGATGTCGTCGGGATCGTGCGAGAAGGCCGGACAGACCTTTTTCGGATCGGTACCAGGGGGCACGATGCGTTTTCGTATGGGCTTCAGATCAATAATGCCGCAGCCGTACTCGGTCTTCCAGCTGCATGCGCCGTTGCGCTTGAGGTACGACTTCACCCGCACAAGCCTGTGCTCGCACTGCTCGCAAACTTCAATCTCCTCATCGAACACCATAGCTGCGCCCCCTCTCAGCACATCGAGGTGGTCTGACCGTGCTGCTCAATAGCCCGGTACCTTCTCATTCGGTTGCAGGCGATTTCGACCAGCTCGACTGGGACGATTTGCGTCATGCGCCGCGCTTTCGCGTAGCTCACCAAGGCGGTAACGATTTTGGCGAGCACGGGCGCCTGGCAACAGCCAGTTCGCTCAAGCCGGCGTATCGTGGGCGTGCTGATCCCCGACATGGCCGCGAGCCTAGTTTTGGTGAGCTTCAGCTCTGTTCGCGTGCTGCAAACAAGCTTGGCTACGACGTCTCCCTTGTACGTGTCGAAGAGCACGGGATCGATGCCCAGGACTCGCTTGAGCCTCCGTCGGTGGGTCTGGGAGGGAACGCACCTTCCGCGCTCCCAGTAGCTTATTGACGAGTTTTTGACCCCGATAGCACGAGCGAGCTCGACTTGGGTCATCCCCTTTTCGATTCGCGCTGTACGGATGGCGCTGCAATAGGCGTTGCCCTGTTTGATCATGGTGCTCATAGCGCGCCCCCTTGGGCAAATCGATCGATCAGGCCGGCGGGGCTTTCATCGGCTGGCGAGCTCAGCCAATCGAGAAGGATGCTTTCCGGATCGGAACCACCGGAAGACTCGTATGAAGCTTCGCCCCCATAAAGTGATTCTCTGAGTTTTGCCATAGTTTCGGCCGCGCGCAGGGGATCCGAGAAATGCAAATCCCAGTTCGTCTCCCGCGCGCCTGGACGGCTCAGAGGTTTTGGCTGCGGCAGGCGCACCGTGACGCAATCCTTGTTTCTGATGGATTCCACGCGCATGGCCTCATATGTGATGGACAGGCACCGCTGCGGCGAGATGCTGGGGAACTCTTTTCCGAGATAATCGGCAAGATCTCCGCAAGTCAGCGATTCGCCGTAGCGCATGTTTTCGAGAGAGCGCGTCGCCATCTCCATGGCGGCCTCCTCCTCGCAAGTCATCTCGATATTGTTCAGTATCATTTGATGCTCCCTTCGCCTAAGCTTTGATGTCGTATGAAGATCTGCCGGATCCCACTGATGGGAAAAGGCAGGGCGCCGAGGGAGGGGAGGAAAGGATGAAAGCCCCTCCCCGGCGTTTCGAGTTGTCTAAAGGAAGTAGTCGCAATCGAGCTCAATGACCACCCGCGGGTCATGAGCACTTGCGAGCGAGGGATCGTAGACATTGGGATCCTCGACGTAGATCTCGAAGACCTCAGCCTCGCTGTACCAAGACTCGCCCTCGACCTCGGCGATGCTCTGCTCGTCGTTGTCGAACAGTGTCGTGTAAAACCCCGTTTCCTCGTCGTAGTAGCGCACGACGTACGGGGCGCTCTTGACGACTTCGTAGTCGACCAAGTCCGAAAAAGTGATTGCCATTTTGGGCCTCCTGACTGAAAGATTGTTTTGAACGGTGCGTTAGCTTGCCAGGGCAATGAGCTCCGGGCAGGTCGCCACCTCGGACATGCGGGCGGCAAGTTCGATGCTGTGGGCATCCAGGCGCTCGCGGCGCCCGCCAATTGACTTGATGAACCTCACGACACGATCGGCGAGCTCATCGTCCGGCAAGTAGCTCCACAGCATCGAATAAACTGCACGTGCTGCGCCCTTGACGCCGCTGTCCCAGAACTGGCCAACGCTGCGAAAATTACCTGGCAGACTCAGGCTTTCGATCTCGATGCCGTCAGCAAGCTCGTAGTTCTTGCAGATGCACAGCAACCCGTCGCAAAATGCGGGATAGATCTCACCGCTCTCAAGCGCGGATTCGATCACCGTCGCCTCGGGCAGCACTCCCGCACAGAGTCGATAGGCGATCATGTCTTCCGACGTCAGGGGCTCCTCGAAGGAGAAGCTGCCCTCAACCTGGCCGCCGAATCGGTCGCTATCCCACCCTTCCGGGTCGCACACTTCACGAGAAATAGTCCTCTTGCGATCCTCGAGGGCATCAGTGGTGACACGCAGATTCCGAGTAAAGTAGGTGTACATGATCGTTTCCTTTCTCGTGTCGGCCGGGGCCCTGCCCCCCGACCCAGAATCGAAAGCGATTCGCGCATGCCGAATGCAAGCGCCGCTTGCTTCGGCTGATCGCCGAAGCGCCGCCCGCCAGTCGGCGTCAAGGAGCCTGCGCGAAGGCGCGAGCATGCGAGCGCCGCAACCTCCACCACTCGCGCTCTCCGAGTTGTGCGAGGTTTCGCGGGGGCCCTTGGCGCGAGACGTAGGCGGGTGGCAGGTCGTATGAGCCGAGCGGGAGCGAGGCGTACCGATATGCGCGAGCCGTCGCCAAGGCGAGCGCAATACCGAGCGCGAGAGCGCGAGGGAGGGGGCGGGGAAGAGTCCGGGAAACTCCGCAAACGTGTCCCGGTCCGCCGGAAGGGCAAAGGGTGCCCCGTAAGGGGCGCCACGAGGCGCGGAGCGCCGTTTGAAGGGGCTTCCGGGCACCTCCGAAGGTCTTGGTGCCCGGAAGCAGCACTCGCTTAGGCCCTAGCTGCGCCGCTAAGCGGCGCGGGCGGTGGGAAGGCAGCGCCAGCGTAGGCTTTCCACCGCCCTAATTGCGCGAGCGTAAGCGAGCGTAAGGGTCGCCCAGGGGTGCAGGGGAGTGGCAAGCGGAACATCCCCTGCTCCGTCCTCATGCCGGTAACGCGACAAGCGTTCCATAACGTTCCCACGCACGGGAAAGCTTCGCAGCGAATCTTTTGTAAATCTCAGCTGAGGCTTTGATTAAATCCTTCAGCACATTCTCCGGAATTGTTTGTAAAGGCTCTCCATGATGACGTGGTCGCCTTCTTGGCTCATAGAACAACACTTCACCGCCCTTCCCTATGAAGGGCACAATTACAGCCGCATCATTGATTGGAAGCGTTTTCTCTGCTTGCTCAAGATTCTTTTCGATCCATGCCTGCTTCGCCTCCATCTCGCTTTTGGGCATTCTTTCGCCATGCCCGATATAGATGGTTTTGATCACCTGCGGCTCGCGTATGGCATACACAGTCGCATCGTCGCCTACAAAAAAGTCCATCGACTCAAGATAGCCAAGCCAAGAACGCTTATGCCGTGCGTCGCATCCCAGATTCTCTGAAAGTCGCACAAGTAGATTCTCTCGCTCTTGGCCCTTAACCGCTAGCATGATTGCACCTCGAAAGCGCTATTGGCCTTGAGAATTGATTGAAGATCACGTGCGGCATCGCACACGAGCTTCTTTTCATCCGCTATGGCCACCAGAGAAGCTACAATCCTTCCAAGGGTTACGCGGCTGGGCGTTTTCTCGCCCTTCTCGATATATACGATGGAGCGACGGGCTACTCCTGCTAACTCAGAAAGATAAGTTGAGGTTATCCCAAGTTCTGCTCTTGAAAGCCGTACCATCCGGCCAATCTCGCTTGGGCTCCACTTGGCAAAGGCTCGAGCATCCGCCCCGTAAATTCGGATAAGGCCCTCCTCCAGCGACAGCGATGGTGGGCGGGTGCCGGCGGCCACGCGATTCAAATAAGAGCGATCAACCATGAGCTGCTGGGCTGCAATCTCGCTCGAAACTCCGGCCTCCGTCATGCACCGCTTAACCTCTGCAGCGACGGCGCGAGGACGACGAAAATACGCTATTCTACGTGACTTCACAAGAAACTCCTTTCAATAACGCGTGCGACCAATCAGAAAGAACGGCTCAATCACAAAAGAAATGCCTTGCTATCAAATTTAAGGATAACGGCTATAGATTAAAGATGACGTTGAGTCTGATAACGCTTTACGCCATGTTTGCCAATTGGATAGGAGAACCTATGTCGTTCTCCGTACAAGGCTTGATCGTTTCCTTTCTGCCTCATGCAGGGCCCCTGTGCCCCGGTCCCTCGGATTCGCCGAAGGCAGCGGCGAGATGAGCGCCGAGCGGCCTCGACGGAGCGAGCCCCCTGGGGCGAGCGGAGGAGCGGCCGGCGAGGGAACCGCGGCCGCGCCCGGAGGGCGCCTGCGCGAAGGCGCGAGGGACGAGCGCCGCAACCTCCACCACTCGCCCCGGCGAGTTGTGCGGGGTTTCGCGGGGGCGTCCCGGGAGGGCGTCGGCGCGGCGCTACGATCTGCCGCTCTTCGCGAATGCGAAGGTATAAGCGCCGGGGCCCCGAGTTGTTTTTGAGCGCAGCGATAAAACAATCTTGGGTGGCGCCAAGGGGTACGCAGGGCCCGGCGCGAGCGGAAGCGAGCGCGCACATCGAGCCCGCAGGGCGAGCTCCGCCCGCCAGGGCGTCGTGCGCGCGTGAGCGCGAGTTACGAGGTTTCCGGGCACCTCCGAAGGTTTTGGTGCCCGGAAACAGTGCTCAAAATGAAAAGCGCCCCGAAGGGGCGCCGTAGGTGGTGGGAAGGCAGCGTCAGCGTCGGCTTTCCACCACCTTAATTTGCGAGCGAAGCGAACAAGCGAGCCGAGCGCGAGCGAGGCAAAGGAGTGGGGAAGAGTCCGGGAAACTCCGCAAACGTGTCCCGGTCGGGCCGAAGGCCACCATCTTCAAGGCAGCGTTGATCGCGAGGGTGCTTGGTTAAAAGGGGATATCGTCATCGTAAACTGACGTGGTAGGAGCATATCCATAGGAGGGGGCCGTAGAGGGTGCGGGCGCGGGATTGTAATTCGGGATATCCGCTGCACGAGTTGGCTGCTGCGGCTGTATGGGTTGTGATCCTGCGGTGTCCTTGCGAGCTGACATAAACTCAATGTCATCGACGATAACTTCAAGCTTGCTGCGTTTTTGCCCGTCACGCTCCCACTGGCTCCAATGCAGTCTGCCCTCAATCGCCACTTTTGAACCTTTAGTCAAGTAGGCTGAAACAGATCGTGCGCGAGGTCCGAACATCACACAGTCCACGAAATTTGGATAGTCCTCATACTCGCCGGTAACCGGATTCTTTCGACGATCATTGACCGCCACGCCGAGACCCAGTACTTCCATGCCGGATTGAGTGGATCTGAGATCTGGGTCGCGTGTGAGATTCCCGCTGATGATAACTCGATTGATGCTCATAACTAACCCTTCCGTAATTTGCATTATGTAATCTGTATGACATAGCACGTAGCCAGTGGCACATATTTTGTAAGCTGTAGTTTAGGTGGCAAAATATATAACATGAATTACGTGACACATTGGAGTGACATCTGTCATACCGGACACGTAACCTAACTTCGGTGCTACGTAGCACATATTCGGCTTCACATATTTCGTATCCTGTGACACCGTAGACGAAATGAATGCTTCTACGCTGTTTTTATGCTGCCGGCAATCGCAATGGCCTCGACTTCTTCGGGACTGGCCCCGAACTCAGAACCGTGATTCACTATGTACTCGTCAATCGCGGCGCGTACAAACTCACCGCACGTAAATGCGTTGCGAGTGCGATATCGAAGCTCGAACAAAAGATCCTTTTGGTCTTCCCAGAGGCGAACCGATGTCCCTTTTGTCTCGATGACCCGCTCGGGCTTCTTTTGGGGTTCCGGCTCAATTGCGGTACCGCAACTCGTCATACCAGCAGCGGAAAAGGCATCTCGACGGGCCTTCTCGGCAGCAGCGCACACACCGGCAGTTTTTTCGAAAATGGAATCGTTTGCAGCTTTCGTAAGAGCCATTATGCCGCCCTCCGTTCTTCGTTATCAGAGCCCTCTCCCAGCTCTAATGCCAAGTATTCACTCACAAAAGCTTCGAAATCTTTTGCGGCATTGCTTGCAGGAGCGTAGTCAAAGATGGATTTCGGCTTCTCTAAAGACACTGCTTGTGGCAATGCCTCGCAAAGCCGTATACGTGTTTCAAACAAACGTGTCCCATTCTCGTCAGCGATCTTTGGGAGTTCAGCCACGAAGCGTCGCGTGAGACGACGGTTCCAGTCATAGGCATTGAGCAAGATCCCCGCAACCCTCAGGTTAGGATTAAGATGCTTGTTACCAATTGTCCGCTGGACGGTTGCCTGAATACGGGCGTAGCCATCAAGCGAGAATTTGTCCGGCCTCACTACGACAATGATCTCGTCAGAAGCCGCCATTGCATTGCGAGTGACAAATCCTAGATTAGGAGGACAATCGATAATGCAATAATCGATGTCCAGCGACTCGACTGATTCCAGCGAATCTTTAAGCATGAGTATTGGTGTGTCCAAATGTGCAATTTCTATCGCTGCATCGTCTCCCAAAAGTGAGTCCCCAGGGATGATGAGTCCGTAAGGGGCGGGACGAATGGCTCTGATCGCATCGATACCTTCAATAAGAAGATCGTAAGCGCTCTCCATATTCTTCGTGTCGGGGTAACCCGAATACTGGGAAGCATTCATTTGTTGATCAAGATCAATGACAAGAACACTCTTACCTCGGCGGGAAAGCCCTTCGGCGAATTGGAGCGAAACAGTAGTTTTGCCAACTCCTCCTTTGTGATTCACGAATGCAATGGTTTTCATCCGGATCTCCTTTCTCGACGTCTCGTACTGGCGGTAGGCGGTAATACATATGACAGATTACGTAGGATTTGTGACCGAATACCTGCTGTTTATATCGAAAGGGGAGTGGTATCAATGCCTATGTGTTATGTAGCGTGTCACACATAGCACATACTCAAATACCGAACCGATATTCGGTAGCACGTAGCCTGTGGTACATATTTTGAACTAGATGCAGCGCAATACTGCTCTGAGTCAGGTAGTGACTGTAGGTTGCGCTCCTGGAGCCTTTAGAGTGCTCAACATTCAATTCTCGATCACACATAGCACAAAATACCGATAAAGTAATCGGTATTTTGTGCTACAGCCCACGTAACACTGTAGCCTGTAGCGCATAGTATATGTTACAGGCTGCATTAGCTGCTAAGAACTCTCACGTTGTGCTACTTCAAGACACGGCTTCCAGTTCGAAGTGTGCTCTTTCTCTGTCAAAAGCAGCAAGTGATTCCCAATACCTTCTCGATAGCTCAGTAGGGGAGTTCTTCGAATTCTTTTCAGCCTTTTTGGCTGCCTTCGTCCAATAATTACTGACTGCCATATCGTATTGGGAGTGAACAAACGTTTTGTCCGGCGTGATATAGATGCCAGTCGTACCGAGATCGGCATGCCCGAGCATTTCCTGTATAGCTCGTAAATTAACTCCATGACGATACATCTGCGTAGCAAACGTACGCCTAAGCTGATGAGGGTGCAGGTGCTCGATACCGGCTTCTCGCCCGTGAGCAGCGACACTGTTGAAAATCGATTGCCTTGTCATACGCCCTCCGCGACTGTTTAGAAACAGAGCACTTTTATCCTGAGGCTTCCTTGAGCATTTCAGATAGGGTCTCGCGTTTTTCACGTAATGGCAGACGATTTCCAAAGTATCATCAGCAATAGGGATTAACCTCGGCTTCATTCCTTTACCGTGAACCCAAATGTCGTTATCCTTTGCCCGTATATCATCGAGGTCAAGAGCAATCACTTCAGACTCCCGTAGTCCTAAATCATCCAGTATGGCAAATTCGGCCAAGTCTCGCTCATGGATTGGCGTGTCCGTATCGTATGTGGCCCAAAGCGCCAGCTCCTGTTCGCTGTCCAATGGTCGCTCTTGACTCTCGTGCTGCTTGGGAGTTGGGATGTAGGGAAGAACCGACGCATCCGCCAAACCGTTCGCATCAAGGTACCTATACAAATCCTTCAGAGCACAAATTCTCGCTCTGAAGCTTGACGGCGATAATCCACGTTCTATTAATGCAGCAACCCAAGAAGCGATATCCGGCGTGGTAATTTCGTTAAACGTTGCAATACCCATAGATCGAACGAATGAAACAAAGTCGCGAATATCCGAGGTGTACGCTGCAACAGTGTTAGGTGATAAAGCTCGTTGTGATACGAGCCAATCCGATTCCCAAGCAGCAGTAACAACGTTGATGGGATCAGTGCGTTCCACGCGCGGTGTGAGCTCGACAAAAGTGCCCATGGCAGACTCCTTCTATGCCTGCATGAACCCTCCTGTAATAAATTTTCACCGCTAAGAAATCAAGCATTGCGCAACCTAAAGGCGCTGTTTATTGGCTGTGCTCTTTTCGTATTCAACGATATCAAGTTGTGAACAAAATGTGAATTTCGTTACCTGAACGAAAAAAGTTCGTTGAGTTATAAATATGGCCTGATCTGGGGTGTTATTGATCAAACCAACCGTGTTATTTAGTGGCATTCTTCAGGGAGGAGATAATCAAATATACAGAACGGAAAAGGCGCCTGATGCCTTCTCGTCCTGTATTACGCATTCACGAATATTGCGACAAGTTGTGTGCCTGATCTTTAAGCCTCAGGCACTGCACTCAATACGTTCAAGGCCGATTGCCCCCGGAAGCAAACTAAAGATATCAGAGCTTACAAAATAGTACTCTGACCAGGTACTCTCAGTGCGGCTAACCTACTTTACATAATCCATATTATCAGCCTTTCTTGTCAATCTTTTCAGAAGCCCTCCAACTTGAAACATTTTACCGTATATGGAAGGTGTTTAGCCCCAGGCATTGCCGCTGCCGCCGGATGGCTGCGCGGTGATGGTGGCGCCCTCGCCGAGGATCGAGGTGAAGTCTCCCGTTTGCATGGCCTCCATGAGCACGGGCATCATGAGCGCGATGCCGACGATGTTGACGATGAGCGCAATGGCGCTGATGGCGAGACCCCAGATAAGCGTCTGGCGTACCGTGGCGGCATAGACCTTCTGGCGACCATCGACATCGTCTATCACGTGCTTGATCTTAACGAAGCCGACAATGGCGCAGACGAGGCCCACCGTGCTCAGCATCACGCCGCCGATGATGAAGGAGACTGGACCTGCAATGGCGGCTACCGTCGAGAGCGTGCGGGCGGATTTCAGGTCGGCGTCGATGAGCGCCCGTCTCTGATCCTGCGAGGGCTCCGTCGACGGCTCGGGTCGCTGGGGATTTTCGGGAGTCGTCTCCGGAGCTCCCAGCTGCTGGGGCTCGGGCGTTTCTTCGGGTTTCGAATCGCGGTGATCGGTCATAAAGGACACTCTTTCTAGGAAAGGCCGCTGCTTCCGAAGCCCTGCGCTCCGCGCGAGCTCTCGGGAAGCTCATAAGTGTTATGTAAAGTAATAGTGGGGGTAGCGATGATCACGAGTTGGGCGATGCGCTCGCCCTTTTCGTAATTGAACACCTCCGTTGGATCGAGATTGATGAGCGGCACCTTGATCTCCCCCCGGTAGCCGCTGTCTATGAGGCCCGGGGCGTTCACGATGGAGATGCCCTGTCGTGCCGCCAGGCCGCTTCGAGGAATGATGAGCCCCGCATAGCCCTCGGGAATGGCCAAGGCGATACCGCAGGGCACGAGTGCCCGCTCGAAGGGCAAAAGCGTGCCGCCCTCGGCGGCGCGCAAATCGAGACCCGCATCGCCCGGACGGGCGTAGGCGGGCGCTTCCAGGGCCTCGTCGAGCTGCTTGAAAAGAACATCCATGGATCAGCCCAGCTCTTTCAGGGCCTCGGAGAACTCCTCCACATTCTGGAAATCCTTGTAGACGCTGGCGAAGCGAATATAGGCAACGTCATCCAGAGTGGCCAGACGGGCCAGTACCAAATCGCCCAAATCGCGCGATTTGATCTCGTTGCGCTGACTCGATCGCAATTCCGCCTCGATGCTCGTGATGAGTCCGTCGATCTTCTCGGGCGTGATGGGACGTTTCGCGCAGGCGATGAGCAATCCTCGCATGAGCTTCTCGCGGTTGAAGACCTCCGATGAACCGTCGGCCTTGATGACGAGAATGGGATTTTCGGCGAGCCGCTCGTAGGTGGTGAATCGCGTGCCGCACTGCAGGCATTCGCGACGGCGCCGGATAGAGGCGCCGTCGTCGGCCGATCGCGAGTCGACGACTTTCGATTCCTGGTAGCCACAGGAAGGACAGCGCATAGGTTCTCCTTCTCACTTTGATAAGTTGATTGCTTATCATACCCTATCAGACCTAGCGCGCTCCCCTCTTCAAAACATTGCTACCTTCGCGACACCCGCCCTCGACGCTCTAGGCGAAGAAGATGAGGAATGACGCGATGGTGCTGAGCGTGAAGGCTATGGAAAATTCGATGCGTGCCATTTTTTACTCCTGACCTCTTGCGTAGAACCTTTGTTCGCAGTTATAATAGAGCGAACAAAGGTTCACGTCAAGAGATTTCTCAAACAAATGTACGCTTTTGTGAAAGGATGCGCTATGACCCAGAAAGTGACCAAGCGGCAACAGGCGGTTCTCGACTGCATCGAAGCGTGCATTCGCGAGAAGGGCTACGGTCCTACGGTGCGCGAGGTGTGCCAGAGTTTGGGGCTCTCCTCCCCTTCCACCGTCCATGTCCATTTGAAGGCACTTGAAGACAAGGGCTTCATCAAGCGCGACCCCCTTAAATCCCGCTCCATCGCGCTTACCTATCCCATCGAGGAGGTTCCCTCCCCTGTCACGGCCTTCGCGGCCGCCTACAGCAAGCTCGTCAATGTGCCCTTGGTGGGCAACGTGGCTGCCGGCTCCCCTATTCTCGCCGAGGAGAACATCACCGACACCATCACGCTGCCCACCGATATCGTCGGCGATGCCCCCTCCTTCATGCTCTCGGTGCGCGGCGAGTCCATGATCGAGGCCGGCATCAACGATGGCGACTACGTGGTTGTGAAGGAGCAGCCGGTGGCCAACAACGGCGATATCGTCGTGGCCATCATCGACGACGGCGCCACTGTCAAGCGCTTCTTCCGCGAGGCCGACCATATCCGCCTGCAACCGGAGAACTCGACGATGGATCCCATCATCACCACGGACTGCTCCATTGCCGGCAAGGTGGTGGCCGTGTTTCGGCGCCTGTAGCGCCTTCGCCGCGCCGATAGGCCGCGAGTCCTCCCCTTTCGGTCAATCAAGAGCGCCCCTGCTCCGGATGCGAGGATCCGGAGCAGGGGCGCTCTTTCGTTTCTGGAGCGGTGGTTTCCTCAAGCGTCGTCGTCCGAGACAAGGTAAGGGGAGAACGCGCTGACGAAGGCAGGGGCCGCGAGCAGCTGCAGGCGCGTGCCTGTCGCCTCGTGGCTCTCGGAGATGATGTGGCAGCGCTCGTGGGCCAGCGATACCAAATCCCCCCGTTGGTACGGCACGAGCACGTCCAGCTTGGCGTCGGCGGACGAGGCGGCTTGGGCGATGGCGCCCACGAGTTCCTCTATGCCCTCTCCAGAGCGGGCGGACACGAACCGGGCGCTCGGATAACGCCTTTTAAGGCCGGCCAGCGTCTCGGCGTCCAGCAGATCGCATTTATTGAAGGTGGCGATCGTGGGAATGCTCTGGGCCCCTATCTGGTCGAGCACCTCGCACACGGCCTCGATCTGCCCCTCGAACTCCGGCGAGGAGGCGTCGATTACGTGCAGGATGAGGTCGGCTCCGGTGATTTCGTCGAGCGTCGACTTGAAGGCCTCGACCAGGGTGGTGGGCAGCTTTTGGATGAAGCCGACAGTGTCGGTGACGGTGACCTCGCGGCCCTCGGGCAGTTCGAACTTGCGGGTGGTGGAGTCCAGCGTGGCGAAGAGCTTGTCGTAGCTGAGCACGTCGGCTCCGGTGAGCCGGTTGATGAGCGAGCTTTTCCCGGCATTGGTATAACCGGCCAGTGCCACTTTGAACATGCCGCTGCCGTACCGGCTCTCACGCTGCAACGAGCGCACGTCGGACAGACGCTCAAGCTCGCGGCGAATGCTCGTGATGCGCTTGCGCACCATGCGGCGGTCCACCTCCAGCTGGCTTTCGCCCTCACCGAAGCGGGATCCCACGCCGCCTCCCATGCGGTTCGAAGCGAGGTGGGCCCACATGCCGCGCAGGCGCGGGTACAAGTACTGGTTCTGGGCGAGACGCACCTGCAGACGCCCCTCCTTGGAGGTGGCGTGCAGGGCGAAGATGTCCAGAATGAGGGCCGTACGGTCGATGACCTTCACGGACTTGTCCATGACCTTCTCCAGATTGGCCTGCTGGGAAGGTGTCAGCTCATCGTCGAAGATGACGAGGTCGGCCTCGTGCGACCGTGCCAGCTCGGCGATTTCGTCGGCCTTGCCCGTGCCGACGAAGGTGCGCGGGTTGGGCGCGTCCAAGCGCTGGGTCGTCGTGGCCACCACATCGGCTCCGGCCGTATCGGCCAGACGTTCCAGCTCGGCCAGGGAAGATTCCAAGGGCCACGGCAGCCCCGGGCGCTCGACGCCCACGAGAACGGCGCGCTCGCGGCGCTCCTCGGCCTTGGTGGCCGGACCCTTTTGGATGACGGATTCGTATTCGGTCATAGCATGCTCCTTTGCTTCAAGTAACGACGGATCCCATGAGGGGAAGGCGGTGCAAGTGGTCGTTACAGGCGCATGAGCATCACTCCTTAATCGTGGCGCGGCGTTGCGCCGGTGAAACGGGGGCTATCATAGCACAACAGCAGCGCCGGAGAAGCTCACGGCAGCACAATGGTTCCCGAGAAGCTCTCCGTTGCCGGTCCCGTCATGGATATCGTGCCATCCTCGTTCCAGCAGATGTGCAGTAGGCCGCCGCTCAACATAAGATCGTTCTCCCTGCCGGCCCGACCGGTGAGGCAGGCGGCCGTGTTGGTGGCGCAGGCGCCGGTGCCACAGGCCAAGGTCTCGCCGCAGCCCCTCTCCCATACGCGCATGGCGATGCCCTCATCGGTGACGGAGGCGAACTCGACGTTGGTTTTCTCGGGAAATACGGGATGCGTCTCGAAGAAGGGGCCGGGAAGATCGATGCGCAGGGTCGAGAGGGATTTCTCAGCACCAGCGGGGAACAGCTCGTCGGGCAATGCCGCCCAATCGTCCACGAGGCAGACGGCGTGGGGGTTTCCCATGGAGACGCACACGAATTCGAAGGTTCCCCACGGCGAATCGAGGCGCAGATGCCCCACATAGGGCGCACCATCGGTCGCGCGGGAGTCCGGCGCGACATCGACGGGCACGAGCACGGGATCCAAGATGGGCGCGCCCATGTTCACGGTCGCCTCGGTCATCTTCCCCTCCGCATCCACGGAAAAGGCGATAGGGCGCGGGCCGGCCAGGGTGTCGGCCACAAGGCTGCCCGAGGCAACGTCCGCCAGCTCGCGATCGACGAGGTACTTGGCGAAGCAGCGCACGCCGTTGCCGCACATTTGGGCCAAGGTGCCGTCGGCGTTGATGTAGTGCATGTAGCCGTCTCCCTCTTCCGAGAGAGCCGGCCGCACGAGGATGACGCCGTCGGCGCCGATGCCGAAGTGGCGGTCGCACAGATACGACACCTGCTCGTCGGTCAGATCAAGAGCGCAGCCGCGATCGTCGATGAAGACGAAATCGTTCCCGAGACCGTGCAATTTGGCGAAGGACAACTCCATGGGACGCTCCTTTGAGGCGGCAATTGAGGGGGCGGAAGCTCTCCTCGACGACCCGGAAGGGCCGCTTCAACCATGGTAGGCGTCCAATGTTTCCAACTGGGAAAGAATCTCGGCGGCCACGGCTTCGGCATCGCCGACATCGGCGTTCACCCAGCGGATGCGCTTATCGCGGCGGAACCACGTACGTTGGCGCTTGCCGTAGCGGCGCGTGGCCGTCTTGATGGCCTGCACGGCCTCCTCTAGCGTGATGTTCCCATCCAGCGCCTCGACGATCTCCTTGTATCCGATGGCCTGGGGCGCCGTGACGCCGTCGCGGAATCCGGCGGCCAGCAGGCCCCGCACCTCGTCGACGAGCCCTGCGGCCACCATGGCATCGACCCGGGCGTCGATGCGCTCGTTCAGGATAGCCGGCTCCACGGCCAGCCCGAATTGCACGGCTGGAACGAAGGGCGCCACGGTGGCGAGCCGCTGTTTCTGCTCGGCGTAGCTGGCACCCTCCTCCAAAAGCTCGAAGGCACGTACGACGCGCCGCACGTTGTTGGGGTGGATGACGGCGGCGCTTGCGGGATCGCGCGCCTCCAGCGCCTCCCACAGGGCCTGGTTGCCGTGTTCCTCCGCATAGGCGGTCCAGCGTTCGCGGACGGGGTTTTCCACCTGGTCGCCCTTGGGGAAGGCGAAGTCGTCGATGGCCGCCTGCACGTACTGGCCGGTGCCGCCGCAGAGCACCGCTCTCTTGCCGCGGGCGTCAATATCGCGAATGCAGTGCCGGACGAACGCCTGGAACAGGGCCGCCGAGTAGGGCTCGCCGGGATCAACGAGATCGAAGCCGTGATGGGGCACGCGGCGCTCAGATGCGGGAAGCTTGCCCGTGCCGATGTCCATGCCCCGGTAGATCTGCATGGAATCGGCGCTCACCACTTCCCCGTCGAGGCGCTCGGCGACGATTTGGGCCGCGTCGGTCTTGCCCGAGGCCGTGGGCCCCACGATGGCGATGACGGGTGCGGAAAGCTCAAGCATGGACGATCGTGCCCGAGAGATACCAGGTGCGGGCTTCCTCGATGGTCACGGGCACGATGCGCCCCACCAAAGACGCCGCGTCCGCACCAGCGGGCACCGGCGCGTGAACGGTCTGGTTCTTCGGGCTCTTGCCGGCCAAGATGGAATCGTCGCGCTTGGACGTGCCCTCGACCAGCACGGGCACCGTGGCGCCGAGCTCCGTCTGGTTCGCCTCGAAGGCCTTGCGTTGGACGAGATCCACGAGCCGGTCGAAGCGCTCCTGGATGACCTCGCGGGGCGTGTCGTCGTCCATCTCCGCAGCAGGGGTCCCCTCGCGCTTGGAGTAAATGAACGTGAACACCTGGCTGTAGCCGACTTCCTCCACGAGGCGATAGGTGTCCATGAAGTCCTCTTCGGTCTCGCCGGGAAATCCCACGATGATGTCCGTGGACAGGGCGATGTCGGGACGGGCGCGGCGAAGCTTCTCGATAAGGCCGAGGTAGTGCTCGCGGGTGTAGCGGCGGTTCATGGCCGAGAGGATGCGGTTCGAGCCCGACTGCACGGGAAGGTGCAGCGCCGGCATGAGCGAGGGCAGCGTGGCGAACAGCCCGATGACCTCGTCGGTGAGATCCTTCGGGTGACTCGTCGCGAAGCGGAGCCGCTCGATGCCCGCGGCGTCCACGGCCCGAAGGACATCCGCGAACCGCGGCTCGCCGTAGAGGTCGCGCCCGTACGAGTTCACGTTCTGCCCCAGCAGCGTGATCTCCTTGACGCCCGCTTCCACATAGGAGCGCGCCTCGGCGGCGATGTCGTCCAGGGGCCGCGACTTCTCGCGCCCGCGGACGTAGGGCACGATGCAGTAGGAGCAGAAATTGTTGCATCCCACGGTGATGGGCAGCCACGCCGCCCAGTCGTGCTCGCGTACCGTGGGCAGGGCGGAGGAGAACTCCGCTCCCCCCTCAATCACTTCGGCGGCGCGGCCGTGCTGTTCGATGGCGCGTCGGAGAAGCCCCGGCAAAGAGCCCAGATTGTGAGTGCCGAAAACCACATCGAGATGGGGAAGCGCCGCAAGCAGCTTGTCGCCGTCGCGCTGGCCGATGCAGCCGCCTACGGCGATGTAGCGCTTGTCAAGGGGCGTGCCGTCGCGCAAGGGGATGTTCTTCATGGAGGCGACCTGCCCGTAGAGCCTCGTGTCGGCAGCCTCGCGGACGCAGCACGTCATGAACACGACGATGTCCGCCTCCTCGATGGTTTCGACGGGCAGCGAGCCCAGGCCCTCCAGCATGCCGGCGACCCGCTCGGAATCGTGCTTGTTCATCTGGCAGCCGAAGGTGTGGATGCAGAAACGAGTTCCCTCGAAGACGTTGCTCATAGCAAAACCCTCTAATGAACCGCGGCCGCATCGACGATGGGGGCGATCGCGGCGGCGCCCCGCGGCTCGACGGCGAAGCGGATGGCCGTGCGGTACTCGCCGTCGATGACGATGTCCGCGAAGGAGGGGATGCAGCAGATCTCGATGCCCACCGGCGAGAGGAACCCGCGGGAGATGGCCACGGCTTTCACAGCCTGGTTCACCGCACCGGCCCCCACGGCTTGAATCTCCACCGACGCCCCGTCTTTGATCATGCCGGCGATGGCGCCGGCAACGGAGGCGGGAGACGATTTGGAGGATACTTTGAGGCACCCGATGGAGGGCTTGGTTTCAGTGGTAGACACAGCTGGTCCTTGTCGTTTGTGGTGCGGTTCTTCTCTGGATGTGGTTCGTTTAGCGGGCGCCCGTGGCGCCTTCAGCCCGAATATTCTACCTGTTGCACCCGAGTGGCGCAACCGCGCGCGCTTCCTTAGAGCGACGTGCGGATGGGAACGGTGATGCGGATGGCTTCCTGGCCCACGATGACCTCCGCCTCGCCCACCGCTTCCAGATAATACGTTTCCGCCACGGGCTCCATGAGCCGGCCGATGCCGCGCTTCAGCGTATCGATGTCCTCGGGAGCCAGACGCAGGGAGCGGGCGTTCTTAGAATTTCGCCGGCGCTCGGATGGGCGATGGGCCTGCCGCGGGAACGATTCGGCGGCCAAACGCTCGGTTAAGGGGTCGAGCGCAACGATGGCCCCGTCGAGAATGCGTCGGGCCGAGCGCTCGGAGAGCGGCAGCCCCAGGGCCTCGCAGCGGTCCGCGAGGTCATCGGAGCCGGCGGCCAGGGCGAGGCGCTTGACGAGGGGGATTCCCGTGCCGTCGCCCCCGAAGGCGCGCACGGCCGGGGAGAGCGAGGCGAGGCCCAGTTGGTACAGCGTCGCTGCCACCTCCACCGGGGTGCCGAGGTACACGGAGAGGTCGCCGCGGTGCTCCAAGGCGAATTCCGCGGCCGTGCGCACGATGTTCTTGGGGCCGCGCATCGCCCACGAACCGGAAGGCTCCTGCTCGAAACGGGGAAACGTCGACTGATCCGCCTTCTCGGTGAGGCTTTCGGTGTCGGTGGCGACCGTGAGGCTGGTGCCGAGCCCCGGCTCCGATTGCAGCACCCGGGCCTCTTCGGCGTTCACGGAGATAGAGTAAAGGGCCATGCCGCGCCCGTGCATGCCCCACTTGTCCATATGCGCGCTATCGAGCTTCGAAGTGACGCGCGGTTCGAAGATGCGCTCGTGCTGGGCAGCGGGAATGCCCTGTCCGTCGTCGAGGACGGTGAGCAGACGTTTGTTGCCGGTCTTCTGAGTGGCGAGGAAGATGCGGCTGGCGCCGGCGTCGCGGGCGTTGCGCAGAAGCTCGATGACCACGTCCTCGCTCGAGCGGATGTCCTGGGCGGCCTGGCGTCGTTCGGCCTCGGAGGACCGGAGGCGGACGAAGCCGTCTCCGAGGTCGTCCTCGACCCGGAGACGGCTCTCGCCGCACACATCGTCTATGAAATCGCTGAGGGTATCGCCTTCCATGGCCTACTTGGCGTAGTCGACCGCACGGCTCTCGCGGATGACGACGACTTTCACCTGGCCCGGATACTGCATCTCGTTCTCGATCTGCTGGGCGATGTCGTGGGCCAAAACGACGGATTCGGCCTCGTCCACCACTTCCGGCTCTACCATGACGCGAACCTCGCGGCCTGCCTGGATGGCGTAGGTGCGCTCGACGCCCTTGTGCGAGTTCGCGATCTCCTCGAGCTTCTCGAGGCGCTTCACGTAGGCGTCCAGGGTCTCCTTGCGGGCGCCGGGGCGGGCGGCGGAGACGGCGTCGGCGGCCTGAATGAGCACGTCGACGACGGAGTTGGCCTCCACATCGTTGTGATGGGCCTCGATGGCGTGGACGATCTCGGGGCGCTCGCCGAAGCGACGGGCCAGATCAGCGCCGATGACGGCGTGGCTGCCCTCGACCTCGTGATCGACGGCCTTGCCGAGGTCGTGCAAAAGGCCGGCCCGCTTGACGGGGATGGGGTCGAGCCCGAGCTCGGAGGCCATGACCGAGGCCAGATAGGCCACTTCGAGCGAATGGTTCAGCACGTTCTGGCCGAACGAGGTGCGATAGCGCAAACGTCCCAGGGTGTTGACGAGCTCGGGGTGGAAATCGTGGATGCCCGCATCGAACGTGGCCTGCTCGCCGGCCTCGTGCACCCGCTGGTTCACCAGCTTGACGGCCTTGTCGTACATCTCCTCGATGCGCGCGGGATGGATGCGCCCGTCGGCGATGAGGTTCTCCATGGTGACGCGGCCGATCTCGCGGCGCACCGGGTCGAAGCAGGAGATGGTGACGCACTCCGGCGTGTCGTCGATGATGAGGTTCGTGCCGGTCAGCTGCTCGAAAGAGCGGATGTTGCGGCCCTCGCGGCCGATGATGCGGCCCTTCAGATCGTCGGAGGGGATATGGATGGTGGATACCGTGCTCTCGGCGGAGTGGTCGGCGGCCACGCGCTGGATGGCGAGGCTCAAGATCTCACGGGCCTTCTTGTCCGCCTCGGCTTTGGTACGCGTCTCGGCATCGCGAATGATGACGGCCGATTCGCGGGTGACCTCGTCGTGGATAGTCTCCAGCAGCTCCTCTTTGGCCTCCTGGGGGCTCATGCCCGCAGCGCGCTCGAGGGCCTGGTTGATCTCGATCTGGGCCTCCTCGCGATGGCGCTCGATGGCATTCTCGGCCTCTTCGACATCGCGCTCGCGGCGCTCGACCTGTCCCTGCAAAGACGAGAGCTGGTGCTCGCGGGCATCCAGCGACTCGACGCGGCGATCGAGGGATTCCTCGCGCTGGGCGATGCGGTTCTCGGCGGAGCGCACCTCGCGCATGCGCTCCTTGTTCTCCTTCTCCATCTCCTGCTTGTAGCGAAGGGCCTCGTCCTTGGCTTCCACGGCGGCTTCACGTCGGAGCGTCTCGGCTTGCTTCTTGGCATCCTCGACCAGGCTTGCGGCCTCGCGGGCAGCGTTCTTGGATGAGGAGCTGGCAATGAGTCGGTTGACGATGAAACCGAGGACCAGGCCGATGACGATAGCGACGATCATAAGCACGATCGTGATGGGATCCATGGCTGTTTCCTCCTTTCATCTGGGCTTTCATACCCATTTCATGTCATAAAAAATGCCCGTGGCCGGGCATGAGCATAACTGCGCGAAGATACGAGGAATATGAAATTCTCTATCTTGAATGCCCGGGAGGGCACGTATGCTCTAAAGCCACGGCTCACAGTATAGCGTAAGGCCGCGGCTTTAGACAGACTCTAGTGGGTTTGTGTCATGAATGGCCCATCGAACCGCACATCAGGCTGCGCTCTTGCTCCTCGGACCACGTGCGAGAGGCGGTAGCGGCGACGTCGGTGGAAAATCCTTGGGATACGAGGCGGCGGAAGGCGGCCTCCCGGGCGCGCTTGGCCTTAGGCGGCCGACGCCGCAGGGCGGCCAGGGCGCGGCCCACTTCGAAGTCCCTCCCCTTCCGCTCGTGCTCGACCCAGGAATCGAGGGTGGCTGGATCGATGCCGAGCTCCTCGATCTCCCGTTCGGCATCGCGAAGCCCCCGCCCGGCCGCAAGCTTCATGCGGACGAGGGCGTCGGCGTAGCGTCGATCGTCCACCGCCCGTACGCGCACGGCGCGCTGAAGGGCCTCCTCCACCACTGCCGCAGGAAAGTCGTCCTTCAGCAGGCGCTCGCGCAGGTAGGCCGTGGAGCGCTCGCGAACCGCGGCCCATCGGAGGATCTTCTGGTACGCGTCTCGGGCCGTCTTTCCCTCCTCGTCGCTCAGAGCGCCCCCCCGCTCTTCCCCGCGAGAGGAACGTACGAGGTCCTGCGCGCAAGATGTCCCTGCATCCCTGCCGCAGACGGCGTCGTCCTCGGCAGGGCACGGCCAAGCGGCGACTTGCGCGCACGGCTCCTCTGAGGAAGGGGCGGCTTCCAAGGCGGCGATATCCGCCCTGAGCGCTGCGAGTATGTCGGCCTTGGACGCCACGATGGGCTATTTCTTCTTGCCGCTCTTGGGCGCCGGTGTGAACGACTCGTTTTCGGCCGGGCGCTCGATGACGGGGATCTCGTAGGCCTCGCGGACCTTGTTCTCGAGTTCCTCCCGCAGATCGGGATTCTCCTTGAGCGTCTGCTTGGCTGCCTCGCGGCCCTGGCCCAGGCGCTCCTCGCCGTAGGTGTACCAGGCGCCGGACTTCTTGGCCACGCCGCATTCCACGGCCATATCGACGATGCAGCCTTCCCGAGAGATGCCCTCGCCGTACATGAGATCGAACTCCGCCTGACGGAAAGGAGGAGCCACCTTGTTCTTGACCACCTTCGCCCTCACGCGATTGCCGACCACATCGCCGTTCTGCTTGATAGAGTCGATGCGGCGAATGTCGATGCGAACCGAGGAGAAGAACTTCAGGGCGCGTCCGCCGGTGGTCGTCTCCGGGTTGCCGAACATGACGCCGATCTTCTCGCGCAGCTGGTTGATGAAGATGCAGGTGGTGTTCGATTTCGACAGCGACCCGGCCAGCTTGCGCAGGGCCTGGGACATGAGCCGAGCCTGAAGACCCACGGTGGTATCTCCCATCTCGCCCTCGATTTCGGCACGGGGGACGAGCGCCGCCACAGAGTCGACGATGACGCAGTCGATAGCGCCCGAGCGCACGAGCATATCGCAGATTTCCAGCGCCTGCTCGCCGGTGTCGGGCTGAGAGATGAGCACCTCGTCGATATCGACCCCGATGCGCGCGGCGTAAACGGGATCGAGGGCGTGCTCGGCATCGATGAAGGCGACGATGCCGCCCAGCGCCTGGGCCTCCGCGAGAATCTGCAAGGCGAGCGTTGTCTTGCCGCTTGACTCCGGACCGTAGATTTCGATGATGCGGCCACGGGGCACGCCTCCGATGCCGAGCGCGGCATCGAGCGGCAGGGCGCCCGTGGGGATGACCCCGATGTTGAGATCGGCGCCCCCCTCGCCGAGGGTCATGATAGAGCCCTTGCCGAACTTGGACTCGATTTGATCGGTGGTGAGTTTGAGCATCTTTTCTTTATCTTCGTTCATGACCTCTCCTTGTCTGGCCAGGCGAACAAATGGCCTGTTTTCATCATTATACGAACAAACGTATGCACGTCAAGAGGTGATTCTCAAAAACCAGTTCCCTCTGTGCGCGAAAACAGCATAACGCTACGCGACCGCAGCAATGACGCAGGAATGTCTCATTTGAGTCCTCGCGCCGACCGTACCGCTGTCGCACTCTCGTCGCAGAGCGCCCGTGCGCTCTCGCCAAAACCGCGGCGCTGTCAGAAGCTCGCGAGCGCCTCTTCCATCGTGCGCAGGGCGATCAGCACCGTTTGCAGGCGCACGGCCTCGCGGCCGCCTTCGAAATGATGGCATGCCGCATGGGTCTTTTTGGCCGTGGCGCAGCCGATCCACACCGTGCCCACCGGCTTGCCGGGCTCGGCGCCCGTCGGTCCGGCGATGCCCGTGACCGCCACCGAGACATCGCTGCCCAGCTCGCGCAGGGCGCCACGGGCCATCTGCAGGGCCACCAACTCGTCGACGGCCCCCTGTCGCGCGAGCACGTCCTCGGAAACGCCGAGAAGTTCGGCCTTCACCTCGTTCACGTAGCTCACGATGCCGCCGCGCACCGAGGCCGACGACCCGGGCACGGAAGTGAGCATGGCCGCGATGAGGCCGCCGGTGAGGCTCTCGGCCGTGGCCACCGTGGCCCCTGCTGCCGTCGCCTTCTCGACGACGATGCGCGCCTGCTCGTCGATGGCCTTCTGCAGCGCCGCGATCTCGGTGGGTGCCGCAGAAGGGGCGGCCGCCTTTGCGGTTTTGGCCCCCGCGCTCCCCTTCAACAGATGGCGTGCTTTGACGAGATAGTCGAGCATGGACATGACCGTCAGGATGAGCGCGATGATCATGACGGTCCAGGACAGCACGAACATAGGGTTGGTGAAGGCGCCGGCCGCCGTGGTGAACGTGAGCGAGTCCTTGAGAAGGAACAGCACGATGGCGATGATCTGGAACACCGTCTTGGCCTTGCCGTACCAGCTGGCGGCGATGACCGTGCCCTTGCTGGCCGCCACCATGCGGATGCCCGAGACGATGAACTCGCGGGCAAGGATGATGAGCACGGGCCAACCGGGCAGCACGGCCAGCTCCACTAAGGCGATGAGCGCCGCCGTGACGAGGATCTTGTCGGCCAGAGGATCCATAAACTTCCCGAAGTCGGTCACTTCCCCGCGGCTGCGGGCGAGATATCCGTCGATCCAGTCGGTGCAGGAGATGAGAATGAAGATGCCGGCGGCGATGACGCACTTCGCCTCCATGGTGATGCCCGGCAGGCCCACCCATTCGGGCCAGGGACTCAGGATCGCCAGCACGAAGACCGGCACCAGGCAGATGCGGATGAGCGTGACGATGTTCGCCGGCGTCCAGAGCTTGTCCGGAGCCGTGGGCTGGATGGTGGTCATGGCCTACTCGCCTTCCATTTCGTAAAGCAGGGTATCCGCAATGGTGCAGGGAACGAACGCGCCGATCTCGCCGCGGGACACGTAGGTGACGCCGTCCACTTCGGGCGCCTGGCATTGGGCGCGACCGAAGCGCTGGCCGTCCTCCTCGGTTCCCTCGACGAGCACGATCGCCCCCTTCCCGATGCGCTCGGCGATGCGGGGCCCGCAGGCGGCATCGGCGGCGTCGCGCAGCACCTGGGCCCGCTCGGCCTTCTCGTCCTCGTCGATCTGGTTCGGCAGGTCGAAGGCGGTGGTGCCCTCCTCGCGGGAATAGGGAAAGACGCCGACGTAATGGAACAGCCCCTCGGAGACGAAATCGAGGAGCTCCTCGAACTGCTCGTCGGTTTCGCCGGGAAATCCCGCGATGAGCGTTGTGCGCAAGGTGATGTCGGGCACCGCGGCCTCGATGCGCTCGATGAGGGCGCGAAACGCTGCGGCATCCCCTCGGCGGTTCATGGCCCGAAGGATCGGTTTGCTCACGTGCTGCAGGGGAATGTCCAGATAAGAGCAAACGTTCTCGCGGGCCGCCATGACGGAGAGCAGCTCGTCGGTTGCGCCCTCGGGCTGCAGGTACATGATGCGGAACCACGTGTCGGGATGCGCCTCGGCCAGCGTGTCGACGAGCCACGCGAGGTCGCGGCCGTCGGGAAGGTCGGCGCCCCAGCGTCCGGTGTCCTGGGCGATGAGCACGATCTCCCGGGCGCCGGAGGCGATCTCGCGCTCGACGTCCTCGGCGATCTGCTCGTACGGGAAGCTGTGGTAGCGCCCGCGAATGTAGGGGATGGTGCAATAGGAGCAGAAGCGGTCGCAGCCGTCGGATATCTTCACGTAGGCGAACGTCCGGCCCTCCCCTTCCGCCAGCTCGCCCCCAACGGCCGCTACGGGAAGGGAGATCCTCAAAGCGCGCGCCACCACTTCCGCGATATCGTCCTCGCGACTGCAGGGCACAAACGCCGACGCCTCCGTCAGCTCCGCGGCCAGGTCGTCCCCGTAGCGGGCCGGCATGCAGCCGGCGACGATGAGAACGGCGCTGCCCTCATCCACTTTGGGCAGGGAGGCGGCCTCGAAGATGGCATCGATGCTCTCCTCGGTGGCCGCCTGGATGAACGAGCAGGTGTTCACGATGATGGCGTCGGCGCTGGACGCCTCTTCGGTCACGGAGAAGCCGGCTTCGCGCAAGCGCCGCGCCATGGCGGCCGAGTCCACCTCGTTCTTCGCGCACCCCATCGTGATGAGGCAGACGGAGGGCGCCGCGCTGTCGCGCGTCGTATCGATCACGTCTGTAGCCCTAGCGATAGTTGACGTACTGCAGCGGCTGCCCGTAGTCCTGGCCGCGCAAGAAGGCGATGACCTCCTGCAACGTGTCGCGAGAGGGAGAGCTCACCCGCAGCTTGTCGCCCTCGATGGTCACCTTGCACTTGAGCTTCTGGGCCTTGATGTCCTTGTTGATCTTGCCCGCGGTCTCCTTGTCGATGCCGTTGACCACCGTGGCGCACCGGCGCACCCCGCCGCCGGAGGAAGGCGTGGAATCCCCCCACTTCACGGCGGTAAGATCGATGCCGCGCTTGATGAGCTTGCTGCCGATGACGTCGATGACCTGGGAGGCCACGAAATCGGCCGGCGCGGTCACCGTCAGGGTGCCGGCGCTTTTGTCCAGGGAGATCTCGGCGCCCGAGTCCTTCAGATCGTAGCGCTGGGCGAGCTCCTTTCGGGCCTGCTGGAAGGCGTTGTCCACCTCCTGCATATCCACCGTGGAGACGATATCGAAGCTGGATTCTTTAGCCATGGGTTGATTGCCTTTCTCGATGGGCCCGCTAGGCCGCGTTGTCGGAGGATTCCTCGCCGGAATCGGACGCGTCGCCGCTTCCCGAGGTGCCGGAGGAACTATCGCTTGTGCTGGAGTCGTCGCTCGAGGAATCCGAGCCGGAGGAGGAGCCGGAATCCGAGTCGCCGGAGCTATCCGAGGAGGCGCCGGCCACGCCGTTGGCACGCTTCCAGTCGTTGAGCACGTCCTCGAAGTTGACGGTGTAGGTGTAGACGCCGCGGCCGTTCTGATCCTCGGCCTTCACCTCCTCACCGTCGAGGGTGAGCTTGACGGCGGCGATGTCCTCGTCATCACCGGATAGCACGAACTTCAGCGTCCCGGTCACATCGAAATCGCCCGTCTTGGGCCCGGTGACATCGCCCGCCTCCACGGTCTTGCCGTCTTGGACGACCTCGATGTAGACGCTTGAGCCCTCGGGCACGTTGTAGCTGAACTTGGCGCTCGTCGGCGCCACGGGCTGCTGGGTGGGCGCCGTCGCGTCGGTGCCGCCCTCATTCGCGGCACCGGTATCGGTGCCGGCGGGGTTCTGCATGCCGGAGATAGGCACCGTAGGCACATCGCTTTCCGGCGCTGCGCGGTTTCCAAAGGCCAGGACGATCACGAGGACGAGCAGGCCCACGATGATGGCGCCCACGATGATGAGCGGCAAGTACGAGCCGATGTTCGCCGCGATGCCCGGGGCCTGCCGGCCCTGGACGAGGTTGGTGTACTGGGGCTGCGGGGCCGCTCTGCCCGTGCGGGCCGAGGAACCGCCCAAGCCGGAACGGCCGGAGCGCGTGGAGCCCGTATAATCGTCTCGGTAGGAGCCCCGAGAGGATCCCCGATCGCGGCTGGAGGGCAGCGCGACCGTGCGCCCGGCATCGCGGGGGCGCTCGCGACGGCTGCTCGCCGGACGGCGGCCCGTCTCGAACTGATAGACCTCTTCCCGGTAGGCGCGGGTGACCTCCGTGGGGTTCAGCCCCACCAGGCGCGCGTAGGCGCCCACCATGTTCGACGTGTAGCCGCGCGGGGGCATGCGGGCGAAATCACCCTCCTCGATGGCGCGCAGGATATCCGGGCGGATGCGCAGCTTGCGGGCGGCCGTGGACAAATCGAGTCCCTTGCGCTCGCGGGCATGGGCAAGCGCCTCGCCGAATGATGTCTGTCTCGCCACGATGGTCTCCTCTGTGTTTTCCGTTGGCCGTTGCGGTGCGATTCCGTTCCGGCCTATTCGTCAGCGGCCTCGAAGGCCTTCAGTGTTTCCAGTTCCATTTGGTCGACGAGCACCTCGCGCGGGCGGCTTCCGTTGGCCGGACCCACGATGCCCTTTTCTTCCAACTGATCCATTATACGTCCAGCTCGCGCGTATCCGACCTTCAAGCGACGCTGAAGGTTGCTCGTGGAGCCCAAATCGCTTGAAACCACCACATCGGCGGCCTCCCACAGAAGCGGATCGTCGGCCTCGGAGCCCCCCTCTCCCGAAGGCGAGGAGTCGCCCAAGGTCACGACGTTGGTCTTCAGGATCTCGGAGTGATACTCCGGCTCGCCCTGGCTCTTCAGGTGCGCCACCACGGCGGCGATCTCGTCGTCGGGGATGTAGGGGCCCTGGATGCGGATGGGCTTGGGGTACTCCGGCTTGGCCAAGAGCATGTCCCCCATGCCGATGAGGTTCTCGGCGCCCGTGGAGTCGAGGATGACGCGGGAGTCGATGCCCGAGGCCACGGTAAGCCCGATGCGGCAGGTGATGTTCGCCTTGATGAGGCCTGTGACCACGTTGGTGGAGGGGCGCTGGGTGGCGATGATGAGGTGGATGCCGGCGGCGCGGGCGAGCTGCGCGATGCGGCTGATGGAGAACTCGACTTCCTTGCCCACATTCATCATGAGGTCGGCCAGCTCGTCAATGACGATGACGATGTAGGGGATGGGCTCGCCGTAGGGGTTCTCCGGCGGCTCCTCTCCCCTCTTTTCGGCAGCCTCGTCGGCCGCCTGGGCCGCTCGGGCCTTCTCGTTGAAGGTGATGATGTTGCGCACGCCGCACTTCGAGAACATCTTCAGGCGCCGCTCCATCTCGGCCACGGCCCAGGAAAGGGCGCTGGAGGCCTCGCGGCACTCGGTGACCACGGGGACGTACAAGTGCGGGATGCCCTCGTAGGGGGCGAACTCCACGCGCTTGGGGTCTACCATGATGAAGCGCACCTCGGCCGGGGTCGCGCGCATGAGGATGGACATGATCATCGAGTTGACCTCGACCGACTTGCCCGAGCCGGTGGTGCCGGCGATGAGCACGTGGGGCATCTTCGCCAGGTCGTGGACAATGGCGTGGCCCTCCACGTCCTCGCCGATGGCCACCTGCAAAGGCCCGGGGCCCGCAGCGGCGAGCACGTCGGGGAGATACACCATCTGGCGGTTGCGGTTGGGCACCTCGATGCCCACGTAGTTGGTGCCGGGAATGGGGGCGAAGATGCGCACGCCGGGAGCGGCGAGCGCCAGCGCGATGTCGTCGGTGAGGTTGGTGACCTTGCTCACGCGCACGCCGGAGGGCAGGTCCACCTTGAACAGCGTCACCGTGGGGCCCTCCACCCAGCCAACCACGCTCGCCATGACGCCGAAGTCCTCCAGGGTCCCCTGCAGCTCGGCGGCCACTTCCCGCAGCTCCTCCTCGGTAGAGCCGCGGCGGGCACCGCCGGTGGCGAGGAGATTCATGGGAGGCAGCTGGAAGCCGTCCTTGGAGATGGGTTGGGCCGGAGCCTCCTTCTTTTTCTTGGGGGCCGTCTTCTTGCTCACGGGCTTCGTCTTCGCGGCCTCGCGCTCGGCGGCCTCGGCCTCCTGGCGGCGCCGCCCGAGCTTGCGGGTCATGGGGGCGGCCGGCTCCACAGCGGAGATGTCCTCCACCTCGGCCACCTCGCGCGGATCCGGAGCCTGAATGGGCACGAGGCCACCCGTCTTCTGGGCGCCCAGCTGCCGCGTGACGGCCGCATCGGGCACGGCGTCGGCCGCAGCCCCGCGGGAGCGCCGGCGTGGTTGCTCGCCCAAGGAGATGCGGGCGGTGGGCGTCCCATGGGCTGCCGGGGGCAGATCGGCGGACTCGGCTATGGTCGTCAGCGGCGGCTTGCCCCTCCCCCGCCTCATAGATCCGAAGGCATCGGGAATGAGGGAGGCGGCACCCTCGCCGTCCAAGTCGCAGCGGGCGCGCACCTTCTCCAGAAACGCGGAGATGGAGAATCCGATGACGATGACGCCGACGATGGCCACCCCGATGAGCAGGATGGCGGAGATGGCCGGCCCGAAGAGCGTGAGCCCCACCCAGGCGAGCGCCGCCCCCACATAGCCGCCGTGGGTCACGAGCGCAATGCGGTCGAACAGGGCAGCGGGGCCTGTGCCGGTCGTCGGCGTGAACAGCGCGATGATGCCGAGCAGCGCCACGAGGATGAGCGAGAGGCCCAACGTGACGCGCAGCGACATGCGCTCCGACTGCATGCGGTACAGAACGGCGCCGCCAATGGCGACGAGGAAGAAGGGCATGATGTAGCAGCCCACGCCGAAGACGACATGGAGCGACTCCGAAAGGAAGTCGGTCACGATGGCCCCGGCCGGAGCCGCGGCCGCGATGAACAGCACAATGCCCAAAATGATGAAGCCGACGCCCACGATGTCGCGGCGCGTGCGGTCGTCCAAGATGCGGGGCTCGGCCTCAACGGCGCGGCTGCGGGCCGCGGCGGATTTGCGCGTGCCGCTCTTCGACAGGTTCCCCGAGGCCTTCTGGGCGCTCGCCTTCTCTTTGTTGGTGCTCGTTTTGCGCGCCACGGTGCCTCTAGACCTCCAGCAGGTTCACGACGACCATGGGACGCTGCTTGGTGCGCTCCCAGAGAAGCGAGAGCAGCGCGTCGCGGGCGGCCTTGCGCAGTTCTTTCACGCCTCCGTCCTTGGAAAGGCACTTGCGCAGGGCGTTGGCCACGGTGCTCTCGGCCTCGTGGGTCAGATAGTAGTCGTCGCCGCCGGTAATGCCGTGCATGGACACCTGCACCTGGCCGACGAGCTTGCGATCCTTCATGTTCACGGCCGCGGCCACCGAGGCGAAGCCCTGGTTGCCGAGCGTGTTGCGCTCGTCCAGCACGTCCTGGGAGGTGTCGCCCACCGAAAGGCCGTCCACATAGACGATGCCCGAGGGCACGCCCTCGCCGCGCTCGACACCCCGGGCGGAAAGCTCCAGGGAGTCGCCGTTTTCAAGCACGTAGATGTTGTCCGGGTCGACGCCGGTGGCCTCGGCCAGCTTCGCGTGGGCCCGCAGGTGCGTGGCCTCGCCATGAACCGGCATAAAGTTCTTCGGCTTCACGATGGAGAGCATGATCTTCAGCTCCTCGGCCCCGGCATGGCCCGACACGTGCACCCGCGCCCGGCTCTTGTCGTACACGTCGGCGCCGATCTTGGCCAGCTGGTTGATGACCCGGGTGACGGCCTTCTCGTTGCCGGGAACCGGCGTGGCCGAGATGATGACGGTGTCGCCCTCCTCGATCTCGATGGTCTTGTGCTCGCCGTTGGCGATGCGGGCCAGAGCCGAAAGCGGCTCGCCCTGGCTGCCGGTGCACATGATGACCACCTGCTCCGGCGGGATGCCCTTCAGGTCGTAGGCGTCGATGAGGTTGTCGTCGGAGATGTTCAGGTAGCCGAGTCGCCGCGCGATGTCGGTGTTCTGGATCATGGAGCGGCCCGTGACGACCACCTTGCGGCCGTTCTTCACCGCCGCGTCGCAGATCTGCTGCATGCGGTGGATGTGGCTCGCGAAGCTGGCGATGATGACACGGCCCTTGGCCTGGGAGATGATCTGCTCCAAGGTCTTACCCACCTCGGCCTCCGACGGGGTGAAGTTCGGGTTCGTGGCATTGGTGGAGTCGCTCATCATGAGATCGACCCCCGTCTCCGAGAAGCGGGCCAGGGCGCCGAAATCGGTGGTGATGCCGTCGATGGGGGTCTGGTCCAGCTTGAAGTCGCCGGTGTGCAAAACGTTGCCGGCCGGGCTCTGGATGAACAGGCCCACCGCGCCGGGGATGGAGTGGTTCACGGCGAAGAAGTCCACCGTGAAGCAGCCGAGCTTGACCTCGTCGCCGGGCTTGATCTCGATGAGCTTGGCGTTCTTCACGCGGTGCTCGGCGAACTTGCCCTCGATGAGGCCGAGCGTGAGCTTCGTGGCGTAGATGTTCACCGTGCGGTCGAGATCCTTCAGAAGGTACGGCAGCGTGCCGGTGTGGTCCTCGTGGCCGTGGGTGATGACGATGCCGCGCAGCTTGTCGGCGTTCTCCAGCACGTAGGTGTAATCCGGGAGGATGAGATCGATGCCCGGGTGGTCGTCGTCGGGAAACATCAGGCCCGCGTCGTCCAAGATCATGTCGCCGTCGCACTCGAAGGCGGTCATGTTCTTGCCGATGGCGTCAAGACCGCCGAGCGGGATGATCTTGAGCTTCGCGTTCGGATCCTTGCCCGCCTTCGAGCCGCGCCGCGGCTTTCGGCCGCCGGAGGGGGCCTCCTTGGCCGCCGCCGTCTCGCCGCGCGAGAGCTGCGGGCGCTTGCGCTCCAGGTTCACCCGCTTGAAGGAGGTGTTGTTCTTGCGGCGATCGTTGTTGCGCCGATTGGCGTTCTTGCCGTTGCCGCCCTCCGTGCGGTCGTTCTGCTTCTCTTGGTTTTCTTTGGTCATTCAATGCCTCTTTCTAAAGGTAGTAACGCGCAAAAACGCCGACCCGAGGGCGTCGGGCCGGCGTCGCATCTTCAATGGTGGACGATTCTAGTCAAGAACACCGACCTCGCGCATGATGGAGGCCAGGCGCGCCGACTGTTCCGGCGTGGCGTCCACGAGCGGCAGACGCACGCCGCCGACGGGGAAGCCGATGAGGCTCAAGGCCTCTTTCACGAGGATGGGGTTCGAGGTCTCGAACAGGCCCTTCATGAGCGGCATCAGGGCCTCGTTGGCCTCACGGGCCGCATCCCACTCGCCCTTGGCGGCCAGATCGACGATGGCCTTCATACGGTCGGGCGCGACGTTGCCGATGGTGGAGATGACGCCCACGCCGCCCAGCTCCATGATGTCGAGGGTGGACGAGTCGTCGCCGGAGTACACGTCGAAGCCGGCCGGAGCGTTGTCGATGATGTACTTGATCTGATCGAAGTTCCCCGAGGCCTCCTTAATGGCCACGACGTTGTCGCAGTTGTGGGCCAAGCGCAGGGTGGTGTCGCCGTCCATGTTGATGGAGCAGCGCCCGGGGATGTTGTACAGGATGATGGGCATGTCCGTGGAATCCGCAATGGTCTTGAAGTGGCGGTACAGGCCCTCCTGCGGGGGCTTGTTGTAGTAGGGCACGACGCACATGAAGCCGTCGACGCCCTGTTTGGCGGCATCCTGGGCGAAGTACACCGTGTCGGCCGTGCAGTTGTCGCCGACGTTCGCGATGACCGGGATACGGCCGTTCACGGCACGCACCACGGCGCGGAACAGCTCGAGCTTCTGGGGGTAGAACACCGTGGGACTCTCGCCGGTGGTCCCGTTGACGATGAGGGCGTCGGCACCGCCGCGCACGAGTCGGTCGGCCAGCTCCTGAGCCCGGTCGAGATCGAGTTCGAGGTCGGCGTTGAACGGGGTGACCATGGCCGGAATCGTGCGGCCGAAGCGAGGATCGCGCTTGAACTCCATGGAAGTATCTCCTTAAACAAACTCGGGGGGCGTGGCTGCCCTAGCACAGCTCTATTATGCCATGGTTGGCTCGACGGGGAAACGCGAGCGCCCGTAAGTCCGTCAAACGCACAACCTGCGGGGATAAGATGCTGCCCCAAGCGGGCACTGCCCTTGCGTCCGCTCCGTAGGGGCTGACCTTGGTCGGCCCTGGCGAGCGGGACGATCGCGCGAGACAAAACAGGGGCGACCAAGGCCGCCCCCTACGGATGGTGTCTGCGAACGAATGGGGGCTGAGTGGCTAATTCATAAAGTTCTCGAGGCCCACGATGAGGCCGTCGCGGTTCCCTACGCTGCGGATGCCGAGAAGGACGCCGGGCATGTAGGAGGTGCGATCCCACGAGTCATGGCGAATGGTGAGCGTCTGACCCAGTGAGCCGAAGATCACTTCCTGGCTGGCCACAAAGCCCATGGAGCGCACGGAGTGAACCGGCACGCCGTCGATGAGCGCCCCGCGAGCGCCCTCAGCCCCGGCGATCTCCGTCTCGCGGCCGGGAGCCTCGCTCACGCGGGGGGCGCGGGCTTCCGCGATGATCTCGGCGGTGCGCACGGCGGTACCGGAGGGCGCGTCCTTCTTGTTGCAGTGGTGGTACTCGATGACCTCGGCTTCGGGGAAGTAGGGCGCCGCCGCCTTCGCGAACTCCATCATGAGCACGGCGCCGGTGGTGAAGTTCGGCGCGTAGAACAGGCACGTCCCCGGAGCCGCCGAGGCGGCCAGCCCCTCCAGCGTCTCGTTGGAGAGCCCCGTCGTGCCCACCACGCAATCGACCCCCCGCGGCAGCGCTACCGAGAGATTGCCTGCCACCACGTTCGGCTGCGTGAAGTCGACGAGCACGTCGACGTCCGCCGCATCCAGCGCCTCGGCCAGCGTGCCGAACACGGGGAAGGGCGCCTCTGCGGCATGGGGATCGATGCCGCAGACCACCGTCATGTCGTCCGCAGCCGTCACCGCATCCACCACCGCGGAACCCATACGCCCCGCATAACCCGCCACCGCAACCTTAATCATAGAAAACCTCCCATACACCAGTCAGATTCAATAAGAAGAGTAAACGCTATTGTAAAGCAACAACGTGAGAGTGTAGAGGAGATACGGGGTGTTCTGACCGAGCGAGTTCCGCAGCGACTGGAACAGGACTGAATGTCCTGTTCCACAAAGCGAGGACTGTCTGAGCGAATCAGAATACCGCGTAGCTCCTCTTTGGAGGAGTTGCAACAAGAAAGGGCCGCGACCTGCGACCCTTTCCCAAAGTGCTAGTTGCTGCTGCCGCTCTCGTGGCGACGGCGCGGCGTGCGGCCGGCGCGGCCGGGACGGTTGTCCTTGTCGCGAGGAGACGGGGACGCGGAAGCCGGAGCATCCGGCTTGTCCAGGCGGTCCAGCGAGATCTTGCCGGTCTTCGGGTCGATCTCGAGCACTTCCACCTTCACAATGTCGCCCAGGCTCAGCACGTCCTCCACCTTGCCGACGCGGCCGTTGGCCACGCGCGAGATGTGGAGCAGGCCGTCCTTGCCTGGCGTGAGCTTCACGAAGGCGCCGAAGTCCTTGATGCCGACGACCTCGCCCTCGAAGACCTCGCCCACCTCGGGCTCTTTCACGATGCCCAGGATCATGTCCTTGGCCGCCTGCATGGCGGTGCCGGAGACGGCGCCCACGTGGATGGTGCCGTCCTCCTGGATGTCGATGGAGGCGCCGGTCTCCTCCTGGATGCCGCGGACCACCTTGCCGCCGGAACCGATGACGTCGCGGATCTTGTCCACGGGGATCTTGATGGTCTCGATGCGCGGCGCGGTCTCCTTCATCTCGGCACGCGGGCCGTCGATGGTGTCCAGCATGGCGGCCAGGATGAAGGCGCGGCCCTCGTGGGCCTGCTTCAGGGCGCGGGCAAGGATCTCGACGGACAGGCCCTTCGCCTTGTTGTCCATCTGCAGGGCCGTGATGCCGTTAGGGGTGCCGCAGACTTTGAAGTCCATGTCGCCGAGGAAGTCCTCGATGCCCTGGATGTCGGAGAGGATGACCACGTCGTCGCCCTCCTTGATAAGGCCCATGGCCACGCCGGAGACGGGCGCGGAGATCGGCACGCCGGCGTCCATCAGAGCCAGGCAGCTTCCGCACGTGGAGGCCATGGAGGAGGAACCGTTGGACTCCAGCACCTCGGAGACCACGCGGATGGCGTAGGGGAAGGTGTCGGTGTCGGGCAGCACGGGCACAAGCGCGCGCTCGGCCAGGGCGCCGTGGCCCACCTCGCGGCGCTTCGGCGCGCCCATGCGGCCGGTCTCGCCGGTGCAGTAGGGCGGGAAGTTGTACTGGTGCATGTAGCGCTTGCCCTCTTCGGGCCAGATGGTGTCGAGGCGCTGCCACTCGTTGAGCATTCCCAAGGTGCACACGGACATGACCTGGGTCTGGCCGCGCTGGAACAGGCCCGAGCCGTGCACGCGGGGCAGGTATCCCGGCACGATGTACAGCGGGCGGATCTCCTCGGGGGTGCGGCCGTCGACGCGCTCGCCGGTCTCGAGGATCATGGCGCGCATGGCCCGCTTCTCGAGGGCCTTGAGGGCCGCCTTGATGTCGCTTCCCCAGGTAGTGCGCTCCTCCTCGGTGAAGTCGTTCTCGATGATGGAGGACTTGAGCTCTTCCACCTTCTGCATACGGGCGGCCTTGTCAGCGTCCTTCAGGGCCGCGGACATCTCGTCGAGGTGGGCGTCGACGCGCTCGGCCACGGACGGGTCAGCGGCGTGGATAGTATAGTCCATGGGCGTCGGGTTCACCTTGGCGAGGAAGGCGGCCTGCTTCTCGCAGAAGGCGGCGATGGCCTCCTGACCGAAGGTCATGGCGGCGAGCATGTCCTCCTCGGAGATCTCGGCGGCGCCGGCCTCCACCATGGAGATGTAGTCGGCGGTGCCGGCGATGGTGAGCTCCAGATCGGAGTTCTCCTGCTCGGAGTTGGTGGGGTTCACGATGAACTCGCCGGTCTCGATGTCGCGGCCGATGCGCACGCAGGCCGCCGGGCCGTCGAAGGGGGCGCCGCCCACGAGCAGCGCCGCGGAGGCGCCGGCCACGCAGATGGTGTCGGGCAGGTTCTCGCCGTCGATGACGAACGGGGTGGCCACGATGTGCACCTCGTTCTTGTAGCCGTCCGGGAAGCCCGGTCGGATGGGGCGGTCCACCATGCGGGCCACGAGCGTGCCGTGGTCGGAGGGCTTCGCCTCGCGCTTCAGGTAGCCGCCGGGGATGCGGCCCACAGCGTACATCTTCTCGATGTAGTCGACCGTGAGCGGGAAGAAGTCGTAGTCCTTCTCCTGGCTGGAGACGACGGCGGTCACGAGCACGCTCGTGGCACCGCAGGTCACGAGCACAGCGCCGGTGGCCTGCTTGGCCAGCTCGCCGGTCTCGAGACGGTACTGCTTGCCGTACAACTCGAATTCTTCGACAATTTTCGTCATAACGCTTTTCTTTCTCTTCAACTCCCCCGCCTCATTGCGGAGGACTTCTTCGGGCGCGGCTACTTACATTCGCCGCCCCCGCGACCGTCGGCACCTCATGCGCTTCCGACCGCTTATAGCAGAAAACGGGGCCCCAGGCGGGGCCCCGTACATGCTCGAGCTAGATGTTGTCGCGGATACCGAGCTTCTTGATGAGCTCGCGGTACTCCTCGATGTTGCGCTCCTTGATGTACTTCAGCATACCGCGGCGCTTACCGATGAGCATCATGAGGCCGCGACGGGTGTGGTTGTCCTTCTTGTGCGTCTTCAGGTGCTCGGTGAGGTTGCGGATGCGCTCCGAGAGGATGGCGACCTGAACCTCGGCGGAACCGGAGTCCTGATCGTTCTTGCCGAACTCCTTGATGAGTTCCGCGGTGCGCTCCTTGGAGATGCTGAGCTTGCTGGCCATAGCTGGTCCACCTTTCTTTCCCGGGGGGTCTCCCCCCGTCTTCACCGCCTGTGGGCGGCATGCCGTTTTCATCCGCCTTGGGTAGCCATGGAAGTGGTCCGTGGGAACCAAAGGCGAATTGCGCCGCCGTTTTGGCAGCCCGCCCAGTATAGGGCACTTGCGGCGCGCCTCGGCCAAGGTTTCCGCGAGCGTCACCGTTTCTGCATATTGGGGCTGGATGAGCGCTGCGAAAAAGCGGTGCGACACTAGAACAAGCCGCTCGTGAAGAGGAACTCGAGGGACTTCAGCGAGCTGCCGATGTGGGCGCGGGCGAGATCCTGCACGAGGTGCAGGACGGCGAAGGAGGCCGAGAGGTCAGCCGGCCCTTCTGCAATGGCGTCGAAGGGGGTTGTGAGGAAGTACTGCGCCCAGCAGAGGGTGCCGGCATCCACAAGCACGGATTCGTCCAAACCCCGGCAGCTCTCGCAGAGCACGCCGCCGCCTGCAGCCGAGAACGGGAGGCGGGCGCCCTCGGTGAGGGCCACCGGCTCGCCGCAGCCGACGCAGACCTCGAGGCTCGGGCGCAGGCCTGAGAACGCGAGGATCTTCAGCAGCTCCGCGGCCGAAAGCGCCGCGCAGTGATTGTCGTCGGCGCCGTCCATGGCGTCCAGCACGCGCATCGTCGACTGGAACAGGCGCGGGTTGGCGAGGTCGCGCTGGCTCATGCGGGCGAGCAGCTCTGCCACGGGAGCGGCCGCGGCAGAGGCCTCCAGATTGCAGCGCAAGGCGTCATGGGCCGCGACGAGCCGCGCCTCCTTCAGAATGTCGAGACTTCGGCCCGTCGCGCACAGGGCGTCGATGACGCAAAAGGGCTCGGTGCGCGCCGCGAAGCTGCTCTTCGGTCGGCGCGCCCCCTTGGCCACGGCGCGCTTTTGGCTGCCGTCCTCGGAAAGCAGCGTGAGGATGAGGTCGCTCTCCCCCAACTTCGTGCGGCGCAGCACGAGCGCGCGAGTGGAATAGGTGGGTTGCGCCACGAAGCCGCCCCGCTCCTAATAGCGGATGGAGGGGCTGGCGTAGGAGACCTCATTGTCGTCGTTCCACACAATGCCGCCCTCGATGGTGGTGAGCTTCTTAGCGAACACCGTCTCCTGGCCCAGGCCGAAGGGCATCGTGACCACCTCGTACTGGCGCGCCTCCACGGTGTAGAGCACCTCGCCGTCGCCGCGATAGGTGCAGCTCTTGATGTTCTCCACCTTGAAGCTGCCTTCGTCGTTGGTGAGGTTGGCCCCGGGCAGGATCTCGCGGGTGAGGTCCACCAGCTCGGTGCCGCGGGAGTGGGCGACGTACAGCGTGACCTCGGAGCCGGAGTTCAGCTCGCTTCCAGCGGTCGGATCGGTGGAGACGGCGGTGCCCTCCTCGATGTCCTCGGTGGTGTACCACTCGGTGGACACCTCGTAGCCCTCGGCCTCGAGCGCGGCCTTGGCGTCGGCCTCGGACATGCCCTCCACATCGGGCACGGTGTAGGGAACAGCCACGGTGACGGTGATAGCATCGCCGGATTTCGCCTCCGTGCCCGCTTCCGGGCTCACGGCCAGCACGGTGCCCGCGGCCTCGTTCGACTTCTCCTCGGTGTAGGTGACCGCCGTGAACCCTTCTGCCTCGAGGGCCTGGGCGGCATCGTCGCTTGTGGCACCCACGATGGCCGGCACGATGCGCGGTACCGCCACGGAAAGCGTCACGGTGCTGCCCTCTTCCGCGCGATGCCCCTGCTCGGGATCGCTCGAGAGCACAGTGCCCTGGGGATCGTCGGACTTCACTTCGACGGCCTGGGCAGCGAAGCCCTTGGCCGCCAGAGCATCAGTCGCCTCCGGCTGCGAAAGGCCCACTACCTCGGGGATGGTCTTGCCGCCCCACAGCTCGGCCATATAGGTGCCGCCCGCCACAGCGGCGAGCACCACGGCCAGGGCGATGCAGGCAGCCGCGATGATCGGGCCTTTAGCGCGCGGGGGTCGCGCTGTGGGTGCCGGGGAGGAGGTTTCGTCGTCGACCTCGTAGGGGGCCGACGCGTCCTCTTCGAGTACCTGGTAATCTACAGGAGGCTCTGTCTCGGGAATCACCTCGCCGATGGCCGCGGGAACGGCCAGCTCGCCGGTGGCCCGGGGCGCGAGCGCTTCCTCGGCCTCGGCGGTCGTGACTGTCGCCTGGTCGGCGACGACAATGGCGGAAGCGGCCTCCATGAGCGCCGTTTCCTCGGTGGCGCGAACGTCGGCCGGCTCATCGGGCGACGACGCCGGCATCTCTGGCTCTTCCGGATTCTCTGGGGCCGCCGACGCCTCCTCCGGGACGCCCCGCCCGCGGTTGCGCTTCTGGCGGTTCACCGAGGGGCGCGCGGCGTGGGAGCCCATGCGCGCCGGGCGCTTGCCCGACCGCTCGAAGAGACTCACCACATCGTCCCCACTGGACAGGATCTCGTCGAGCTCGTCGCTCTCAACGGCAACGAGCGTCTCGGCGGCGGCATCGGACTTCGCGGACGGGCCCATGGAGAGCGCGGCTCCCTCGGGCTCGCTCGCCTTGGAACGCGCTTCGTTTTCGATCGCCGCAGCAGCCACCGTAGCAGCCGTCGTCAGAGCCTCAGCCTGCTCGCGCTCGAGACGCTCTTGCTCGGCACGCTCGCGCTCTTCCCGCTCTGCCGCAGCAAGGCGTTCACGCTCGGCAGCCTCGGCAGCGCGCCGGGCCTCGCGGGCCTCCTCCTCGGCTATCCGCCGCTGCTCGCGGGCCTCAGCCTCGGCGGCACGCAAACGCTCCTTCTCCGCAGCCGTTTCGGCGCGCAAGCGCTCCTTCTCGGCCCGCAGAAGCTCCTTGGCCTTGCGCGCCTCCTCCTTCTCCTGCATTTTCGTGAACTTCTTCGCCAGCTTTTTCTGCTGGCGATCGCGGCGCCGCAGCTCCTTCTCCGTCGGCCCCATGGCATAGCTGCGGGCCCGCGGCACGTACTCCTCGTTGATGCGCGGAATCTCGGCCGTGTCGCCGGCCTGGGCTGCCGCAGGCGGCACGTAACTGGAGTCCACCAACCGCTCGAAGCCGGATAGATCGGGAACCTCCGGGCCGTCGGGCACCGGGTCGACCAGATCGGCCACCGAGGCCCGCACGGCCGACTTGGAAGAGGCTGGAGCGATGTCGGGCACGCGGACGACCGGAGGCACCTCCACCACGGAGGGCACCGATACCTTAGCCGCGCCGGCGGCTACGAACACCTCGCCGCAGTTCTCGCAGAACGCGGCGTCGTCACGATTATCGAATGAGCAGTGGGGGCATTTCATCGACGTTCTCCTCATTGATTGCACAGATGAGGAGAATTGTACCCGATTATTTCTTCAAAAACTTTCTTACTCAACAACAATTGAATTACTGGTTCGCCTAAGGAAGTCAGCGAGGAGCCGACGGGCACCTGCAATTCGCATTCAGCGCTTTCCCTCACGGCCCGAAGGCCGCTCGGCCGCGCTTCAAGCGAATTGCAGGTGCCCGTCGTCTCCGCAGCATCGGCCAGTCCGTTCGTCCCGTCAGGGCGAACGGAACGACTACGCTCCCTCCCCGTAGCCGAAGCGACGGATCTGGTTGGCGTCGCGGCGCCAGTTCTTGCGCACCTTCACCGACAGATCCAAAAACACCTTCGCCCCCAGCAGCAGCTCCAAGTCCTTGCGGGCCTCGGTGCCGATGCGCTTGATGGCTGCCCCGCGCTTGCCGATGATGATGCCCTTCTGGCTGTCGCGCTCCACATAGATGACCGCGTAGATGCGGTAGAGGTTCGGCTTCTCGAACTCCATCTCCTCCACGGCGACCCCGATGGCATGGGGCACCTCGTCGAAGAAGTTGCGCAGGATCTTCTCGCGGATGAATTCCGCCACCATGACCTCCAGCGGCTGGTCGGTCTCCATGTCGGCGGGGAACCACGCCGGGCCCTCGGGCAGCAGGAACTGCACTTCCTCCACGAAGGCGTCCACGTTGCGGCCCGTCTCGGCCGACAGCGCCACCATGGCGTCCCAGTCGCAGAGCTTCTCGGCCGCCTCGCGCTGGGCGCTGATCTCGGCATCGCTCGCCAGGTCGGTCTTGGAAAGCACGCAGATCTTCGCCGAGCCCTTCGCGGCGCGCACCTGGGCGGCCACCCACTCGTCGCCCCGTCCGATGGGCTTCGATGCGTCGATGAGCATGGCCACGACGTCCACATCTTCCAAGGCCTTGATCGCGCTCGTGTTCAGCTCCTCGCCGAGGGCGTCCTGGGGCTTGTGCAGACCGGGAGTGTCCACAATGATCATCTGCATGTCATCGGTGGTGTGCACGGCGCGGAAACGGTGGCGGGTGGTCTGGGCCGTGTTCGAGGTGATGGCGATCTTCTTGCCCATGATGGCGTTCAGAAGCGTCGACTTCCCGGCGTTGGGGCGCCCGACCAGCGTCACGAACCCGCTCTTGAAATCGGGGTTGGTGGGAAACGAGCCCCCCATGGGGTTTTCTGCGAAGTAGGCGTCGAGATCCATGAAGTTCCTTTCGAAGAGGTGGGGCGTCGTGCGTTAGAGAAGGTCGATCACATAGGGTGCGAAGACGATGAGCCCGACAATTACCGAGCCCGCTGAGGCCAAAAGCACGGCGCCGGCCGCCGCGTCCTTGGCCGCGCGGGCCAGCTCGTGCCACTCGGGCGAGGCGAGATCAACCGCCGACTCGATGGCGGTGTTCACCACCTCCGCCACGGACACGACGATGATGCAGAGCACGATGGCGAGCCAATCGACGCGGCTGATGCCCAGGGCGAATCCGGCCGCGACGGCGGCAAGCCCCAGGATCATCTGGATCTTCAGGTTGCGTTGAGAGTGAAAGGCGTAGGCGACGCCGGCGGTCGCGCAGCGAAAGGCGCACACGAGCGGGAAGCGCCCCTCCCCGCACCGGCGGCTCTCCCCCGCTCTGCGCACGAGCGGCCTCATCTTATCGTCGCCAGCCAACGGGCTGCCCCTCAAGCGCTCAGCGGTTCTCGGAGACAGCGGGCAGGTCGCGCTCGGTCCAGGCCGTGAGCAGCTCGCGCTCGCGGGCCTCCATGACCTCGGCCTCCTCGTCCACGATGTGATCGTAGCCGCACAGGTGCAGAAGCCCGTGAACGATGAGCAGCGACACTTCCTGCTCGAAGGAGTTGCCGAACTCGGTGCTCTGACGCGCTGCGACGTCGGGCGCGATGATGATGTCGCCCAGTTCGTAGACCGGGCAGCTCGGCCCGTCGGCGGCGGTGATGTCGTCGTCGATGTTGTCGCATTCGAAGGAGAGCACGTCGGTGGGTCCTTCCATACCGCGGAAGCGCTCGTTCAGCTCGGCCATGGCCGTATCGTCCACAAAGCTGATGGAGACCTCCGTGTTGATGGGCTTCCCCTCGCGCTCGAGCACGAACAGGGCCAGGTCGCGAATGGGAAGGGAGGCGAGGTCTTCCTCGCGATGTCCGTAGGTGATGAGGATTTCCATGGGCTATCTTGCCTTTCCCGCCGCGCGCTCGTAGGCGGCCACGATGGTCGCCACCAAAGAGTGGCGCACGACGTCTTTGCCGGAAAGATCGCAGAACGCGATGTCGTCGATGCCCTCGAGGACGGAGCGCACTTGCACAAGGCCGCTCTCCCCGCGGGGCAGATCGATTTGAGAGATGTCGCCGGTGACGACGATTTTCGAGCCGAACCCCAAGCGCGTCAGTGCCATCTTCATCTGCTCGGGCGTGGTGTTCTGGGCTTCGTCCAAGATAATGAAGGCGTCATTTAAGGTGCGCCCGCGCATGAAGGCGAGAGGGGCGATCTCGATGGTGCCGTTCTCGATGAGGGCATTCGCTCGCTCCTGATCGAACATGGAGTACAGCGCATCGTAGAGCGGTCGGATGTAGGGATCCACCTTCTCGAAGAGGGTGCCCGGCAGAAAGCCGAGGTTCTCGCCGGCCTCCACGATGGGCCGCGACAGCACGATGCGGCCGACTTCCTTGCGCTTCAAGGCCGCCACCGCCATGGCCATGGCCAGGTAGGTCTTGCCCGTGCCGGCCGGCCCTATGGCGAAAGTGACCGTGTTGTCGCGGATGGCGTCGACGTAGTGCTTCTGACCGGCGGTCTTCGGTCGAATGGCCCGGCCCCGGTAGGTGAGCAGCACATCGTCGCGCAGGGCGGCGGGGGCGAACTCCGCCTGGCGGAGCAGCTCGACGGAACGGCGCATCGAGTCGGTGTCGGGGGCCTGCCCTTCCTCCACCGTTTTGAACAGGTCGGCGAACAGCGCGGTGAGCTGCTGCACCTCCACGGCGTTCCCCTCGATGACGATGCGATCGCCCCGCACGGTGAGCCGAGCGTCGAAGGACTCCTCCAGCACGTGGAGAATCTCGTCGGAGGCACCGACGACGAGGGCCATGTCCACCCCGCCGGGCGCCGTGAGCGTTGTCTGCATCAAATCAGTCATGCCGGTTATTGTAACCTATCTTGTGCGATCTGTTGTGCGCCTGCTCCAAAACTCCCATCGATGTCGCAGCCAAACCCCATCGGCACTCGACCGTTAGCGCGCTTCAACCAAAACTAAACCTCAGTCAACTTCCGGCCAAGCTTCGGTCGACGAACTGCCCCGAAATTGCACGAGATATCGAGTTGTAAGCGTCTACGCGTGCGCAGTTGTTCAGGGTGGAAAGCGTCGCTGTTGCCAGCACTGCTGTGACCAGGTGTTTTCCAAATAGGCTATTGAATAGCCGAGTCCAGTGCGTCCCCCAGACGCTTACAACTCGAGATCTCATGCAGAAGGAGAGGTGTTCGTCGACCGAAAAGGTCACTCGTGCGGCGCGAGCCTTAATCTGGAGCGCGTTTCGGGAAGAAGAGTCGTCCCTGCTGCGCGGCTATCCTACTTTCGCCGGGACGAGAGAGCCGATCTTGGCACCTGCAGGAGTAGGCACTTCGTGGTAGCTCTCGGTGGTGGCCGTCTCGGGGGTTTCCACGAGGGCCAGCTCGATGGTGCCGACGCGAGAGGCACGGTCGGCGGCGGCGAGCTCGTCGGAAAGCGCGCGCAGGCGGGCGGCGCGGGCGGCCTTCGCCTCGGGCGGCACTTGGTCTGCACGGGCGGCCGCGGGCGTTCCCTCTCGCTTGGAGTAGGGAAACACGTGGATCTTCGAGAAGCCGACGTGGCGAGCGAGCGCGCAGGTGTCCTCGAAGTCCTCATCGGTCTCGCCGGGGAAGCCCACGATGATGTCGGTGGTCAGCGCGATGGAGGGGACGCTCGCCCGCAGGAAGTCGGCCAGCTGGCGGAACTCGTGGGCGTCGTAGGGGCGCGCCATCTCGCGCAGCACCCGGGACGAGCCGGACTGCAAGGGCAGATGAAGATGGCGGCAGATGCGGCCCTCGGCATCGGCGAGGAGAGAGACGAACTCGCCGGTCACGTCCATAGGCTCGATGGAGCCGATGCGGAAGCGGCAGGGAGGCTTGCCCGCGCCGTGAAGATCGGCGGTGGCCGTTAGAAGGCGGCGACATAGGTCGGTCAGATCCGTCCCGCCGTCGTCGTAAGAGCCCAGGTTGATGCCGGTGAGCACGACCTCGCGGACGCCGGATTCAGCGAGGGCCACCGCCTCGGCCACCACCTCGCCGGCCGGTCGGCTCGTCGCGCGGCCGCGGGCCACGTGCACGATGCAGTAGGTGCAGGCATTGTCGCAGCCGTCCTGCACTTTGATGCCGATGCGCGTGCGGCCATCGGCGGGCGATGCCGAGAAAGATTCAGACGTTTCGCAAGGAGCTGTGCCGCTCATTTCCAACTCGCTGAGATAGAGATCCGCGCCTGCCTTGGGTACGACAACGACGCGATCATCCATAGCGGTGAAGGTTTCCGACGAGAGTTCGCTCGCGCATCCCGTGACGACGACGCGTGCGCCGTCGTTGGTCGACAGGGCATGGCGCACGGCCTTGCGGGTCTTCTTCTCGGCCTCGCCGGTGACCGTGCAGGTGTTCACGACGATGAGGTCGGCCGCCGCCTCTCCAACAGGCACTCCCCCGCGTTCCGCGAGCAGCCGCTCGAAACCGTCGGCCTCCACGCGGTTCACCTTGCAGCCCAAGTTCACGACCGTGTAGCCGAAGAGGGCCCTACCCACGGTTGCCCTCGTAAGTGGGAGAGGGCCGATTCCCCATGCCGCCCAGCTCGTAGAGCACCAGCGCCGGGGCCACGATGCCGGCGGTCTCGGTGCGCAGGATGGACGGGCCCAGGGTCACGAGGCGCGCGCGGGCGTTGCAGCCGAGAAAGCAGCGCACCTCCTCCTCGGCGAGGCCCCCCTCAGGGCCCACGACCACGGCGATGCGGGCGTCAGCGGCCGGCGTGCACGTCGCGAGGAGCGCATCGTGCACGGCTTCGCTCAGACTCGCTGTCTCGGGCGCCTCTTCCCAGCACACGAGCACGGCCGTCGCCTGGCCGAGCATCGCGGCCGCCTCGCGCACGGAGACGGGCTCGACGACCTCCGGCACCCGAGCCTGCCCCGATTGCATGGCTGCGTTTTTGGCGATGGCCCGCCACCGCTCCGTCTTCGCAGCCGCCTTCTTGCCGTCCAGCTTCACGATGGAGCGGGCGCAGGTAAGGGGGACGAAGGCCGCCACGCCTACCTCAGTGGCATGGCGGATGACGGTCTCCATCTTGTCGCCCTTGGCCAGGCCCTGCAGCAGAATCACCTGCGGGCCGGCCTCGCTCGCGTCTTCATGACGCGCAATGGACACGAGCGGCAGCGCGTCGGAGAAGTCGACGATCTCGCACTCGAAGTAGTCGCTGTCGGCGTCGATGACCGCCACGTGCTCGCCGGGCGCCAAACGGAGCACCTTCGCGTGCTTGGCGTCGTCGGACGCGAGGCGCAGCGGGAACACCGCCTCGGTCTCAGCGGCCAGCACCTGGTTTTCCACAAAGAAGCGGGGCAAAGACACAGATCCGCTCCCCTACTCGAAGATGTCGCGGAGTTTCTGCAAGGGCGAGCGCTTCTCCTCGTTCACGTCCTCGCCCATCTCCTCGGCCAGCTCCTCCAAAAGCTCGCGCTCGCGCTTGGAGAGCTTCTTCGGCACCTCCACGGCGATGTGCGCGAACAAATCGCCGCGAGCGTCGCTTTTCAGGCGCGGCATGCCGAAGCCCTTCACGCGCACGATCTGGTCGTTCTGGCAGCCCTCGGGGATGGCAACCGTGACCTTCTCGTCCTCGTAGATGCCGTCGATCTCGATGTCGGCGCCGAGCGCCGCCTGCACCATGGGAACCACGAGCTTGCAGTGCAGGTTGTCGCCGTCGCGCTCGAAGAACTCGTCGGGGGCGATGCGCACGGTGACGATGAGGTCGCCGGCCGGCGCACCCTGCATGCCCGCTTCGCCGAAGCCGTGGATGCGCAGCTGCTGGCCGTCGCGAATGCCCTTGGGGATCTCCACCGAGACGCGCTGGCGGTCGGGCACGCGGCCCTGGCCCTCGCACTCGGGACACGGGTTATCGATGACCGTGCCGGTGCCGTGGCAGGCGGGGCAGGTGCTCGCCGATTGCATGTCGCCCAAGAAGGTGTGCTGCACGGTGACGACGCGCCCGGTACCGTGACATTCCTCGCAGGTCACTTCCTTGCCGTCCTCGCCCAGGCCCGTGCCGTCGCAGTCGGGGCACGGCGCCAGGCGGTCGTACACGATCTCCTTCTTCTCGCCGGTGGCCGCCTCTTTCAGCGTGATGCGGATGCCCACGCCCATGTCGCGGCCGTCCTTGCGCACCTGGCGGCCGCCTGCGGCCGCGCCGCCGAAGAAGGTGGAGAAGATATCACCCATGCCGCCGAAGCCGCCACCGAACAGGTCCTCGAAATCGATGCCGACGCCGCCGTAGGGGCCGCCGCCACTCGCCGCGCCGGGAATCGTGCCAAAGCGGTCGTACTGGGCCTTCTTCTGGGGGTCGGACAGCACGTCGTAGGCCTCGTTCAGCTCCTTGAACTGGTCTTCGGCATCCGGTGCCTTGTTCACGTCCGGGTGCAGCTCCCGCGCCCTATGGCGAAATGCTTTCTTGATCTCGGCTTCGGAGGCGTCGCGGGAGACGCCGAGGATTTCGTAGAGGTCCTTAGTTGCGGCCATGATAGGTGAATCTTGCCTTTCTTCGTTCGCTCTTCCGTATTCTTGGGTAACGCACGTCTACTCGCCGTGCAGCGCGCACTGGGCGGCGCGGACGGCGCGGATGGCGCGCTCGTAGTTCATGCGGGTGGGGCCGATGACGGCGACGACGCCCTCGGACTCGCCGCGCCCATAGGGGCAGGCCACGATAGAGACACCGGCGAGCTCCGAGGCGGGGTTCTCGTGCCCGATGCGCACCATGACCGGCCCCCCTTCCGCGGCGGCCTCGTCGAAGGTGTTCAGCAGCACGCGGTCGTCCTCCAGCACTTCTATGACCGGCAGCAGGGCCTTCGAATCGCTGAACTCCGGCTGGCGCAGAAGCGCCGAGACACCGAGGCTGTGGGCACGAGCGCTTTCGGACTCGCCCAAGCATTCTATGACCTCGTCGATGATGAGCTGCACGAGCGGGTCGCTGAGGGCCTCTACGGTGCCGGCGTCCATGGAGCGGCGCACGTCGCGGGCCGAATGCCCGGCGAGCACCCGGTTCAGCAGGTTCTGGGCACCTGCCAGCTCGTCGGCGGAGACCTCGTCGGCGAAGGTGACCGTGCGGTTGACCACCTGGCCGTCCTCGGCCACCACGATGACGATGGCCTGCCAGGGCGAAAGCGACACCAGCGTGATCTGACGAATGCGGCCCGCGAGCACCGAGGGCGCCATGACAATGGACAGGCAGTTGGTGAGCCGCGCGAGGGCCGCCGAGGTGCGTTCCATGAGCGCGTCCAGCTCCGAGGCCGAGGCGCGCAGCTCGTCAACCATGGCCTGGTGCGGGCGCTCCTCCTCGGCCAATCCCGACGAGAGCAGCTCGTCGACGAAGGTGCGGTAGCCGGCGTCGGTGGGCACGCGCCCGGCAGAGGTGTGTGGCTGCTGGATGAAGCCGGCGTCTTCCAGAGCAGAGAGGTCGTTGCGCACCGTGGCGGGGCTCACGCCCAGGCGGTGCCGCTCGGTCAGGGTACGCGAGCCCACGGGGAGCGCGTACTCGATGTAGTCCTCGATCAGCGCGCGCAGCACTCTCTGGCGCCTCTCCGACAGCATATCCGCTCCTCTCGCCTTCCCGCCTCGTCCCGCGCGTCGGGCGCGGAACCTTCCGTTGTTGACGCCATTTTAGCAACCGCAAGGCGAGAGTGCTAATGGAAGCGCCCATCTCGACGCAAGCGACACACAACCGCCGACAGAAGGCGGCCGTGCCCCTGGTGCACTGCTTCTGTAGGGGCAGGCCTCGGTCTGCCCTCTTCGAGAGGATCGCCCGTTCTCGAGCGGCGGTGCTTGCACCGCCCTCCCGAGAAAGAAAGATTTTCGGCGTTGAGAAGGGGCGACCAAGGTCGCCCCTACGGAGGTGGTATGCGAAGCAGGGACGATGGGTTGGCTTACGGGGCGAGGTCGAGGAGGCGGCCGTAAAGCTCATTGCCACAGAGCCAGCCGGCGTCGGTGGGGCGCCAACGGCCGTCCGCGTGTTCGACCAGGCCCAGGTCGGCCAGTTCATCGAAGGCGACGAGGACCGAGCCGCCCTCGGTCTCAAAGGCCGCTGCGGCCAACCGCGTGCCCCCACCCGTTTCGGTGCCGTCGATGACCGTCGCCGCCCGCGCCACCCGCTCGTCGGAGACGCCGCGGGCCATGCGCATGCCCAGCATGAGGTCCTCGGCGGCCATCTGCCGCGCGTCCAGATCATCCACCACCTGTCCGTCCTGCACCCGCATGCGACGCTCTGCGTTCTGGGTCATGGTGACGGCCGAGCGCCCCAGCCCCAGGTAGGGCTTGCCCGTCCAGTAGGCCGTGTTGTGGCGGCTCTCGAACCCGGGCCTCGCGTAGCTTGCCACCTCGTAGCGGTGAAAGCCCGCGTCCTCCAGGATGCGCTGAGCCTCCTCCATGGCCGCCGCTTCCGCATCCTCGTCGGGCTCGAGCATCTCGCCCCGCATAATGGCGGCATCGAAGGGCGTATGGGGTTCGATGGTCAGCGGGTACACCGACACATGGTTCGCGCCGAGCGCCACCGCATCCCGCACGCTTTCCGCGAAGGACTCCTCGCTCTGACCCGGGATGCCGCACATCAGATCCACCGATACGTTCTCGAAGCGCTCCTGGGCCGCGCGCACCGCCGCCCGGGCAGCCTCGGCGTCGTGGGCGCGGCCCAGGATGCGCAGCACCTCGTCGTCGAAGGACTGCACGCCAAGGGAGAGCCGGTTCACCCCGAGCGCCCAGATATCCCGCACCATGGGCGCCGTAAGACTTTCGGGGTTCGCCTCCATCGTGCACTCGACCTCGGGTTCGAGATGCATCGACATCGACAGCGCATAAAGAAGCATCGAAAGCCCCCTCATGCCGATATAGCTCGGCGTCCCCCCGCCCAGATACACCGTCTCAATGGCTCCGAGCTTCCCCTCCCTCGAGGCTCGGCGAATATCCATCACGAGCGATTCCACGTACTCGTCAATAATCGGCGAGTCCCGTTCTACCGCCGAAGTGGCGAAATCGCAGTACCCGCACCGCTTCACGCAGAACGGAATATGCAGGTACAGTGCTTTATAAGGGTCATAAGCCACGACAGACCTCTCTTTCCGGCTGGGTAGTCCGACGATAGGAGGCGTTGCAACCGAGCGAGTTCCGCAGACGGTGTCGAAGGCGCGGCGATATGCGGGAAATTGAACCCTGTCGCCTTCGATACCGGCGAGGACTGTCTGAGCGAATTGCAATGCCTCCTAGCGTCGGACGGACAACCCTGATGCGAGATGGACAGCAGGAAATCGGAGCGATATTGGCGCGAGACGGACAAATCACGAACGCTCCCGGGCAATCTCCAGAAGCTCGTCGAACACCGCGTCGAAGTCCGAAAGCGTTGTGCAGTAGTTGATGCGGCCGCGGGCTTGGGCGGCGCCGGGGAGACCCGCCATGTACCACATGGCGTGCTTGCGCATGCGCACGATGTTGCGCCCCTCGCGATGGGTGAGCAGCTCCGCATGGCGGCGCGCCATGGCAATGCGTTCCTCAACCGTGGGCGGCGCAGGTTCGGGTTCGCTGGCAAGAGCGGCTTGTACCTGGGAGAACAGCCATGGGTTGCCCTCGGCGCCCCGGGCGATCATCACCGCGTCGCAGCCGGTCTCGACCGCCATGCGCATGGCGTCGGCTCCGCTGCGGATGTCGCCGTTGCCCACGACGGGCACGGACACCGCCTCGCGCACGCGAGCGATGACGCCCCAGTCGGCACTCCCCCGGTACAGCTGCTCGGCGAACCGCCCGTGCACCGTGACCCCGTCGGCCCCGGCCTCCTCCATACGGCGCGCGAAGGCCGGCGCCGTCTCGTCGCCTTCCGCCCAGCCCCGGCGGAACTTCACCGTGACCGGATGCTCCACGACGCCCTTCACGGCCCGCACGACGGAGGCGGCCAGATCGGGCTCCTTCATAAGAGCCGAGCCGTCCCCCTTCGACACGATCTTACGGGCGGGACACCCCATGTTAATGTCCAGGTAGGCCAGGCTCTCCCCCATTTCGTCCTCGATCCAGGCGGCCTGGGAGGCCATCACCTCCGGCTCGTGGCCGAACAGCTGCACGGCAACCTGGGACTCGCCGTCGGCGAGCGCCAGCAGATGCCGCGTCTTCTCGTTGGCAAAGGAGAGCCCCTTGGCCGACACCATCTCCGTGAAGGCCATGTCGGCCCCCGCCTCGCGGCACAGCGTCCGGAAAGCGATGTCGGACACACCGGCCATGGGCGCCAGCAGCACCCGGTATTTCCCGAAGAGTCCCTCCACAGCTACAGAATCCCGAACAGCAAAAGCCCGATGAGCACGATGAAACCGAGCACGAACAGAAGGCACCCGACGCCCACGAAGGTCTTGGACGTGCCGCTCATGCCCATGTGCTCCCGCTCCTCGGCGATCTTCTTCTCGTCGAAGGGGTCGTTGATCCAGTCGTAGTCTTCTTGTTCCTTGGCCATCGGTGCTTCTTTCGACTGCTGCGTTTAACGGTGTAGAATGAGCATAGTTTAATGGATGCGCGCCGCGGTCGCGGCAAGATCACAAGAAGAGGAGACGATCGTGAAGGTACTGCTCATCAACGGGAGCCCGCGCTGGAAGGGCAACACGAACCGGGCGCTGGAGGAAGCGGCCGCTGCTCTTGAGGCCGAGGGCGTTCAGACCGAGCTTGTCTGGATCGGCAACAAGGAGATCCGCGGGTGCATCGCCTGCGGCATTTGCGGCAAGACCGGCGATAAGCGTTGCGTGTTCTCCGAGGACTGCTGCAACGAGCTCATCGCGAAGGCCGCCGAGTGCGATGGCTTCATCGTGGGGTCGCCGGTGTACTACGCCGGTATGGCCGGATCGCTGCGGGCGCTCATGGATCGCATGTTCTACGCCGGCGGCACGAACTTCCGCATGAAGCCGGCCGCCGGCGTCGCTGTGGCGCGCCGGGCCGGGGCCATCGAGGCGGCCGACCAGATCAACAAGTACTTCCAGATCAACTGCCAGCCCATTGTGTCCAGCTCCTACTGGAACATTGCCTACGGGCGCAACCCCGGCGAGGCGCAGGGCGACGGCGAGGGCCTGCACACCATGCGCGTGCTCGGCCGCAACATGGCCTGGATGCTCAAGTGCATCGAAGCGGGCCGCGCCGCCGGCATCAACCCGCCCGAGCTTGAGCCCAAGGTGATGACCAACGTCGTCCGCGAGGACCTGCTGGAGGGATAGGCTTTTCCCCTACTCGTCCACCTTCAAAATGGCCATGAAGGCCTCCTGGGGCACTTCCACGTTGCCGATGGCCTTCATGCGCTTCTTGCCGGCCTTCTGCTTCTCCAGAAGCTTGCGCTTGCGGGTGATGTCGCCGCCGTAGCACTTGGCGAGCACGTCCTTGCGCTTGGCCTTCACGGTCTGGCGCGCGAGCACCCTACCTCCGATGGCCGCCTGGATGGGCACCTCGAACATCTGGCGCGGGATGATCTCCTTCAGCTTGTCGCAGAGCACGCGCCCGCGGTCGTAGGCCTTGTCCTTGTGCACGATGAACGACAGGGCGTCGATGGGCTTGCCCGACAGCAGGATGTCCAGCTTCACGAGCTGCGAGGGCTTGTAGCCGTCCATCTCGTAGTCGAGGGACGCGTAGCCCTTCGTGTTCGACTTCAGCTTGTCGAAGAAGTCCAGGATGAGCTCGGACAGCGGGATCTCCCAGAGCATCTCGACGGTGGTCTGGGAGAGGTAGTTCATGGTGACGAAGTTGCCGCGCCGGCCCACGGCCAGATCCATCACAGCGCCCACGTAGTCGGGCGGGATGAGGATCTTCGCCTTCAGATAGGGCTCTTCCACGTGATCGATGGAGCCGGGGTCGGGCATCTCCTGGGGCGAGTGGAGCGACACCATCTCGCCGCCCTTGAGGTACACGTGGTACTCCACCGAGGGCGCCGTGGCCAGAAGGTCCAGCCCGAACTCGCGCTCCAACCGCTCCTTGATAACCTCCATGTGCAGAAGGCCCAGAAAGCCCACGCGGAAGCCGAAGCCGAGGGCGTGGGAGGTCTCGGGCTCCCACACGAGCGCCGGGTCGTTCAGCGACAGCTTCTCCAGCGCCTCCTTCAAGGGCTCGTACTGGTCGCCGTCGATGGGAAAGAGACCTGTGAACACCATGGGCTTCGCCTCACGGTAGCCGGGAAGCGGCTCGTTCACGCCGCCGTCGGCCACGGTGATGGTGTCGCCCACCTTCACCTGGCTCACGTCCTTGAGCCCCGTGACGAGGTAGCCCACCTCGCCCACATAAAGCGCCTCCTCGGGCACCTCCCGGGGGTGCCGCGCGCCAACCTCTTCCACGAGCGTTTCCGTGCCCGTGGCCATCATGCGGATCTTGTCGCCCTTCTTGATGTGCCCGTCGACCACGCGGATGAGGGCCACCACGCCGCGGTAGGCGTCGAAGTAGCTGTCGAAGATGAGCGCGCGCAGGGGCGCCTCCCCGTTGCCCGTGGGGGCAGGGATGTTGTAGACCACGGCTTCCAGAAGATCGTGGACGCCCTCGCCGGTCTTGCCCGAGGCGAGCACCGCGTCGTCGGCGGGAATGGCCAGGCCGTCCTCGATCTCGGCCTTCACGCGCTCGGGCTCCGCGGCCGGCAGGTCGATCTTGTTGATGAGCGGGATGATCTCCAAATCGGCGTTCATGGCGAGCATCGCGTTGGCCACCGTCTGCGCTTCCACGCCTTGGGTGGCGTCCACCACGAGCACGGCTCCGTCGCAGGCGGCCAAGCTGCGGGAGACCTCGTAGGTGAAGTCCACGTGGCCCGGCGTGTCGATGAGGTTCAACTGGTAGGTCTCGCCGTCGTCTGCGGTGTAGCTGACGCGCACGGCCTGGCTCTTGATGGTGATGCCGCGCTCGCGATCGATATCCATGGAGTCGAGTAGCTGGGCCTGCATGTCGCGCTTGGCCACTGTACCCGTGAGCTCCAGGATGCGGTCGGAGAGCGTGGACTTGCCGTGGTCGATGTGCGCGATGATCGAGAAGTTGCGGATATGGGAAAGCTCGTGGGTCATAATGTCTTTCTTATCGGCGGCGGTCTTACCGGGCGAGCGGGCCCGCGAGGCCCCTCTCCCCTCCCAATGTGTGCGTCTCGCGAAGATTCGGGGCCGCAAGACCACTTTCTTCGCCGCGCTCACGGGAATCTTTGGTATTCTACCGCATTGTGTATCCAGCGATACGTGCACGCGGTGATTCCACCGCCAAATCTGCAGACGTGGCTGCGCTTTAAGATTACGGTTGCTGGCGGCTTTCCGAGGCATTCGGTTTCGGGGCTGAGGAAGCGGAGAAATCCCGCCGCTTTCCGATTCGCACGATGGCCCGCAGCGGGGTATACCGCCGCGCGTTCGTGTCGTTGGATACCACCGAAGATGGGAAACGACCGAACCAGAAAGGGCTAGCATTCATGGCTAACATCAAGTCCCAGAAGAAGCGCATCATCACCAACGAGAAGCGTCGTATGCGCAACCGCGCCGTCAAGAGCGAGCTGAAGACCGCCGTCCGTCACGTCAAGGACGCCGTGGCCGAGGGCAACGGCAAGGACGCCTACGCCTTCGCCTGCGAGGCCTGCCGTCTGATGGACAAGGCCGCCTCCAAGGGCGTCATCCACAAGAACCAGGCCGCCAACCGCAAGAGCGGCATCATGCGCCTGGCCAACACCGTGGTGACCGCCGAGGATATCGCCGCTTACGAGAAGCCGGCGCCGAAGCCGCAGAAGACCGGCTCCAAGAAGGCCGAGGCCAAGGCCGCCCGCAAGGCCGCCATGGCCGCCGCTTCCGAGGAGAAGGCGAAGCGCCGCGAGAAGCAGCTGAAGGAGGAGAAGAAGGCCGCCGAGCGCAAGGCCAAGGAGGCCGAGGAAGCGGCCAAGGCCGAGGCTGAGGCCGCTGCCGCCGAGGCTGAGGAGGCTCCGGCCGAGGAAGCCGCCGAGTAGCCTGCGCGCTCCGCTGACTTCGCGATCCGAAGCGCCGTCCCGTTTGGGGCGGCGCTTTTTCATGGGATCAACCTGCCTACAAGACGGCGGTTTCCCGTTGCAGGAACGAACCCTTTATTTACAATAGAAAACGAGACACGAAACCGCCCGATGAGGGCCCAGCGCGGAAGGAGCCAACATGGCAGAGACGGTCGGAGCCCGCGAGCGGGGGCGCATCACGCCCGACGAGGGTGCGGTGCTGGCGGCGGAGACGGCCCGCAACGCCGAATTCGGCAAGCCGGTGCTCATCTACCCCAACCTCTACCTGGTGCGCGTGCCCCTTCCCCACAACCCGCTGCACGCCCTCAACTCCTATTTCATTTTGGACGACGACGGCACCACCACCATCGTGGACGTGGGCTTCAACCATCCGGATTGCGAGCAGGCCCTAAGCGATGCCCTGGCCGCCCTCGGGCGCTCCTGGGACAAGGTGCAGGTGGTGCTCACCCATTCGCATCCCGACCACACGGGCAACCTCGACCGCATTTGGCGCGAGGGCATGCCGGTGCTCGCGAACCTGCACTCCTTCCAAGAGGTGAAGAACCTCATGGAGATGGAGGGCAACGTCTATGGTCCGCTGCTCCTTCAAGCGGCCACTTCCGAGCAGCAGCAAGACATGACCTTCGGCGAGGAGGGGCCGCGTTTGCACGTGTCGGCGGAGCTTCTGCCGCTTTCCACCTACCCGATCATGACGTATCTGGCCGATGGCGACCGCCTGAGTCTCGGCGAGTTCGAGTTCGAGGTGATCGAGACGCCGGGCCACGATCCCTGGCACATCTGCCTCTACGAGGCCGCCCACAAGATCCTCCTGTCCGGCGATCATGTTTTGGAGCGCATCACGCCATCGGTATCGTCGTGGTTTTCTGCCTACAACGCATTGGCGGAGTTCCTGGATAGCCTTGAGAAAGTGAGGGGCTACGATGTCGATCTGGTGCTGCCGGCCCACGGCAAGCCCTTCACCGGCATGGGCGAGCGGGTCGATTTCCTCCTCGAGCACCACCGCAAGCGCTTGGAGGAGATCTACGAGCTGGTGGCCGGCGGTCACGACGACATCGTTCAGATTTCCCAGCATGCCACGTGGCGCTACCCCGATTGGAAGAGCTGGCCGCTCGATCAGAAGTACTTCTCCATGGGCGAGACGCTGGCGCATCTCATCTACCTTGTGCGCGAGGGCCGCATCCTGCAGGGAATCTGCGGGCATGAGTACTACTTCCGCATGCCCTACGACCGCAAGAACCTGGCCTTGGCGCCGGGGGCGGCTAGCTAGCGCTTGAGGGTTTCCACGAGCCAGCGGTAGAAGACCTCGTCGGGATCGCTGCCGCTCTTCATGGCCTGCTCGGCGTCGCGAGAAGAGGCGAGCGCCCGGCGCAGCTCCTCGGGACGCCATTGGCGCGCCCACGCGCCGTGGTTCTTCACGCGCCAGTCGGGCGCGCCGAGGGCCTTGGCGAGACCGCGCGGGTTGCCGCGACGGGCCATGGACTGGGCCGCCATGAGCTCGCGCAGCCGCGTGGTGCACAGAGCTATGAGCACATGGGGCGAGGTGCTCTCCATCTTGGATCTGAGGGCGAGACACTTTCCGAGGTTTCGCTCGGCGAAGGCGGCTGTGAAATCCCACGGCTTCACCTCGGAAGTGCGGGCTACCAGCGCGCGCACCTCGCGCTCCCCCACCCCCTCGCCGGTGCCGTGGGCCAGGGCGATCTTCTTCAGCTCGTTGTCGAGGTGCACGGTGTTCTCACCCACGAGCTCCACCAGAGCCGAGGCCGCCCCCTCGGTAAGCGTGATGCCGTGGGTGCAGGCCATGGCGCGGACGCGCTTGGGCAGCTCCCAGCTCTTGGGCGGGGCGCAGTCGATGACGGCCTTGGGGCCCGCGGCGGCGAGGGCCTTGTACAGCCGCGTGTTCCGGGCGAGCTTCTCCGCCTCGCAGGCGAGCACCGTGGTGGCGCTGGGAGCCTTCAGGTAGTTGACGAGCTCCTCGGCGTCGGCCTTTTTCAGCTTGTCGACGTTGCGCACGTAGACGAGGCGCACGGGGCTGGCGAAGGGCATGGTGTTGCAGGCCGCGGCGATGGCGGCGCCCTCGGCCGACTCCCCGTCGAACTCGTCGGAGTTGAAGGCCATATCGCCCATCGTGCCCAGGCGCGCCTTGAGACGGGCGATGACCGCCTCGCGCTTGAGGGCGTCCTCTCCCACGGCCAAATAGGCGGGAAGGAGATCGGTATGTTGGCTGTCGCTCATAACCCCATTGTACCCCATCGCCCGCACTACCCCTGCCTTTGCGCGGAAACCGTGAGCGTATCTTCGGAAAACGCCACGACCACATCCCCCGCCTCGTCGCTGCAGTAGGTGGCGCATCCCGACGCGTCCAGCAGGTCGAGCACCTCCCGGGACGGATGCCCGTAGCGGTTGTGCTCCCCGACGCCGATGAGCGCCACAGCGGGCGAGAGCCGCTCGGCCAAAGAGGCATCGAGGCTCTTTTTCGAGCCGTGGTGCCCCACTTTCAGCACGTCCACACCGCCGGCTGGCAGCCTGTCGGACAGCTGACCCAGCTGCTCGGCCTCGGCATCGCCCGTGAACAGGGCCGTCCACTCCGCCGCGCCGTCGCCATCGCCGTCCCAGAAGGCGAGCAGGCAGAGACTGTCGGCGTTACCTCCATCGTCGGCCAAACGTTCCGGCCACAGCACCGTCAGCGAGAACCGGCCACAGCGCACCGTGTCACCCAAGGAGAGCTCGACGAGGTCGTCGGCCAGTCCCTCCGCCTCCGCTGCCTCCATCAGCTCGGCGCAAGCCCGGCAACCGCAAGCGGGAAGGCCCTCGGGCACCAAGAGCGCCGCAGCCGGCGCCACATCCCCGAGCACCGGGAGCGAGCCGCAGTGGTCGTCGTCGCTGTGGGTGACGGCCACGGCGTCGAGGCGCCCCACCCGCTGGCGGGCCAAGGCGGCCTTCAACAGGGCATCCTGGTTGCCCGTGTCTATGAGCAGCACGTTTTCGCCGCTGCGCACGATAAAGGCATCGCCTTGGCCCACATCGAGCATGACGATGGCGTCGGGGGCCATGCCGAAGGGAAAACGAAGCAGACCGAGGATTAGGGCGGCGCCGGTTACCGCCGCCGTCAGGCCCCTGATGCTCACTCGCGGCCACCAGGCCCACAGTGCGAGGCAGAGCCCGCAGGAGAGTGCTGCGGCCGCCAAAGGGACGGCGTCGATGGGAAGGCACGTGCCCGAAAGCGACGCGAGGGCATCCACGACGAGGGACAGCGGCGCGCAGGCTGTGCTGGCAACGCCGATGAGCCACGGCGCGGCGACGGGAACGAGGCAGGCGGCGAGCACGGCGACGAATCCGACAAGGCATGCCAGGGCGAACAGAGGACTTGCGACCAGATTGGCCAGCGGCGACAGCAGCGGCAGCTGGGAGAAGAGCGCCGCCGCATAGGGCTGGGTCGCCAAGGCTGAGGCGCCGGTGAGAGCGATGGGGTCGCCCACGACCCTCTTCAAGCGCGGATGCCCTGCGAAGGCCGAGGACAGCAGCGGGGCGAACAGGACGATCCCCAAGGTAGATCCGGCCGATAGGGCCAAGGAGACCGAGAGTGCGGCAGACGGGTCGATCCCGACGAAGAGCAAAAGGCACAGTCCCAGCGCGCTCAGGGCTGAATTGCGGCGATCGGTCCAGAGGGAGAACAACCCCGTCGCAGCCATGATCGCGGCCCGCAGCGCTGAGACGGGCATCCCGGTGAAGGCGACATAGCCAATGAGGAACAGGGCGCTCGTCAGCGCAGTTGCCCGGCGTCCGCATCTCAGCAGCCTCAGTCCTCCCGCTACGAACAGGGACACGATGGAGAGGTGCGCCCCCGATACCGCCACGAGATGGGCCAGCCCCACGGCCTTGAAGCAATCGTAGAGCCCCGATTCCTCGATGGCCGGCCGCCAACCGCACACAAGAGCCTGAAGAAGCGGTGCGTTGCCTCCCCCGTGCGCGTCGATGAGATCCAAGGCGCGTTGCCTCAGGGAGACGAAAGGGGTGCTGTCAAGCGATCTCTCCTCTGAGGGGAAATCGCTTCCGCTCACGGTGAGAGAGGCCGCCAGCCCAGCGCCCCAATAGTATTCCGCCGCAGTCTCCGAGGGCGGACGAAGCGCTCCGGCTACCGTCAGGGATTGTCCTTGGAGCAGCGCCGCATCCTCGGGCAAGTTGAGCCGCGCCCGCAGCGTGCGACCATCCTCGCAGGAGAGCCGAGCCTCGGCGTGCCAGCCGAAGTCCCCCCGACGGGCATCCTCGGTGAGCTCGACGCGCCAGGCCGCCGAATCCGAACTGCGCCCTTCGGCATCCGCGAGCGCCATGGAGCCGCGAAGGGCACCGCCCCAGAAAGCGCAGAGAACCACGGAGGCCAGCACGGCGAGCGCTGCCAGAACCCCGAGCGGGACACCGCCGGCTCGGACCCCTCGCAAGATGCGAGGGGCGAGCAGTGTCGCAAGGCCGAGGGCGGTCGTTCCCGCGACAGGGAGAATTTGAGCAGGAACAAGGCGCAAGGGCGGCCAGAGCAGCGCCGTCGTCGCCCACAGAACGAGCCCCGCCACGAGCAAAGGCGGCAGGGAGGGGCGCGGCGGCCGGCTGTCGGTCTCGCCCCTCACAGGCACAGCCGATCTCGCATGGCCGAAAGCTTCTTCTCGCCGATCCCGGACACCCGCGTCAAATCGTCGATGGACTTAAACGGCCCGTTCGCCTCGCGATCAGCGATGATCTTCTCCGCCGTTGTCGCCCCGACGCCCTTCAGGGTCTCAAGCTCCTCCGCCGTGGCCGTATTGATGTTGACGAGGCCGTCGTCTCCCGAAGGAGACAGGCCGCCGGAAGCCTGCGAGCTGGAGGATGCCGTCCGATCGGCCGCGCCCGAGGATGCCGCCTGATCGTCGACGCGCGACGGGATGACGATCTGCTGACCGTCCTGCACCTCCTGGGCCAGGTTCACCGCGTCGGTCCGCGCCTCGTCGGTGGCTCCTCCTGCCGCCGTCACGGCGTCTATGACGCGACTGCCCGCCTCCAAATAGTAGACGCCCGGCGCCGCCACGCAGCCGTCCACATGGATGCAGACGCGCCTCGCCGTAGCATCGCCTCCCGCAGGGAGCACCACGTCCTCCCCGTCCGCGGCCGGCGGCACCGGCGAGGTGTCGCTGCCGCCGCCCGCCCCATCGGCTCTCGCCTCCTCCTCTCCAGCATCTTCCGCCGACTGCGCCGCCGTCTCGTCGCTCGCCGCCGTCACCTCGAAGCCGCTGCCGGGCGACGTCGCGAAGGCGAAAACGGCGAGCGCGACCACGAGCGCCAGGACAAGGGCGATGGCGGCGAAGACGGGCCGGGGGACGCGGCTCAGGTGCAGTTTCTCCGCGAGCGATTCCGCGCTGTCTTGAAAGGCCATGGCTCCTCCTTCTCCCGAGTTGGGAAGAGGATACGCGCGCACGACCGTAAAAATGACGCGGGAATGTCCCGATTCGTTCCCCGCGCCGACCCCCATCACGTCCCGCTTCCGTTCCCTCCGCGCTCCTCGGCGCCATCCGCGAGGGCAGACCGAGGTCTGCCCTCGCAAGGGGGAAAGGCGCGCATGACAAAAAGGGGCGACCAAGGTCGCCCCCTACGAAGGATTTGCAGCTGAAGAGCTTACGGGAACGGCTCTACTCGCGCTTCTTTGGCGGCTTGTAGGCCGGGCAGGCGTAGTCGTGGGGCTCGGCCGCATCGGCGAGGGCGCGCACCCACTCGTCAACCGGAAAAGCCGCCTCGGCCTCGCGCACCGCCTCCAGTTTCGCGTGGGTCTCGGGATTGCGCGGCATGAACAGCGTGCAGCAGTCCGGAGCGTCCATGGACGAGATCTCGAAGGTGCCCAGCTCCTGGGCCGCCTCGATGATCTCCAGCTTGTCCGAGCCGATGAGCGGCCGCAGCACCGGCAGTTCCACCGCGTCGTTCGTGGCGCGGATGTTGTCCAAGGTCTGCGAGGCCACCTGCCCTAGGCTCTCCCCGGTCACCAGCGCGCCGGCCCCTTCCCGCCGCGCCAGCTCCTCGGCCACGCGGAACATGAGGCGCCGGTACAGGATGACCCGCAGAGACGGCGGACAGGAGAGGGATATCTCGCGCTGGTAGTCGCCGAAGGGCACCACGTAGACGCGCCCGATGCAGCCGGTGCGCTCGAGCACGTGCGCGATGTCGTCCACCAGGTACTCCGATGCATCGGAAGTCTGGGGGCGTCCCGAGAAATGGACGCCGATGGGCACGGCGCCGCGGCGGGCCATGCGCCAGGTGGCCACAGGCGAGTCGATGCCCGAGGACAGAAGGCACACCACCTTCCCCGAGGATCCCACGGGTAGGCCGCCGATCCCGCGGACGGATCGCGCGTACACGTAGGCGGTGCCCTCCACTGCCTCGACGCCCACGGTGACGTCCTGGCCCTTCATCTGCACCCGCTTCTCGGGGAACCGCTCGCAGAGCACCTCCCCGATGTCTCGGTTCATCTGCATGGAGTCGATGGGGAACACCGTGTGGTTGCGCCGCGCGGACACCTTGAAGGAGGAGAAGGGCTCCGCCTCGGCCAGGGCGATGCAGGCGGCGCGCCCCATGACCTCGATGTCCAGGTCGCACTTGAAGCCGCAGGATGCGCGGGCCACGCCGGGCACGCCCAGAATGGCATCGGTGCACTGGTTGGCCACCTCAAGCGTGGTTCCCTCCCGCAAAAAAACGAGCAGGCGGCCGGAGATGCGGTGGATGGTGACAACGGGATACGCGCCAAGAAGCGCCTCCAGGTTCTTCTGAAGGCGCTTCTCGAATACTCCGCGGTTGCGTCCCTTGAGCCCGATCTCGTGATAGTGCACGAGAATGATTCTCTGGAACTCTTCCATTTAGTGGTTCTTGACGTCGATCGACTCAGGATCGTACGAAACCTCGCCACGGGCGATCTCGTTGAAGGCCATGGACAAAGGCTTCGTGTCGGCGGCGCGGGCGATTTCCACGGCCGTCTGCAGCTGGATAGCGCGATCGCGCTGGCCGCGCATCATGTCGTTGATGTCGTGGGCACGCTTGGAAGCCAGCGCGCACAGAAGGAAGCGGTCGTTGTCGGTGCGGTCAAGCAGGACGTCGATCTTCGGTTCGATAATGCTCATAGGGCGGATATCCTCTTACTGTTGCTCGGCGATTTCGTTGACGTAAGCGACGAGCTGACGAGTGGCCTCGTCCAAATCGTCGTTCACAAGCCGATAATCATACTCCATTTTCTGGGAAAGTTCCACCAGAGCGGTGCGCATGCGCATATCCACCACGTCATCGGTCTCGGTGCCGCGCCCGCGCAGGCGCCGCTCCAGCTCCTCGAGCGAGGGAGGCTCGATGAACACGAGGTGCGCCTCGGGCATCTTCTCGCGCACCTGGAGCGCTCCTTGAACCTCGATCTCGAGAATGACCTGGCGTCCCGCCGCCATCTCGCGCTCCACCGAGGCGCGCGGGGTGCCGTAGCAGTTGCCGGAGTACTCGGCCCATTCCAGAAAGCCGCCCTCCTCCGCCAGGCTCAAGAACTCCTCCTTCGTGAGGAAGTAATAGCTGACGCCCTCCTCCTCACCGGGACGAGGGCGCCTTGTGGTGGCGGAGACGGACAACCAAGCGTCGGGCACTTCCTCGAGAAGACGCGCGATGAGCGTTCCCTTGCCGGTCCCGGACGGACCGCTTACGACGAAGAGGTTTCCGTGTCTCATGAATTCCTTTGTGACGTTGACGTTCTACTTGGACAGGCGCGCAAGCAGAGCCTCGCGCTGACGCTCGCCGATACCGCGAATGCGGCGGCTCTCGGCGATCTGCAGCTCCCTCATGATGCGCTCGGCCTTGGCCTTGCCGTAGCCTGGCAGCGTCTCGATGAGCGTGGAAATCTTCATACGGCCCACGACAGGGTCGTCGCGCATATCGAGAACCTGAGCGACGGTGAGCTTGCCCGTCTTCAGCTCTTCTCGTACCTCCGCCCGCTTGATGCGTGCGGCCTTTGCCTTTTCAAGCGCTTCAGCGCGGGCCTCGGGGCTGAGTTGGGGAATTGCCATTTCTGTTCTCCTTCCAGTTCGGGCTGAGGGCATAGTACCACGCATTGATGAGGAATCAACACCTAATTTACTCGGAATCAATAAATGCGGCATTTTTTCCTAATTATCGGCTATACACGGGCCTTATTCAGGGATAAAACGCTTTGGAGCTACTCCAGTTCCGCGGCGATGGCCTCGAAGGCCGCCACGGGATCGGGCGCCTCAGTGATGGGCCGGCCCACCACGATGTGGGAGGCACCGTTCGCGAAGGCCTGGGCGGGCGTTGCCACGCGGCTCTGGTCTCCCAGGGCGGCGCCGGCCGGGCGCACGCCGGGAGTGACGATGAAGGCGTCGGGCCCCAAGATCTCGCGCAAGGCAGCCGCCTCCTGGGGCGAGGCCACCACGCCGGAGATGCCCGCCTCCTTGGCCTGGGCCGCGAGGGCCGCCACCTGCTCGGGCAGGGGCCGGGCGACGCCCGTGGCCGCAAGAGCCTCGGGGCTCATGGAGGTGAGCACCGTGATGCCGAGGGTCGCCGGCACGTCCCCGCCGTACTCCGCCGCGCCCTCCTCGGCGCCGCGCTGACCCGCTTCCATCATGGCGGTGCCGCCCACGGTGTGCATGGTGAGCATATCGGCCCCGCTGGCCGCTGCCGAGCGCGCCGCGCCCTGTACCTGATGCGGGATGTCGTGGAACTTCAGGTCGAGGAACACGTTGAAGCCGCGGCGCTTGAACATCTTCACGATGGCCGGGCCCTCCGCGTAGTACAGCGTCATGCCGATCTTGAGCCACTTCGCGTGGCCCTCCAGCTTGTCGGCCAGGGCTATGGCCTCCCAGGCGTCGCAGTCGAGCGCCACGATGACGCGGTCGCGAGCGGGAACGGAATCGAAGGCGGTTAGCATTGCAGGGCTCCTATCAGCTCGTTGACGTCTTTGACGCCCTGGGATTCGCAGTAGTCGATGATGCCGTCGATGACATCCACGGTGGCGGTGGGATTGACGAAGTTCGCCGTGCCCACGGCCACGGCGGTGGCGCCAGCCAGCATGAACTCCACGGCGTCCTCACCGGTCGCGATGCCGCCCATGCCGAGCACCGGCACGGAAACGGCCTGAGCCACCTGCCACACCATGCGCAGGGCCACGGGCTTCACGGCCGGTCCCGAATAGCCGCCCACCACGCGCGCCAGCTTCGGGCGGCGGGTGCGGGCGTCCACGGCCATGCCGAGCAGCGTGTTGATGAGCGAGATGCCGTCGGCTCCGGCGGTCTCGGCGGCCTTCGCGATCTCGGTGATATCGGTGACGTTCGGCGTGAGCTTCACGATGAGCGGGCGCTTCGTAGCGGCGCGGCAGAGCGACACCACCTTCTCCACGCTGGGCACATGGCAGCCCATGGTCATGCCGCCGGCGTCCACGTTGGGGCACGAGATGTTCACCTCGTAGGCGGCCACGGGGGCTTCCTCCAAGGCCTCGATGACAGCCACGTACTCGTCGAAGCTGTGGCCGGAGACGTTCACCATGGCCGTGGCGCCGATCTCGGCGAGCCACGGCAGCTCGATGTCCTTCAAGTGCTGCACACCGGGGTTCTGAAGGCCGATGGAGTTCAACATGCCCGAAGCCGTCTCGGCAATGCGGGGGCTCGCGTTGCCCTCCCAGCCGTTCAAAGACACGCCCTTGGTGGTGACGGCGCCCAGGGCCGCCACGTCCACGAAGTCGTGGTACTCCATGCCGGCGCCGAAGGTGCCCGAGGCCACGGTGACCGGGTTCTTCATGGCCATGCCGCCGAGGTTCACGGACAGGTTGACGCTCGTCTCTTTCGGTTTGCGCTGCATTACCACACCACCTCGCTTGCACAGAACACCGGGCCGTCCACGCAGGCGCGGCGCTTGCCGGCCGTCGTATCGACCACGCAGGACAGACAGGCCCCCACGCCGCAGGCCATGCGCCTCTCCATGGACACCTCGCAGAACACGCCGGCCGCATCCGCCATGCCGGCCACGATCTTCATGAGGGGCTCCGGGCCGCAGCAGGCCACGTAGTCGTAGGGCGCGCCTTCCGCAGCGGCCGCCGCCAGGGCCTCTTCCACAAGCGGCGTGCAGAAGCCGGCGCGGCCGTAGGTGCCGTCGTCGGTGGAGCAGGCAGGCTCGCACCCGAGCACGGCCCCGTAGCGCTCGCGGGCCACCAACGCATCGATGGTGGAGGCGCCGAGGATGGCGTCGGTGGCAACGCCCGCCGCCGTCAGCTCCTCGGCCAAGGGGTACAACGGCGCGCTTCCCACGCCGCCGGCCACGATGAGCGCGCGCTTGCAGCCCTCGGGCGGCTGCCATCCGCGACCGATGGGGCCGATCATCTCCACCGCGTCGCCGACCGCGAGCTCTGTCATGTGCTCAGTGCCGAAGCCGAGCACCTGGTACATCATGTCCACCGTGCCCGCCTCCGCATCGGCCGCGTACACGCCGAAGGGGCGGCGCAGGATGTGGGCCTCCATGCCCGGCACCTTCACGTGCACGAACTGCCCCGGCCGCGCCGTCGTCGCGATTTCCGGCGCGCGCACGGTCATGAGCCAGATGTTGCACCCCATCTCCTCGTTCACCAGAATGGGCGCGTTCTCGTTGCAAAGCGTCATAGGCTCTCCTGTCGCGTCAGCGGGCATCATGTCAATAGCTGCTATTCTAGCCTATATTCCCGGTACGCCCCGCAACAACTCGATCGGAAAGAGCATTCGGCAAAGCTCAAGGAGCACAAAGCTGTCTAATGCTTATTAACAACAAGTACGGCCGCCTTCTTCATTGGATGATTTCTAACGCCCGAAGCGCACGCCAACATCGCCGCTACATTTCCCTAAACCGATCTTCCAAATAGCGATTGGCATATTCCCAATTCAAATTTTTAGGCGGATTCATCACCTGGTCGTAAGCTTCTTTCATAAGTGCGGCAATGGAACGATAGGGAACATTACCCGTGGCTCCGCCGAAAGCCGGGATGACGATACTCTCAACTCGATTGTTCAGCGCGCACATCAGCGTCGTTCTCATGCACTGATACACAACGAGGGGATCCGCGATAGCTGAAGGGGCGCGCATCGTGGGCGTATGAATAAGCTTCTTGTCGGAACCAGGTATATCCACCATAAAACTCGTCCCTACAGGCTGTTCGCCATAGTAGTGGTTAATAATGTGATCCTGAACGCATCGTTGGAGCCCACCTCCGAAATAGCGAGTAATGGCGCCATCGTAGCCGCCATCCATGATCCCGTAAGAGTTAGCCGGCGAGACAACGCACTGCACGTCATAGGCGTCCATGAATACATCGAAGAAACCGCAAACAGGCATGACGTTGTCTTCGCTGAAATACTGCTGCCAGAGATCAACGAGGCCCCCGTTCCTATCGAGTAGAAAGATGTCCATTTTGCCTCCTCTTGTTGTTTTCCTTTCGTCCTCTTCAGTATGCACACTGCGCCGCGCTCACGAGAGACATCTATGGGCCTCGCCTTCTTTCTGAAATGGGTCTTCTGCAGCAACATATAGGAGCTTCAGAACGAAGGCGTCAATGGCAACCGTTGAGAAGGGAGCAGATGCCGAAAAACGCACAGGCAGGTTCTCAAAAGGCGAGCCCACTCCAAGACCCGCGTACATAGCCTTTACTTGCATTACGTAATGCAGTATAATGTTTGGAAACTAAGGAGGCAAGGATGAGCGCAACGGCCACATTGAACATACGGCTCCCCGAAGAGCTGAAAGAGCACGGAATGCAAGTGCTCGCCAAGCGACGCATCAGCGTTTCCGAAGCGGTACGGCAGCTGTTCTGCGAACTCGAGCGCAGCCAGCAGGTTCCGGACTTTCTCGCTGATGCATCTCCTCGTGACGACATCCAGGGAAAGCGAAGGCTTTTGCGGACTATGGTCGGCGCATCGCGCCCGACGCCTGATTCTCTTGAGCCTCCCATTGCACCGAAGGATCACGACTGGCGCGAAGATTGGCATGAGCATCTTCTCGAGAAGCACGGCGGTGCGTAATGAACATCCTCTTCGACACCAATGTCGTCATCGACCTTTTCACCGACACCGATGACTTTAAAGCTGCTTTCACCGCCGTCGATGTTGCCCTGTTGCGAGACTTCAAGCTTTGGCTCCCCGCATGCTCGACACCCTCTATTCGCTACCTTCTCACGGCGCGAAAGCTCATGAATGCGGCTGATGCCCGGAAGGCCTTCGGGGACTTGCTGCAACTCTTCTCTATCGCGGACACCACGTCCGCCGATTGCCACACCGCCTATGAGCACGAACACCGCGACTACGAGGACGACCTCATTGCTCATTCCGCGCATCGCACGGGCGTCGATTTCATTGTCACCCGTAACGGCCGCGACTTCGAGAAGTCTCCCGTACCCGTTCTCTCCCCTACCGAGTTCGTCGACCTCTTTAAGCCGGCTGACATAGTCTACGGCTGGGAAACGTTGTCACCGGAATAAATCTGGAAACAAAACCACGACAGATCGTCTTGGCTCTCTACGGACAACTCAAATTGATCAATCAGGATTACCCCAGGCTTCCTGACAGGTTAGGTAATTTCGAATCCTTGCTTATCTGCCGCAATATTTAGCCATCGTCAAGTGTAAAATTGAATCACGCTAAGCCGACAGTACGTAATCTGACACGGGAGAGAAAAAGAGTGAGCGAAGAGGATAGTATCCAGAAGCTGAAAACGACACCAGTTACCGAACTCAACTTCGGAAATGCCCGCTTACGACGAACAGTCAAGCGAGCAGGATTCGACACCTTGCTTCCTCTTTTGGAACTTTCTGAGAAGGATATCGATGCACTTTTCGACTGGGGAGATGCAGATGAAATCATAAAACTGCAGGAAAAATATCATAATGCACCTGCTGAATTCGCGATCTCCGTTCTACGCAAGAAGAAGATCGATGATGTAGCAGTAGATAGGACTATTTCTGAGACCAGATCTTCGGCTGTCGCCTCCCTAATGCGGCGAACTCAAACTGTTTTGGGTACCCAATATCTTAATGATGGTCCAGTCTCCCTTCCCACGCTTCCCTTTTCTCAGGCATTAAAGGGGTTCGAGGATCGGGCTCGCGAGGCTTTTGACGAACTGGATGATAGGCTCCAAAATGTCATGGTGTACCAAGCCTTTGAGGAATTTCCCACAGACCTCGATGAACTGAACGAAGCTTTTCAGCAGATGTTCACTCACTACGCAAACCACCCACGAGCCGCTCTGAATCTGATCGATAGGCATTTACGCAATGCCTTTGTGGTATATGTTGCAGATAGAGCTCGAAACACTTTCAGCGAAGGCAACCTGTGGGGCAACTTCTTTAATGGGTTCATCGGATTTGATACTAATATTCAAAGCACGTTTAAGCAGATATTCGTGGATCATATCGAACGACGAGGAATGCCTCTTTATGGTCGAGACGAAGAAACAAATTACTATTTTTACACCGCGCTCCTCCACGGTGGCCTCTCCGCTGACTCATGGGTCAGCCTTTGGGATAGATCCCTTCTTCCTTTAGCAAAAGGGATTGCTAAAGGCTACTACGGGTTTTGCGGTGAGATGGATGGTCACTCTATTCTTAGGGAACTTAAGAATCCCGAAAGCCGCTTCGCCCCCAGAAAATCAGTCGCAAACATACTAGGAAAAGCGCCAGACTCAACCATTGCGCCGCTATTTGAAGCTGCGATGCGCGTAGCTGCACAGGAAGTCGAAAGACACGAAAGCATAAAGAGTCGCTACACGATGCTTTCAAACTTCGGTCTTCCCGAAGTCGCAATGGAAGCACTCTGCAAGTGCCAGGACAACATATCATCCTCGACAGAAAAACATAGACACCACTCTTCGTACAAGAATCAAGGTAGCAAGCGACGGCTAATTTACCTTCCCATGGCCAGTCTGCAATTAAGCCTTGCGGAAGGTGTTGTGTTTATGCGTTGGCCCCGTCAACAGTTCCCTCTTGATTTCGCCGGCGCAAGAATTGATTACTACATTGATGGCAATCTAATGCAGAGTTCTTCGTTTGATGCCAGTGTCGGAAAATGCGTACTTGAAGCGACCAGCATCGCCGTGAATCCACAAGCACGATATGATGTTGAACTAAGGCTCATGAGGAAGAATGACATAACGGGAGAATTCGAAGAGTCTGGCACGCTTCGTCAAACATTCACCAGAAGCAAGCCATGCTGTTTCGAATTCATCAAGGATTCTAAGGGGATTTATCGCTTGCGCGGCCGAAACGAGAGGATCTCTAAAAAACGGCGCATTGCTTACATCGTCAAGGAAGGCTATAAACTAGCGCCTGGCCAAGGCATGACGGCGATCTCAGAGCACGAAACCACTGGCGAATGGGACGATACCCAGGTTTTCGTCTACGATGTCGAACCCGGTTCATCTGGCTCAATTATAAGCCTACCGACCGGCGAAGAAGTAGCGATATGGCAAGAACGGTATGTGGCCAAAATCGATAGGAGACGCATTATTGGGGAGACCTCAAATGGTACTGATCTATATGGTTACGCCCCGAGCGAAATTGGCACAAACAGCGCTCTCCCGTCCATAACTATAGAGGCCATTGATGGATTGTCCGCTCTCGAAGACCTCGATATCGCTTGCATTTGTGACGGCCAGAGAATATCGATGCCGCGCCGCGTTTCGCAAATGGACAACTCTGCCGAGCTGGGTCCCGCGCGAGTTGTCCTCGATCCACAGAAGTCGAGTTTGTTCAATCGACATATCGAAGAGTGCATTATAGAGGCAAAGCAAAGATCAACTGGCGGTAAAACGGTTTTCAGATACAAGTTTTCAGCGATCCCCATCCAAGATTTCAGGCCGACAGAGGTCAATCTAGACTTCGGTATCGCAGTCGCAACGTACACGTTTCAAGCAGTACTTGCAATTGATGTCGAGGACGCACAAGGGAGAACTGATACGATAAACGCTTGGGACAGGTACATCGCAAAGACTCTTCTAAAGGATGAGTTTTTGCATATTCGCATATACTCAAGAGAAAGCGCCAAAAAGACCGAAGCAAAGTTAGCATTAGCGGCTATAGATATCCAGATTCCCGACGAACTTGCACGCGTTTCAAAGATGCATGCAATTTGCCTAGCGGACGCTCTTAGTCTGGGGCCAAGTGCAGCCAATTTCAAGATCGTCTCCAAGGGTTGGAGGTATAACAGAGCAGCGATGGTCATGCTCGATATGGAACCCATCTTCTATAAGGAGCTCAAGCAACCTGGTGTACACACGTTCAATCTATTCGGTCATATCGATTCATTTAGACAGTCAAGCAACTCCTCGCCGTCCAGCCTTCCTTTGAAGCTCTCATTGGCATACGGCGACGACGTGACTCAAGGATATCGCAAACCAGCATGGGTCGATGCCTCTTTGCTCGACTGCGTACAGGGAGTCGGCATTCTTGACTGGAGGCTTCTGGTGACTAGTACTGGAGAGCATCTACTTCGCTTCGAAGGCAAAGCATCTTGCGACGTAAATTTCCAGTTCAAAAAGAAAGTGGGTAGAAGGCCAATTGCCGAAGCTATTGCGCTAACAGGAGCAACGGAATTGGCTCTTCCCGAATGCGTGGTTAGGCTCTTGGATATGCAAAAAACTATTATCGTAGAGGTATCGCCGTGCGATTGGTTCGGCAACCCGCAACGAGAATATGCCACGGAATTCGCACTGAAAAGGTAGGCCTACATGACGCAGACTGAAGAGTTCAACCCTATCGAAACGGCGCGCAAGGTAGAAGAATCGTATCGTGAGTACATAGCCACTACCATTCATTTCGCTGATGCCGATTTGCAGAGTCAACTTGAGGAAATCCTTCGCAAACCTGGCTACCTTGCCAAGGGGCCATTTCTGGAAGCGGCTCCACCCTATCGAAAAGATAAAACCGTGACAGAACTAGTAGGCGAGGGCGTCCTCTGCGAAAGCATGTTGAAGCTTGGTGGGGGCGACGCGGACAATTTCGACCCCGATCGTCCTTTATACGTTCATCAGGTAAGAGCCATCAGAAAGGCTGTAGCTGGTCGCAATTACGTCGTGTCCACTGGTACCGGATCGGGTAAAACAGAATGCTTTCTGCCTCCTGCGCGCTTGTCCGATGATGATTCCGCGCGTCGCCGATACTCATTCCA
>ENA-OUPA01000109-OUPA01000109.1-human-gut-metagenome-genome-assembly--contig:-NODE-109-length-67799-cov-38.9714_pt1 | contig 67799 bp, 50 predicted proteins | sample MGYA00237939_ERZ548770 | MGnify/ENA primary metagenome ERZ548770 (study PRJEB26490, sample SAMN05356877) | human gut metagenome | biome: terrestrial biome; feature: human-associated habitat; material...
GCATTTTGGCAACGCAGATGCCGTGCCGCAGCCGCCGGAGCGGTGCTTAAGCCGTAAGGCGGGAATTATGCGGTGTTGCCTAAAGGCTTCCCACGAGGGGCTGCGCCCGCAGGCGCGTGTCGGAGCGCAACCGCCGAAGGCGGCTCTTAGCGCGGAGACTGAAGCTGTCCGCAAAGCGGACTGATGAGGGGCGAACTTACGGCAGTTACCCGGTTATGGGCGGCCACGGCAGCTTTCCCCTCATCCGGCCTCGGGCGGGGCCTCGGCCACCTTCCCCCAAAGGGGAAGGCTCTTTCAAAATTACTTCTTGTTGGGCACCAGCACAGCCTTGCCGCCCATGTAGGGGCGCAGGACCTCGGGGATGGTCACGGTGCCGTCGGCCTGCAGGTGGTTCTCCAGGAAGGCGATCAGCATACGCGGCGGGGCCACGCAGGTGTTGTTCAGCGTGTGGGCCAGCTGGGTCTTGCCGTTCTCATCCTTAAAGCGGATGCGCAGGCGGCGGGCCTGGGCGTCGCCCAGGTTGGAGCAGGAGCAGACCTCAAAGTACTTCTGCTGGCGCGGGCTCCACGCCTCGATGTCGCAGCTCTTGACCTTCAGATCGGCCAGATCGCCGGAGCAGCACTCCAGCTGGCGGACGGGGATCTCCATGGAGCGGAACAGCTCGACGGAGTTCTTCCACAGCTTGTCGTACCAGTCCATGCTGTCCTCGGGCTTGCAGACGACGATCATCTCCTGCTTCTCGAACTGATGGATGCGGTAGATGCCGCGCTCCTCGATGCCGTGGGCGCCCTTCTCCTTGCGGAAGCAGGGGCTGTAGCTGGTCAGGGTCAGGGGCAGCTTGGCACCGTCCAGCGTCTGGTCGATGAAGCGGCCAATCATCGTGTGCTCGGACGTGCCGATCAGGTAGAGGTCCTCGCCCTCGATTTTGTACATCATAGCGTCCATTTCAGGGAAGGACATAACGCCCTTGACCACGTCGCCGTGCATCATGAACGGGGGGATGACATAGGTAAAGCCCTTGTCGATCATAAAATCGCGGGCGTAGGCCAGCACAGCCTCATGCAGGCGGGCAATGTCGCCCAGCAGGTAGTAAAAGCCGTTGCCAGAGACGCGGCCTGCGGCGTCAAGGTCGATGCCGTCGAAGCTCTCCATGATGTCCACGTGGTACGGGATCGGGTAGTCGGGCACAACGGGCTCGCCGAAGCGCTGGACCTCGACGTTATGGCTGTCGTCGGGGCCGATGGGCACGCTGGGGTCGATCATCTGGGGGATCGTGTACATGATCTCCTGGATCTTGGCCTGCAGCTCGGTCTCCTTGGCCTCCAGCTCCTTCAGGCGGTCAGCCTGGGCCGTGACCTGCTTCTTGATTTCCTCGGCCTCGGCAGCCTTGGAGGGGTCTTTCTTGGCCTGGCCCATCAGCGCGCCGATCTGCTTGGACAGCTTGTTGCGGTTTGCGCGCAGGTCGCTGGCCTCACCGATGGCGGCGCGGTACTCGGCGTCAAGCGCGATGACCTCATCGACGAGGGGCAGCTTGGCGTCCTGGAACTTTTTCCTGATGTTTTCCTTGACGGCGTCCGGGTTTTCACGGACAAAACGAATGTCTAACATAGTGGTACTCCTCTATTCAATATTTGCTTTTGTAGGGGCCGGACATGTCCGGCCCGCGGCTTTACAAATAAATAGCATTTTATGGGTAGGCTGCGGGCGGGGCATGCCCCGCCCCTACAAGGCTTCCCCCTCGGGGCTGCCGTCCGCAGGCGGCTGATGAGGGCAACGTTCATCTTCATTGCCCGTCAGCGGGTCATTGCCGGAAACTCGCCCCTCATCCGGCCCGCGGCCACCTTCAGTCTACGCGCTAAGAGCCGCCTACGGCGGTTGCGCTCCGACACGCGCCCGCGGCCACCTTCCCCCAAGGGGGAAGGCTTTATAACGGCTGCTCACCCTTCCGGGTCATACATTCCCAGCAGGCTCACGAACTTTTGCAGCATATCATCGCTGTAAAAGTCGATCTTCAGCGAGCCCTTGCCGTCCTTGTAGTCAACATGGACCTCGCTGCCGGTGACCTCTTTCAAGGCCGCCTCCACCTCCACGGCGCGCTTCGGGCGGGTGAAGTTATCATCCTTCTCCTTTGGCGGCTTGACGGGCTTCGTCAGCTTTTTGCACAGGGCCTCGGTCTGGCGCACGTTCAGATTCTGCGCCGCGACCTCCGCCGCAGCCTGCCGCATCAGATCCTCATTGGGCAGCCCCAGCAGGACTTTGGCGTGGCCAAAGCTCAGCTTGCCCCCGCTGACCATACGGCGCACATCTTCGGGCAGGGCCAGCAGGCGCAGGCTGTTCGTCACGGCGCTGCGGCTCTTGCCCAGCTTTTTCGCGGCAGATTCCTGTGTTAAGCCGTACTTGTCGATCAGCTGACGGCAGCCCTCGGCGACCTCGATGGGGTCGAGGTCCTCGCGCTGCAGGTTTTCAATCAGCGCCAGCGCGGCGGCCTGCTCGTCGGTCACATCCTTGATGATGACCGGCACCTCGTCCAGCCCGGCCAGGCGTGCGGCACGCCAGCGGCGCTCGCCCGCAATGATGATGTACCCCGGGCCGACCTTTTTGGGCCGCACCGCAATGGGCTGCAAAAGCCCGTTCTCGGTGATGCTGTCGGCCAGCTGGTTCAGCGCGTCATCGTCAAACCGCTTGCGGGGCTGCTCGGGGTCAGGCTCGATTTCCCGCAGCGGCAGCGTTGAGTTGGACGCTTCGCTGCCGGTATCGTCGGACAGGTCGGCAAACAGGCTGTCCAGCCCCTTGCCAAGCCCGCCCATCTTCTTTTTGGCCATCGGCGTCCCTCCTTATCGTTCGTTGTTTGCCAAAAATTCCCGCGCCAATTCCATGTACGCCTCGCTGCCCCTGCCGTTCGGCTCATAGAAGTTGATCGGCATACCGAAGCTCGGGGCCTCGCTCAGGCGCACGGTGCGCGGAATGACGGCACGGTAGACCTTGTCGCCAAAGTACTTTTTGACCTGCGCGACGACCTGCATCGTCAGGTTGAGCCGCCCGGAGTACATCGTGAACAGCACGCCCTCGATGTCTAAGTAGCGGTTGTACTTTTTGCGCACGGTTTTCAGGGTCGCCATCAGCTCACTCAGCCCCTCGAGCGCGAAGAACTCGCACTGCATCGGGATGATGACGGTGTCCGCCGCGCAGAGCGCGTTGACAGTCAAAAGGTCGAGCGACGGCGCACAGTCGATGAAGATGTAGTCGTACAGCGGCACGACGGGGGCCAGCACGGTGCGCAGGCGCATTTCCCGCCGCGGCACCGACACAAGCTCGATGGGCGCGCCCGCCAGCTGGGTGTTAGACGGCAGCACATCGGCGTTGTACTCGCTCTTGATGATGGCCTCGCGGACGTCATCATCGTCGATCAGGCAGGTGTAGGTGTCGGCCTCCACCTTGTTTTTGGCGATGCCATACGCCGATGTGGTGTTGCCCTGCGGGTCCAGATCGACGATGAGGACCTTTTTGCCAAGTGCCGCCACACAGGCGCTCAGGTTGACGGCGGTGGTGGTTTTGCCAACGCCGCCCTTCTGGTTTGCTATTGCGATGACTTTTGCCACGCCGTACCTCCCCTTTTTTTGCGTTTTTTGGCGGCTTTGGGGCCGCTTGTATCTATTATAGCACAAACAGAAGGGATAAAAAAGGGGTTTTTCCAACAAAAAAGTCCGGCAGATGTTCCACGTGGAACATCTGCCGGGGTATGCTTTGCCGCAAACAGCGCGGGCGTGAACGATGGTGGGAAAGTTCGCAGGTCGTTGTAGGGGGCGGCGTCCCCGACGCCCCGCGGGGGGTGCGGGCGGCTGCCCGTGAATGCCCGGTATCAGGCAAACGTCCGCGGAGGGGTCAAGACCCCTCCCTACAAATGAGGTTCACGGGTGCTTTGTAGGGAACGGTCTTGACCGTTCCGGGGACGTTTGCCGTTGCTGCATGGTAAAATATTGCTGAGGTGTAGGGGCCGGGCATACCCGGCCCGCTGCTTACCGGCAAGCACCTGCTTGTGGTTTATGTTGAGGGCCGGACATGTCCGGCCCCTACTGCGTCACAATGGCAAACGGCAACTGCGGAGGGGTCAAGACCCCTCCCTACAAATGGGGTTCACGGGTGCTTTGTAGGGAACGGTCTTGACCGTTCCGGGGACGTGTGCCGTTGCTGCATGGTAAAATATTGCTGAGGTGTAGGGGCCGCATATATGCGGCCCGGCAGTGTACGGCAAACGGGCGCTTATGGGAAACCCGCGGGCCGGGCATGCCCGGCCCCTACCGCGCGGCAGCCAAAAAGCGTACACCAACGCAGCCATCCCGGACGTCTATCCTCGCAGCCGGCCTTCCCTCACACCTTCACCTCAAACTCCCCTTCTTCCTCCTTCGCGCCGTTTTCCACCTTTCCCGCCGTACCGTCGCTGCTGACCGGAATTCTCACAATGTACTCCAGACACCCGTCATGCTTATCGCACCGGGTCGTGGCGGCGATCCCCTTCTGGGTCATCAAATCCACCGCGTGCTGCAATGTATTTACAAAGAACCGCACATCCCGCACCATGGGGATCGTGCGGCGGCAGGGGCTGGGCCCGTTGGGGGCGGCCAGCATCTGGTCCACAAGGCGGTCCGCCTGGCGCACGCTCATCTTGTCCCGCGCCATCTTTTCCAGCGCGGCGGTGCGGCGTCCCTCGGGCAGGCGCAGGGCGGCGCGGGCGTGGCGCTCGCTCAGATGGTTGGCCGTGCAAAGCTGCTGCTGTTCCGGCGTCAGGGTCAGCAGGCGCAGCTTGTTGGCAAGGGCCGGCTGGCTCAACCCCAGCCGCCGCGCAGCCTCGGCCTGGGTGCAGCCCCACAGCCGGATGACCTCTTTAATGCCCCGCGCCGTGTCGAACGGGTCCAGCTGGCTGCGCTGCAAATTTTCCAAAAGCCCCAGCGCGGCGGATTCGCTGTCGTCGTAGTCGGCCAGTATCGCCGGCACCTTGTCCAGCTTGGCCAGACGGCAGGCGCGCAGGCGGCGCTCCCCCGCCACAAGCTGGTATTTGTGCAGCCCGACCCGCCGCACGCTGATGGGCTGCAAAAGGCCGTTCTGCAAAATGCTGACGGCCAGCGCGGCGATCTCCGGCTCGTCGAAGGCGGTGCGCGCCTGGTAGGGCGACGGCTCGATGCAGTCCACAGGCAGCATCAGAATGCGCCCCTGCTTTTGTATATCATTTCTAGGCAATTTCGGTTCCTCCCCTTGGGTTCAGTGTGCCTGCCGCAAAGTTGAGGGCCGGGCATGCCCGGCCCCTACTAAAGCGGCCTACAAAAAATGCTATGCTTTTCTACAAAAAGCATAGCATAAACCGCAGTTTCGGGGAAGAAAAATCGTTCGCCCTTATGTTGAATTTTTCGCGCTGTTACAACGGCTTCTTGGCAATTTTTCCGCCGTTTCGGGGGTAAACCGTCGGAGTCTGCGATATTTTTTTGCAGAACACCAGCCCGCGGGCACTGCCGTCCGGCAGCGTGAAGGCGCGCGTTTCCTCATATTGGCCGCCCAGCTTTTTCAGCGCGTTGGCGGCGGCTTTTGCCTCTGCGTCTGCCTCGGGGCCCTTCATCGCGATGAACCGCCCGCCGACTTTGACCAGCGGCAGGCAGTATTCGCACAGCACAGGCAGTGCCGCCACCGCGCGGGCGCTGGCCACATCGAACTGCTCGCGCCAGATCTTGCGGGCGGCCTCCTCGGCGCGTTCCTTCGCAAACTCGACGCCGGTCAGACCCAGCTCGGCACAGGCGTAGCGTAAAAAGTCCACGCGCTTGCCCGTCGGCTCCATCAGCGTCAGCTCCAGGTCAGGCTTGTAGATTTTTGCCACAATGCCCGGGAACCCCGCACCGGTGCCGACGTCCACCAGCCTGCCGCTGACTTCGGGCTGCGCCGCAAACAGCAGGCTGTCCGCAAAGTGGCGGTCCTCGATGCCCTCGGGGCTGGTGATGGCGGTCAGGTTGACCTTTTCGTTATAGCTGACCAGCAGCTCGGCGTACCTGTCCAGCAGGTCCAGCTGTGCGCCGGTCAAGGGGATGTTCCACGTGGAACATTTAGCTTGTAATCTGTTTTTATCAATCATAGCGTCTCCTTGGCTTCCCCCCCCTCGGGGGAAGCTGCCGCCCGCAGGCGGCTGATGAGGGCAGACTGTATGTGGCTGCCCGGTTGCGGGTGAATTCGATATACTCGGCCCTCATCCGCCCTCGGGCGGGGCCTCGGGCACCTTCTCCCTCGCGGGAGAAGGCATCAGGTTTATTTCAGCTTCAGCAGCACAATACTCAGCTGCGCCAGGTCGCTCGGCGATACACCCGGTATCCGCCCGGCCTGCGCCAGCGTGCGCGGCCTTATCTTCGTCAGCTTCTCGCGGGATTCCAGCGTCATCGTCTCAATCGGCGCATAGTCAAAGTCGTCGGGGATCTTCACATTCTCGTGCCGCTGAATATCCCGTATGATCCGCTCCTCCCGCGCAATGTACCCGGCGTAGCGGATCTCCGTCTCGATGCGCTGCGCCATGGCGGGGGTCACGCCCTCGCCGCGGCCAATGACCTTCGCGATCAGATCATAGCTGATGTAGGGCCGCCGCATCAACTCGATGGCCGAACCGCCGATCTCGCCCAGCTCCGCGCCCTCGGGGGCGGCGGCGCGCAGGTCTGCCAATTTGATGCTCGTCGTCTCCAGCCGGTGCAGCTCGGCCTGCTTGACCTCGCGGTCACGGCAGAACAGTGCCCAGCGGTCATCGTCCACCAGCCCGTACTCGCGGCCAATCGGGGTCAGCCGCTCGTCGGCGTTGTCCTGGCGCAGGCTCAGGCGGTACTCGCTGCGGCTCGTCATCATGCGGTATGGGTCCATGACGCCCTTCGTGACAAGGTCGTCCACCAGCGTGCCGAGGTAGCTTGTGTGCCGCGCCAGCACAAGTTCTTCCCTGCCCAGCGCGTGGCGGGCGGCGTTCAGACCCGCCAGTAAGCCCTGCGCAGCGGCCTCCTCATAGCCGGACGTGCCGTTGAACTGCCCCGCGCCGTAGATGCCGCCCACGACCTTGCTTTCCAGCGTGGGCTTGAGCGTCGTGGGGTCCACGCAGTCATACTCGATGGCGTAGGCCGGGCGCATGATTTCGAGATGCTCAAACCCGGCAATCGTGCGGTACATCTCGTTCTGTACGGCCTCGGGCAGGCTGGACGAGAGACCCTGCAGGTACATTTCCTCGGTGTCCTCGCCGCAGGGCTCCACAAAGACCGGGTGGCGTTCCTTCTCTTTAAAGCGGACGACCTTATCCTCAATGGACGGGCAGTACCGCGGGCCGACGCCCTGAATGTCGCCGCCGTAGAGCGGCGAGCGGTGCAGGTTGTCGAGAATGACCTTATGGGTCGCGGGGTTCGTGTAGGCGATGTAGCAGTTGACCTTGTTGTGCATCGGCACGCGGGTCATAAAGCTGAACGGCTGCAGCTCGGCGTCGGGGTCGCCGGGCTGGCATTCGAGCTTCGAGAAGTCGATGCTGCGGCGGTGGACGCGGGCAGGCGTGCCGGTCTTGAAACGGCGCAGCGTAAAGCCGTTCTCCACAAGGCACCGGGTCAGCGCGGTGGCGGCGTGGGTGCCGTCGGGGCCGCTGTCATAGTGGGCATCCCCCACAAAGATGCGCCCGCCCAGGTTGGTGCCGGTGGCAATGACGACGGCCTTGCAGGCGTAGTAGCCGTGCAGGTTCGTGAACACGCCGCAGACCTTGCCGTCCTGCACGTCCACGCCGACGATCTCGCCCTGGTGGATGTCGAGGTTGGCGGTTTGCTCCAGCGCGTGCTTCATCCAGATGTGGTAGCGCTTGCGGTCTGTCTGCACGCGCAGACTGTGTACGGCGGGGCCTTTGCCGCGGTTGAGCATCCGGCTTTGCAGGTAGGTGGCGTCTGCGGCCAGACCCATCAGCCCGCCGAGCGCATCGACCTCCCGCACAAGATGCCCCTTGGCCGTGCCGCCGATGGACGGGTTGCACGGCATATTGCCGATGAAATCCAGCGACAGCGTAAACACCGCGGTCCTTGCCCCCAGCCGTGCCGCCGCATGCGCCGCCTCGATCCCCGCATGCCCCGCACCGATGACGATGACGTCGTAGGTTCCCAGTTTGTCCATATACGTTCCCTCTTACCCTATATTGTGCAGGATGTCCTCACAGACACCCGCGAAATTTGTGTCCACTGCATTGTTGGCGTAGCGCAGCACCCGGCAGCCGATGCCTTGCAGGTAGGCGGTGCGCTGTGCATCGTACTCGACGGCCTGCGGTTCGGTGTGCTGTGCGCCGTCCAGCTCTATTACCAGTTTACACGATGAAATATAGAAATCAACTATAAAATTGCCAATTATTTTCTGGCGGTAAACGGTCTGCGGCAGGTTTTTCAGAAAGTCGTACCACAAGCGTCTCTCCTGCGGGGTCATAGATTTGCGGAGATTGCGTGCATTGACACGCAAAGGGTCATGGGTTTTCCTGTCGTTCATGGTATCACTCCTTAAAGGCTTCCCCCTCGGGGGAAGCTGCCGCCCGCAGGCGGCTGATGAGGGCAAAGTTCGCGTGGTCTCCATTTAACGGGCAACCTCCGCAGGCTCTCCCCTCATCCGTCCGCGGGCGGGGCCGCGGACACCTTCTCCCCCAAGGGGAGAAGGCTCCTGTCAGCTCTAAAGGCTTCCCCCGAGGGGCGCGCCCGCAGGCGCGTGTCGGAGCGCAACCGCCGAAGGCGGCTCTTAGCGCGTAGACTGAAGCTGCCGCCCGCAGGCGGCTGATGAGGGCGGAGTTCGCGTAGCCTCTCTTTTAACGGGCAACCTCCGCAGGCTCTCCCCTCATCCGTCCGCGGGCGGGGCCGCGGACACCTTCTCCCCCAAGGGGAGAAGGCACCATCATTTTTTACTTACTTGCCCACGCAGAACGTCTCAAAAACTTCCTCTATCGTTGCGTCGCTGGCGTTTTCTCCTGTCAAATCAAACAGCGCCTGCAAGGCGTCCGTCAAACACACCGCGGCGGCGTCCAGCCCAAAGCCGTTCTGCCGCGCCGCAATTGCTTCCGCCAGCGCATCCCTCGCGCGGGTCGCGGCGGCCAATTGGCGGGCACTGCATAGCTGCGCAGCCTCCGGGTCCAGCTGCGCTGTGCCTAACAAATCCGCAACCGCATCCGTCAGGGTCTGCAGGCCGACGGCATCCCGCGCACACATCGGGACGATCTTCTTAAAATACGGCTCCAATGTTCCACGTGGAACATCCGTCTCCCCCGCCAGATCCTGCTTATTCAAGACCGCGATGGCCGGGCGGCCCTGGCATCTGCGGGCCAGCTCCCAATCATCATCAGACAACGGCTGTGCGGCGTCGAACACGGCCAGCACCAACCCGGCCTCGTCGAGCTTGCGCCAGCTGCGGCGGATGCCCTCGGCCTCAATGGCGTCGCCGTCCGCGCCCACCTCCCGCACACCGGCGGTGTCAAACAGGTTCAGCCGCACGCTGCCCAGCTGCACGGCCTGCTCCACAATATCGCGGGTCGTACCGGCCACGGGCGTGACAATGGCACGGTCAAACCCGGCCAGCAGGTTCAACAGCGTGCTTTTGCCCACGTTGGGCCGCCCCAGCAGCACACAGTCCACGCCATGGCGCAGCACCGCGCCCGCGCTGTAGCCGGAGATCAGCGCGTCCAGCGCGGCCTTTTGCTCGGTCAGCGTCCTGACAAACGCCGCGTCGGACAGCTCGGGCACGTCCTCCTCGGGGTAATCGACCCAGGCGGTCAGGTGGGCGTTCAGCGTTTGCAGCGCGGTCTGTATCTTACCGATGCGCTTTGCCAGCCGCCCGTCCAGCGCGGATTTTGCCAGCGCAGCCCCCTGCCGCCCGTTCGCCGCAATGACCTCCATCACGGCCTCGGCCTGCGTCAGCGACATCCGCCCGTTTTCCAGTGCGCGGCGGGTGAACTCTCCCGGTCCGGCAGGCGCGCAGCCCGCGGTGATGAGCGCTTCTAGCAAACCGTCCGCCATGGCCGTGCCTCCGTGAACGGACAGTTCAATAACGTCCTCGCCGGTGTAGGAGTGCGGTGCGCGGAAAAACAGCGCCACGCACTCGTCCATCTCGGCCCCGTGCAGCAGGTAGTGGCCCAGCATGGCGGTGTAGCCTTTCGCGTCGGCCACGCTTTTCCTCTGCCGCACCGGCGCAAAGATTTTGCCGACGATGCCGTAGGCGTCCGGCCCGGACACGCGGACGGTGGCAATGCCTCCCTCGCCCGGTGGCGTCGCCAGTGCGCAGATGGTTGTGTGCAGATGTTCCATGTGGAGCGCTCCTTTTTTGTGATGGGAATACTTTAGGCAATACCGCATAATTCTAAGTGCCGATACGGCGAGCGAGGTGCGGCAGCTGCTAAGCCAAAAGCGCAGATAATACTTTGTGTATTATCGAGCATTTTGGCAACGCAGATGCCGTACCGCAGCCGCCGGAGCGGTGCTTAAGCCGTAATGCGGGAATTATGCGGTGTTGCCTTTAGAATACCATGAATACGCAGTGTTTTTCCAGCCTTTTTTATAAAAAAGGCTTCGGCGAAAAAATTTCAAATGCTTGTAGGGAGGGGTCTTGACCCCTCCGTGCCCGTGAAAGGCATGGCAAACTTCCCGGAGCGGTCAAGACCGCTCCCTACAAATCCACCAAAAAGGAGAGGCCGACCCGCGGCCTCTCCCCTGTATTGGTTTATTCTTCGGTGTCGTTCTCGGGGGCTGCGTCCTCCGCGGCCTCCTGCGCCAGCTCTTCCGCCTCAATGGCCGCCAGCTCCTCGGGGGTCGGGTCGGTCTCGCCGGTATCCTCGATTTTTGCGGTCTCGGCGTCGTTGTCGCGGTCCACGCGGGCGACCACGGCCACCTTGTCGTCCTCGACCAGGCGCATGACGCGGACACCGCTGCCGTAGCGGCTCTGGACGTTGATGTCCGCCGCATGGATTCTGATCAGAATGCCGTTCTGGCTGATGAGGATCAGATCGTCGGTGTCATCCACGATCTTGATACCCGCCACGTTGCCGTTAGAGTAGTTGCGGATACCCAAGCCGCCGCGCTTCGTGATGCGGTAGTCGTCAATGCGGCTGCGGCGGCCCTTGCCCTCCTCGCTGATGGTCAGCACGTTCGCACCCGGGCGGCAGACGCCTGCACCGACGACATAGTCGCCCTCGCGCAGCTTGATGACGCGGACGCCGTGGCCGGTACGGCCCATCGAGCGGGCGCCGTCCTCGGTAAAGCGGATGGCCGCGCCGTCGTGGGTGGCAACAATGATCTCGTCGTCCCCCTTGGTCAGGTGGCTCCACACCAGACTGTCGCCCTCGTTCAGCGCAATGGCGATCAGGCCCATCTTGCGGATGTTGCGGAACTGGGACAGCGGCGTGCGCTTGATGAGGCCCTGCTTCGTCACCATCGTGGCGTAGGTATTGTCCTCGTCCACGCCAGCCTTCTGCTGCAGCATCAGCGTGACCTTCTCGCCCTCCTGCAGCTGCAGCAGGTTCACAATATGGCTGCCCTTGGCCGTGCGGCTGCCCTCGGGCACCTGATAACCCTTCAGGCGGTAGACGCGGCCCTGGTTCGTCATAAACAGCATATAATCATGCGTAGAACCGACAAAAAGTTCCTCTGTGAAGTCGTCGTCCTTCTGGGTCATGCCCTGCACGCCGCGTCCGCCGCGGTTCTGTGCCTGGTAGGTGTCCAGCGTCGTGCGCTTGATGTAACCCTCGTGGGTCAGCGTAAAGACGCAGGTCTCCTCGGGGATCAGGTCCTCAATATCGACCTCGCCGGAGACGGTCTCGATGGAGGTGCGGCGCTCGTCGCCGTACTTGTCGGCCAGCGCGGTCAGGTCGGTCTTGACGATGCGCTTGACGTGCTCGTCGTTGGCCAGAATGTCCTCATAATCGGCGATGGCCTCGCGCAGCTCGCCCAACTCCTGCTCAATTTTGAGGATCTCCAGACCGGCCAGACGGCCCAATTGCAGCTTGACAATGGCGTCCGCCTGCAGCTCGTCAAAGCCGAAGTTGTCCATGACAGCCTGCCGCGCCTCGGCAAAGCCGCCCTTGCAGGCGCGGATCGTCGCGATGATCTCATCGACGATGTCAACGGCCTTGTGCAGGCCCTCGAGGATGTGCTCGCGCTCCTTTGCCTTCTTCAGTTCAAACGCGGTGCGGCGGCGGATGACCTGCATCTGGAACTCAATATAGCGCTCCATCATGGTTTTCAGGCTCATGATCTTGGGCACGCCGTCGTCCAGCGCCAGCATGATGACGCCGACGGTGTCCTGCAGCTGGGTGAAGCGGTAGAGCTGGTTCAGCACGACCTGGGGGTTCGCGTCCTTCTTGATCTCAATGACGATCTTCATGCCGGTGCGGCTCGAGGACTCGTCGTTCAGGTCGCTGATGCCCTCGATGCGCTTGTCCTTGACAAGGTCAGCGATGGACTCGATCAGGCGGGTCTTGTTGACCATGTAGGGGATTTCCGAAATCAGGATCTCGTAGCGCCCGTTCTTTTTCTCGATGATCTCGGCACGGCCCCGCAGCGTGATTTTGCCGCGGCCCGTGGCGTAAGCAGCGCGGATGCCGCTGCGGCCCATGATGATGCCGCCCGTCGGGAAGTCGGGGCCCTTGACGTACTCCATCAGCCCGGCCAGGTCGATTTCGGGGTCGTCCATCAGGGCGACCATGCCGTTGACGATCTCGCGCAGGTTGTGGGGCGGGATGTTCGTCGCCATGCCGACGGCAATACCCTGGCTGCCGTTGACGAGCAGGTTCGGGAAACGGCTGGGCAGGACGTGGGGCTCCTTCTTGGTCTCGTCAAAGTTGGGGTCCCAGTCGATGGTGTCTTTTTCAATGTCGGTCAGCATCTCGCAGGCCATCTTGGACATGCGGGCCTCGGTGTAACGGTAAGCAGCCGGGGGGTCGCCGTCCACGGAGCCGAAGTTGCCCTGGCCGTCCACAAGCGGGTAACGCAGGCTGAAATCCTGCGCCAGACGCACCATGGCATCATAGACCGAGGCGTCGCCGTGCGGGTGGTACGAGCCCAGCACCGCACCGACGGTATCGGCAGATTTGCGGTAGGGGTGCTGCGGGTCGTTGCCGCGCTCGTGCATCGTGTACAGGATGCGGCGGTGGACGGGCTTCAGGCCGTCGCGCACATCGGGCAGAGCACGCGCCACGATAACAGACATCGAGTAGTCAAGGAACGCCGTCTCGATCTCCTGCTTCACATCGCGCACAATGACCTTCGTACCGGACCCCGGCACCATGATGATGTTTTCTTCCATTGTATCACCTTAACTATTTATTACGTTACAAAAACTTTACGCTTTTCCGTCCAACACCCATTGCAACGGGTTGTTGTCGATATATTTCCATGTTTCTTCAAAATCGAGTTGGTTGCGGATGATGTGGTCGTGGTAATATTTTTGCCATATTGCACGCTTACATTTGCGGCTCACACCAGCTTTATATTGCCCTATAATGGTTGACACTGTAGGGAGGGGTCTTGACCCCTCCGCTACAACCTCCCGGCAGCCCAGCGCCAATAAGATATGCAGATGATCCGGCATTATGGCATAATTCAAAATTTCCACAGTAGGAAAATGATTTGGTATTTCCAGCAAATCATATTCAACAATTGACCCATACGGCATCAGCGTAACTTCCGCGCGCACGGAGGGGTCAAGACCCCTCCCTACAATCTCAGATAAGATTCTTTCACGATTTTGCGTACACAGCGTTATGAAATAAACCTTTTGAGAGGCATAATCATAGTTGCGCAGCCGCATCCATTTTCGTTTCAGAAACACATTGTCCATAGACTACCAATGTTCCACATGGAACATCACACATCCAAATTCGCGTACTTTGCGTTCTTCTCAATAAACTGGCGTCTCGGCTCGACCTGCTCGCCCATCAGGATGCTGAACGCCTCGTCCGCACGCTCGGCATCCTCGATTTTGATCTGCACGATGACGCGGTTGTCGGGGTTCATCGTGGTCTCCCACAGCTGGTCGGGGTTCATCTCGCCCAGACCTTTGTAGCGGTTGACCTTCGCGCCGGGCATTTCGGCGCTCAACAGCTTCATTTCGTCGTCGTTGTAGGCGTACTTGACGGTCTGGCCCTTCTGCAGCTTGAACAGCGGCGGCTGGGCGACGTAGACATAGCCGTGGTCGATCAGCGGGCGCATATAGCGGAAGAAGAAGGTCAGCATCAGCGTGCAGATATGCGAGCCGTCCACATCGGCATCGGCCATGATGAAGATCTTGTGGTAGCGGACTTTGCTAATATCAAACTCGTCGCCGATGCCGGTGCCCAGCGCAGTCACGACGGGCATCAGCTTGTCGTTGCCGTAGATGCGGTCCGCGCGGGCCTTTTCGACGTTCAGCATCTTGCCCCACAGAGGCAGGATGGCCTGAATGTTGGAGTCACGGCCCATCTTGGCCGAGCCGCCTGCAGAATCGCCCTCCACGATAAACAGTTCGGTCTTGGAGGGGTCTTTTTCGTGGCAGTCGGCCAGCTTGCCGGGCATACGGTTGGATTCCAGCGCGCTCTTGCGGCGCACCAGCTCGCGGGCCTTCTTGGCGGCGGCGCGGGCGCGGGCGGCCTGGGTCGCTTTTTCCAGAATCGCCTTCGCGACGGCGGGGTTCTCCTCAAAGAACTCGGTCAGCGCCTTGTAAACCACATTGTTGACCAGGCCCTTGATGAAGGTGTTGCCCAGCTTCGCCTTCGTCTGGCCCTCAAACTGCGCCTCCTGCAATTTCACGCTGACGACGGCAATGATGCCCTCGCGGGCGTCGGGGCCGGACAGGTTCTCGTCCTTGTCCTTCAAAATGCCCTTGGCACGTCCATATTCGTTCAGCACGCGGGTCAGGGCCAGCTTAAAGCCCTCCTCGTGGGTGCCGCCCTCGGGGGTGTGGACGTTGTTGGCAAAGCTCAAAAGCAGCTCGTTGTAGCTGTTGTCGTAGTATTGCAGTGCGACCTCGGCCACAGCGCCCTGGCCCTCGCCCTTCATATACATGACCTGCGGGTGCAGCGGCGTTAAGTCGCGGCGCTCGCACAGGTAGCTGACGAAGGAGCGGATGCCGCCCTCGTAGCACATCGTCTCGGTGCGCATCTCGCCGGACTGCTCGTCCTGGGGGCGGTCCGCGTCGGGGCGCTCGTCGGTCAGGGTGATCTTGACACCGGCGTTCAGGAACGCTTCCTCGCGCAGGCGCTTGAGCAGCGTTTCATAGCGATAGAGCGTTGTTTCCTGGAACATTTCCGGGTCGGGCTTAAAGGTGACTGTCGTTCCGGTAGAAGCCGCCGCGCCGATTTTTTTCAGGTCGCCGTCCGGCTTGCCGCGCTTGAAGCTCTGCTCATACTCGGCCCCGTCGCGGCGCACGCGGACGGTCAGCCACTCGGACAGGGCGTTGACGACGGACGCGCCGACGCCGTGCAGACCGCCGGCCACTTTATAGCCGGAGTCCTCGCCGCCGAACTTGCCGCCGGCGTGCAGCACGGTGTAGACGACGGTCACAGCCGGGATGCCCAGCTTGGGCTGGATGTCCACGGGGATGCCGCGTCCGTTGTCCGAGACCTCAATGATGTTGCCGGGCTTGATGGTCACTTCAATATGGGTGCAGTATCCGGCCAGCGCCTCGTCGATGGCGTTATCGACGATCTCATAGACCAGATGATGCAGGCCGGAAGGCCCGGTGGAGCCGATATACATGCCGGGGCGCTTGCGCACAGCCTCCAGACCCTCGAGGACCTGGATCTGCGCACCGCCGTAGGCATGGTCGGTAGCCGTCTCGCGGTTGGTTTCGGTGATGATTTCTTCTGCCATGAAATGATAGCCTCCTGTTGTGGGTGGGTATCTCTTATTTTGCAATGTAGGGGCCGGGCATGCCCGGCCCTCCGCCTTGCGTCATTGCCCATGAATGGGCGGTATTTTCTATGTTGCGGGCCGGGCATGCCCGGCCCCTACGGGCGTAATACTTTAAAATTCCAGCCTCTCCGCTCTTTTTTTCAGCGCGGCGGGCGATAATTGGCTGATATAAATGGTCTCGTCAGGGAAATCGGTGACAAGAAAGCTCTTGGGCAGCGTGCCCGGGGCGCAAAGGTCCACGACGGCACCCTCGCTCTCAACGTGGCGGAAGTATTCCTCCGTCCGCCGCGACGCCCCGGCTGTGTCCAGATCAAACACCCCGATCACATCCCGGGTATTCAGGACAAAGTCCTGGCCTGCGTGAAAGTACAAATCCTGCACCTCCCTGTAGGGGCCGGGCATGCCCGGCCCTCCACTCTGCGTCATTGCCCGTCAGCGGGCAGCCGCCGTACTGCTGCGGGCCGGACATGTCCGGCCCCTACGCTTCTTCGACCACTCCGCCCTTCACCATCACAATTTTCCCATTGGTACGCGCAAAAGCTGCGGTGTCGCAGGTGGTCACAATCGTCTGGTGCTCGCCCATGCGGGTCAAAAGGTAGGTCTGGCGCTCGTCGTCCAGCTCGCTCAAAACGTCGTCCAGCAGCAAAACCGGGTGCTCACCGAACAAATCACCGACCACTGTCGCCTCGGCCAGCTTCATTGCCAGCACGCAGCTGCGCTGCTGGCCCTGACTGCCAAACACCCGGGCGGGCTGGCCGTCCAGCAAAATTTCCAGATCCTCGCGGTGCGGCCCGGCCAGGCAGAACCCGGCGCGCAGCTCGGCACTGCGCATGGCCCGCATCTTTTCGGTCAGCGCCGCGGCGGTGGGAGCCGCGGTGCACATCTGGTAGTTCAGCGCCAGCACCTCGGCACCGTGGGAGATGTCCTTATAATTCTGCGCGGCGATGGGAGCCGCCGCCGCCAGAAACTTGCAGCGGTGCTCCATGATGAGCGCACCGTACTCGGCCAGCTGCTCGTCGTAGGTGTCCAGCAGCATATTGCCGTTTGGCGTAATATCGTAGCTTTTCAGCAGGGCGTTCTTCTGGGCCGTCAGCCGCATGTACCGCCGCAGCGCCACAAGGTAGGGCCGGTAGACCTGGCACAGTGCGGAATCCATAAACCGCCGCCGCCCGTCCGGGCCGCCCTTGACCAGCCCCAGCAGGTCCGGCTCAAAGACGACGGCCTGAAAGTTCCCCGCCAGCGCCGCCGCGCGCCCAACGTCCGCGCCGTTTAATTTGCCGGTGCGGCCCGGGCGCTGGCTCTGCCTGCTGCCCACGGTCAGGCGGATGGATTTTTCCACGTCCTGTGTCTCAAACGCGCCCTCGATGACCGAAAAGTCACAGCCGCGCTTGATAAGCTCCGCGTCCTTTGACCCGCGGAAGCTCTTGCCGCCGGTCAGCAGCCAAATAGCCTCCAGCAGGTTCGTCTTGCCCTGGCCGTTCGGGCCGCACAGCACGGTCAGGTGCGGGTCTGGGTGCAGCTCAGCGTGGGCAATATTGCGGTGATCCGTTACTTCTAAGTGCGTTAAGCGCATTACGCGCCCTCCGCGATCTGCACGGTCTGGCCGTCCAGCTCCACGGTATCCCCTGCGCGGCACTTTTTGCCGCGCATCGTGCAGACCTCGCCGTTGACCTTAACGGCCCCGCCCTGGATCAGCTCCTTCGCCTCGCCGCCCGTCTCGCACAGACCGGCGAATTTGAGCAGAGCATCCAGCTTGATAAACTCGGTGGTAATACGAATTTTTTCCATACAATTCCTTCTATTGCAGCGGCAGGGGCCGGACATGTCCGGCCCGCGGCCTTGCGGCAACTGCCCGTCAACGGGCAAGCCTTTTTATGTTGCGGGCCGGGCATGCCCGGCCCCTACGGAGCAGCGTTGTTTTTACCCCTCGTTCTTGAACCGTACCGGCAGCACCAGATAGATAAAGTCCTTGCCGTCCTCGGGCAGGAGCTTGACGGGGCTTAAGGGTCCGTTGATTTCCAGCACCATCTTCTCACACTTCGAGAAGCGCAGTGCATCCAGCAGATACCGGTTGTTGAAGCCGATCTCTACCGCGTCGCCCTCCATCGAGACCGGCGCGAACTCGTCCACGACCTTGCCCAGCGGCGTCTGGCAGCGGACCGTCACGCGATCCTCGGCAAAGGAGATGCGCAGCGGGTTCTTCAAACGCTCGGTAATAATGAGCGACGCACGCTCGATCGTGTCGATGAAGTTCTTGCATTCCACGGTAACACGTGTTTTTCTGTCCTTCGGGATGACGCTCTCATAGTTGAGGAAGTCGCCCTCGATCAGGCGGCTCATGATCGTATAGCCGTTGGAGGTAAACACGACATAGCGGCGGTTCGCGTCGATCTTCACGTCGTCGTCCGCGCCGCCCATAATTTTCAGCAGCTCCTGCAGTGTCTTGGCGGGGATGATGATGCGGATGTCGCGGGTACACTCGACGTCGCGCTGGATAATGGCCAGCCGGTAGCCGTCCAGGGCCACAATCGTCAGGCTGCCCGGCTCAATGACGAACAGCTCGCCGGTGTGGGCGGGCTTTTTGTCGTCCTGGCTGACAGCATAGATGGTTTTCTCGATCATCTCGCGCAGCATGCCGCACTTGACGGTCATCGTATTGTCGGCGCCGGTCACGGGCAGGCTCGGATAATCGCTGGCGTTCAGCGCGGGGATCTCAAATTCTGCCACACCACCGCTGATTTTTGCCTGTCCCTCGTCGTTCAGCTCAATGCAGACATCGCCCGCAGGCATACGGTTGACCATGGCGCTCAGCAGTTTGGCGTCAAGTACAGTTTCACCAGGTACAAGCACGTTGCATTCAATCGTGGTCGTGATGCCCATTTCCATATCGTAGCCGGTCAGCGTCAGGTTAAAGCCCTCGGCCTTCATGTAGATGCCTTCCAGCACGGGGATGGCGGCGCGGTTCGTGATCGCGCGGGAAACGCCGTCGATGGCGCTGGCCAGCAGTGTTTTTTCGCATTCAAATTTCATGTTTCTATCTCTTTCTCCGGCTTTTTTGGAAAAAAGCCTCGGCAAAAAACGTTCAACAGTCTCTAGGAAGGGTGCTCCTTCTGTTTTCCACAGTCGGAGCGGTGTTTTGTAGGTGTGAGGAAGTGTATTTTGCGGTTCCGTTCGCAGAAACTATTAAACTATGGTAGTAGTCGTAGTAGGGGGTGTTAGTTTCGTGGAAAACTCCGCGGGACCCGATTGCGCCGCGGAAAATCGCGCGTGGATTGTTTTGAACAGTCTGTGGACTTTTCTGTGGAAAACCCGGAAAACGCCTTTTTTCAACACGCCCCGTGGAATACGCGCTGTTGATAACTGAAAACTTTGTTGAAAAACGGGGTGTTCTTTCTTTACAAAGAAAGAACCAAAGAAATTCTAAATGTTCGATTGAGAATGTGCGATGCTGCGTAAAGTACATCCCAAATCCCGTCCCCGGGATAACTTATTGAAAGTTCTTTGCCTACTTTCTTTCAAGAAAGTAGGTCAGGTGCGGACGTTTTTCATGATGTCGCTGCACATCTCTTTCAGGTGCTGGTCGCGCTTGATGTTTTCCTCCATCGTTTTGATGGAATACACCACCGTGGAATGATCGCGCTGGAACTCCTGCCCGATGGCCTCCATGCTCATGCCGGTCACCTCGCGGATAATGTACATCGTCATCTGCCGCGCCGCGCTCACATTCGCATTGCGCTTCTTGCCGCGGATGTCCGACGGCATCACATTGTAGGTGCGCGCGACCTCGTTCAGGATCTTCTCGATCGTGACTGGGATCGGCTGGCTGTCGTTCAGCGTGTCCTTGATCGCCGTCGTCGTTACGCCGATGCACGGCTCGATGCCCTCCAGCAGATAGTAGGCGTTCAGCTTTTTGACCGCGCCCTCCAGCTGGCGGATGTTCTGCTTTAAGTGGTTCGCAATGTACTCGGCCACATCGTTCGGCAGGTCCAGATTCAACAGCTCGGCCTTGCGCTTGACGATGGCAACGCGCGTTTCAAAATCCGGCGGCTGGATGTCGGCGGTCAGGCCCCACTCAAACCGGGTGCGCAGACGCTCCTCCAGGGATTTGATCTCCTTCGCGGGGCGGTCCGACGCGATGACGATCTGGCGGCCATCGTTGTGCAGCGTGTTGAAGGTGTGGAAAAACTCCTCCTGCGTGCTCTCCTTGCCGGCCAGGAACTGGATGTCGTCGATCAAAAGCACGTCCGCCTTGCGGTAGCGCTGGCGGAACTGCTCCATCGTTGCCGTCTTGATGGCGGTGATCGTCTCGTTCGTGAATTTTTCACAATCCACGTAGACAATGTTGAAATCCGGGTGGTTCTTCTGAATCTCAATTTTGATGGCGTTCAGCAGATGCGTCTTGCCCAGACCCGACGGCCCGTAGATGAACAGCGGGTTGTACGCGCCGGAGGGGTTCGCGGCCACGGCCTGCGCGGCGGCAAACGCAAACTGGTTCGACGGTCCCTTGATGAAGTTCTCGAACGTGAACTCGTACCGCCCGCTGGGCAGGTCGTTCTCGTCCAGCTTCGGCTTCTCGGCAGCCTTGCCGCCGTCCGGTGCGGGCGCGGCCAGCACAAACTTCAGCTCCACCTCAAAGCCGAGGATCGAGGCAAACGCCTCCTTGAGCAGATCGGCATAGCGCGCCGCCGCAAACCGCATGACGACGTCGTTGGGAACCTCCAGGATGATGATGTTCGTGCCCTCAAAATTCAGCAGATTGAGGTCCTGGATGAAAACTCTGTATGATGCATCGGATACTCGTCCTTTGCAGTACGCCTTGACGGCGTCCATTACATCATTGAAGGAATCCATGATTCTCGATACTCCCCACTTCCTGTTATAAGTGAACGCCCCGTATCCAAACAGGGCGCAGAAATACTAAATACAGTATACCACAAAACCGGGTTTTAAACAACACCTATATATAATAAAGTAGGAATTTTTTTATATGCCGGAATTGTTGAAAATTTTTACGCGGAGCAAAGAAAAATAAAAGTTTTCCACAACAGATGCATTTTTCAACAGTAAATAGTACAAAATGTAGTGGATAACTCTCTGTAGCTCCAATTCTTTGACGCGGGAGCGAAAAATTCTGCCCAAACCCCCTTGACAAAGTGGGGGTAAATCGCGTATAATCTAACTCTGCAAGGCTGCCCCAGTGTATGGGCGAAGCCCTGAGCAAACAGCCCATACCGGGATTTCAACAGGAGGAATGAAAAATGAAGCGTACTTTCCAGCCCAAGAAGCGTCAGCGCAGCCGCGTCCACGGTTTCCTGAACCGCATGGCTACCAAGAATGGCCGCAAGGTCATCGCCCGCCGCCGTGCGAAGGGCCGTAAGAGCCTGACTGTCTGATAACTTCAGAGAATTAAGTGAACAAAAGGGTTGCTGATTGTAAAATCGGCAGCCCTTTTTTCAAATATGGCTTTACAGAATGGAAAAATTAGTAGATAATAGATAAAAGATAATAATAAAAAATGTGGAGCTTTGGCCAAGGCCAAAACAAAAAGCATACCGTAGGGGCGGATTCCATATCCGCCCGCGGTACCTGCCGGAAGCTGCACGGGCGCATATAGAATGCGCCCCTACAACAGCAGCGCGTTCCACCTTGTTTTTTATCTTTTATCTCTTATCTCTTATCTTTTATCCATAAAAAGGATTTCACCTATGCGTTACCGCACTTTAGATAAAAACTGGCAGTTCAACCGGGTGTATGGCCGGGGCAAAAGCTATGTGCATCCGCACTGCGTTTTGTATGTGGCCAAAAACCGGCTGGGCTATACCCGCATCGGGCTGACGGCCACCAAAAAGGTCGGCCATGCCGTGCAGCGCAACCGCGCCCGCCGCGTCATGCGCGCCGCTTTGTCGGAACACCTGGCCCGGAACATCGGCGGGTATGACATCATCCTCGTCGCCCGCGGCCAGACCCCCCGCCTGAAAAGCACCCAGCTGAGCAAAACGCTGGGCAAGCTGTTTGCAAAGGCCGGTCTGCCCGACAAAGCCGCCCCGGCCCCCGGGCCCGAGACGGCCCCGCAATGATCGCCCGCCTTCTCATCGCGCTTTTGCGCGGCTACAAAAAATATATCAGTCCGCACCTCGGGCATCACTGCCGGTTCATACCCACCTGCAGTGAATACGCCATGCAGGCGCTCGCCGTACACGGCCTTGTAAAGGGTCTGATTTTAACGGTGTGGCGCCTTTTAAGATGCCAGCCCTTTGCAAAATTCGGCTATGACCCGGTACCCGAAAAGGGAAAGTGGGTCAACCCGGAGCGAAGGCTGACGAAAGATAATAGATAAAAGATAACAAAAAACATACCGTAGGGGCGGATTCCATATCCGCCCGCGGCACCTGCCGGAAGCTGCACGGGCGCATATAGAATGCGCCCCTACGGCGGCAGAGATTTTTAAGCGGTGCGCCAGCACCGCGGCCCACCAATTTTATTATCTATTATCTCCACAACTTCCGCCTCTCATGTCTTTGCACTGCGCAGCAGAGACCTACATAAAAATAAAGGTCCCGGGCGCAGACGGGGCAGAAGGAAAGGCTATGTCTTTTATGTATTTCCTGGCCGTATTGATCGGCCCGCTGGTGAAGATCCTGTACAGCTTCATCGGCAACTACGCGGCAACCATGATCGTTGCCACCCTCATCCTCAAGCTGCTGCTGTTCCCCCTGAGCATCCATCAGCAGAAGTCCACGGCCAAGATGTCCGTGTTCCAGCCGCTGATCACCGAGATCCAGCAGAAGTACAAGAACGACCCCCAGAAGCAGCAGGAGGAGCTGATGAAGCTCCAGCAGGAGCACGGCTACAACCCCATGGGCGGCTGCATGCCCATGCTGCTGACGATGCTGGTCCTGTTCGGCTTCCTGGGCGTTGTGTACTACCCCGTACACTACATCTTCGGCGTCAGCAATGAGGCCGTCAAGGCCGCGTGCGAGGCCATCGGCCTGGCCACGACCAACACCTCCACGATGCAGACCGCGCTGATCCAGGCCATCCACAACGGCGCGTCCATCGACCCGTCCATCATCTCCGCCAGCGTTGTGGCCGAGATCCAGAACTTCAACACCTCCTTCTTCGGCATGGATATGTGCGATGTGCCCGGCTTCCACCTGACCCCCATCGCCATCTTCCCGGCCATCGCCACGGTCACGATGTTCGTCAGCTACTTCATCACCCAGAAGCTCTCCGGCATGGATGCCCAGATGCAGGGCAGCATGAAGGTCATGATGCTCGTCATGAACCTGATGTTCGTCACGTTCTGCTTCAATGCCCCCGTCGGCTTCTCCCTGTACTACGGCGTGTCCAACGTGGTCCAGATCTTCCAGTCCTACGTGACCTACAAGATCTACAGCCCCGAGAAGTTCAAGGCCCAGTATGAGGCCGAGCTTGCCGCCAAGCGCGCCGAAAAGAAGAAAAAGCGCACCGTCACCGTCGAGCAGAACGGTAAGCAGGTCGAAAAAGAGGTCACCCTGGGCGAGGCCAACAAGCTGCGCCTGGAGATGGCCCGCCAGCGCGAGGCCGAACTCTACAAGGACGAGCGCACCACCCCACTGAATAAGGATTGATTACACGCCCTGCCTCCCTCTGCGAGGGAGGTGGCCCCGCAGGGCCGGAGGGAGAGAACCTTGCCGCAACCCGAAATATTGCGGGTGACCGTACAGCTCTCTCCCCCACCGCCTGCGGGCGGAGCCCCCTCCCAGAGGGGGCCAAGGGGTAAAACGAACACAAAATAGAAGGAGGTTCCCCCTATGCGCAGTATGGAAATGAGCGCCAAGACCGTTGAGGCCGCCGTACAGGCCGCCTGCGAGGCTCTCGGCGTTGACCGTGATGACATCAACGTAAGCTACGAAGTCCTCGAATTCCCCACCCGCAAGCTGTTTAAGACCATCCCCGCCAAGGTCCTCGTGAAGGTCGAGGAGCCCGAGGCGGAAAAGCCGGCTGAAGTTTCCGCAAAGCCCGCCGAGGTTGTTGAAATCTCTGACGAGACCGCCCCTGAAATCCAGAAGGAGGTCGTCGAGGATATGCTCGAGGAGGCTGAGTTGGCCCCCGTCCCCGGTGAGGAAGTCGAGGTCCCCCTTGACATCGACGCCGACCCGCGCCTGCAGGCCGCCGTTGACTACCTGACCCCGATCTTCAACCTGATGGGCGTGGAAAACTTCACCTTCACCGCTGTCAAGAAGGGCGCTGCCACGGTACTGAAGGTCTCCGGCGAGCACATGGGCGCGCTGATCGGACGCCGCGGCGAGACGATGGAGTCCCTGTCCTACCTCGCCAGCCTCGTTGTGAACCGCATGGAGGGCCCTTACGTCAAGCTGGGCCTGGATGTCGGCGGCTACCGCAACAAGCGCGAGGACGACCTCTCTGCCCTTGCCAGGCGCATTGCAGACCGCGTCATCCGCACGGGCTGCTACTATGAGATGGAGCCGATGAACCCCTACGAGCGCCACATCATCCACACGGCCATCGCCGAGATCGACGGTGTGCGCAGCGAGAGCAAGGGCGACGGCCCGGCCCGCCATGTGGTGCTGTACTCCACCGACCCCGATGCCTGCAACCTGCCTGACCGCGACAACGCCCGCAACCAGCGCGGCGGACGCCGTGACGGCGGCCGTGGTCCCCGCCGTGACAACCGCGGCGGACGCGGCCCCCGCGGCCCGCGTGAGGGCGGCAGAGGCCCCCGCTACGGCGGTGCTCCCCGCCGCGACAACCGTGGTGGCCCCCGCTACGGCGGCCCGCGCTCCAGCGTGCCCGCCCGCGAGTTTGCGGATGCCCCGCGCGACCCCGCAGCCAAGCCGATGGCACCCAAGACCACCGAGCGCATCCACGATGGTGACGATTTCGCCTTCGGTAAGATCGAGTTTTAAACAACAGTGTTGAAAAAAGCAGCTGCTCCTGTGCGGGCAGCTGCTTTTTGGTTTTTATGCGAGCAAAGCGAGCACAGAAAGCCTCCCCTGTGAGGGGAGGTGGCCGCGCAAAGCGCAGGCCGGAAGGGCTTTGACGAGCCTCCCGCAGTCTCCCGTTCCCCCTCTGAACTCTTTCCACACCGTTTTCCACAGTGATGTTGAAAACTCTTATTTTTCCACCGTTCACAACCGGCTATACATGGGGCAAAAATGAACCGTTTGTAAACAAGATATAGGCGTAACCACGGCCCGGCACCCCTACAGGTACCCCTTTTCCACAGGAAAACCGGTTTTCCACCGTTTCCCGGGGTTTTCCCTGTGGAAAACTCGTGAAAACTGTGGAAAACTATAAAACAACGGTGTTTCGCAGAAAATGAGCGGAACTTTTTGCGAAAGGCTTTCTGCAGACCTTATTTTCCTGTTGAAAATGTTGAAAACTGCCTATAGTTGTAGAACCCCGCGGTGGAAAAGTCCGAAATGTTGTTAAAAACACAGATGTAGCCGTACCGAAAACAAAGTGGGATGCAGTCGGTTATCAAACGTCCATGCCCGGCAGCGAGGATACATTTTCAACCGTATGGGCAGCCCAATGTTGAAAGAAAAACAACAACCGGCGAACGGCACCCCGCCGTAAGTTCGCGCGGCTACCCGTCAGCGGGCAGTCACCCACGTAGGGGGCGGCGTCCCCGACGCCCCGGAAGCCTTCTGCCGCCGCCCATTCCCGGGAAAACCCCCGGGCCGGGCATGCCCGGCCCCTACCGCGCGGCGGTGGGCAAGCCCCCTGCCGTCCGCAAACGCCCGCGGAGGGGTCAAGACCCCTCCCTACGAACCGACCCATCAACGAATGCCCGCATCCCGCCGTAAGTTCGCGCGGCTACCCGTCAGCGGGCAGTCACCCACGTAGGGGGCGGCGTCCCCGACGCCCCGGAAGCCTCCCGTCACCGCCCATCCCCGGGAAAACCCCCGGGCCGGGCATGCCCACCCCCTACCGCGCGGCGGTGCGGCAAGCCCTATGCCGTCCGTAAACGCCCACGGAGAGGTCAAGACCCCTCCCTACGGACCGCCCCATCAACGAGTGCCCGCCCCCCTACCGCGCGGCGGTGCGGGAACGGCGACAAAAAACCGAGGCGATCCCTTTTCCCGGGACTGCCTCGGTTCTTTATATAAGCATATAAGCGCTTAATCGTGCCGGATGGCTTCCAGCGCACTGATCCTGACCGCCTTGTTTGCGGGCAGGATACCGGCTACCAGCCCTACCAGCGTGGCGAATACCAGCGCCGCCAGCATGAGCCAGGGCGGGATGATCGAAATGGCCGCGCTGCCGCCCCCGTCCATGTAGTAGTACCCGCCGCCCATCAGGCCGGACAGGTCCAACCCGCCGCCCTGACCGAACGCCGCTAAAATTGTGGAAAGGTTGTTCAGCACAAAGCTGGCCAGCAGGCTGAACGCTACGCCGATCAGCCCGCCGATAAACCCGATGGTCGAGCTTTCCAGCAGGAACATCGTGCGGATGCTGCCCAGCTCACAGCCCAGCACCTTCATGACGCCAATCTCCCGGGTGCGCTCATAGATGGCCATCGTCATGGTGTTGATGATGTTGATGGCCGCCACAAACAGAGAGACCGCCGCAATGCCGCCGAAGATCATCTGGCTTTTTATGACCTGCTGCTGCATCTCCTCGCGCTGCTGGTTCATCGAGTAGGTGTTGGTGAAGCCCAGCTCGTGGATGGCCGTCTCAACGTCGGTGACGTTCTTCAGGTCATCGACCTTGACGTAGACTTGCTCGTAGCTCTTTTCCTCGGTCTTGGTTTTGGTCATGTCGTTGTAGACCTTTTGCAGCATCTTCATGTCCTGAATGCGCAGCACAACGCCGCTCTGGGTCCAGTAGCCCTTGGCGCCGTCCGGCTCCAGCACGCCCACGACCTCCAGCTCCCAGCTGCGGGTCTTTTCGGTGGACTCCTCGCCGGTCCGGATGGTCAGGGTCATCTTATCCTTGTCGATGTCCACAAAGGGCGGCAGCTCCTTGCCATTGGCATCGGTCTGGCCCTGCCAGCGGTAGCGCTTGGGGCTGTTGGGGCTCTTGCGCGAGTCCTGAAACTCATACCCGGTGGACCCGCCGACCAAAATCTGTAATTTCGCCGCCTTCTCGCTGGCGGGGGTGTTCGTGAGCCAGCTGCCGCTCTGCAGGGCAAAGCCCATCGGCTCCAGCGCGGTGGGGTCGATGCCGATCAAATTGTAAATTTCCATCGTGTAGCGGTCATTGCGGCCCGCCGTGATGGTGCCCTCCAGATTATACGCCTGCGCGTAGGGCGTGGCCGCCGCCACATGGGGGATCTGCTTGATGCTGGCGATGGCCGCGTCGTCCAGATACAGCGGCTTGCCGTCGCTGCCGACCATCGTGCCGTAGCCGTAGATCTGCACCTGGGTCAGGTCGCCCCAGCTTTGCAGCATCTCCTCGTTGGTTTTGGTCTGGGCAATGCCCAGCGAGATCATCAGCACGACCATACAGGTGCCGATGACGACGCCGACGAGCGTCAGCGCCGTGCGGCCCTTGCGGCGCAGCAGGTTGCGCGCCGACAGGCTGATTTCATCAGAGATCTTCATCGCTGTCCTCTGCTTCCAGCGCGGCCAGTGCCTTGGCCTTTTTGCGCTTGCGTACCACGACCACGATGACCACGATCACGACCACTGCGCCGCAGACACCGATGAGCACCCACGCCCAGACCGGCATACCGGTCTGCTCGGGCTGGGTGTCGTCCATCGACGGGTCATAGTTGAAGTCGTCCATGTTCATCTCCTCGGCACTGACAGAAAAGTCCTTCGAGATGGTCTGCGGGTTGCCGGAGGCATCCTCGTAGTTCAGCGTGATGATGCCGCTGACCGTGCCCGCGGCATCGGGGACGATGTCAAAGTCCACGCTGCCCTCGGTGCCGGCGGCCAGGTTGCCGAGGTACTGGTAGCCGCCCGCACCCAGATTCGTGCCGGTCAGGCGGGCTTCCAGATTGCTGACAGGGTTCTTGCCCTTGTTGACGTAGGAGAGGGAGACGCTGCCGGTGTCGCCGACATAGATCGTGTCGCCGGACAGCTCGAGCTGGCCGACCTCAAAGCGGTCAGGCTGGCTGACGGGCACGGAAATCGTCGTGGTGCCGCTGACCTCCTTGCCGGTGACAGAGCCGGTGCCGGTCATGTTGACGGTGATGCTGGCCACCGTGCCGGTAAAGCCGGAGGCGGGCATGACCTGGAACGTGACGTCCCGGGTCTGCTTGGGGCAGATGGTGCCGAGGTAGCTGGACAGGCTGCCGCCGTTCAGGGAGATGTTCTCGGGCAGCGTCAGCGAGACGATGACGTCGTCGAGGTTCTCATTGCCGTCGGTGGCGTAGAGGCCGAGGGAGAGGTCGAACGCCTGCCCTGCGGTGACGCTGTCGCCGTAGCTGGAGGTGCGCACAAGCAGGTTGGGCGAGGTCGTCTGGTCCTTGTCCACGCACTGGCCCAGCGTGACGCTGAACTGCTGCAGCGGCTTCGAGGTATCGAGATAGGAAAGGTTGATGGGCAGGGTATTTCCGCCGCCGTTGTAGATGACGTCGCGGAACAAAATGACGTAGCTGTAATAATTATACTGCGCGTTCGCCGCAATCTCCTCCGGAGAGGCCGAGCCGTTGCGGACGTTCTGCAGGCGGGTGGCGTTGGGGTCGTCGTTGCTGTCGAACAGCTGGCCAATCTCGCCGGTGCCGGTGTAGGTGAACACGGCGGAGTTGATGCGCGCGGAAATCTCCTCCGGCTTGACGCAGTACCGCGCCGAGGCGTGGTCCACGACCTTGAGCACGATGTTGATCTTGTCACCGACCTGCACGGTGGTGACCTCGCCGCCCGCAGTGTCGGTGACGGAGTAGGCGGAGACGTAGACGCCGTCGGAGCTGGTCGTGTCAATGGCCGCCGTCGGCGTGGGGGTGGGGGCGGTGACATCCGGTGCGGTGACGTCGTCTGCCATAACCGGCGCACACAGCGCCGCCGCCAGAGCAAAGGCGGTCAGCAGGGAAAATAGGCGTTTCATGGTTGGTTTGTACCTCCAAATTTTATAACCCCAAGGCTTCCCCCCGGGGGGAAGCTGCCGCCCGCAGGCGGCTGATGAGGGGAGAGCTTGTGTGGCGGCTCCGTGAGCGGGCCGCGGCGGAAACACGCCCCTCAACCGCCCTCGGTCGGGGCCTCGGGCTTATTACTTTTTCTGTTCCTTCGCTGCCTCCCCGCCAATATCCAGATTCCCTTCCAGATCGGCAAAGAGGGCGTCGCGGTTTTTCTTCTTCGTCTCCTCGTCCTGCACGACGTTGGAGCAGACCTTGCCGTCCAGGATCGTCACAATGCGGTCCGCGCACTCGGCCAGCTCCGGCTCGTGAGTGACCATAACGAACGTGACGCCGCTGTTTTTGGACATTTCCAGCATACGGTACAGCACCTGCTTGCTTGTGCGGGAGTCGAGGTTTCCTGTCGGCTCATCGGCAAAAATGACCTTGGGACTGCTGACGAACGCGCGGGCAATGCCGACGCGCTGCTGCTGGCCGCCGCTCATCTCGGTGGGCAGGTGGTTGGCGCGGCCCAGCAGACCCATGGATTTCAGCTCTTTGCGGGCGCGGGCCAGACGGGTCTTTTTGTCCACACCCTTGAACATCAGCGGCAGGGCGACATTCTCCGCCGCCGTCATGGTGGGCAGCAGGTTGTAGCTCTGAAAAATGAACCCCAGGTGCTGCTGGCGGAACTCGGCCAACTCGTTCTCGGTCATTTTGCTGATCTCGTGCTTTCCTATGTATACCTTGCCGGACGTCGGCTTTTCCAGCCCGGCCAGCTGGTTCAGCAGCGTGGATTTGCCGCTGCCCGACTGGCCGACGATACAGCAGAACTCGCCCTTTTCTATCGACAAATCGACATTATTCAGCGCAACGACGCGCTCCTTGCCGACGGCATAGACCTTGCGCAGCTTCTCTGTACGGATGATTGGTGCCAAACGCACACCTCCTTACGTGCAATATACCACATATTGTACCATATTTCGACGACGGTGGGAAGATGGGGAAGTTGTAAAATCTGTTTCTTTCCTATATAATAGACGACAAAAAGGGGGCAGACGTTACCATGGATTACACAATTCATCCGATTGCGCATATCCGCACGGATTTTACGGATAAATTCGGCATCCCGCGGCAGAGCGGGCTGGTGCCGGAGCTGACGGCGCGCATCGTGTTTGAGCCGGAATACCGCGACCCGAACGCGCTGGTCGGCATCGAGGGGTATGACCGGCTGTGGCTGATCTGGCAGTTTTCCACCGTGGCGGCGGAGTATGCCGCGGGCAAAAGCTGGCGGCCCACCGTGCGCCCGCCGCGCCTGGGCGGCAACGAGCGCCGCGGCGTCTTTGCGACCCGCAGCCCCTACCGCCCGAACGCGCTGGGGCTTTCCTGCGTGGAGCTGGCGGGCGTCGAAAACGGCGAGCTAATCGTCCGCGGCGCGGACCTTTTGGACGGCACGCCGATCTTCGACATCAAGCCGTATCTGCCCTATGTGGACGCCTACCCCGACGCCCGGGGCGGATTCACGGACACGACAAAGGAATACGCTTTGCAGGTGGTTTGCCCCGACGCGCTTTTGTGCAAAGTGCCGGAAAACAAGCGCGCCGCTTTGTCCGGTGTGCTGAAAAACGACCCCCGCCCCGCCTACCAGCACGACCCGGAGCGGGTGTACACGCTGGATTTCGGTTGCAATAAAGTGAAATTCACGGTGGACGGGGATATTTTGAAGGTTGTTGACATCTTATAAACGGGAAGGAAAGGCGGCGCGGCAAAGCCGTCCGCAGAAAGCCTCCTCGCGCAGCGGGGAGGTGGCCGCGAAGCAGGCCGGAGGGGCTTTTGCGGTTCGCGGCGGCGGTAGGCCGCGGAGGGGTCAAGACCCCTCCCTACGATGCAAAAGACAAAAGGGCGGTATCGGCAAGGTGGAGGGCCGGGCATGCCCGGCCCCTACAGACTGCCCCAAATGGGGTGCCGACGAGAGGGGCAAGGGAGGGCGGCAGCCCTCCCCTTCGCAGTGGGCGGGGTTGACCGGGAACGGGTGGTGACGCAAGGCCCGTTGGAACCCTTCAGGCCTTGCAGGCTCGGCCAGCTCCCCTGATGGGGAGCCTTTTGCGGGCTGTCGCCCGAGATGGAGAGCAGCCGTTAAAAACCGCGGGGGTTCGGGGGAACACCCGAGTTTAAAGTGGAGGAAGGGGCGGGGGCGTTAAGAACGGACAGTAATACTGCGTCCGTTTAGCCCCCGCCCCTTCCGACTTCCTTATTGGGGTTCTTAGGGGCGTGCAGCCCCTAAGGCGCGGGTTCGCTGCGTCGCAACAGCGGCAATTTTCTTTGGTTCTTTCTTTTGTTGGCAAAAGAAAGAATAACCTCCCGGGAGGCTGCCGTTCCCGGGCAAAGATTCCACCATCCGGAACATTGTCCCATAAACCGTACCCCAAAACGCCCTAAAAACCGCCTTGTTCGTCATTGTGGTCAAAATGCACACAACAGCTCTAAAAATATGTGCAACTTTCTGAACAAAACCCCTTTACGAAAAGGGGGGTTTTTTGGTACAATAAAGCTATGCAAAAGCGTTTGTCTGGAACTATGCCCGGAGCAAGATTGGGGCACGTGCCAAATGACGCAGGATTTGTGCGGCCCTGACAACCGCACAGCTCTATAATGCAAAACTCTAATAAAAACGGAGGAAAGAAAATGCCCAGAGCTAAACAGTCTATGGACGGCAATACCGCTGCGGCGCATGTAGCTTATGCATTCACCGATGTGGCTGCCATCTACCCCATCACCCCCTCCAGCCCCATGGCCGACACCGTTGACCAGTGGAGCGCTGCAGGCCTGAAGAACATCTTCGGCAACCAGGTCAAGGTTGTTGAGATGGAGTCCGAGGCCGGCGCCGCAGGCGCTGTCCACGGTTCTCTCGGTACCGGTGCCATCACCACCACCTTTACCGCTTCCCAGGGTCTTCTGCTGATGATCCCCAACATGTACAAGATCGCCGCTGAGCAGCTGCCCTGCGTCTTTGACGTTTCTGCCCGTACCGTTGCTACCCAGTCCCTGAACATCTTCGGTGACCACAGCGACGTTATGGCCGTTCGTCAGACCGGCTTTGCCATGCTGGCCGAGAGCAACCCGCAGGAGGTCATGGACCTGTCTCCCGTTGCCCACCTGTCCGCTATCGAGGGCCACGTTCCGTTCGTGAACTTCTTCGACGGCTTCCGTACCTCCCACGAGATCCAGAAGATCGAGAAGTGGGACTACGAGGACCTGAAGGAAATGTGCAACATGGAGGCTGTCGAGGAGTTCCGTGCCAAGGCCCTGAACCCCGAGCACCCCAAGATGCGCGGTTCCCACGAGAACGGCGACGTCTTCTTCCAGCATCGTGAGGCCTGCAACCCCGCTTACGAGGCTCTGCCTGCCGTTGTTGAGAAGTACATGGCCAAGATCAACGAGAAGCTGGGCACCAACTACGACCTGTTCAACTACTACGGCGCCGAGGATGCTGACCGCGTCATCATCGCCATGGGCTCCATCTGCGACGTCGCAGAGGAGGTCGTTGACTACCTGACCGCCAAGGGCGAGAAGGTCGGCCTGGTTCTGGTCCGCCTGTACCGTCCCTGGGTCTCCAGCGCCCTGCTGAAGGTCCTGCCCAAGACCGTCAAGAAGATCGCCGTTCTGGACCGCACCAAGGAGCCCGGCTCCCTGGGCGAGCCCCTGTACCTGGATGTCGCCACCACCCTGCGTGAGGCCGGCATGAACGACGTCGTCCTGACCGGCGGCCGCTACGGCCTGGGTTCCAAGGACACCCCGCCGTCCAGCGTCTTTGCTATCTACACCGAGCTGGAGAAGGACGCTCCGAAGTCCCGCTTCACCATCGGCATCACCGACGACGTGACCAACCTCAGCCTGCCTGAGGTCAAGCCCGCTCCCATCACCTCCGCCCCCGGCACCAAGGAGTGCAAGTTCTGGGGTCTCGGCGGCGACGGTACTGTCGGTGCCAACAAGAACTCCACCAAGATCATCGGCGACCATACTGACAAGTACATTCAGGCTTACTTCCAGTATGACTCCAAGAAGACCGGCGGTGTCACCATCAGCCACCTGCGTTTCGGCGACAAGCCCATCCGCAGCCCCTACTACATCAACCAGGCTGACTTCGTGGCCTGCCACAACCCCGCTTACATCCACATGGGCATGAAGATGGTCCAGGATGTCAAGCCGGGCGGCGTCTTCATGATCAACTGCCAGTGGACCGATGCCGAGCTGGATGAGCACCTGAATGCTGCCGACAAGAAGTACATTGCCGACAACAACATTCAGCTGTACACCATCAACGCTATCGATAAGGCTATCGAGATCGGCATGGGCAAGCGCACCAACACCATCCTGCAGTCTGCTTTCTTCAAGCTGGCTGACGTTATGCCCATCGACGAAGCTGTTGAGTTCATGAAGGCCGCTGCCAAGAAGAGCTACGGCAAGAAGGGCGACGCTGTTGTCCAGATGAACTGGAAGGCTATCGACGCCGGCCTGGACGCTGTCCATAAGGTCGAGGTCCCCGCCTCCTGGTCCAACCCCGCTGCTGATCCGGCTCCGAAGGCCCTGAAGGGACCCGAGGCTCTGGTCAAGCAGATCCGCGACGTTATGGAGCCCATCTCCCGTATGGACGGCGACAGCCTGCCTGTCTCCGCCTTCGAGGGCAACGTCAACGGCGAGTGGGAGCAGGGTGCTTCCGCTTACGAGAAGCGCGGCACGGCTGTTATGGTTCCCGAGTGGAACGCCGAGAAGTGCATCCAGTGCAACCAGTGTGCCTTCGTCTGCTCTCACGCCACCATCCGTCCGTTCTGCCTGACTGCTGCCGAGGCTGAGGCTGCGCCCGCTTCCACCAAGCTGGCCGACACCAAGCCCAAGGCAAGCGAGTACAAGTTCACCATGGCTGTGTCTCCTCTGGACTGCATGGGCTGCGGCGAGTGCGTCACCGTCTGCCCGACTGCCGCTATCGAGATGAAGCCGCAGGAGAGCCAGTCCGAGCAGCAGGCTGCTTTCGACTACTGCGTCGAGAACATCCGCAAGAAGGACAACATCCCCGGCGTTGTTTCCGAGGTTTCCGTCAAGGGCTCCCAGTTCAACCAGCCGCTGCTTGAGTTCTCCGGCTCCTGCGCTGGCTGCGCCGAGACCTCTTACGCCCGCCTGATCACCCAGCTGTTTGGCGAGAAGATGTTCATCTCCAACGCTACCGGCTGCTCCTCCATCTGGGGCGGCACCGCTTCCATCAGCCCCTACACCACCAGCAAAGAGTCCGGTCACGGCCCCGCCTGGATCAACTCTCTGTTCGAGGACAACGCCGAGCACGGCCTGGGCATGCAGATCGGTTACGAGACCGTCCGCGCCAACCTGATCACCAAGGTTGAGGCCCTGAAGGGCAAGAATGCTGAGCTGGATGCTGTCATCGACAAGTTCCTGGAGACCAAGAACAACACCAAGGCCAACGACGAGCCCGCAAAGGCCCTGATCGCTGCCCTGGAGGCCTGTGGCTGCGACGAGTCCAAGGAGATCCTGAAGGACAAGCAGTACCTGGCCAAGAAGAGCTTCTGGATCTTCGGCGGCGACGGCTGGGCTTATGACATCGGTTACGGCGGCCTGGATCACGTCCTGGCTTCCGGCCACGACGTCAATGTTATGGTCTTCGACACCGAGATGTACTCCAACACCGGCGGACAGGCTTCCAAGGCCTCCAACATCGGTGAGGTCTGCCAGTTCGCTGCTGCCGGTAAGGAGATCAGCAAGAAGTCTCTGGCTGAGATCTGCATGACCTACGGCTACATCTATGTTGCTCAGATCGCTCTGGGCGCCAACATGGCTCAGGCTGTCAAGGTCATCGCCGAGGCTGAGGCTTATCCCGGCCCGTCTCTGATCATCGGCTACGCTCCCTGCGAGCTGCACGGTGTCAAGGGCGGCATGACCAACTGCCAGAACGAGATGAAGAAGGCTGTTGCTGCCGGTTACTGGAACCTGTTCAGCTTCAACCCCGCTGCCAAGGCCGAGGGCAAGAACCCGTTCACCCTGACCTCCAAGGCCGGCGACATGAGCAAGTATCAGGACTTCCTGGCCAACGAGACTCGTTACAGCCGTCTGGCTCGCGCCTTCCCGGATCGCGCCAAGGCTCTGTTCGAGAAGAACCAGGCTGCCGCCGATGCCCGTTACGAGCACCTGACCAAGCTGGTCGACCTGTACAAGTAATTTGTGCAAGGGCTGCTTAACGGCTAACGCTACATAAAAAGTGCCCCACGCAGAAATGCGTGGGGCACTTTTTTGTAGAGCTGTAGGGGCCGGGCATGCCCGGCCCGCAACTTCGCCGCTGTATCGCTTTAATCTTCAATTTGTAGGGGAGGGATTCATCCCTCCCGTGCACCTGCCGGTGCAGCCTCTTACATGGTTTATTCTGTAGGGGTCGGCGTCCTCGACGACCCGGCAGCTTTCCGCCGACGAAAACCTCCGCGGCGGCCTGTGGGCAGGCCGCCCTACAATCCCCTTTCCCGATTGTGCGTAGGGCGGGGTGCCCTCACCCCGCCGCAGGTTCATGTGGCCGTTCGTTTTCCTTTTTCACACCGGCCTCAACACCAGCTCCAGCCCGTTCTTCCCCCAGCCGAAATCCGCGGCGGCGTACCCGCGCTCGAGCACCCGCGGCAGGGCCGGGTCAGCCAGATGGCACCGGCGCAGCGGGTCGCGCCATTTCACAAGACCGTGCGCTGAAAAAATCAGCATCTGGTCGGCCCCGGCCATGGGCCGCATCCCGCGCAGCGTCAGTCCTGCCGAGAGATACTGCGCACACAGATCATCACACGCCTCCGGATGTTCCAAGTCCAGCGGCAGCACGGCCCAGACATGGTAGCTGGCGTACCGCTCGGTGGCCCAGCGCAGCGCCAACCGCAGAAAATGCCGCAGCTGCGTGTAATCCTCGCGCAGTACGGGCGGCGTCAGCACCGCACCCTGTCCGTCGGCCCCGTAGCCTGCGGCGCGCAGACTTGTGGGCAGCGGGTCCTCGGCGTAGAGCGGCAGCAGCGCGGCGGCGGCCTGTAATTCGTCCTGCCCGGCGTAGTCGCCGACGATCTGGCCTTCCTCCAAGGCCGGGTGCAGGCAGGGCAGCAGCGGCAGCCCGCCCGGCCCGGCCAGCGCGCGCAGGGCATCGGCATGGGCGGCGGTAAGTACGCGGGCGTCAAAGATGTTGGTACGTTCGAGAGTTTGCAGCATAGTCGGGAATCCCTCCGTTACAAAAATTGTTGCATAGTTTATTGTAGCGAATGGGAAATATAAAAAATGTCGCATCCCGGGTGGAATGCGACAGAAAAAAGGCTTCCCCATCTGGGGGAAGCTGTCCGCGAAGCGGACTGATGAGGGCAAAGCTTACGTGGCTGTTATAAAAACGGGCAATAAGGCGAACTTCCCCCTCATCCGGCGCTGCGGCGCCACCTTCAGTCTCCGCGCTAAGAGCCGCCTGCGGCGGTTGCACTCCGACACGCGCCTGCGGGCGCAGCCCCTTGGGGGAAGGCTTGGAAGTTACAGCTTTCGCTTCCTCGCCAGCTCCTCAAAGCTGCGATTCTCCGTGAAAAAGCGCTTGTAGGGGTTGTCCGGCAGGGGCGGCGTTTTGGGCCGGGGCTGCACCTTTTTGCGCAGATGCCCCTTCAGGGGCGGCAGCATCCGGCTCATTCGGCGGCGGTGGAGACAGCCCCTGCGGTCAGGGTGTCCCACAGCTCGGCGCAGCCCTCGTAGGTCGGGATCTGCTTTTCGTCCCAGACGCCGCGGCGTCCCACGTAGAGGTGCGCCAGCACGCTCTGGTTCGTGCCGGTGACGTCGTCCATCAGGGTGAGGCCCTCATAGCCGCCCAGATCCAGCCCGGTCAGCACGGGGCAGTCGGTCCAGCGGTAGACCATCTCGCGCCAGTCGGCGTCGGTGGTCTCGGGGTCGTCGGGGACCGTGCCGTCCAGATATTGCAGTGCGCCGGTCTGGGTCTCAAAGCCCTCGGGGTCCTCCAGCAGGAAGATGTAGGTCTTGCCGCCGGACGACAGCTCGGCGCTCAGCCGGGTGACGCCGGCCATCTGGTAGTAGGCGTCGGTGTTCTCGTTCGCGGCGTCAAAGTCAACGGTGTAGCTGTCCACCTGCACAACGACCTTGCCGTCGCCGTTCAGGTCGGAGCAGAACGGCGTCAGCGCGTCCTGCAGCGCGGTGACGGTGTCGGTGGGCAGGTCGCTGGTGCCGACATAAGCGACCTGCACGTCGGGGCGCGTCTGAAAAACGGTGTCCTTGATGATCCACACACCGAACACGACGACCAGCACGGCCACGACCACGGCCATCCAGTGATAGTGCCACCAGTTGGCAGCTTTTTCTTTTTTTGTATATTCGCGCGGGGGTTCCGGCGTCTGATTGTAAGTTTCGGTACTGTCCTTTGTGACCCAAGCCATAGTGCGGGTACGCTCCTTTTATCATACTTTTTCTATTATAACACAAATCGACAGGAAAATTTGTAAACTTATTTTGACCACGCCTTGCAACGGCGGGGGAAAGAGGGTATGATATAGTTGTGATAGTGTAGGCGGGGGCGGGCCGGAAGCGAGTGGAAACGCAAACGCCCCGGGAGGGATGAATCCCTCCCCTACGGATGACCCGGTCACGATAGTGGGTCGGAAAGCAGCGGAGGGGTCAAGACCCCTCCCTACGGACTGACGTGAACGGGTTGCGGACGAGAGGGGCAAGGGAGGGCGGCAGCCCGCCCCTTCGTAGTGTGCGGTGGTTGCCCGTTGACGGGTTGCCACGGTAGGTTGCGGGCCGGGCATGCCCGGCCCCTACGGACTGCTGTTTCCGGCAGCGGGGGTTCGGGGGAACACCCGAATTTCAAAACGGAGCGGGACCCATGGGCGTTAAGAACGAAAAGTAATACTGCTTTCGTTTAGCCCATGGGTCACGCGACCTCCTCTTTGGGGTTCTTAGGGGCGTGCAGCCCCTAAGGCGGGGTCCGCTGCATTCGCAACAGCGGGACTTTTCTTTGCTTCTTTCTTTTGGTCACAAAAGAAAGAAGGAGTTCCTGGGAGACTGCCGTTAAAACTTTAGCCGAGAAAGGAAACCTCGTCATGTCAAACGAAACAAACGAAACTCCCAGCCAGGGCCGTAAGGTCGGCATTGCGCGCTTTTTTGAACTGCTGGGCCGCGACCTGTGGCCGCTGTATAAATCCGGCTTCCTCTGCGTGCTGGGCTTTCTGCCCGGTACGGCGCTGGCCGTCTTTGGCATGATGGCCGGGTCCGCACTGCTGACTGTCGTCGGCGGTGTGGTCGGCGGCCTGGTCGGCGGGCCGTTCCTGTCCGGTATGATCGATACCGTGCTGCGCGCCCTGCGCGATGAGCCCGGCTACTGGTGGAACACCTATAAACGCGCCTGGAAGCAGAACTGGAGGCAGAGCCTTGTGCCCGGCGCACTGCTGGGCCTGTTTGTGGGCAGCTGGGCCTGGATGCTCCGCGCCCAGGCCGAGAGCGGCAACACCAGCACCGCCCTGTGGGTCGCCTCCATCGCGGGCATCTTCGTCTGCACGGGCTTCTTCACTTGGCTGCTGGCGCAGGTGCCGCTCGTGGATCTGCCGCTTGCCCAAATCGCCAAAAACGCCGGGCTGATGTTCTTCGGCTTCTTCCCGCGCACCGCGGCGGCGGCGCTGGTGCTGGCCCTGTACTGGGGCGCAACGCTGCTCTACCTGCCCGCCACGATCCTGACGATTTTGGCGTTCGGCTTCTGGCTGCCCGTCACGATTGCCCTGATGATCGTCTACCCGGGCCTCGAAAAGGTCTTTAAGCTCGAGGAAACGATCAACACCCGCCGCGCCGCCGAGATCGAGGAGCGCATGGCGCAGAACCAGCCTAAATTCGACCAGTAAGGGGGACCCGGTATGGAAAAAAATACCGTCCTTTTGCAGAACACCGAAGCCTTCATGCACGGTGAGCTGGACAACGTGACCGTCCAGCAGAACTGCGTCGTGCTGGATCTGGTGCAGGGCGGCTATGTGCCCTACGGCTGCTACACCAGCGCACCGATCCCGATGCCGCTGTTTGATGCGCTGCGGGTCAGCTGGAACGCGGCCTCGCCCGAGGACACGGCGGTGGAGGCCCAGGTCCGCGTCATGGTGGACGGCAACTGGACGCCGTGGAACAGCTTTGGCAAGTGGAGCCCCAGTCTGCACCGGGAAGGCCCGCCCTACCAGGCGCGCGGCCCCGTGCAGCGCTGGCCTGACCGCCTGCAGCTTGACAGCAAATACGCCACGGCGGTGCAGCTGCGCATCTACCTTTACTCCAAAAATGAGAAGGTAAGCCCCGCCGTTATGCTGCTGGGGGCCAGCGTGCGGATGGTGGACGTCATCCCCGCGCGCGGGCGGCTCGTCAACGCACGGCTGCACCTGATGCCCTACACGGCGGCCCGCCGCGCCCCGGCGCTGCAGCCCTGGATGGACGCGGCGATCTCGCTGGCCAGCCTGACGAACCGCTGGGGCGCCGATCTGCTGCCCGAGGAGTTCGCCCAGGTGCTGCGCGACTGGCGCGCACCCGATGACTGCGGCCCTCGAAACCTGAGCTTTGCCGCCGCCGCGGCGGCGCAGTGGGGTTTCCCCGCGTGGGTGGCCTACGCGGACCTGGCGCTGCTGCGCGCCGAGGCCCGCGCCGGGTGCGGCGCTGTCGTTACATTGCAATCGACCCCGGCACAGATCGCCGCCGGTGCGCCGGAGCGGCACTGCGCAGCGCTGCGCGGGTTTGCATCGTCGCTGGACGGCGAACCCAAGGTGCTGCTCTGTGACCCGTATGCCGCGGCAGAGGATTTCGGCTGCGAGATCGAGATACCGCTGGACGACTTTATGGTCGCGTGGGACAATGTGGCCCTGCTGATGCGCCAGCGCAAGTCCAGCACCCCGCCGCAGGGCCGTACCCGGTGCAGCGCGTGGATACGCCCCGTGGGCACCGACGCGCCCGGCGTCTACCGCCTCTATCTGAACGGCGAGGAGCACCCCCTGCCCGACGACTTCTGTGCGCAGGGCGGCGTTCTGGCCTACAGCCTGCCCGATGAGCACCCCCACGCCACCACGGCCCACCGGCAGTTCAGCTATGTGGAGCCGACGCAGGGCGGTATCCTGCTTGAGCACGGCGACACGCCGCGCAAGTACACAGTCTACGCCATCGGCACCGACGGGCGGATGATCGTCGGCGATGTGACGGTATAAAAGGAGAACGCTATGAAGCTGCTGATCGCATCGGATATTCACGGCGCGGCGGGCTATTGCCGAGACCTGCTGGCCGCCTGGGACCGCGAGGGCGCAGACCGCCTGCTGCTGTTGGGCGACCTGCTCTACCACGGCCCGCGCAACGACCTGCCGCCCGACTATGCGCCCAAGGAGGTCATCGCCCTGCTGAACGCGCGGAAAAATCAGATTTTCTGCGTGCGCGGCAACTGCGACACCGAGGTGGACCAGATGGTGCTGGAATTTCCGGTGCTGGCCGACTACGCGGTCCTCACGGCGGGCAGCCGCCTGCTCTACGCGACCCATGGCCATGTGTACAACACGGCCCACCTGCCGCCGCTGCAGCCCGGGGACATCCTGCTGCACGGCCACACGCACATCCCCGCCTGGGAGGTGTTCGGGACGGATAATCTGTATCTCAACCCCGGCTCGGTCTCCATCCCCAAGGCAGGCACCCCCCACAGCTATATGACGCTGGAAAACGGCGTGTTTACCTGGAAGGAGCTGGGCGGGGAGGTGTATCACACACTGACCTTATAATATATGCCGCGCGGTAGGGGCCGGGCATGCCCGGCCCTGCACCTGCCCATAGACGCCCGCTGCGCCTTACACGCCCGGGCCGGGCATACCCGGCCCCTACCCCCGATGCAAAACGTTACACGACACCCCGTAGGGCGGCCGGTCCCCGGCCACCGCGGCACACCATAGATTTACGCGAGGAGTATACTATGAAAATCCCTGCAAAAGGCTTTACCCACGGCGGAAAATTCCATGCGGACGATGTTTTTTCCACCGCCCTTTTACAAATCCTGCGCCCTGACATTCAGGTGACGCGGGGCTTCGTTGTGCCGGATGACTTCGACGGCATCGTCTACGACGTCGGCGGCGGTATGTTCGACCACCACTCCGAGCCGCGGGAGTGCCGCCCCAACGGCGTGCCCTACGCCGCGTTCGGCCTGCTGTGGCGGCTGCTCGGCGCACAGCTCGTGGGCGAGCATCAGGCCCGCCTGCTGGACGAAAACTTCATCCAGCCGTTGGATCTGAACGACAACACCGGCGAGCAGAACTCGCTGGCCGACGCCATCGGCAGTTTCAACCCGCTGTGGGACTCGAAGGATGACCCCGACGTGTGCTTCTGGCGCGCCGTGCCCGTGGCAAAGCAGATCCTTGAGAACGAGATCGCCGCCGCCAACGCCGTGAACCGCGCCGACGACACGGTCCGCCGCGCTTACGCCAGCATGAAGGACGGCATCGTCGTGCTGCCCGCCTACATGCCGTGGAAAAACGGCCTGTACAAGACCGACGCGATCTTTGTCGTCTACCCCAGCCAGCGCGGCGGCTACAGTGCGCAGTGCGTCAACGACCACCGCACCAAGCGCAGCAAGCAGCCGTTCCCGGTGGCCTGGGCCGGCAAGCCCGAGGACAAGCTGCGCGAGGTCAGCGGCCTAGGCCTGCGGTTCTGCCACCCCAGCCGGTTCCTGATCACCGCCGATGACAAGGCGACGGCCATCGAGGCATGCCGCCGCACGCTGCGCGCCGCGGGGAAGAAGGTCAGCGAGGAATGAGCGAAGCCGAACCGATTCGCTTTGGCCCGTCCCCCAGCCCCGCCGAGGCGCAGGAGCCGACCCCCGCGCCCGCCTGGGCCTACCTGCTGCGCTGCCCGGACGGCAGTCTGTACGGCGGCTGGACGAACGATCTGGCCCGCCGCGTAAAAGCCCACCGCAGCGGCAAGGGCGGGGCCAGGTACACAAAAAGCCATGGCAGGGACGCCGTGCGCCTGGCCTACGCAGAGAAATGCGCCGATAAAAGTGCGGCATTAAAACGCGAAGCAGCGCTGAAAAAGCTGCCGAAGGCTGACAAGGAGGCCCTGGCCGCTCGGTGGGCCGCCGACAACAAAATTACCCTGCGGATGGCCACGCCGGACGATGCCGCCGCGGTCTGTGCGCTGTACAACTGGTACGTGCGCCACGGCACGCAGACCTTCCAGTACGCGCCGTCCACCGTGGAGGAATACCGCGCGAACATTGCCCATGTGCGGGAGAACGCGCCGTTTATCCTGGCCGAGAGCGCCGACGGGCGGCTGCAGGGCTTTGCCTGTGCGCACCTGTGGCATGAGCGCGAGGCGTACTCGTGGGATGTCGAGACGACGGTCTACTGCGCGCCCGACTGCGTTGGTCAAGGCGTCGGCGGGCGGCTGTACCGCGCGCTGCTGGCGCTTTTGAAGGCGCAGGGCTATTACAACGCCTTTGCCCTTGTGGCCGGGAATAACCGCCAGAGCAACGATTTCCACCGCGCGATGGGCTTCAAAAAGATGGCGACGGAGAAGCGCACCGGGTACAAGTTCGGCCAATGGCTGGATCTGGATTACTGGGTGATGGCCCTGCACGAAGGTGACGGGGAGCCGCAGCCGGTCCGCAAGACCCTGACGGACGCGGAAATTGCGGAGGCGATGGGGTAAGCATGCCGCCCTACGGCTGTAATACGGGTAACATCTGCCCCAAAGCCGCGCGGTAGGGGCCGGGTATGCCCGGCCCGGTGGCTGCCCGTAAACGCGCGTTTGCCGCACACGGGCACGGAGCGGTCAAGACCGCTCCCTACAAAGCACCCGTGAACGTTAGTCCGTAGGGAGGGGGCTTGACCCCTCCGCCGGCCTTGCGCGGCAACCCGTTAAACAGGCGGCCACGCGGACCTTCGGCGGCATGGGGGCATGCCGCCCTACGGCTGTAATACGGGTAACATCTGCCCCAAAGCCGCGCGGTAGGGGCCGGGTATGCCCGGCCCGGTGGCTGCCCGTAAACGCGCGTTTGCCGCACACGGGCACGGAGCGGTCAAGACCGCTCCCTACAAAGCACCCGTGAACGTTAGTCCGTAGGGAGGGGGCTTGACCCCTCCGCCGGCCTTGCGCGGCAACCCGTTAAACAGGCGGCCACGCGGACCTTCGGCGGCATGGGGGCATGCCGCCCTACGGCTGTAATACAGGTAACATCTGCCCCAAAGCTGCGCGGTAGGGGCCGGGCATGCCCGGCCCGGTGGCTGCCCGTAAACGCCGGTTTGCCGGACACGGGCACGGAGCGGTCAAGACCGCTGCCTACAAAGCACCCGTGAACGCCCGTTTGCCCGACGCCCCGCGGATGTTTCCGCTGCCGCAAGCATCCCGGGAGGGATAAATCCCTCCACTACACACCACCCCATAAACATCTGCCCACGCGATCCCCCGGGCCGGGCATGCCCGGCCCCTACAACTCCATAAACAAAAAGGTGCTGCTGTCACTTTTCCCGACAGCAGCACCTTTTATTACCCTATCAAATCGCCCCGTTTTCCCGCAGCCACGCCTCCAGCTCGGCGGCGGGCTTGTAGCCGACGGACCGGCTGACCTCCTGACCGTTCTTGAAAAGCAGCAGCGCCGGGATGGCGTCGATCTTGCGGGCCATGGCCAGCTTCAGGTTCTCGTCGGTATTCAGCTTGCCGACCTTGACGGTGGGATGCGCCGCGGCGAGCTCCTCCAGCACGGGGCCCATCATCTTGCAGGGGCCGCACCAGTCGGCCCAGAAATCCACCACGACGGGCATGGCGCTCTGCAAAACCTCGGTGTCAAAATTCTGTTCGGTGATCTTGATAGACATAGTTGCATCTCCTTTATAATAAGCTCAAATTTTTGCGTCCGTATACTGTAAGGCCAGCACCGCGCGGATGTCCCGGCTCGAATGCCCGATGCGTATTTCGTACCGGCCCGGCGCGGCGCACCAGGCTTGCAGCTCGGGGCTGTAACGGCTTATATCCTGCGGCGTCAGCGTAAAGACGACCTCCCGCTCCTCGCCGGGCTGCAGGTCGATCTTCGCAAACCTGCGCAGCGCCTGGGGCACCCGCCCGCCCGGCACCGGCGCGCCCGTGGCATCGGCCACATAGAGCTGCACGACCTCGGCTCCGCGCATCGCGCCGCTGTTTTTCACCGTCACCCGCGCGGTCACGGTGCCGCCCGGCGTCAGCGTGTCGGCGTCCAGCGCCGCGCCGCGGTAGACGTAGCCCGTGTAGCTCAGCCCGTGGCCGAACGGCCAGCGCACCGGCATTTTGCGGGCGTCATACCAGCGGTAGCCCACGTAGACACCCTCGCGGTAGTCGGCGGTCACGCCGTCACCCGGGAAATCCAGATAGCAGGGCGTGTCCTCCAGCCGCAGGGGCCAGGTCTCGGGCAGACGCCCGCAGGGGTCGGCGTCGCCCCACAGCAAGGCGTCTGTGGCCTCGCCCAGACCCTCGCCCGCCAGATACATGCACAAAACCGACGATACATCGTCCGCCCAGGGGCACTCCACCGGGCCGGACGTGTGCAGCACCACGACGGTGTTCTTCTGCACGGCGGCCACGCGGGCGATCAGGTTGTTCTGGCATTCGGGCAGGCGCATGTGCCGCCGGTCCGCGGCGGCCAGCTCGGCACATTCGGGCAGACCGGCAAAGATGACCGCGGCGTCCGCAGCTTCGGCGGCGGCCACGGCACGCAGGAACTCCGCCTCGTCGCGTTGGTCGCGGTCCGCGGGGAAACCCTCGATATAATGGATCTTGCGGTCATGCAGGACCGCAGCGTCGATGGCACTTGTGACCTGCGGCGCGCGGGGATGACCGGCGGAATAGCGCGGGTGGTCGGCGAAGGCGCCGATGTAGGCTACCTTCTGCCCCTTGTGCAGCGGCAGTGCGCCCAGATTGCGCAGGAGCACACCGCTCTGCTTGGCCAGCTCGACAGCCAGACTGCGGTCTGCGGTGCGGTCACGGTCCGCAGGGGACGGCTGGGTCGATGCGGCCAAAAGAGTGCGTATAATGTTCGATGCAGCGCGGTTTAAAACGGACTCGTCCAGTGCGCCGGACTGCACGGCATCCACAAGCCGCCCCGCGTCCGCAGGGGCAAAATCCACGCCCGCGGCCAGCGTCCGGGCCGGGTCCTGCACCGCGCCCGGCTCTGCCAGCACCGCACCGGCAAAGCCCCACGCGCCGCGCAGCGTGTCGGTCAGCAGAGCCGTGTCCTCGCAGATGCGGATGCCGTTCAGCTGCCCCGCACTGCACACAACGGCCCGGGGCTGCCCGTCCCGCACGGCAGTCTCAAACGCGGGCAGGTAAAGCTCCTGCAGCGTGCGCTCGTCAACACGGCGGTTCAGCGTCCGGCGGTCTGTCTCCTGGTTGACCACGGCCAGCCGCCCCGCGCAGCCACCCACACCCGCGCTCTGCACCCCTTGCAGGAACGCCGCGGCCAGCGCCCCCGTCAGGCAGGGGTCCTCGGCCCAGGTGTCGGCGCTGCGTCCGCTCAACGGGCCGCGCTTCAGGTTCACGTCCGGCACGTCCAGCAGCTGTGCGCCGCCGCTGCGCGCCTCCCGCCCGAGCGCCGCGCCCATGCGGCGGGCCGTCTCCGGGTCAAACGACGCTGCCGCCGCGCACGCCGACGGAAAGCAGACGCCCCCGGCAGATTCCTGACTGTGCAGGCCGTTGACCCGCAGCGCCGGAAGGCCCAGCCGCGGGACCGCCGCGCCGGTGCAAAGACCGGCCTTTTCTTCCAGCGTCAGCGCGTCCACAAGCTCTTGAACGGTAGCGTACATGGGAAAATTCTCCTTTGACAAAGCAGTTTTCAACATTATACCACGACGCGGGTGGAAAATAAAATAAAAAAGTGTAAAATTATAGCTGTGAGGACACAACCTTGTAACAACACGGGGTTACAATACCCCCAAACAGGGAGGAAACGCGGATGAACAACATACTGATCGTGGAGGATGAGCACCTGATCGCGCGGCTGATCGAGATGACGCTGACCCGCGCCGGATACCGCTGCACGCTGGCCGAGGATGGCCGGACGGCGGCGGATCTCATCGAAACCACCAATTTTGATATGGCGCTTTTGGATATTATGCTGCCCGGCCTGGACGGTTATGCACTGCTGGAATGTCTGCGGCCCCAGGGCGTGCCGGTCATCTTTATCACGGCCAAAAGCGCGGTGAAGGACCGCGTGCAGGGGCTGCGCCTGGGCGCGGACGATTACATAACCAAGCCGTTCGCGGCGGAGGAGCTTGTTGCCCGGATGGAGACGGTTTTGCGCCGCACCGGGCGCGGCGGGCGGGAGCTGTGCGCCTACGACGTGGTGCTGGACACGGTCAACCACACCGCCCGCCGGAACGGTGAGCCTGTGGAGCTGCGCCGCCTGGAATACGATCTGTTGGAGCTTTTGATGCGCAACCGCGGCGCGGCGCTTTACCGCGACGTGATGTATGAGCGCGTCTGGGGCGGCATCCCCGACACCGAAAGTCTGCGCACCGTTGACACCCACATTGCCCGTCTGCGCAAAAAGCTCGGCTGGATGGACAAGATCGAGACGGTGTACAAGATCGGGTATCGGTTGAAGAAGGAAGATTGAACCGGGAACGGCAGCTCCGTAGGGGCCGGGCATGCCCGGCCCGCAGCCTTGCCATTGCCGCCCCTTTATCTTTTGCATCGTAGGGAGGGGTCTTGACCCCTCCGCGGGGCGTCGAGGACGCCGCCCCCTACACCATTTGCCGCAAACCTTCACCCCGCCGTAACCTTCCGCCGCCACCCGTTCCCAGGCAATCTACAACCAACCCCCACCGTAGGGGGCGGCGTCCTCGACGCCCCGCAGCCTCCCGTCACACCCCGTCCCCGGGCAACCAACACCCCGCCCCCACCAAAGGAGCTCTCTCATGCGATACTTCCAAAAACTGCTCTGTCTGCTGATCCTCGTCCTGGCTGCGTCGTTCGGTGTGGGCGGGTGCGTGCTGCTGTACAGCGATTTCTCCGTGCAGCGCAGCCGCATGGCCGCCGCCAACGCCGCCGCCCACGCCCAGGCGTGTACGCTGCTGCAAACCGAGATCCTCGACCTGCAGCGCCGCGGCATATCCACCGGGGATGCCGCGCTCACGGCCCGCGTGACGGCACAGGATGTCCCCGCGGCGCTCTTTCGGAACCACGACCTCGTCTGCGCAACGCTGCCGTGGCTGCAGAACTTCCCCCTCGGCGACACCGTCACCGTCACGGTGCGCACGCAGGGAAACGCGGTCTACGCCATCTACGCCAGCGACCTGCAGGGCGGGCTGCGGCTCGTCACAGCTTACGACCTGACCGGCCTTTACCGGGACAGAAACGCCGCCCTGATGCGCTTTTTGCTGCTGGAGGCCGCCGTGCTGGCCGCGGCGTCCGCCGTCACGGCGCTGCTGGCCCGCCGCCTGACCCGCCCGCTGGCTGTCCTGACCGACGCCGGGGCGCAGATCGCAGCCGGGGACTACGCCCGCCGCACCGACCTGCACACCGGCGATGAGATCGAGGAGCTGAGCCGCAGCTTTGACAAAATGGCCGATGCTGTGCAGGAAAAGATCGCTGACCTCGAGGCCGACGTCCAGCGGCGGGAGGACTTCGTCGGCGCGTTCACCCACGAACTGAAAACCCCGATGACCAGCATCATCGGCTATGCGGACATGCTCCACACCATGCAGACCGACCCAGACGAGCAGCGCGAGGCCGCCGCGGCCATCGTGCATGAGGGGCGGCGGCTCGAGGCGCTGAGCCGCAAGCTGCTGGCCCTGCTGGGCCTGAATGAGGAGGGCGTTGAACTGACCGCCGTGCCGCTGCCCGCGCTCTGGCCGCGGCTGCACGCGGCCTGCCCGGATGTCAGCCTGCGCACGCCCGCCGCCGCGCCTACCGTGCGCGGGGACGCCGACCTGCTGCTGGACCTGCTCTGCAATCTGGTGCAGAACGCCGCCAAGGCCAGTGCGCCCGGTGCGCCGGTGCTGGTGCTCTGTGCGCAGGCCGGGGACGTCGTCACGCTGACCGTGGCGGACCGCGGCTGCGGCATCCCGCCCGAGCTGATCCCCCGCGTGACCGAGCCGTTCTACATGGTCGATAAATCCCGCGCCCGCCGTCAGGGCGGCAGCGGCCTGGGGCTGGCGCTCTGCCAGCGCATTGCCGCCGCCCACGGCAGTGCGCTGCGCATCGAAAGCGAACCCGGCAGGGGCACCCGGGTCAGTGTGACGCTGCCCGTCTGGAAGGAGGATGCACCGTGAGCCTTTGGAACCATCCGCGGCTGACCGCCGCGCTTTGCACCGTGGCCGTGCTGGGCTGCGCCGCCGCGCCCGCGGTGTTTCTGGCCGCAGCCGACGCCGCCAGCCTTGGCCGCGTCGAGACCGTGGCCGACCCCTACGTTGCCCCGACGCCCACGGCGGACGATTATTATATCCTGCGCCAGCTGGCCGCCCGCAGCCGGAACGCCGAGAGCGAGCGGGAGCAGCGCCCCGCCGAGGTTCTGACAGCCCCGAAAATGTACATAGGTGCGTCCGCCAGCCTGCAATCCATGCAGTATGCGGATTCCGCCGCCGCCGAGGCCGCCGAGAACGCCCTGCGCCAGCTGGCCGAAACCGGCGCCGTGCCCGCCGCCTGGGCTGCCGAGGCGCTGGACACGGCCAAGACCGGCGAAAGCTACACCGACTGGGACGGCAGATATTACTACCTGGACGAGACCTACTGCGTCACCGACAGCCTCGGCTTTGTGACGGTGCGGCGGTTCGGCATGACGGACAATGCACTTTTTACGCGCTACAGCGTCACTATGGACAGCCGCACCGGCACAGTGGTCGAGGCATGGCTCTCGATGGCCGGGACCGACGCGGAAAACACCCCGCTGCCCACCGAGACCGCCCTGCGCAGCTTTGCCGCCCAGGCCGGGCTGGAAAGCCTCGGCGACTGGGCCGCCCCCGCCGACAGCCCCTACGGCTGTGCCCTCTACAGTACGAACGGCGGTGCGCTCATCACTGCCTCGACCCACCCCTACACCTACCAGGATTACGTCGGTACAGCGCCGGTTTCGTCAGACCGCTGGTACTACAGCCTGACCCTCCAGCTCCGCACCGAGGACCAGCTGCCGGGGTAGTGGGGCAGGCGCCCGCTGCCGCCAACAACAGCCCTTGCCTTCCCCCTCGGGGGAAGGTGGCCCCGCAGGGCCGGATGAGGGGCAGCCTCCCGCTGCCGCCCATTCCCGGGTTACCACCCGCGGAGACTCCCGCTGCCGCCAACACCCGCGGAGGGGTCAAGACCCCTCCCTACGGACCGAACCATTGACGGGTGTCCGCGTAACCCCCCCGGGCCGGGCATGCCCGGCCCCTACCGCGCGGCGGCCCGGAAACGGGTGCCCACGTAAACCCCACAGCGTTTCCATATCCCCATCCGTAGGGCGGGGTGCCCCCACCCCGCCGCGACCTTCCGCCGCCGCCAACACCCCGGGAGGGATGAATCCCTCCCCTGCAACCCTTGCCTTCCCCCTTGGGGGAAGGTGGCCCCGCAGGGCCGGATGAGGGGCAGGCTCCCGCTGCCGCCCTTCCCCGGGTTACCACCCGCGGAGACTCCCGCTGCCGCCAACACCCGCGGAGGGGTCAAGACCCCTCCCTACGGACCGAACCATTGACGGGTGTCCGCGTAACCCCCCCGGGCCGGGCATGCCCGGCCCCTACCGCGCGGCGGCCCGGAAACGGGTGCCCACGTAAACCCCACAGCGTTTCCATATCCCCATCCGTAGGGCGGGGTGCCCCCACGCCGCCGCGGCCTCCCGCTGCCGCCCATTCCCCGGGCAAACCGCAGGGGGCGGCGTCCCCGACGCCCCGCGGAGGCTTGCGCTGCCGCCAACAACAGCCCAGCCTTCCCCCTTGGGGGAAGGTGGCCCCGCAGGGCCGGATGAGGGGCAGGCTCCCGCTGCCGCCCTTCCCCGGGTTACCACCCGCGGAGACTCCCGCTGCCGCCAACACCCGCGGAGGGGTCAAGACCCCTCCCTACGGACCGAACCATTGACGCCCGCCCACGCAAACCTGCGGGCCGGGCATGCCCGGCCCCTACCGGGTGATAATCCCACTCATCTCTACACTACTTAAAAAGGAGGCTCCCACACATGAGCCGCACACTTCCGCTCATCCTGACTACTGCCCTCCTGCTCACCGCCTGCGCGTCCGCCGTACCGGCACAACCCGCCGACGCCACAACCTCCCCCTCCGCCGCAGCGTCCTCTCCGGCACAACCTGACGCCGCAGCGTCCTCCCCATCACAGCCCGCCGCCGAAACCTCCGCCCCGCCGCTTACCCCCAAATTCCCCGTCGGCCATCTTCTCACCCTCCCTCAGAACCAAAACAGCGGCCCCGTCTGGAACACCGGCGACGCGCTCTATGAGCTCCGGGACGCCAGCAATATGACCCCCGAGGCCCTCCTCCTCAAAACCGACTACGCGGCCCTGACCCAGTCCGTCTACTGCGATATTCCCGGCTGCACCCACGACTCCGACGCTTGCCCGGCCTACCTGGCCAGCGACTTCTGCGTCGGCGTCATGGCCGTGGACGGCACGGTCTACACCTATCCCGGCGAGCTGACAAACGTCGCCCCAACGCAGATTTACCGCATCGACCCCGCCGCCGGCAAAACGCCCGTGGCCGCGGTGCCCGATGCCCTGCCCCACCACATGCAGCTGCAATGGTGCGACGAGTACGCCCTGTACGGCTGCCCCCTCGCCGCCAGTCATCAGCCCGGCACCCTCTACCGCTGGGACTGGCAAAATGACACGGTGCAGACCATCCCGATGCTGGCCGACGAGAAGATCATCGCCTGTGAGGGAAGCCGCTTCCTGACGATCCGCATCGAGGCGAACGAGCCGTTCCCCAATTTCGGCAGTACCGAGCAGGAAAAAGCCATTTTGGCGCACGCCGTCTACGTCTACGCCTGGCTCGACCCCGCCACCGGCGCGCGGGAGAAAATCTGCACGCGCCCTTACGCGGACGGCTATTTCCACAACTATTACGACGGCAGGATCTACTACACCGGCAATTTCCGCAATGCCGACACCCCCGGCCAACAGGCCGCCCTGCTGTACTTTGACACCGCCGACGGCACCGAGAAAACGCTGCTCGAGACCATCCCGTTTGACACCTACGGCATCGACGTGTGCGAACCCTTCAGCCCGGCGTTTGCGGGCGTGCCGCAGCGGTATCTCCGCGTGCTGAACGTCGGGGACGCCTACGCGGACTGTCTGCTGGACATGGAGACCGGCGACGTCCTCCCGGCCCCCGCGGTCACGGCGGAGGGCGTGCGCCGCCCCGCGCTGCTGCTGGCCTGCACCGCGTCGGGCCAATGGCTGACAACCGCCAACCCCCGCGACAGCTATGACCCGCAGTACAGCCTCTACGCCCTCTGGGACCCGGCAGACTTTTTGGCCGACGGGCAGCCCGCCGCGTGGGTCACGATGTATGCGACAGAATGAACGGTTGTATAATTATGCGCAAAAACGCCGATTTGTCCACAAGACAAGAACACCGGCACGCCTGTCGCAAACAAAATTTTGAAAAGTAAACCAAAACTACTTGAAAAATTGCTTTTATGGTGGTAACATGAAGGCGGTGTTTGAAACTATATAAAGGAGTGTCGTTTTATGGCAATTCAGAATGCTTACCTGCAGGGCGTATATGAGGGCCTTGCAAAGCGCAACCCCGAGCAGAAGGAGTTTCTGCAGGCTGTTGAGGAAGTCCTCGAGAGCCTGGAGCCCGTTGTGGCTGCCCACCCCGAGTACGAGAAGGCCGGCCTGATCGAGCGCCTGGTCGAGCCCGAGCGCATCATCATGTTCCGTGTGCCCTGGGTCGATGACGCTGGCAAGGTCCAGGTCAACCGCGGCTACCGTGTGCAGTTCAACTCCGCCATCGGTCCCTACAAAGGCGGCCTGCGTTTCCACCCCTCTGTCAACCTGTCTATCCTGAAGTTCCTGGGCTTTGAGCAGTGCTTTAAGAACAGTCTGACCGGCCTGCCCATGGGCGGCGGCAAGGGCGGCGCTGACTTTGACCCCCACGGCAAGTCTGATGCCGAGGTCATGCGTTTCTGCCAGAGCTTTATGACCGAGCTGTACCGCCACATCGGCCCCGACACCGACGTGCCCGCCGGTGATATTGGCGTTGGCGGCCGTGAGGTCGGCTACCTGTTTGGCCAGTACAAGCGCCTGCAGAATGAGTACACCGGCGTCCTGACCGGCAAGGGCATCCCCTTCGGCGGCTCTCTCGCCCGTACCGAGGCCACTGGCTACGGCCTGTGCTACTTCACCAAGGAGATGCTGGCCGACGCCGGCAAGAGCTTCGAGGGCCAGCGCGTGGTCATCTCCGGCTCCGGCAATGTGGCCACCTACGCCAACCAGAAGGCCACCCAGCTGGGCGGCAAGGTCATCGCCATGTCCGACTCCAACGGCTACATCGTGGACGAGAACGGCATTGACTATAAGGTCATCAAGGAGATCAAAGAGGTCAAGCGCGCCCGCATCAAGACCTACCTGGACTATGTCCCCACCGCTAAGTACGTCGAGGGCAGCCAGGGCATCTGGACCGTCCCCTGCGACATCGCCCTGCCCTGCGCCACCCAGAACGAGCTGCGCCTGGACGGTGCCAAGGCTCTGGTTGCCAATGGCTGCTACTGCGTAGCCGAGGGTGCCAACATGCCTTCCACCCCTGATGCCATCGCTTACCTGCAGCAGAACGGCATCCTGTTTGCCCCGGCTAAGGCATCCAACGCTGGCGGCGTTGCTACCTCCGGCCTGGAGATGAGCCAGAACAGCCTGCGCCTGTCCTGGACTTTCGAGGAAGTGGATGAGCGCCTGCACAACATCATGGTCAACATCTATAAGACCGCTGCCGCCACTGCCGAAAAGTACGGCATGAAGGGCAACCTGGTCGCCGGTGCCAACATCGCCGGTTTCGAGAAGATCGCCTCCGCCATGATGAGCCAGGGCATTGTCTGATACAAACGCAGACAGCCGGGTGAACTCCCGGGAAAAATTGCATAAACTTTTTTAGTAAAACCTATTGACACACACGCCGTGCTGTGGTATTATAATCAAGCACCGCGAAACAGCGTGTGTGTCATATATCGCGGAGTAGAGCAGATGGTAGCTCGTCGGGCTCATAACCCGGAGGTCGCAGGTTCAAGTCCTGTCTCCGCAACCAACAAAAGCTCGTTGAAACGACAAGTTTCAACGAGCTTTTTTCTACATTATGGCAAAAGTGGTAACGAGCTGGTAACTTTGACCCCAAAATGACCCCAAAACGGCAAAATGACTGCGTCCGGGCGGCTGAACTTTTCAACCGCCCGGACGCTTTTTGTGGATAAATTTTGCGGAGTTGGCAGGTAAATATAGGAGAGGTCGGTGCGGTCAGCTTGCCTTGACGAGTACCAATACGCTGTTCTGCGGTACGACAATTTGTTCTTGCTTGGTAGGAATGGGCGGGTTCTTGTACTGGCGCAGGGCTTTTTCGATTTGCTGTTTGACTTCCAGAAGGGTGCTTGTTGTGTCTATTACCTTCTATATGGATGGGGTGTTTCCTTTTGCAGCATTCGCCACAGCGTTGTGCGGCTGATGCCCAAGCGCTCGGCAGCACGTTTCTGGTTGCCGTTTTCGGCTTGCAAGGCCTGTTGCACGGCGATTTGCTCGATCTCTTCCAGCGTTAGGTCAACGGGCAGAGCGTGGGTTTGGGGAACGGCACCGGGGTAGAAGGTACATTCCCGTTTCAACTGGTCGCGCACGGTCTCCACGGAGATATAAGGCGTCGTCGTGTGCAGCACCAACTCGTCCAGCACGCGGCAGAACTGGTCGTAGTTGCCAGGCCAGCTGTACTCCGTCATACATAAGTTCGCCTCCGGCTCAAAACCGATGACTGCACGGGCGTTGCGCATATTCAGGGTACTGATATACAACCCAGACAAGCGCGGAATATCTTGCAGATGGCTGCGCAGCGGCGGCATTTGCAGCATCAGGCAGTTCAGCATATCTACCAGTCGGGCATAGTGAGGGTGCATCGTTCCGGAACTGGAGCTACTGGCGACAAAGAAGAGCCGGTTGCGCTCCTGCGTATGCAGCGCCATTATGGTGGAGAACAACTCGCTGAACTGCTCGTCAGTCAGCGCCTCCACGTGGCTCATCATAAGGGTGCAGCCGTCACCCATCAGGGGGGAACGGTCGCTCGCCATCAGATATTTCCAGCCGGGGCGCATGAGCATGGCACAGTCAATCTTGACGAGCGGCGCGTTAGAAAGCGGCCCTTTGGCGTAGAGCATCTGCACCATCTGGGGCTTGGCTGTGCCCGGTTCACCGTAAACGACAAGTGGGCGATTGCTTTGCAAATATTGCTCCAGTGTCAGGTTGGCGGTGGAGAAAGACTGGGTAATGCCATAGAAACTGTCAAAGAAAGTATCTACTGCCTGTTGGCGATCCGAGTAGGCGATGCCGTATTTTTCCAGCGGGATGGACAGCCGACTCTTTTCGATTGTGACGACATGGCGCAGAGCCCCTTCCATTTGGATAGGGGTGCTCTGCAAAGCATAATGGATGCCATTCTCTTCAAGGCAGCTGCGGTGGGGCTCGGCGGTGCGCTGCATAATAGCTGAGTGTGCCTTTGCCAGCACGCTGTCGGGGAGCTCGGGGGAGAGCGAGACGAACAGATCTTGTCCGGCCTCGTCGCTGACAAGGGTGTCATAGGGCATGGCACGGATGACGTCCTGAAAAAACTGCGCCAGCTCCAGCGCTTTACGGCGGGCCAGCCCCTCCTGTACTGCGGTGTTCAGCGCATCCTCCACACTCTCGATACCGGAGGTGATGAGCAGGGCAGGAATGCCGTATTCCTGTGCCAATGAGTTAGTGACAACGTCGCACAGCACCATCTGGCAACCAGAATTTTCCAGCCCCTGCAAAATAGTGCGGGCTTCTTTCTGGTCGTGGATGGTATAAATATCCACATTATAGCGCAGTACCTCGCACAGAAACGTGGCGTTGCGAGTGATGGCCGGGAAGCCGATGACGGCGTATTTACAGTTGTGATTCTCTGCCAGCTTGATAGAACGCAGGATGTCGTAGACAGACAATGGGATGTCCACGACCTTTAAATCTGTACAGCGGCGGATAGCTTCCGCTGTGCCGCCACGGGAGAGGATGACGTCGTACTCCTCCTGCGCAGTTTGAGCGGCGGCGATCTCTGCGCCGGCAGTCAGATTGCCGACATGTACGTCGATTTGCAAATCGTCGCGAGATTCTGCAGCCTGCTGCATCAGGCTGGCAATACCCTCGTAAGGGGCGATGCCCAGAATTTTGATGGGGCGCATGGTAGAGGTCCCCCCTCTTTTTATTAACTGTTTGAAATTGTAACTTTATCATAAGTGATTCGTGTTGCAAAGTCAATCATAAAAATAAAATGGTTTCAAAAAGAAACACAAAATAGCAGAAAACGAAACAAAAACAGTTGACGAAACGGGACGGTAATGGTAAGATTTAGACAAATCCGAGAGACACAAGCAGAAACGATGCGGCTAAATGTACAAATGATGCAAAACGAGATGTAACAAAATGGAACATGTAGGAGGAAACAATGGCACGGCTGACAGTTATCGCGGACGATTTGACCGGCGCACTGGATACAGGTGTACAGTTTGCCAACCGCTGTGTTTCCGTTCGGGTGGCGGCTGTGAACGCTGCTGCCGTGCCTGAGGAAATCTTCCATGCAGATGTTGCAGTCATTGATGCGGAGGTTCGCCACAAGACATCGCAGCAGGCCTACAATATCTGCTTGGGACTTGTGCAGCAGGCGTTGCGCTGCGGAACAGACACCGTTTACATCAAAACGGACTCTGGTCTGCGGGGCAACATCGGCGCCATGTTTCAGGCGGCGCTGGATGCCGGCGGTGCGGCGGTTGCATACTATGCACCGGCACTGCCGCAGATGAATCGCCTCACACGCGGCGGCATCCAGTACATTGACGGCGTACCCATCGACAAGAGCGTGTTCGGGCAGGATCCGTTTGAGCCGGTTCACTCCCCTTACGTGAAAGACCTTTTTCGGAACTGTCGGGCAGCGATCATCAGCTGCAGGCCCCGCGCTCTGCCGCCTCCGCCGCAGCACGGTCAGCAAATCGTCATCTGTGATGCCGAGAAGGATACGGACTTCCGGTGTATTGCCATGGAACTGCAGCGTACAAATGGCCTGAAAATTTTGGGCGGCTGCGCAGGGTTTGCGGCAGTGCTGCCGCCTTTTCTGGGGCTGGAGGGTGGGCCAATCAGCCTGCCCCGCATCAACGCGCCGCTCTTGGTACTTTGCGGTAGCTTGAATCCAATTACAAAGAGGCAGCTGGAATACGGTGCCGCCCACGGCGGTGTGCGTATCTCCCTGCAGAGCGAGCAGCTTGCCGCCGGCTACTTTGAAAGCCGCGCAGGGCAGGATTTCTTGACACAAATCGAGCAGCGGATGCAGGGCGGCTGCGATATGCTGATCGACACCGATGGCACCGAGACCGCCGAGGATGCTGATACAGCTGAACAACTGCGCGGGCAGATCGCAGAACAGCTGGGGCTGCTGATGGCGCTGCTGCTGGAACGCCCCGCCGCAGATAACTATCTGCCGATGATCATCGGCGGTGATACGCTGATGGGCTTTATGCAGCAGTTGCCGGAGGCAGAGATCTCACCCTTGGGAGAGGCTGCACCGGGCGCGGTGCTCTTCATGGCGCCGATGGCCGGTCATGTTTCTCGTATTATCGTCTCCAAGTCCGGCGGATTTGGAGACGAGGACCTGCTCAGCAGGATACGTCAGAATTTGCAGAAAGGAACGGAAGATGATGAAGCAGTATCAACTTGCCATGCCGCAGCAGGTATTTAGCGGTGAGACTGGCATGCAGGCGTTGGAATCGCTGGCGGCCCGACATAAAAAAGCAGCCGTCTTTACGGATGCAGGCATCCGGGCATCCGGTGTTCTGGAACGCCCGCTGGCCGAACTGGACAAAGCGGCAGTACCTTATGTGGTGTATGACACCCTACCCGCCGAACCCACCTGCGATCAGGCCCAGCAGGTCATCGATACCTTCCGTGAGAGCGGTGCAGACTTGATTGTCGCCGTCGGCGGCGGCAGCGTGATGGACATTGCTAAGCTGGCCTCCATCACGGCGGACGGCAGTTGCACGGTACGCGATCAGTTGAAAGATCCGCGCATCGGCAAAAAGACTGTCAAGACCATTATGATTCCCACCACGGCGGGCACCGGCTCTGAGGCAACGCCCAACAGCATCGTGGCGGTGCCCGAAGAACAGTTGAAAGTCGGCATCGTCAATCCCGAAATGATTGCGGATGCAGTCATTCTGGACGGAAATATGATTCGCCGCCTGCCCCGAAAAATTGCAGCCTCTACCGGCATCGACGCGCTGTGCCACGCCATTGAATGCTACACCTCCGCGAAGGCAAATCCGTTCAGTGACTTGTTCGCAATGCAGGCGCTGCGGCTCATCTTCCGGAATCTTGAAAAAGCCTGCGACGACCCGGATGCACTGGATGCAAAAGAAAAAATGATGCAGGCTGCTTTCTATGCAGGCGTCGCCATCACCTGTTCTGGGACCACGGCTGTGCATGCGCTGTCCTACCCTCTGGGCGGGCGATACCACATCCCGCACGGTGTGGCAAATGCCATTATGCTGATGCCGGTCATGCAGTTCAATAAATCCTGCTGCAGCAAGAAATTTGCAGAGGTTTATGATGCTGTTGGAGGCACGGGAGCCGGCACAGACACAGAAAAGGCTGACTGGGTCATCAATCAGATGGATGCTATGGTAAAGCATCTGGACATTCCCACATCGCTGAAACCCTACGGCGTGACCGAAGCTGACCTGCCCGCGTTGGTAAAGGCCGGTATGGATGTACAGCGGTTGCTGGTAAACAATCCCTGCACCGTCACAGCGGCGGATGCGGAGGCACTCTACCGCGCGATTCTGTAAAGGGAGAGTACTATGAAAGAAATAAAAGGCGTTATCGTTCCAATTTTAACACCAATGCGTGAGGACGGAACAATTAACAGTGAAGAACTTGTTAATCAGATCGAAAGGCTGATTGATGCCGGAATTCACGGTATTTTTGTTCTGGGCACCAATGGCGAGGGTTACATCCTCGATGAGGACGAGAAGACCGAGGTCATCCGCGTAGCAGTTAATACTGTGAATGGCCGTGTACCGGTTTACGCCGGAACCGGCTGTGTCAGTACCCGCGATACGGTTCGCATGTCCCGGAAGGCCAAGGAACTGGGGGCGGATGTGCTCTCCATCATTACGCCAAGCTTTGCTGCAGCCTCCCAAGAAGAACTCATCCAGCATTATGAGACGGTTGCGAATACGGTGGATATGCCGATACTACTGTACAATATTCCCGCACGCACGGGCAATGCGCTGACCCCTGCTACGGTACAGAAGCTGTCACAGGTACCCAACATCATCGGTGTAAAGGACTCCAGCGGCAACTTCGACAATATTTTGCAATACATAGAGAAAACGCGTGGCGGGGAGAAGCCATTCACTGTGCTGTCCGGCAACGATTCTCTGATTTTGTGGACATTGTTGGCGGGAGGCAAGGGAGCTATCGCTGCCTGCGCCAATGTGTTCCCGCATACGATGGTAAGCATCTACGAAAAATTCGCTGCCGGGGATATCGAGGGTGCGCGCAAAGCGCAGGACAGCATCCGGCCTTTCCGTGATACCTTCAAATTCGGAAACCCCAATACTATCGTCAAGTTGGCGGTCAAGGAGTTAGGATATCCTGTGGGTACATGCCGGGCACCCTTCAACAGCTTATCTCCCGCAGGGTTTGAGGCACTGCGTGCCACCTTAAAAGCCTGCCGCGACAACGGTTTGTATTAAAGGGGACGGATATGCGCAAGATTTTAGGTATTACAATGGGTGACCCTGCGGGCGTCGGGCCGGAGATCACGGTAAAGGCGCTGCAGGACCCTAAAGTGTATGAAAGCTGCAAACCTCTTGTGGTGGGTGATGCAGCCATCTTGGAAAGGGCCTGCAGGATCGTTGGCGCGGATTGCCGCATCCACCCCGTAGCGGACCCTGGTGAGGGGCTTTATGAGCCGGGTACCATTGATATTCTTGACATGGGGCTGCTCAAACCGGAAGATTTCGCTATCGGCCAGGTCAGCGCGGCCGCCGGAGACGCGGCTTTCCGGTATGTGCGCAAAGTCATTGAACTTGCCATGGACGGCAAGGTGGATGCCACCGTCACGAATCCGCTGAACAAAGAGGCTATGAATCTTGCAGGGCATCATTTCTCCGGCCACACAGAAATCTACGCTTATTACACAGGCACCGAACATTACACGATGATGCTGGCCCACAAAGACCTGCGGGTCGTGCATGTTTCCACCCACGTTTCCCTGCGGGAGGCCTGCGACCGGGTCAAGAAGGACCGGGTGCTGGAAGTCATCCGCATTGCAGATAAGGCCTGCCGGGATATGGGGATTGCAAGCCCCCGAATTGGCGTGGCAGGTTTGAACCCCCACTGCGGCGAGGGCGGACTCTTCGGACGGGAAGAGATCGACGAGATCACCCCGGCCATCGAAGCGGCCCGTACCGCAGGTATCAACGCGCAGGGCCCCATTCCGCCGGACACAATCTTCTCGAAAGCTTTGGGCGGCTGGTATGATATTGTCGTGGCAATGTACCATGACCAAGGCCACATCCCGCTCAAGGTCGTCGGCTTTGTCTATGACAGGGAAAAGCAGGCATGGAGTGCTGTGGAAGGTGTAAACATTACGCTGGGACTTCCTATTATACGTACCAGCGTTGATCATGGCACTGCTTTCGACCAAGCTGGTACAGGCAAGGCCAATGAACTGAGCTTGAAGAACGCAATCGAATATGCTGTTCGTTTTGCAGCTAACCGCTGAAAGCGAATGGATATTATAAAGAGAAAACCATTTATAAGGAGGAAAACACAAATGAAACTCGCAAATCGAATCGGCGCTGCCGTACTGGCCACTGCTATGGTCGGCACGCTTCTCACTGGCTGCGGTGGAGGCTCCGCCTCTACGACTGCCTCCACAGGTGACGGTACTGCCGCTGCCTCCTCGACGGAATCTTCCGGCGATGGGGACAACACCTACACCATGTTTATGCGTTCTACCTACGTGGACTGGATCAAGGAACTGAAGTGGTATGATGTTGCCGAGGAACGCACCGGTATCCATGTCGACTACATCTCTGGTCCTGAAGAATTCAATGATGTCTACTCTGAGATCGACCAGCGTGTTATCAGCGGCGATCTGCCCGATGCTGTTATGACAAAACTGGCCCAAACCAACGTCTACGGTCCGCAGGGCGTGTTCGCAGATTTGGCACCCTACATTGAGAAGTATGCCCCCAACCTGCAGAAGTACATTGACGACAACCCCGATTACAAGGCGCTTGTCACCGATAAGGACGGCCATATCTACGGTCTGTGCAAAGAGACCCCCATCTTTGCAGATTTGATCGGCTATCGCGTTGACCAGTTCAAGGCGGCAGGCATTGACCCTGACTCCATCGTCACCATCGATGACTTTACCAAGGCACTGGAAACTTTGAAAGCCTACTACGGAAAAGACAACCCCAACTACTACCCGTTGACCGGTCGTGACACCGCCATCCGCTTTGCTTCGTGGTTCGGCGCAGCCAGCAATATCTCTTCTACCGAGTCCAACGGCATCTATATCAACGGCCACTACAAGGATGGCTCTATCGACATTATGAACGATGGTGCCTACAAGATGGTCGAGACCATGAAGAAGTGGTACGACGAGGGCCTGATCCAGCCCGAATGGGTCGCAGGTACTTTCGGTGAAGCCGACTGGGAGGCTGCCATGCTCAACGGCAACGGCAGTGTTTTCTACGATTACTACAACCGCGCCGAATGGTTTATGGAGAACGGTGGCCCCGACAACGACCCCAACTACCAGATGGGTGTTCTGAACTTCATCAAGGACGATAACGGAAACCCCCAGAAGATGACCGTCAGCATGAAGTACAATGACGAGTGCGTCACCGCCATTAACGCCAACTGCAGCGAAGACAAAATCAAGACGATTCTGACCTTTATCGATTATTTCTACTCTGAGGAAGGCGAGATCCTCGCCAACTACGGTGTTGAGGGCGAAAGCTTTAAGGATACCAACGGCGATAAGGAATTTATCGTAGATTATCAGACTGAAGAGGCTACTCCTGCCGGTGAGAAGCGCTGGAGTTTCCTGAGTGACCGCTTTACCGTCTGCAAGCCCGTTGACAACGAAGCCTTCTTCAAGTGGAATGCGCCTCTGATCGCTGAGGCGACCGGCCGCCTGTTTACCGATGAAAACCTGGGCACCTCTTATGTTCTGAGATTCACCGATGACCAGAGCAAGGAAATCACCAACCTGCTTGCCTCTGTGTACGATGCACAGATGTCTGGCATTACGCAGTTCATCGACGGCACCCGTGAGCTGACTCCTGACAACTGGGCAGCCTTCCAGCAGGAAATGAATGATATGGGTCTGTCTCGCATCGAGGAAATCCAGCTGGCAGCTTACCAAGCAATGTACGGCGCCTGATGCCTTGACAAAGGTAATACCCTGAACAATCAGCCCTGCCCGACACGGCAAACTGCCATGCGGGCGGGGTTGCCAGGGTAAAGTGAAAGGAGAATCACCATGCCGAAGCGCAAAGCACAAACGGCGGTACCTGCCGTGCCGAAAGCATCCCTCGGTGCGCGGATAAAAAAAGATATTATCAAAAATTATCAGCTGTATCTGCTGATGATACCGGGTTTCCTGCTGCTGATCCTGTTCAAGATCGGACCGGTCGGTGCAATGGTGATTGCGTTTGAGGATTTCTCCGCAGCCAAAGGCGTTTTCGGCAGCACGTGGGTGGGGCTTGAAAACTTCAAGCGCATTTTGCAGGATCCATATATCTGGAAAATCACCAAAAATACAATCGTTCTGGCGTTCCTGTCCGTGGTGGTTGTATTCCCCATCCCGATTATATTTTCGCTTTTCCTAAACGAAGTTCGTACCAAGTGGGTGCGCAATACGGTACAGTCTTTGAGTTTCCTGCCGTATTTCATCTCGGCAGCCGTTATGGTCAGTATCATGTATACGCTGCTCTCCCCTACATCGGGTCTGATCAATATCCTGATCACCAAGCTGGGCGGTACTTCCACAAACTTTATGGCAAAACCGGAATGGTTCCGGCCATTGTACGTGATACTGGAGATTTGGCAGACGTTCGGTTACTCGGCCATTATCTATATTGCTGCCATGATGAACATTGACCCTACTTTGTATGAGGCGGCAGAGATTGACGGCGCATCCCGCTGGACCAAAATGTGGCGCATCACACTGCCCTGTATTTCTACTTCTGTTATCACGATGCTTATCATCAGTGTCGGCAATATCTTCTCCGTCAACTTGGATCGTATCCTGCTGATGTATAACACAGGCACTTATGTCACGGCTGATGTGATCCAGACGTATGTTTATCGCATTGCATTCCAGTCTACAGGTTTCCCGGATTACAGCTACGGCACTGCGGTCAATGTATTGAAATCCATTATTGCCTTTGTGCTGGTTTCCATCGTCAACAAGATTGCTGATAAAGTCAGTGACGCACGTCTGTTCTGAGAAAGGAGCGTATAGGCTATTATGAGTAAGCAGCCCAAGTCCCATCTCAAACGGCTGACGACGTTTGATTATATCAACAGTGCAATCCTGCTGCTGGTGGCAGTGTGTTGTGTGTATCCGTTCCTGTATGTGTTCTTTGTGGCTACCACGGATGGCACCTATCTGGCGCGCGGCGAAATGACTTTCTTACCGATGGGCTTCAACTTGAAAGCTTTCGGCTATATTCTGACAAACCCGCGCTTCAATGTGTTCGCCGGTATGCGAAACTCTTTTTTATATACTGCGCTGGGGACACTGCTGGCGGTAGCCTGCACCTACGTTACGGCGTACGTGCTCAGCCGGCCACGTTTTAAACATCGTTACTGGCTGATGTCCCTGTTCATCATTACATGGGTATTTGATGCCGGTATCATTCCGCAGTATATCATTTACAACCAGTTCGGCTTTGTCAATAGTCCGTGGGTCATGATCGTGCCCGGCGCGATCAGCACGCAGTTCCTCATCATCACCAAGACATTCTTGGAGGGCATCCCCAACGAACTGGAAGAGGCTGCCGTTGTGGACGGTGCAAGCGACATCAAGATCCTGACCCGAGTGTTCCTGCCGCTTTCCCCCACTGTGCTGGCGACCACAGGTTTGTTCTACGCAGTATCCATCTGGAACCAATACCTTATTCCGCAGATTTATTTGAAGGACGACGCCATCAAGACGATCCAGCAGGTGTTGAAGAACGTTGTCATTACAGATGGCAGTTCGGGAACAACTTTCAAAAATGTGGTGCTGGACGGCGTTACGCTGAATCAGCAAAATCTGAAAGCAGCCGCGATTTTCATCGCAATGCTGCCCATCATCTGTGTGTATCCGTTCGTTCAGAAGTATTTTAAGAAAGGTATTCTCATCGGCTCCGTCAAGGGCTGAGAAAGGATTGACAAATGGCACGTAATATTATTGATCTGCCAACGTTGGGTGATGACGGCAAACTTTACCGTGATACCGCTCTCGATTTGGTGGAATCCCTTATCCCCAACCTGTGGAAAAGCTGCCACGCACCTGATTTGCTGGAATTGGAAAACGGCGATCTGCTCTGCTGCTGGTTTGCCGGTTCCCGTGAAGGAAACGCCGACATCAGCATTGCGGTGGCCCGCTTGCCTGCCGACGCCGAACAGTGGGAGCAGCCGGTCATTGTCTCGGATGACCCGACCCGCAGTGAGCAGAACCCCTCACTGTTCCAAAACCCCAACGGTGACATTTGGCTGATGTACACGGCACAGGCGACTAAAAAGCCTGATGACAACAGTGACGATAGTATGCAGGGCACGGCAGAGATCCGCCGCAAAATTTCCCGCGATGGGGGCCGCACATGGGGCCCCACAGAGGCTGTATTTACCCGTCCCGGCTCTTTCTGCCGCCAGAAGATTCAGGTGCTTTCCAACGGGCGTTGGATCTTCAACAACTTTATCTGTGCGCTGGACGGTACCCGTTTGGGCAGCGACGTGACGGTTATCCAGATTTCCGATGATCAGGGCAAGACATGGCGCGGGGTGGAGATTCCCGGAAGCCGTGGCCGTGTTCACGGCAATGTTATTGAACTGGAACCCGGCAAACTGGTCTGCCTGCTGCGCAGCCGTGCGGCCGACCATATCTACCGCTCGGAATCCAACGATAACGGAGAAACATGGAGTGTGCCCGTGATTACCCCGCTGCGCAACAACAACGCCAGTATCTCGGCCATCAAGCTGCAGAGCGGCGCACTTGCCATCATTTATAATGATGTCTCTTTCAATGAGGATGGTAGCCGTACCGTCTGGCCCGACCAGCGATGCCCTGTGGCAATGGCAATCTCGGAGGATGGTGGCAAAACATGGCCGTGGCGCCGCATTGTAGAACATGGTGAGGGTTTCATCGGTCCATGGAACGATGTGAACAACCGCCGCTACGAGTACCCTGTCATGATGCAAAGCAAGGATGGCAAGATTCACGCGGCTTATGCGTGGGGCCGCCGTGTGCGCATTAAGTATGTATGCGTCGATGAAGCATGGATTCGCGGCGCTAAGGTTTGCAAGGGCGCTGAGGATAATCCCGAAATGCCCTGCAACCGTTGACAACTTGCATGATTGCCCTGCGGTTTTTGCCGCAGGGCATTTTTGGTAAGGAGGCTTTAATGTTCAGTCCGGAAAAATATGTGCGCTGGCAGGCATTGCAGCAAGGCATTACTCTAATGCCGCTGGAAAATGTGCAGGGCGGTGATATGCCCGGCGACACGGCGCATATCTCAGCCCCTGTCTGCCGTCGTGTGGAGAAGTTGCTGCCGCATCTGGTCACGAAACTGGAAGAAAAATATGGTACGGACATTCCGGCCAAACTTGTCATCGCTGTCAGCGGAGGTTCAGGCTCCGGCAAGACCAGCGGTGCTGCCGCCCTGAGGGAGGCGTTGGCGATGGTCGGGTTGAAGGGATACGTGCTCTCCGGAGATAACTACCCTCGCCGTATCCCCCAGCACAACGATGAGGAGCGGTTGACAATCTTTCGCAGCGCCGGACTTAAGGCACTGCTTGCAGCCGGGGAATACACTCCGGAACGCTTCGCCGACTTGCAGCCACTGCAGAAAACCGGAATCGACAGTGATCCCCGCCAATGTGCGGCATACCCATGGATGCAAATCTACCAACAGGGAGGACAGGCCGCGCTGGCGGGATATTTAGGCCGGACTGCCGAGCAGGACTACGACGCACTGAACGCAGTGCTGGCGCAATTCCGTGCCGGTGCGCCGGTGCTGTGGCTTAAGCGTATGGGCCGTAAAGAGTGGGAGCGCTGGTATGAGCCGAAGAACTTCGCCGATGTGGATGTGCTGCTGCTGGAATGGACCCACGCAGGCAGTGCCGACCTGAAAAATACCAATCTGAAAGTGTTTTTTAACAGTACACCAGAGGAAACCCGTGCCTGCCGTGTGGCCCGCAGCCGAGACGCCGGGGCCGACAGCCCCTTTGTAACAATGGTGCTGGAAATTGAGCAGGCAATGCTGAACCGCCGCGCCTGCGATGCGGATCTGATCCAGAACCGGGACGGCACGATGGTCGACACGGCAGCCTACGCTGCTGCACAAGGAAGGTGAACATGGTGGCAAATGCGAAAAAAGATGAGCTGTCTCTGACGCCGATGCTGAACGCTTACCCGGACAGTTTGGGCGGGACGTTAAGTGACATTGCAGATTTGCTGGAAAGCAGCTGTAAAGATGCTTTCGGTGCGTTTTATATTCTCCCCAGTGTTTTCAACACAGATCTCGACCGCGGCTTTTCGGTTGTAGACTACAGTTTGAACGAGTTGCTGGCGACGCCGCAGGATTTGGAGCGCATCCGTGCTTTGGGAATACGGCTGAAACTCGATTTTATCCTGAACCACGCCTCGGTCCTGTCACCGCAGTTTCAAGATCTTTTGAAAAATGGGGAAATGTCGAAATATAAGGACTTCTTCATCGACTGGAACGCGTTCTGGGCGGGCTGCGGCGAGATGATGCCGGGGGGATATATACAGCCGACACCGGAGTACTTGCATAAGATGTTTTTCCGCAAACCAGGGCTACCCATTCTGATGGTGCGTATGCCCGATGGCACCGAAAAACCCTACTGGAACACATTCTACCAGCAGGTAGACTACCCTTGCCCTGATGCGCGGGAGTTGGTGTCCGAACTGGGGATGCAGTACCGATCCGCCTGTGTCCTGACAGAAAGTCTGCGGATCCAGTTGGCGGCGGGCAAGCGCCCGGCGGAACTTGATCTGGGGCGCTGGGAAACATTGCGTGTTCCCCTGACCGACCTGTTGGAATCCCGACGCCGCTATTTGGGGCAGATGGATTTGAATGTGGCTTCGCCATTGGTGTGGAAATTTTATGCCGACACGCTGCACACGTTGGCAGGGTATGGAGCCTCTATCGTGCGGCTGGACGCTTTCGCTTATGCGCATAAGGCCGTGGGGGAACGTAACTTTTTGAATGAACCAGGTACATGGAGTCTTTTGGCACGGCTGCAGACAATAGCGGATGCTGATGGTGTGACCCTGCTCCCGGAAATTCACGCATCCTATGGGGAAAAAGTCTACGAAAAGCTGGCCGCCAAAGGCTATGCCGTCTATGATTTCTTTCTGCCGGGGCTGATGATTGATGCCTTGGAGCGGGGCAGTGCAGACACGCTGGCCGCATGGGCACAGGAAATCCTCGACAAGCACATCCTGACCGTGAATATGCTGGGGTGCCATGACGGTATCCCGATGCTGGATCTGAAAGGGTTGCTGCCGGAAGAACGCATCCAAAACCTCATTGATCTGATTGTGACGCGAGGCGGTATGGTGAAGAACCTGCACGGCCAGAAAAATGTCTATTATCAGGTCAATGCCACCTACTACAGCGCTCTGGGCGAGAGTGATGCAAAGCTGCTGCTGGCACGGGCAATTCAACTGTTTATGCCCGGAAAACCGCAGGTGTGGTACCTTGATTTATTCGCGGGCAAAAATGACTGTGAGGCAGTGGCTCGCGCAGGCGAGGGCGGCCACAAAGAAATCAACCGTACAAATCTGACGAAAGTGCAGATTGCCGAGGCACTGGAAAAGCCGGTCGTGAAAAAGCAGCTGGAATTGCTACGCCTGCGCCGCAACTGTCCGGCCTTTGCGCAAGGAGCAAAGGTTCAAATTGAAAGCTGCGGCCCGGAATTGACGATTGAGTGGAGCTGCAGCGGCCACGTCGCCCGTCTGCGGGCTAATCTGCAAAAGTTGACTTACAGGGTCGAAATAGAGTAGGAAGAAAAGCTAACTGATGGAAACTACAAACAGCAAGGCGTGCGGAGGCGTTGCATTATAGAATGCAGATGTCAAGACGGTCTGTGCAAATGATTAAAGACAACTGGACGTACCGAAGGATACTCTAAGAGGAAAAAAGTTTTTGGAAACCAAAGCGTTACAGTTGAAATGATATGTACGTACTCTTATCGACGTGCAATTTTCTGCGAGGGTAAAATTGAAGAAATAGAAATAAATTCGATTAATTGTTGGTGGCGATTATGAAGTTTACGGAGCTGAAAAGGCTGAAAAACTCTGTTAAAATCTCAGTGAATAAATAACAACGCCCGGACGGCTGAACTTTTCAACCGTCCGGGCGCTTTTTGTGGATAAATTTTG
>ENA-OUPA01000114-OUPA01000114.1-human-gut-metagenome-genome-assembly--contig:-NODE-114-length-66040-cov-10.5569_pt1 | contig 66040 bp, 64 predicted proteins | sample MGYA00237939_ERZ548770 | MGnify/ENA primary metagenome ERZ548770 (study PRJEB26490, sample SAMN05356877) | human gut metagenome | biome: terrestrial biome; feature: human-associated habitat; material...
GGATGGCACCCTGGCTCCCGACGGCACCGCCACCCGGGCCCAGGCAGCCAGCATCATGGCAAACTTCGACCAGAACGTGGCCAAATAAAAAGAACATAGCACACACAGGAATGGCTCCCGCAAGGGAGCCATTTTTGCTGTGTTCCGGCAGCTTTCTGGAAGCCTTTGGCGTTGTGCCGGCGAATGTGTTGCTCTATCAGGAATACCACTGGAAAACAGGGGAGTGCTGGTTCGCTCCGCGCTCTCTTGCTTTTTTATCTTTGGCTCCTCCACAGGGGCCTCCAAGGCCGCAGCACAAGGGATAAATCAAAGATGAAAAAATCACGGCGCTTTCCTCCTCTTACTACTGGCCTTTTGGAATAAGAGACGATATAATAGAATGGAAGATGACTCCTGGGGTAAGCTCATTTCCTCCAGCGGCACCCTGGATGAAATCAACCCCTTAGCGGAATGTAAACACATTGCAGAGGGTGAAATTCATTATTTAGCTGAAACACCGGTTCCTGAACCATGGAATTCTTGGTATTTTGGAGGTATGCCATGAAAATTGATGTATCACAAAAAAGTGGAGTGGGAATTTCTATCCATGATGATGAACTTTCGGAACTTCGGTTTATCCGCGAGGAGAAGGAGCTGCGTCTTTCTATGCTAGCTTGGGAAACAGCAGAAGTAGTCCCTTCAGAATTCAAAATGAAGTCTCCATGCTATGAGATAGTCTTTCATCAAGTGAGAGGATTTGAAATGACCTCCTGTGATTTTTGGGGCCAATCCCAACGTGCGCTGGGATTGACCTTGATGGATGAGAAAGGGCGAACTCTCTTACCTTGGCTGCTACAACAGCGGGATGCGAGAGACCGTTATAAGGAGTCTGTGCTAGGAGCAGAAGAAGATTATCTGGAGTGCATGATTGAGTTTATTTCAGGAGACTTTTTTACGGTCGTTTGCCAAGCGATAGAAGTTCCGGATGAAAAAGTGTATTGGGCGAAATAAGTGAGAAAGACTTCTAGTTAAAGTTTTATATGAAGGAGAAATTTCATTAGAACCTCTTGAAGTCACCTGCGGCTTATTCTCTGTACTGCGTACTTTATTACTGGAAAGACTATTAGGCATTGTGATATTTTCTTCGAGAGGCCCGAAAGCCAACTTCATTGCTCGCTGCGAAAACACATGGCAAAGGAGGCGCATCCCGTGAAGTGGAAATCTCTTTTCTGTTTGCCGCTGCTGGCTCTTTTGTTGCTGGCCTGCGGGGGGTGCCAGCCAAAATCTGCCATTCTGTTGCAGGGGAAGGAGTTGGCCTCCTGGGAAGACCTATATGGCCAAGATATAGACGCTGTGGAGGCAGCGCTGGGGGTGGAGCTTTCCTACAGTGAAGTGAGGAACGTCTGGAACCTGCCGGAGCCAGTCCTGTTTGAGGAAATGGAATTCACCCAGCAGCTGCTGTTCGAGGCGGATACCAACATGCTCTTCGGCGTGCGGTATGCCTATCAAGGCCCTGTGGAGGACCTTTCCTCCTTAGTGGACGGGTTGCTTTCCCAGTTTACCAAAGCCTACGGCCAGGCCATCACCTACCCCGAAACAAAGTACCGGCTGTCCGATGATGCCTTCAAAGCGGCCGCAATTGCTAGTGTGGACCAGTGGGAAATGTTCCTATATCCCTGGCGGGAAGAGTGGCCGGCCAGTGAAAACACCGTGTGCTGCCTAAGTGTTCAACCTGTTCCCGGGCGGAGAGATATCGAACTGGACTACACCATGGCTTCAGAGGAACCGGTCTTCCACATCCAGGAGAAGTATCCCGATTCCATCCGCATCCAACGCGATAACCGAGGTGGAGAGTACAGAGATTTTTTCCCTCAGGACAGGGAGTATCAGGAGATCATTGAACTTCTCAACGGGCTCCAGTACCGCCGCAAAGAGATTTTGAAGTTGAGCAGCGGTGGCGGCAGCGCCTTTCTGTACGCTGTGGAATTGAACTACGAAGAAGACGCTCCCCCTTATGTCAGCCGCTCCTACCACTTCACCAATGAGACTATCGAGGTCGACCATGTCATGTATTACTGCGATCCGAAAGCTCTGGCCCAGCTGCAGGCGTATTTGGGGCCATGACTTTTAAAACAAAGACGATTTTTGCCTCTTTCGTGTGCCGCATCGTTCGTTTGACAGCAGTTTGAACCATCTCCTGCAGCATTGTCCGAAAGATTTAAGAAAAGCCCCGGTTTTCCTGGGATCATTCCTGGAATTTCCGGGGCTTTTTTGTGTGATATTCCGTGTGATATCGTGCGATTTTGTGGCGGTTTCGATGTATATTTCCCGCGTTTTATGCCGCGATAACGGTTATTAAAAAGCAAGAAAATGGCTTGAAACCTAGAAATCTAGGAATCAAGCCATTCAAGACCTGGGTTAGGGTGATAAAATAGATGTCAATGAAAAACGCGGGCAACAAAAATCGCGAACCCCACAAGGTGAAGTTCGCGACTTGGGAGCGGCAGCTTGCCGCTGGTGCGCGAGACGGGACTTGAACCCGTACGTCGTAGACACACGCACCTCAAACGTGCCTGTCTGCCAGTTCCAGCACTCGCGCATAACCAACGCTGAGTATTATAGCATTCGGGCACAATGTTGTCAAGATGGGAATTCATTTCCCGGGAAATTTTTACCGGCACAGCCCCAGAAAGAAATCGAAGATGGGCCGGCCGTCCACCGTGTCCTCCCGGCGCAGGGCAAAGGACATGCGCTCTGGGTGCCACTGTACGCCGTAAATCCGTTTTTCCGGCCACTCCACCGCCTCGATGACCCCGTCCGCCTGGGAGCGGGCCGCCACCCGCAGCCCGGGGGCTACCTGTCCCAAAGCCTGGTGGTGGGCGCTGTTCACGGGAAAGGCGCTTCCGTAGAGGCCCTCCAAAAAGCTGCCGGGCGCGGCCTCCACTCCATGTACCCGGTCCCCCAGAGCGGCGTCGTGCTTGTGATCCGCCGCCGTGGGGATGTCCTGGATCAGGTCTCCTCCCAGGGCCACGTTGAGCAGCTGAATCCCCCGGCAGATGCCCAGGATGGGACGTCCCCATGCCAAAAAGCGGGACACCAGCTCCAGCTCGGCCGCGTCTCGCTGCAGGTCCGGGGCCTCGCTTCCAGCGGAGGGCTGGCCGTACCGGGCCGGGTCGATGTCCCCGCCGCCGGGCAGCAGCAGCCCCTGGCAGTCCAGGGCCTCCTCCACGTCCAGGCTGAATACACATTCAGCCCCACATCCCTCCAGGGCGCTGGCGTAGTTGGCCAGCTTTTCACGGACTCCGTATCCATATATTTTTGTCACAGGTCATGCCCCATTTCTGAGATTTTTTGAAAAAGCAATCGTATCATTTTCCCAGGGGTTTTGCAAGCCCCATTTCATTAACTATGCGCTTTTTGGGGAGAATAATCAAGAGCTTTGAAAAAGAAAAGAAAAAGCCCTTCGCAGGGAAACTTCCGCTGTTCCCGCCTCTAGCGGCGCCTGGCGCGGACTAGTGCCACGGCTTCATAGAGCAGGAAGAACAGCAGCAGGCTGCCGCACAATCCCCATAGGGGGAAAAGATAGTCGAAGAAAGCGCGGCTGTCCACCCAAGCGAAGGGGAGGGTGCATAGAAGCGCCAAGCCTCCCTGGGAGAGGAGGAACAGCAAAGCAGAGGAACAGCGGGCCCGCAGCGTTCCAGTCCAAGCCAGGCAGAGCAGGACTAGCAGCCCCAGAAGGTAGACAGCGTAGAGAGTACCGCATATCCCTTCCCCCAGCTGTTTCCAAAAGATGCGCAGCTCGTGGGCGGCGGTGTCCGCCGTGGAAAAGGGGTAGAGCAGGTCCATCGCCAGCCGGGTGGAGGAGCGGGCCAACAGACCCAGAGCCAGAATGCCGCTCAACAGCGCGGGAATGAGAGCACGGCGCTTTGCTTTCATGGAAATCCCCCCGTGGGTTTTCTTTTCAGTATAAGGGGACGGGTTTAAGAATGAGTCAAATGCGCGTCAAGGGGATGTAAAATCCAAAGTGAAAGGAGGGACCTTCTTTGAAACGGGAGGAAAACGCAGTGGCCGCGGCGGTCATTGCCCTGGGGCTGGGGGTGGCCCTGGGGTGCCAGGCCTTGGGAGGGAGCCTGCCCCCGCCAACGCCGGATGAGGCAGGAGCCGCTCCTGCCAACGGCGTGGTGGAGCAGAATGCCTTCGAGGATTACCAGCAGCTCTCCGACCCCCTGCTGGTGTTGGTGAACGGGCAGGTCCCCCTGCCGGAGGACTGGGCCTTCACCCCCTTTCTGGTGGATGACCAGGTGGTAGACTCCCGGATGCGGGAGGACCTGTCCGCCCTGCTGGCCGCCGCGGAGGAGGAGAACGTCTGGCTGTGGACGGCTTCCGGCTACCGGAGCGAGGAGCGGCAGCAATCTCTTCTGGACTGGGAGGTTCAACAGAACCGCCAGGCGGGGATGGACGCCTCTGCGGCCTTGGGGGAGGCCCTGCGGACCGTCGCCCTGCCCGGCCACAGCGAGCACCAGACCGGCCTGGCCCTGGACTTCAATGATGTTTCTGGGGATTTTGCTCTAACAGAGGCCTATAGATGGCTCCAGGAACACGGGGCGGAATACGGCTTTATCCAGCGCTACCCGGCGGGGAAGGAAAGCGTCACCGGCATCGCGGAGGAGAGCTGGCATTACCGCTATGTGGGGCGGCCCCACGCCCAGGCTATGAAACGGCTGGGCCTGTGCCTGGAGGAGTACGTCCTGTATGTGAAAGCCGGGGGAGAGGGCTGAGCTTTCCCGCAGATTCCTGTTGCCAAGCCCTTGCACTTGCGATATAATATCTTGTATTGTGACACGCCCCGGCTTAGGGGGCGGTCTTTGAGAAAATCCGGCTTTTTGAAAGCCGCAAGGAGAGATAGAGCATGGCAACAGTCAGAACTCGGTTTGCCCCCAGCCCCACGGGCTTTATGCACGTGGGCAACCTGCGCACGGCGCTGTATGAATATTTGGTGGCCAAGTCCCAGGGGGGCAAGTTTGTCCTTCGCATTGAGGACACGGACCGGGAGCGCTTGGTGAAAGGCGCCGAAGCGGTCATCTACAAGACCCTGGACCAGGTAGGCCTGCGGCACGACGAAGGCCCGGACGTGGGCGGCGAGTACGGCCCCTATGTCCAAAGCCTGCGCAAGGACCTTTACAAGCCCTACGCCCAGCAGCTGGTGCGGGAGGGCAAGGCCTATTACTGCTTCTGCACCAAAGAGCGGCTGGAGTCCCTTCACAATGAGGAGGGCATCGGCGGCTATGACCGCCACTGCCGGGACCTGCCCGCCGAGGAGGTCCAGCGGCTGCTGGAGGCGGGCACGCCCTACGTCATCCGCCAAAAGGTGCCCCTGACGGGCTCTACCACCTTTGAGGACGCGGTGTTCGGCTCCATCACCATCGAGAACAAGGAGATCGAGGACCAGGTGCTCCTCAAGGCGGACGGCTACCCCACCTACAATTTTGCCAACGTCATCGACGACCACCTGATGCACATTACCCATGTGGTGCGGGGCAGCGAATACCTCACCTCCACCCCCAAGTACAACCTGCTGTATGAGGCCTTCGGCTGGGAGATCCCCACCTACGTCCACCTGCCACTGATTATGGGTAAGAACGAGGATGGCTCGGTGTCCAAGCTCTCCAAGCGCCACGGCTCCACCAGCTTTGAGGGCCTGGTGGCCGAGGGTTACCTGCCCCAGGTCATCACCAACTACATCGCCCTGCTGGGCTGGGCCCCCAAGGACAACCAGGAGATCTTCTCCCTGCCGGAGCTGGTGCAGGCCTTCTCCATTGATGGCATCAGCAAGTCCCCCGCGGTGTTCGACTACGACAAGCTCAACTGGTTCAACGCCGAGTACATCAAGGCCATGGGGGAGGAGGAGTTCACCGCCCACGCCATGCCCTATTATAGAGAGGTGTTCGGGGCGCAGGACAAGCCCTGGGAGGTGCTCTACTCCATCCTGCCGGCCCGCATCACCAAGTTCCAGGAGATCCCCGGCCTGCTCCACTTCTTGAAGGAACTGCCGGACTACCCCGTGGATTTCTTTGTCAACAAGAAGAGCAAGGCCAACTTGGAGAACGCCCCCCAGATGCTCCAGGCGGCCATCCCCGTGCTGGAGGCTTTGCCCGACTGGAACGTCACCGCTATCCACGACAGCCTCATCGCCCTGGCAGGGGAGCTGGGCGTGAAGAACGGCACCCTGCTGTGGCCGGTGCGCATCGCCGCGGCGGGCACCCTGGTCACCCCCGGCGGCGCGATGGAGATCCTGACACTGCTGGGCCGGGAAGAGGCCCTGCGCCGCCTGCAGGCCGGACTTGCCAAGCTCCAGGCCTGAGCCTGGTTTGGAAATACATCAACGTAATCCCTTAGAAAGGAACCGTGAATGCAATGAGCGAGAAAATCAATTTTGAGGAGATCCCTTCCACAAGCTTTATCGACGACTTCGTGAAAGAGGACATGGGCCCCGGCGGCCGCACCGAGGGGATGCAGGTCCACACCCGTTTCCCACCCGAGCCTAACGGCTACCTGCACATCGGCCACGCCAAGGCCATCTATATTGACTTCGGCACGGCAGAGCGCTTCGGCGGCATCTGCAACCTGCGCATGGACGACACCAACCCCGTCAAGGAGGACGTGGAGTATGTGGACGCCATCAAAGAGGATATCCACTGGCTGGGCTACGATTGGGACGACCGGTTTTACTATGCCTCCGACTACTTTGAAGCCATGTACAAAGGGGCCGAGGAGCTGATTGAAAAGGGCCTGGCCTATGTCTGCGAGCTGACCCCCGAGCAGATGAAGGAGATGCGCGGCGACCTGACCCACCCCGCCCAGAGCCCCTACCGGGATAGGCCCAAGGAGGAGAGCCTGGACCTGTTCCGCCGCATGCGGGCCGGGGAGTTCGAGAACGGCCGCTACACCCTGCGGGCCAAGATCGACCTGGCCTCCGGCAACTTCAACATGCGGGACCCGGTCATCTACCGCATCAACCACACCAGCCATCACCGCACCGGGGACAAGTGGTGCATCTACCCCATGTACGACTACGCTCATCCCTTTGAGGACGCCATGGAGTGCATCACCCACTCCCTGTGCTCCTTGGAGTTTGAGGACCACCGCCCCTTCTACGACTGGGTCATCCAGAACGTGACCCTGCCCAGCAAGCCCCGGCAGATTGAGTTTGCCCGCCTGGGCATCAACAACACGGTGATGAGCAAGCGGAAGCTGCGCACTCTCGTGGAGGAGGGCTATGTGGACGGCTGGGATGACCCCCGCATGCCCACTATCTGCGGCCTGCGCCGCCGGGGTTACACCCCCGCCTCCATCCGCAATTTCAGCGAGCGCAACGGCGTTTCCAAGGTGAACTCCACAGTGGAGTACGCCTTTTTGGAGTACTGCCTGCGGGAGGATCTGAACCAGAACGCCCGCCGGGCCATGGCCGTGCTGGACCCCGTCAAGCTGACCATCACCAACTACCCCGAGGACAAAACCGAGCTGTTTGACGTGGAGAACAACCCCAACAAGCCCGAGGAGGGCACCCGCCCGGTGAGCTTCTCCCGCACGGTGTATATCGAGCGGGAGGACTTTTTGGAGGCCCCGGTGCCCAAGTACAAGCGCCTCTACCCGGAAGGCCCGGAGTGCCGCCTGAAGGGAGCCTACCTCATCCGCTGCACCGGCTGCCGGAAGGATGAAGAAGGCAACATCGTCGAGGTCTTTGCCGAGTACGACCCGGAGAGCCGGGGCGGCAACCCCGCCGACGGCCGCAAGGTGAAGGGCGCCACCATCCACTGGGTCAACGCCGCCGACGCCCTGGACGCGGAGATCCGCCTGTACGACAACTTGTTTACCGTGGCCAACCCCGACGAGGGCAACTTCCTGGACTACCTGAACCCGGACTCCCTGAAGGTACTCACCGGCTGCAAGGTGGAGAAGTGCCTGGGCGGGGCCAAGCCGGGGCAGAGCTACCAGTTCCTGCGCCAGGGCTACTTCTGCGTGGACAACAAGGACTCCCAGCCCGGTGCCCTGGTATTTAACCGCTCCGTCAAGCTCAAAGACAGCTTCAAGCCAGCGTGACGCTGGATCCAAGACGCGGGGCGCGCCTTTAGGGCGCTTTGCCCGGTGGAAACGGCCAACCTGGCGTCCGCGGCTTTTCCCCTGTGGAAGGGGGCCAGAAACGAGAGTTTTGGCGTGACGCTGGACCCAAGACGCGGGGCGCGCCTTTAGGGCGCTTTACCCGGTGGAAACGGCCAACCTGGCGTCCGCGGCTTTTCCCCTGTGGAAGGGGCCAGAAACGAGAGTTTTGGCGTGACGCTGGACCCAAGACGCGGGGCGCGCCTTTAGGGCGCTTTACCCGGTGGAAACGGCCAACCTGGCGTCCGCGGCTTTTCCCCCTGTGGAAGGGGGCCAGAAACGAGAGTTTTGACGTGACGCTGGACCCAAGCCGCAGGGCGCGCTTTTAGGGCGCTTTACCCGGTGGAAACGGCCAACCTGGCGTCCGTGACTTTTCCCCCTGTGGAAGGGGGCCAGAAACGAGAGTTTTGGCGTGACGCTGGACCCAAGCCGCGGGGCGCGCTTTTAGGGCGCTTTTCAAGTGGTATTGAAAGGGCTGCGGCGTTCCCGGTGCGACGGGGCGCGCAGGCCATAGCAAATTTGACGAATGTTCTTCGGAAAGAGGTTTTATCCATGAAGATCACCTATTTGGGCACTGCCGCCTCTGAGGGGCTGCCCGCTCCTTTCTGCACCTGTCCGGTGTGCCAAAAAGCCCGCCAAGAGGGTGGCAAAAGCGTGCGCACCCGCACCCAGGCCCTGGTGGATGAGAGCCTGCTCATTGACTTTCCCCCGGACACCTACCTGCACTGGCTGCGGAACAACTTCGATTTTTTGAAGGTCACGGATTTGCTGGTGACCCACTCCCACATGGACCACTGGTATCCCGACGACCTGCAGGCCACGGTGGAGCCCTTCGGCCACCACGACCCCGCCTACACCCTCACCCTTCACGGCAACGAGAAGGTGTGCCGCCAGCTGGAGGAGGGCATGGGGGCGGAGGAACCCAAGATCCTGGACACGGTGAAGCGCCAGGTGGCCACGGCCTTCGAGACCTTCACCGCCGGGGAGTACCGCGTCACGCCCCTGCCCGCCGACCACTGCTACACCGAGCGGGCCCTTATCTACCTTGTGGAGAAGGGGGACAAGGCCCTGCTCTACGCCCACGACACCGGCTACTTCCTGGACGGGGTGTGGGACTATCTGGCCGCTCGCAAGGACCTGCGTCTGGGCTTGGTGAGCCTGGACTGCACCCACGGCTTCGACGAGAACCGGCAGAACCACATGGGCTTTAGCGTCAACGTCCAGGTGCGGGACCGGCTGGTAGACATGGGCCTGGCGGACGGTGAGACCCTATTCGTGTGCAACCATTTCTCCCACAACGGGGGCGGCAGCTACGAAGAGCTTTCCGCCCAAGCCCAGGCTCAGGGAATGCTTGCCAGCTACGACGGGTTCACCCTGGAGTTTTAAGGACGCCTTTACAAGGGGCCGCTGGAACAGTCCAGCGGCCCTTTTTTGTGAACAAATTGTCACCCTTGAAAATTTATAAAGGTTGACAATTCTGTTTTCCCGTGCTACCCTTGAAAGCGGAGTGTTAGGAAAGGAGGGCTTCTCTTGTCTGTGGCAGATAAGGTTTTAGAATTGCTGGAAAATGCCAATCACTCCTTTTCGGGGGAAGAGATGGCCCAGCAGCTGGGCATCACACGCAACTCCGTCTGGAAAGCTGTGGGGAAGCTGAAGGAGCAAGGATACGAGATTGAGGCAGCCACCAACCGGGGCTACCGGCTGGTGTCTGAAAAAAATGTGCTGACACCCCAGGGGGTGCGGCGGCTGCTCACTGGCCCCGCCCGTCGCTGTGCCATCGACGTGCAGGACTCCGTCACCTCCACCAACACCTTGCTCAAGCAAATTGCCGAGCACGGCGGGGCGGAGGGCATGGTGCTCATTGCCCACCAGCAGACCCAGGGGAAGGGGCGGCTGGGCCGCGCGTTCTTTTCTCCTAAAGGGACAGGACTGTACCTCAGTGTGCTGCTGCGGCCCCGGTTCTCTGCGGAGGAGGCCCTCTCCATCACCACGGCAGCCGCCGTGGCCGTGGCCCAGGCCATCGACGCCGTCACGGGGGAGTACGCCCAGATTAAATGGGTGAACGACGTGTACCTGCGGGGCAGGAAGGTCTGCGGCATCCTCACCGAGGCCGCCGTGGATTTTGAGTCCGGCGGGCTGCAATACGCCGTTTTGGGTATGGGCGTCAATGTCCGGGAGCCGGAGGGGGGCTTCTCCCCCCAGCTGCGGGATATTGCTGGGGCCCTGTATCGGGACCAGGTGCCTCCCGGGGCCCGCACCCGGCTGGCCGCGGAGATCTTGAACCGGTTTTTCACTTGGTACGAAGCTATGCCTGCCCGCCCCTTTATGGAGGAGTACCGCCGCCGCTGCCTGCTCACCGGGCTGGAAGTCACCTACACCCAGGGGGAACGGTCCGGCCGCTGCCGGGTGCTGGGGGTGGATGAGGAGGCAAGGCTCCAGGTGCGCCTGCCGGATGGCAGGGAGACGGCCTTCTCCACAGGGGAGGTGCAGCTCTCCAAAGACTTTTTAGACCAGCTCCGCCAGGGGCATAAGGAGGAAACACCATGAAGCTCCAATGGAAAAGCAGGCTCCACCGCATGGTGGTGGCCGGTGTGTTTGCGGCGCTGCTGGCCGTGCTGTCTCAGATTTCCATTCCCCTGCCCACGGGGATTCCTGTTACTCTGCAAACCTTTGCTGTGGCATTGTGCGGGTTTGCCCTGGGTCCGGGGCTGGGGGCCGCCGCTGTGGGGGTCTACTTGGCCTTAGGCGCAGTGGGGATTCCCGTGTTTGCTGGATTTTCCGGGGGGATTGGCTCCTTTGTGGGCATGACCGGCGGCTATCTGTGGGCCTTTTTGCCCATGGCTTTCCTCTGCGGCCTGGGGGCCCGGCAGAAAAACAGGGCCCTGGCCCTGACCGTGGGTTTTTTGGGGCTGGTGATATGCCACCTGTGCGGCTCTTTCCAGTTTGCCCTTGTTTCGGCGGTGTCCCCCTGGAATGCCTTCCTGCTGGCCTCAGCCCCCTATTTGCTGAAGGATGCTGCCTCTCTTGTGGCGGCCTATCTGGCGGCGGCTGCCATCCTGCGCAGCTTGGAGAAAGCCCGGCTGGTGACCCTGGTATGAGGCTGCGGGGGCACCATCTGTTCTGCGCCTCTCTGTTTCAGGGCAAGGGCTATAACGGGGCCTTTGCCGCCCGGATGGGAGAAGTTTTGGAAGCGCTGTCCCGTGGAGAGGCGTTTCTCCTCTGTGAAGGCTGCGACAGCCTGTGTTCCGCTTGCCCCAACTGCCGGCCCGGGGATCAATGTGCCTTGGGAACGGAAGATGCGGCCCGGCGGGATGCTGCCGCCTTCGCGGCTGTGGGGCTTATTCCGGGGCAGAGGGTTGTGCCGGAACAAGCAGGGGAGAGGCTTCGCTGTGTCACAGAGGCGCAGTGGAAGTCTGTCTGTAAAGGCTGCCGCTGGCAAAGGGAAGGTCTCTGCTCCTGGGGGCTTTTCCAAAAAATGAGAAAGCAGCGCTTTGTGTAATATACTGGAAAAGGGAAGCTCCTTTGGAAAAAGCAGGGGCTTCCCTTTCTTTTTTGAAATTTCTCTTGCTTTCAAGCGGAGAATATACTAAAATAAGTGTGTATAAATCTGGAATTCTGCTTAAAATTTGTGTGCTTTAAAAGTCGATTTCATCGTTCTTAACCATCATTTCCCTTCGGTTTAACAAAGGCGGCGAAGTGCACAAATTTAATCGCTATTTTAATATCGGTATATCGCTCCTGCCAATTTACAATCCGAAGGGGATCTGTTAAAATATTGTCAAAGTCAGGGGGAAAGAGGTGAAGAGTGTGCCGGGCCAGAGTGTTTCGAAGCAAACTCTGCAGCGGCTTCCCACATATCTCAGTTACCTGAAGGGGCTGCAGGGAGATTCAAAGCACATCTCGGCAACGGCAATAGCAGAAGCGCTGAACATCAACCATGTGGTGGTGAGAAAGGATCTTGCCTCCATCAGCAGCTCGGGCAGGCCCAAGGTGGGATATGTACGTGAAGACCTTATCCGCGAGCTGGAAGCCTTTTTGGGCTATGACAACGCGCAAGACGCCGTGCTGGTTGGCGCCGGCCGGCTGGGAAAGGCGCTGCTTGCCTATGAGGGTTTTGTGGAATATGGTCTAAACATCGTGGCCGGCTTCGACACGGACCCGTTGGCAGTCAACACAGAAGTGGGCGGGAAGAGAATCCTTCCCATGGACCGGCTGGAAGACCTGTGCCGCCGGATGAAGGTGCGCATTGGGATTATCACCGTGCCCGGGGAACATGCCCAGGCGGTGTGCAGCCTGTTGATCAAAAGCGGGATATTGGCTGTTTGGAACTTTTCAAACGTCCATTTGGACGTGCCTGAGGGGATTCTGGTGCAAAATGAAAATATGGCAGTTCCCCTCGCCATCTTGTCCAACCATTTAAAGGAAAGATTCAGCACAAAATAAATAAAAAAGGATGGATCATTTCATGAACACAAATGTGACTTACGAAACTGTGGAGAACTTGGAAACATTCGAGAGAATGCTTGCCCGGGTGCGCGAGGCGCAGAAAATCTACGCCAGCTACACGCAGGAGCAGGTCGACAAGATTTTCCGCGCCGCCGCTATGGCCGCCAACCTGCAGCGTATTCCCCTGGCCAAGATGGCCGTAGAGGAGACCGGCATGGGCGTGGTGGAAGACAAGGTCATCAAGAACCACTATGCCGCCGAGTACATCTACAACGCCTACAAGGATACGAAGACCTGCGGTGTCATCGAGGAGGACAAGGCGTACGGCGTCAAAAAGATTGCTGAGCCCATCGGTGTCATTGGTGCTGTCATCCCCACTACCAACCCCACCTCTACTGCTATCTTCAAAACCCTGATCGCCCTGAAGACCCGCAACGCCATCATCATCAGCCCCCATCCCCGCGCCAAGCGGTGCACCATCGAGGCTGCCAAGGTGGTGCTGGACGCTGCCGTAAAGGCCGGCGCTCCCGACGGGCTGATCGGCTGGATTGATATTCCCAGCCTGGAGCTGACCAACACCCTGATGGCCGAATCCGACATCATCCTGGCCACCGGCGGCCCCGGCATGGTGAAGGCCGCTTACTCCTCCGGCACTCCCGCCCTGGGCGTGGGCGCCGGCAATACTCCCGCTATCATTGACGACACCGCCGACGTGGTGCTGGCTGTCAACTCCATCATCCATTCCAAGACCTTCGACAACGGCATGATCTGCGCCTCTGAGCAGTCTGTCATTGTGCTGGACAAGGTCTATAAGGCTGTGAAGGATGAGTTCAAGAAGCGCGGCTGCTATTTCCTCAACCCCGAGGAGACCGAAAAGGTGCGCAAGACCATTATCATCAACGGCTCTGTCAACGCCAAGATTGTGGGCCAGAAGGCTCATACCATTGCCGCGATGGCCGGCGTAGAAGTGCCCGAGAACACCAAAATCATCATCGGCGAAGTGGAGAGCGTGGATATCTCTGAGGAATTCGCCCATGAGAAGCTGTCCCCCGTGCTGGCCATGTACCATGCCAAGGACTTTGACGAGGCTATTGAGAAGGCCGAGCACCTGGTGGCCGACGGCGGCTATGGCCACACCTCTTCCCTGTACATCAACGTGGCTGAGAAGGAAAAGATGGCTAAGCATCAGGCTGCTATGAAGACCTGCCGCATCCTGGTGAACACTCCCTCCTCTCAGGGCGGTATCGGCGACCTGTACAACTTCAAGCTGGCTCCCTCCCTCACGCTGGGCTGCGGCTCTTGGGGCGGCAACTCCGTCTCTGAGAACGTGGGCGTCAAGCATTTGATCAACATTAAGACCGTTGCCGAGAGGAGAGAGAACATGCTGTGGTTCCGCACGCCTGAGAAGGTGTATTTCAAGAAGGGCTGCATGCCCGTGGCTCTCAACGAGCTGAAGACCGAGTACAACCGCAAGAAGGCGTTCATTGTCACCGACTCCTTCCTGTTTAAGAGCGGCTTTACCAAGAACATCACCGATAAGCTGGACGAGCTGGGCATTCAGTACGCCTGCTTCTACGATGTGGCGCCCGATCCCACCTTGGGCTGCGCCATGGAGGGCGTCAAGCAGATCCGCGATTTCGAGCCCGATGTCATCATCGCCCTGGGCGGCGGCTCTCCCATGGACGCTGCCAAGATCATGTGGGTGATGTACGAGCATCCCGATGCCGACTTCCAGTCCATGAGCATGGACTTCATGGATATCCGCAAGCGTATTTACAAGTTCCCCAAGATGGGCGAGAAGGCCATGATGGTGGCCATCCCCACCTCTTCCGGTACTGGTTCCGAGGTCACCCCCTTCGCCATTATCACCGATGAGAAGACTGGCACCAAGTGGCCTCTGGCAGACTATGAGCTGCTGCCCAACATGGCGATTGTGGACGCCGACAACATGATGACCCAGCCCAAGGGCCTGACCTCCGCCTCTGGCATTGACGTGATGACCCACGCCATCGAGGCCTATGTGTCCATCATGGCAACTCCCTTTACCGATGGCCTGGCCCTGAAGGCCATGAAGGCTGTGTTTGATTACCTGCCCTCCGCCTATGAGAACGGCGCCAACGATCCCTATGCCCGCGAGCGCATGGCCGAGGCTTCCTGCATGGCTGGTATGGCCTTCGCCAACGCTTTCCTGGGTGTGAACCACTCCATGGCCCACAAGCTGGGCGCTTACCATCACCTGCCCCACGGCGTTGCCAACGCGCTTATCCTCACAGAGGTCATCCGCTACAACGCCGCGGAAGTCCCCACCAAGATGGGCACCTTCTCCCAGTATCAGTATCCCCATGCCAAGGAGCGCTACGTTGAGGCTGCCCGCTTCTGCGGCATCAAGGGCAAGAACGATGATGAGGTCTTCGAGAACTTCATCCAGGCCCTGGAGGACCTGAAGGATAAGATTGGCATTAAGAAGACCATTAAGGATTACGGCGTGGACGAGAAGTACTTCCTGGATACCCTGGACGAGATGGTGGAGAACGCCTTCAACGACCAGTGCACCGGCGCGAACCCCCGCTATCCCCTGATGAGCGAGATCAAAGAAATCTACCTGAAGTGCTACTACGGCAAGTAATTAAACGGAGGAGTTTTCACTATGAAACTGGAAAAGGTAATCGCAGTTCGCAATTCCAAGACCATCTACCGGGACGGCGGCCTTGTTATCAAGGTGTTTGACGAGGGCTACTCCAAGGCTGATATCCTCAACGAGGCCCTGAACATTGCCCGTGTGGAAGAGACTGGCCTGCCCATTCCCGCTCTGGAAGAGGTCACCAAGATCGACGGCAAGTGGGCCATTGTCACCGACTATGCCGAGGGCAAGACCATTGCCCAGCTGATGGCTGAAAACCCTGAGAAAAAGGATGAGTACCTGGAGAAGTTTGTGGACATCCAGATCGAGATTCAGTCCAAGACCTGCCCCATGCTCAACCGCCTGAAGGAAAAGATGAAGCGGAAGATTGCCCAGACCGGTCTGGACGCCACCACCCGCTATGAGCTGGATTCCCGCCTGGCCTCCATGCCCAACCACAACAAGGTTTGCCACGGCGACTTCAACCCCACCAATGTGGTGATCTCTCCCGATGGCGAAAGCTGGTCCGTGCTGGACTGGGCCCATGTGACCCAGGGCAACGCCAGCGCCGATGCCGCCCGCACCTACCTGCTGTTCTGGCTGGCCGGCGATATTGAGACTGCCGAGAAGTATCTGGACCTGTTCTGCAAAAAGACCGATACCGCTAAGCAGTATGTGCAGAAGTGGCTGCCCATCGTGGCTGCTTCCCAGTCTGTGAAGGGCAAGCCCGAGGAGCGCGAGTTCCTCATGCACTGGGTCAACGTGGTGGAGTACGAATAATCCGCCTCTGCGTTTTCACAAGCCCTGTACAACAGCCCTTTAAGCAAATCTGAAGAGAGCTTTCCGCTCCGCCAGGGGGCGGGGCGGAGGCCTCCTTCTTAAATTGAATCTGAATGCACTCTTTCTAGGAGGAATTTACCATGAAATGTACTATTTGCATCGGAAGCTCCTGCCATCTGAAGGGCTCCCGCCAGATTGTGGAAGAGCTCCAGTACCTTGTAAAGGAACACCACCTGGAGGATAAGGTCGAGCTGGGCGGCACTTTCTGCATGGGCAACTGCGTCAACGGCGTCAATGTTACCCTGGATGACAAGCTGTATTCTCTCTCCCCTGAGACCACCAAGGATTTCTTCGAGAAGGAGATCCTTCCCAAGGTACAATAAAAAAAGCCCAGAACACGGGAAGCTCCATCACGCCAATCGCCTTGATGGAGTTTGCCGTACCCGGCCCCTTATTTTGCTAAGCGAGAGGTTGTTCCCACATGGCTGAATACTTAAAGTTAAAAAAGTCAAATTGCGTAAACTGCTATAAGTGCATCCGGCATTGTCCCGTGAAGTCCATCAAGTATTCCACGGGCCAGGCGCAGATTGTCAGCGATGAGTGCATTCTGTGCGGCCAGTGCTTTGTGGTATGTCCCCAGAACGCCAAGGAGATCCGCAACGACGTGCCCAGTGCCATCGAGCTTTTAAAGAGCGGCCCGGTCATTGCCAGCGTGGCTCCCTCGTTTGTGGCCAACTACCCGGGCGCCACCATTGCCACCATGGAGAAGGCCCTGAAGCAGCTGGGCTTTACCGCTGCGGAAGAGACGGCTGTGGGCGCGTCCATTGTAAAGACCGAGTATGAAAACATCATCCACGAGGGCAAGCAGGAGGTCATCATCTCCACCTGCTGCCATTCTGTCAACACCCTGGTGGAGAAGTATTACCCCGAGGTGCTGCCCTACCTGGCCACGGTCCTGTCTCCCATGCAGGCCCACTGCCAGAAGATCAAGCAGGAGCATCCCGGCGTGAAAACTGTCTTCATCGGGCCCTGCATTTCCAAAAAAGCGGAGGCCGAGGCTTACCCCGGCACAGTGGACTGCGTCCTCACCTTTGAAGAGCTCTCTGACTGGCTCAAGCAGGAAGGGGTCTCTATCGAGCAGGGAGAGGACCACCTGGAGGAGAGCCGGGCCCGGTTGTTCCCCACCTCTGGCGGCATCCTGCGCACTATGAACTGCGATTCCCCCGACTATACATATATGGTGGTGGATGGCATTGAGAATGTATTGGCTGCCCTGGATGACATCAAAGAGGGGCGCCTGAAGAAGTGCTTTATTGAAATGTCCATTTGCGCGGGCAGCTGCATCAGCGGCCCGGCCATGGAGCGCGAAAAGCGCCGTCCCATTACAGACGCTATTGCAGTGAACCGCTATGCCGGCAAAAAGGATTTTGCAGTCGAACAGCCTTCCAGCAAGGACCTGATTAAAGATCACCGGTTTATCGGGCTGCACCGCCAGATGCCCGGCGAGAAGGAGATTCAGGAGATCCTTCGGAAGATGGGCAAGAATACCCCCGAGCAAGAGCTTAACTGCGGCGCCTGCGGTTACAATACCTGCCGCGAAAAAGCGATTGCCGTCTATCAGGGCAAGGCCGATATCAACATGTGCCTGCCCTTCCTGACCCAGAAGGCAGAGAGCTTCTCTGATACCATTATCAGCACCTCTCCCAACGGCATCATGGTCCTCAACGAGGACCTGGAGGTGCAGCAGATCAATTCCGCCGCCTGCCAGATTGTGAATATCCGCCATGCCTCTGACGTGCTGGGGGACCAGGTCATCCGCATCCTCGACCCCAAGGTGTTCCTGGATGTGATGTCCACTGGCCGCAGCGTGCGGGATGAGAAGGTCTATCTTGCCGAATACAAGCGTTATGTGGAGCAGACCGTCATCTATGACAAGAGCTACCACATCATTATCTGCATCATGCGTGATGTCACCGAGGAAGAGCGGGAGCGCATGAATAAGGAAAAGATCAGCCAGCAGACCATCGAGATGACGGACCGGGTCATCGAGAAGCAGATGCGCATGGCCCAGGAGATCGCCTCCCTGTTGGGCGAGACGACCGCCGAGACCAAGATCGCGCTGACCAACCTGAAGGATTCCTTAGGCGATGAATAACCTGTGTACTGATATCGGATATATCAGCCTGAACAAGTGGGGAGAGCAGCTCTGCGGCGACCGTGTTGAGATCGTCGAGCAGGGGGAAAACTCCACCGTCATCGTTCTGGCTGATGGAATGGGGAGCGGCGTCAAGGCGAACATTCTCTCTTCCTTGACCTCTAAAATCATCTCTACGATGATGGCGGCCAACATGCGCCTGGAAGACTGCGTCTCTACCATTGCCTCCACACTGCCGGTCTGCGCTGTGCGGGGCGTGGCCTATTCCACCTTTACCATCATCCACATCATCGAAAATGAGGAAGCGGAAATCATCCAGTATGACAACCCCCTCGCCATCCTCATCCGGGATGGGAAGTTCGTAGAAATTCCCAAGACCGGCACGGAGATTGATGGGAAGATGATCTACAAATCCAAAATCAAGCTCCAGGAGAATGATTTCCTTTTCACCATGAGCGACGGCACCATTCACGCCGGCGTGGGCCAGTCCCTAAACTTTGGCTGGGAGCGCAAGGATATCATCGAGTTTCTGGAGATGATGTATGACAAGAGCTACACCGCCAAGACCTATGCGTCCCTGCTGGTGGAAGAGTGCAACCACTTGTATGGGGGCCATCCCGGAGATGACACCACCGCCTGTGTGGTGAAGGTCCGGGACCGGCAGCAGGTGAACCTGATGATCGGCCCGCCCTCAGACCGGAAGGACACCCACAAGTACTTGTCCCTGTTCTTCTCCAAAGAGGGCAAGCACATCGTCTGCGGCGGCACCACCTCTACCCTGGCCTCCGAGTTCCTGCACAAGCCCATGGTGGCGGACCTGAACTATCTGGACCCGGAGATCCCGCCCATTGCCAAGATCGAGGGCGTGGACCTGGTGACAGAGGGTGTCATCACCATCAGCAAGGTGCTGGAATATGCCAAGGACTTTTTGGCAGATAACGAGACCTACACCCAATGGGGTTATAAACGGGACGGCGCTTCCCTCATTTCCCGCATGCTTTTTGAAGAAGCCACGGATATCAACTTTTTTGTGGGGAGAGCCATCAACCCCGCCCACCAGAACCCAAACCTGCCCATCAATTTTAATATTAAGATGCGCCTGGTGGAAGAGCTCAGCGAATGCCTGAAAAAGATGGGCAAGCGCATCAAGGTGAGCTACTTCTAAACAAAGACCCGCCAAAGAAAGGAAAGGTATCAATCTATGCCCTCAGTTCCCATTAAGGACAGAAAATTCGACACACAGGTGCAGTATCTGAAGTATAAGGTACTGCGGGAGGTTGCCCGCTATGCCTTTGAGGACCGCCTGCTGGACGCCTACACCGAGATCCCCAAGCTCATTGTTAAGGATAAGCCCACTATGCGGTGCTGCATCTACAAGGAGCGGGCCATCGTGGAGGAACGCATCAAGCTGGCTTTGGGTGGGGATAAAAACAACCCCAACGTCATCGAGGTCATCGACATCGCTTGTGATGAATGCCCCATGTCCGGTTACAACGTCAGCGATGCCTGCCGGGGCTGCATTGCCCACCGCTGCGAGGACGCCTGCCGCCGCGGCGCGATCACCTTTGACGAGCACCTGCATGCCCACATCGACAAATCCAAGTGCGTGGAATGCGGCCAATGCGCCAAGGTCTGCCCCTACAGCGCCATTGTAAACCAGAAGCGCCCCTGTGAGAACGCCTGCAAGATCAAAGCCATCAGCATGGCGGACAGCGGCGCCGCCCAGATCGACAACGAGACCTGCATTTCCTGCGGTGCCTGTGTCTATCAGTGCCCCTTTGGCGCCATTGTGGATAAGTCCTTTATCCTGGACGTGGTGGACCTGATCAAAAAGAGCAACGACAACAAGGACTACAAGCTCTACGCCGTGGTGGCGCCCTCCATCTCCAGCCAGTTCAGCTACGCCAAGCTGGGCCAGGTCATCACCGGCATCCAGAAGCTGGGCTTCTTCCACGTGGTAGAGGCCGCCCTGGGCGCGGATATGGTCTCCTATGCAGAGGCCGCTGAGCTGGCAGAAAAGAAATTCCTCACCAGCTCCTGCTGCCCCGCTTTTGTGGACTACATCGAAAAGCAGTTCCCGCAGCTGAAGGAGCACATTTCTCACAACCTGTCTCCGGCGGCTACCATTGCCAAATACATTAAGGAGACCACACCCAATGCCAAGATCGTCTTCATTGGGCCCTGCACCGCCAAAAAGATGGAGGTGCAGAAGGAGCGCGTTAAGCCCTATATCGACAGCTGCATCACCTTCGAGGAGCTGCAGGCCCTGTTTGACAGCCGGGATATCGACCTGAAATCCCTGGAAGAGGGCGTGCTGGACAACGCCTCTTACTATGGGCGCATCTTCGCCCGCAGCGGCGGCTTGAGCGACGCTGTGGCCCAGGCCCTGAAGGAACAGGGGCTGGAGGACTTTGACCTGAAGGCGGTTCCCTGCGATGGCATTGAAGCCTGCCGCGCGGCGTTGCTGAAGGCCTCGAAGAACGTGCTGCCCGGCAACTTTATCGAGGGCATGGCCTGCGTGGGCGGCTGTATCGGCGGCGCGGGCTGCCTGACCCACGGGGACAAGAACAAGGCCGACGTGGACAAGTACGGCCGGGAAGCCATGGAAAAGACCATTTCCGACGCCATTGGCGTGCTGAAACAGTAAGTTTAAAGGGCAAAAAGGAAGGAGGGGGAGACCCCTCCTTCTCTTTTTTGAAATTTTCTGCTAAGGCCCTTGACATTTCCACGGCTTTGATGTATTAAAAGAGTTAAGGAAAACATTTCTAGGAGGCTTCTGCTATGAAAGCGTCTCGTTTTATGGGAAATATGACCTTTGAAGTGGCGGACCTGCCCATGCCCAAGGCAGGCCCTGGAGAGCTGGTGGTCCATAACAAGGTGTGCGGCGTGTGCGGCACCGATGTGCACATCTACCACGGGGAGCCCGGCTCTGCCGATGTGAACCCGCCGGTGGTGCTGGGCCACGAGTACTCCGGTGAAGTGATGGAGGTGGGCCAGGGCGTCACTGGCTTCGCGGTGGGGGACCACGTTACCATCGACCCCAACATCTACTGCGGCCACTGCCAGTATTGCCAGAACGGCAAAAAGCAGCTCTGCGAGACCATGGAGGCCATCGGCGTCACTCGGGACGGGGGCTTTGCCGAGTACAGCCTTATCCCCGCGTCCCAGGCCTTCAAGCTGGACCCCTCCGTGCCCTTTGAGGCTGCCGCTATGGCGGAGCCCTTGGCCTGCTGCCTCCACGGCATCGACCTGGCGGGCATCCAGGCGGGGGACAAGGTATGCGTAGTGGGCGGCGGCGCTATCGGCCTTATTATGGTGCAGCTCGCCAAGCTGTCCGGCGCCTCGAAGATCGTCGTCAGCGAGCCCAACGAGAAGCGCTGTCAGGTGGCCCTGGAAGTGGGCGCCGGCGCCGCCATTGACCCCACCCAGCCCGGCTATGAGGAGGCTTTCACCCAGGCCATGGATGGTTCCGCCGATGTGGTCATCGAGTGCGTGGGCAACACCCCCGCGGTGAAGAGCGCCTTCCAGTTCGCGGGCAAGGGGGCCACCATCCTGTTGTTCAGCGTGCCCAAGGTGGACGCCACCTTCGAGCTGCCCCTCTTCGACGTGTACAAGAAGGAGCTGACCATCAAGGGCTCTTTCGTCAATCCAGACACTCATGACCGGGCCGTGCGCCTCATCAACAGCGGCAAGGTGGATTTCTCCTCCATCATCACCCACCGCTTCACCCTGGATCAACTGCCGGAAGCCATCGCCATGCAGATGAGCAGTGAGTCCATCAAAGTGGTGGTGGAAGCCAAGTAATAAAAATAAACGCAAAAAACTCCCCCGGACTACTGCTGGGGGAGTTTTTTGTTGTTATAGCAGCCGCGTGCCATTGATGATGAGTTCAAACTGGAGTCCCAAGGTCTGGGCGGCCTTGCGGCACAGCACCATACGTTCCAAAAAGATCTCGAAATACTCCATCACCGGGCATATTTCCGTGGCGATCTCAATATGAAAGATACAGAGCTTGCGCTCCGGGTCCATGTCCAGGTGGGCGTCCTCCACGGCGTAATTCACCCGGTCGTGAATGTCCGCCTCCAGCACCGCGTCCTTTCGCACCCGGGAGCGGCGCACGTCGCTTTTGTCCGAGAGGATCAGGGCCGCCGCCAACGGGTTCACCGGATAGGCGGTCTTCTCATCGTGGTGGCCAATGGCCGAGCACACCAGTCCGATCTCCTGGGGCGGCATGTTCAGCTTGTTCAGCAGGGTGAAAGCCATCAAAGCACCGCTGTGGGCGTGGTCCACCCGGTTGACCGTATTGCCGATGTCGTGCATATAGCCGGCAATGGCGGCCAGCTCGCAGTCCCGCTGGGGATAGCCCAGGGCCCGCAAGATCTCCCGGGCAGTGTCACTGCTCTTTTTAGCGTGGGCAAAGCCGTGCTCTGTGTAGCCAATTACCCCCAGGTTGTCGTTGCCCTGTTGGATGTAAGCCCGCACCTCTTCGTTGCGGAAGATGTCCTCCGGGGTCACGTGGGTATACTGTGCCATGGCTTACTCCGCGGTGAGCATCCGGTACATGGCCTCCAGGCAGATCTCCGCGTGGAGCTTGAACCGGCGCAGGTCCAAAAATTCGTTGGCCTGGTGGGCCCGGCTGTCCGCCTGGTCCTTAAAGCTGGCGCCGAAGGCCACGCCCTTGCCGAACATCTGGCGCGCATAGGTGCCGCCGCCCATGGAGAAGATGTCGCACTCCTCGCCGGTCACGTCCTTATAGGCGCCGGAGAGCAGGGTCACCAGCTGGCTTTCCTTGGGCAGGTACAGGGGCTCCGCGTCGGAGAGGAGCACGAACTCCACCCCGCAGGACTCCACCTGTTCCTTCAAGGCCGCGGTGACATCGCTGCCCTTCTTGGTGGCGGGGTAGCGGATGTCCACCGTCAGGCTGCACTGCTTCTCGTCCACGTTTACCAGGCCCAGATTGAAGGTCAGAGGGCCGCTGGGTTCGTCGCTCATCTGCACGCCGATCTGGCTGCCGTCGGTGGCAAGGCCGATCTTCTCATGGATAAACCCGAAGAAGGTCCCCAGCTGCTCCTTGCTGAACACCTGAGACAGCAGCTCCACCAGGTAAGAGGCGGCGTTGACGCCGTTCCAGGGGGTGGAGGCGTGGGCCGCCTGGCCGTGACTGACGATCTGGCAGCCGCCCTCTGTAGGGGTGATGTCGAAGGCCACGTCCAGCTTCTTGGCGGCGGCTTGCAGCTTTTTCACTTCCTCATCGGAGCAATGGAGAACGCACTCCGCTTTAAAGGGCACTGCGTTGGGCACTGTGCCGGAGACAAACCGCTTCACCACAGCGGAGTCGTTCTTCCCGTGGACCTCAAAGTCCAGCAGGCCCTTCTCGCAGTGGCAGATGCCGTAGGAGGAGTCCGGGGTGAAGCCCATGTCCGGGTGCTGCTCGCTGGCAAAGTAGTGGGGCATGTCCAGCATGCCGATTTCCTCAGCGGAGCCGAAGATGACCCGCAGCTTCCGGTTTCCCTTCACGCCGGCGTCCTTCAGGGCCCGCAGGCAGTGCAGGGCCACGATGGCAGGCCCCTTGTTGTCTGAAACGCCCCGGCCATAGGCCAGGTTGTCGTCGATGACCATGGTGTAGGGGTCAGTGTCCCAGCCTTCCCCGGCGGGGACCACGTCCAGGTGGGCCATGACCACCGCATTGCCCTCGCCCTCCCCATATTCCGCGTGGGCGGCGTGATAGCCCACGTTTTTGGCTTTCAGGCCATAGCCCTCCGCCATTTTGATCACTGTGTCGATGGCCCGGGCGCACTCGTCGCCATAGGGGTGCTCCCCCTCTTGAGGCTTGGCCACCGAGGGGATGGCCACCACTGTGGCCAGGTCTTTCAGAATATCGTCCCAATAGTCCAGGATCTTTTCTCCAAACAGCATATGCTTCGTTTCCTTTCTTGTGTGGTGTTCCTCTCCTGCGGAAAGGTACGTTCTTACGATACATTTTTTTCCGCTCAAAGTCAAGGGGCGGTTTTGGGAAAAGGAGGGAGAAGCAGTGTTAAATTTCATCTGGTGCGGCATGGTCCTTCTGAGTGTGGTGTGCGCCCTGTGCACCGGCCGCCTGGGAGAGCTCTCCACCGCCCTGCTGGAAGGCTCCCAGCAAGCGGTGGAACTCTCTTTGTTCCTGTTGGGCAGCATGTGCGCCTGGCTGGGGTTTTTGAAAATCGCCGAGGAAAGCGGCCTTTCCCAGCTGCTGGCCCAGGCCATGGCGCCGGTCACTGGGCGGCTGTTCCCGGAATACAAGGGGGATGAGTCCATCCAGGGGAAGATCTCCCTCAATCTTTCCGCCAACTTGTTGGGCCTGGGGAACGCGGCCACGCCCCTGGGCCTGGCCGCCATGGGGGAGATGGCCCAGAAGAATCCCTCCCGGGATACGCCAACCCAAGGGATGATCCTCTTTGTAGTCATCAACACCGCCTCTTTGCAACTCCTCCCCGTGAACATGGCGGCCATGCGCCAAAGCTGTGGCAGCGCGGCGCCTTTTTCCATCCTGCCCCAGGTGTGGATCACCTCCGCGGCGTCCCTGGCGGTGTGCGTCCTCTGCTGCAAGCTGCTGGAGCGGAGGCCCCTATGGCCCAGGTAGGCGCGGCGGCCCTGCCGGTGATGGTGGCCCTCATCCTCTTCTTTGGGGCGGTGAAGGGGGTCCCCGTGTTCGACACCTTCCTCTCCGGGGCAAAGGAGGGTATCCGCACTTCCCTCAAGCTGCTGCCCACCCTGATCGGCCTCATCGTGGCAGTGACCATGGTGCGGGCCTCCGGCCTTTTAGAGCTGCTCTGCGGCCTGCTGGAGCCCCTGGCCCAGGCCGCGCACATCGCCCCGGAGCTGCTCCCCCTGGCGTTTCTGCGGCCCATCTCCGGCAGCGGAGCCTCCGCCTACACCCTGGACCTGCTCCAGCAGTTTGGCCCGGACAGCTCCACGGGGAAGATGGCCTCGGTGCTGTCCTCCTCCACAGAGACCACCTTCTACGCTGTGGCGGTGTACTTTGGGGCCTGTGGCTACAAGCGCCTGCGGTATACCATCCCCGCCGCCCTGCTGGGCGACGCCACGGCTCTGCTATTCTCCATCCTGACCGTCCAGCTCTTTGGCTGAGGGGCTTCATGGTCGGGAATAGAAGCCCGTCCCGGATGGCTTCCCATTGTCCCGGTTTTGCGCTATAATGGAGAAAACATCCCCAGGAGGTGTCTCCCCATGATTGACCTGCACCTGCACATCGATGGCTCCCTGCCCCTCAGGACGGTACAAAAGCTGGCCCGGCTGGCCAACGTCTCTCTTCCCCCAGAGGAGGAGGGGCTGTGGGACCTGCTTTCGGTCCCCGCGGACTGCGCCAGCCTCAACGACTATCTCCGCTGTTTCAATCTGCCGGTGGAGCTGCTCCAGTCCGCCGGGGCCTTGTCCCTGGCCGTCCAGGAGCTGGTGGAGGAACTGCGGGCCCAGGGGCTCCTCTACGCCGAGCTGCGGTTCGCTCCCAGCCAGCACACCCGAAAGGGCCTGACCCAGCGCCAGGTAGTGGAGGCCGCCCTCTCCGGCCGGAAGGCAGCCGAAGGAGAGGGCTTCTGCCAACTGATCCTCTGCTGCATGCGGGGCGGGGAAGAGGCCGCCAACCGGGAGACGGTGGATGTTGCCGCCTCCTTTCTGGGCCAGGGGGTCTGCGCCCTGGATTTGGCCGGGGCCGAGGCCCTCTATCCCGCCCGGGAGTACGCCGCCCTGTTCGCCCGCGCCCGCTCCCTCCAGGTGCCCTTCACCCTCCACGCCGGGGAGGCAGCCGGGCCGGAGAGCGTCCGCCAGGCCCTGGAGCTGGGGGCCCAGCGCATCGGCCACGGGGTGCGGGCCATAGAGGAGGAGAGCCTGCTGGAGGAGCTGGCCCAGCGGCAGATCCCCCTGGAGCTGTGCCCCACCAGCAATTTGCAGACAAAAGCCGTCCCGGACCTGGCCCATTTCCCCCTGAGGGAGTACCTGCGCCGGGGACTGCGGGCCACAGTGAACACGGACAACATGACCGTCTCCCACACTACCCTCTCCCAGGAGTATGCCCTGCTGGGCCTGACGTGGGAGGAACGCCGTGCCCTGCTGCGCAACAGCGTGGAGGCCGCCTTCCTGCCGGAGGAGGACAAGCGCGCCCTGTGGCAGCGGGTGGAGGCCCGCCTGTAACACAAGTATGGAAAAAGGCCCTGGACCGCAGTCCAGGGCTTTTTTACAGCTTTTTGGGGGATCAGTCCAGGATCATCAGGTCCCGAATGTACTTGATGGTGTACTTCAGTCCCTTCTCTCCCTTGTCGCCCCTCCAGGTGGCGGAGTGGGGCTCAATGGCCAGGTAACCGTCATACCCGTACTTGTACAGGATGGCAAAGAAGGCCCGCCAGTTGATGACGTCGATTCCCGCGGGAGGGTTGTCATACACAGTGTTGGGCTTCTCAAAGTAGGGCTGGAAGATGCCTTTCAGCTCTGGGTGGGCGGCGGCCAGATCCCGGATGGCCCACATGGTGGGCTCTTCCGAGGGGCCCCGCTGGATGACGCCTTTGACGTGCACATACTGGATGCGGCTTCCCCACTCCAGGGCCTCGTCCAGATAGGCGCCCTGGGCGCCGCCGTGGACAAAGCTGTGGGAGGGATCGTATTTGATGCCCAGCCCGGGCACTTCGCTGAGCACCAGCTTCCACTGCTCCGGGGTGCGGATGTAGTTGCCGCCCATCATGCAGTTGACGATGGAGCACTGCATCCCACGCTCCGCTGCTGCAGCCACCATCTGGTTCAGCACCTTGATGGCGGCGGTGATGTTCTTGTAGTAGGAGAGTTCCTCCACATAGGCCACACTGCACAAGTAGTGCTTGGCCCCCAGGTACTGGCCGAAATCCATTACGGCCAGCACGTTTTCCCACTCCTGGGGGATGACATCGCCGTTCTTGTCCAGGATGCGGCTGGCCCAGCGGCCCACAGCGCCCACTTCCACGCCGGTGCGCTGGCTGGCCTCTTTGATGGCCTCCTGGCGGGCTGCCAGTTCCTTAACAGGAAGTCCGAAGAAATCCTCTGGGTTGCAGTCAAACTCTACAAATTCCAGCCCCAGATCTTTAGCGCGCTCCAGGCTGGCGGCCTCGGGGGGCATGATAATCCCCAGTTTCATAGCAAATTCCTCCTTAAGAAAAATAGGTCTATTGTAAAAGCCAAAAATGGCGGTTTACCTTGTTCCAGAAAAAGGGGGTTCCAGCTCCTTTTCCAGGGTGTAGGAGCGGATTCCCAGCCCCAGCCGCTGGTAAAACTGAAGGGCCTGCTGGTTAAAGGGCCACACTGTCAGCGAGAGCCGCTTGGCGCCAAACGCCCTGCCTTGACGTTCCCCCTCCGCCAAAAGAGCGGAGGCCACGCCCTGTCTGCGAAAAGCGGGGGCCACATATAGGTCTACAACATACAGGCTCTTGTCCGGCTTCAGCAAAGGGCTGCCCGGGGCTTCCCGCAAGGTAAAAGAGCACATTCCCGCAGGGGCGCCGTCCACCTCGGCCAGCAGGCGCAGCTCGTGGCAATCGTTCAGTTCTTCCAAATACTGTTCCTGGGGCACGGGATGTTCCAAGGGGCAGAACAGGTCGGGACGGGCTTCCACATGCATTCGGTGCAGGTCTGCCTCCCATTGGTCGTAGAGGGGATAATCCTCCGGTGTCAAGCTCCGGATGTGCAGGCGCCCCGCTTCTGGGAGGATTTGGTTCATACAAGCCTTCCTTTCTGCCGCCTATGGACGGGGCGGCTTCTATGTGCTATACTGATGGCAGCATTGCTTTGGGAGGGAAAACTGTGTTGAAATCCACCCCTGGCTTCTGGCAGGCCATGGACCAGCTTCTGGCGCATTCCAAAATCGCGATTGACCGGCCCCGGGGCTCCCAGCACCCCCGCTATCCAAAAATGGTCTACCCTCTGGATTACGGCTATCTGGAGGGGACTTCTGCCATGGATGGGGAAGGCGTGGACGTGTGGGTGGGCACCAGCCCTGTAAATGGCCTGGACGCTCTCCTCTGCGTGGTGGACTTGCCGAAAAGAGAGGTGGAGGTCAAGCTGCTTCTCCGGTGTACGGAAGGGGAAAAACAGCTGGCCCTCCAATTTCAAAGCCAGCCGCCCCACATGCTGGCGCTGCTGGTCCGCCGGAAGGAGACCCCCAGTAAAAAGGATAGCACAGAAAGCGGCTCTTCGCAATGAGGGAGTCGAATTCTAGTGCAGAGATTTTTCGGCGCTTGATCCGTTGGAGGCATTTCTATGAACCGCAATGCGCATATGATAGGATCCTTGTCCCCCTTATTGGAGGGGGAGGAAAAACTGTTCACCCCGATCTATGGCACTCTCGTCCAGAAAAAACGCCGGTGGTTCGGCTACTTTGGATTGACCGAACATCACTTGTTGATCGCCCTCCTGGGAGAAAACGGCCAAGCAGTCCAATGGAGCACGCGCGTTCCGCTGGAGATGCGGAACGTCACCGTAAAAAAGGGGCTGATTCCTCTGCAATACCACATCCGCATGGAATTTTGTGAAGGGGAAGCGGGACACATTGTCGCTTCCAAAAAGGTGCTGGGCCTGGAAGACCAAGGGAAAAACCTAAAAGGCTTCCTGGAGTTTCTGCAAGCGCGCTCTGGCTGAATGGCGCAAAAACTGCCCCTGCGGCCTTGCAGGCCCGCAGCGCCATCTCCCGGCAGCGGGGCCAAAAAGGAGGAGCGGCTTTCGCGGCTGGTTCGCTTTCAGTGGGACTTTTCTTTTTCTTGCAAAGAATTTAATTTTATTTCTAATAGAGAATAATAATAGAGGGAAAGTAGCATATTATGAAGGAGAGCGAAGGGCATTTGTGCCCATCCCTATCAATGAGCTTTGAAGGAGGAACAAACCAATGGAAGTCTATGTGTGCGATGTTTGCGGCTACCGTTATGATCCCGCTGTGGGTGATCCGGACAATGGAATCGCCCCTGGCACTGCGTTTGAAGATCTTCCCGAGGATTGGGTCTGCCCCCTGTGCGGCGTAGGCAAGGACCAGTTCTCCAAAGAGTAAGAGCGAAACAAGAAGGGCGGCCTCCAAAAGAGGCCGCCCTTTTTTGCTTATTCTGCCAAAGGCGTCATTTCCAGAAGCTCCCAGGCGGCGTCCAGCTCCTGGTAAGAGAGCCCCCTGTCCTCGTACTCGGCCTCTCCCCGCTGGTTGTCGGTGGGGTCGCTGCGCAGCTGCGCCTTAGGGGGATCAAATTCCCACTGGAATTGGCTGTTGGCTGCCATGCGGTAGGGATCTAGATTGCCAAAATAGTGCTCGTGCAGCAGAGTGCTGCCCGCCCGGTAACCGCTCCCCCCGAAGGAGCAGTCCGCAAACAGCCAGCCATAGGGGGCCACATAGAATTGGGCCCAGTCGTGGCAGCCCTGGGAATAGGGGGTTACAAACAGCCCGCTCTGCCACCGGGCCGGGATTCCCGCGCACCGGCACAGGGTGATGAATAGCAGGGCTTGCACGCCGCAGTCCCCCTTCTGGTTCAGCCCGGCGTACTCCGGGATTTGGGTGATGGTGAAATACTCCCGCATATAGGAGTAAGTCACCACCGTGGTGCAGTAGTCGTAGAAGCGGCGGGCCACCTTCAAGGGGTTGGTCTCCCCGGCGGAAAGCTCCCGGCACAGCTCCCGGAGAAAGGGGGTGAAGCGGATGTGGGGCGCCTGCTCCTGTGTGTCGAACTCCGGCTGGATGGGGGAGACCTTCTCCGGGTCCAGAGGATGGTATTCCACCCGGGAGTCATACTCGTACTCCACGGTAAAGGGCCGGTTTTCCCGGGGCGCGCAGGTAAAGCAGATGGTCCGCTGGCCTGCGGTCTCTGGGGCGATGACGGCCTCCTCTGGGGAGTAGCTCAAAATGCGGATGTTCTTCATGTTCACCGCAGGGGCGGGGATGGGCAGGTGCACCCGCACCGTTTCCCCCGGTCGGAAGGCGCTGTCCGCCAATTTCAAGCTGGCCCGCAGCCGGATGTGCCGGGCGGCAAAGCCTTTTTCCTCCATCTCCCGGGCGGTTTCCTTCAGCAGCTTCTTCTCCGGGCTCTCCTCCGCCGGGGGCAGCCCCGCCCGCTGGGCGATCTGGGGATAAACCTTCACCAAAGTGTCGTAGAAGCTGTGGCAGAAGTAGGGCTTGCCCTGCAGGTAGATCCAGTCGATCTGGCTCTTGTCCTCCAGTTCCCGCAGCTCCTCCCAGGTGAAGTCCGGGATGTGCTCCCGCAGGATGCGCAAGCCCTCCTCTTCACTGTAAATATAGTCCTGGGGCAACCGAAGCAGAATTTCCTCTTCCAGCTCTAAGCGTTTTTTCACGGAAAAGGGCAGCTTTCCAGAGGCCAGCCGTTGGCGGATGAGCCGGTGGGCCCGTTCAAAGTCCCCACACCACTTGGCCTTTTCAATGTCCTCCGGCAAGGGGATTTCCAAATAGCGCATCTGGTCCAATGTCATTTCCATTTCCTCCCACAGGCGCCTCTCCCGGCGCCCTTCGTTTTGTAAGATTATATCACAGTAAAGCAAAAAAGCAAAGAAAAAGTATTCTCTGCGAAAAGAAAAGCTGCCCGCTGGGGCAGCTCTCTTCCCACGTCACAGCGTCTCATACCCGTGTGCCTGTTGAAGCATCATATCCTTCACCTTCATCAGCCGCACCTGGGTGGAGCGCTCGTTCTCATCCAGTTTCATGGAGATATAGCGGATGGTCTCCTGGAGCTGAGGAATCATCACATGCTCCAGGGCGTTGACCCGCCGCCGGGTCTTCTCAATTTCGGCGGCCATCAGCTGGCAGGCCTTCTCTTTTTCGGCAAGCTCCAGCATGGCGGGGAACACCTCTGCCAGGGCCTGAATGGCCCCGTCCAGGTCCGAGGAGGTAAAGGCAAAGCCGTAGGGGAACATGTCCCCCTGCTGGGGCGTGCGGGTGTGGAAGGTGAACTTGGGCACTTCCACGCTCATCACGTTTTCCACCTCGCACTCCAAAGAGACCCGCTGCTTCGGCGCCAGCAGGGCGGTGTTCAGCGCCGCGTCCTGCATGGAGGCCCGGGCCAGCATGAACTCCTGGTTGGCGGCTTTCAGCCCCTGTTCCACCTTTTGGCGCAGGGCCATGTTCTCCCGCACCCGGTCCAGAAACTGGCGCATCAGCTCATCCCGCTTGTCTTTCAGCAGCTTGTGGCCCCGGGTGGCGGTGGCCAGCTTTTTCTTCAGGCGGGTCAGCTCCATGCGGGTGGGGTTCACCTGCAAACGCTCTGCCACAGGTCATTCCACCTTTCCGTCGTAGTACTGGTCCAGCAGCTTGTCGCTGATGCGCTTGAGTTCGCTTCTGGGCAGCAGGCGCAGCAGCTTCCAGCCCAGGTCCAGGGTCTCCTCGATGGACCGGTCCGTCCGGTAGCCCTGGGAGACATACTCCTTCTCAAAGGCGTCGGCGAACTGGGCGTACAGCTTGTCGGTGTCCGTCAAAGCGGCCTCGCCCAGCACCACCATCAGCTCCTTGGCGTCCTTGCCCCGGGCATAGGCGGCGAAGAGCTGGTTCATGGTGGCGGCGTGGTCCGCCCGTGTTTTCCCTTCACCGATGCCTTTATCCTTTAAGCGGGACAGGGAGGGCAGCACGTCGATGGGCGGGGCAATGTTCTTCCGGTACAGCTCCCGGCTGAGGATGATCTGCCCCTCGGTGATATAGCCGGTCAGGTCGGGGATGGGGTGGGTCTTGTCATCCTCTGGCATGGACAAAATGGGAATCAAGGTGATGGAACCGTTCTTTCCCTTCTGCCGGCCCGCCCGCTCGTACAGGGAGGCAAGATCCGTGTACATATAGCCCGGGTAGCCCCGGCGTCCGGGCACCTCTTTCCGGGCGGCGGAGACCTCCCGCAGGGCGTCGGCGTAGTTGGTGATGTCCGTCAGAATCACCAGCACATGCATGTTTTTCTCAAAGGCCAGGTATTCCGCGGCGGTCAGGGCCATGCGGGGGGTGGCGATGCGCTCCACCGCCGGGTCGTTGGCCAGGTTCACGAACAGCACCGTCCGGTCGATGGCCCCTGTCTCCTGAAAGCTCTTCACGAAGAAGTCCGACTCCTCAAAGGTGATGCCCATGGCCGCGAACACCACCACGAAGGGCTCGGTGGTGCCCCGCACCTTGGCCTGGCGGGCAATCTGGGCCGCCAGCTGGGCGTGGGGCAGGCCGCTGGCGGAGAAGATGGGCAGCTTCTGCCCCCGCACCAGGGTGTTCAGCCCGTCAATGGCGGAAACCCCCGTCTGGATAAACTCTTGGGGATAGTTCCGGGCCGCCGGGTTCATGGGCAGTCCGTTGATATCCGCCCGCCTGTCAGGTAAAATCTCCGGCCCCCCGTCTATGGGGCGTCCCAGGCCGTCGAACACCCGGCCCAGCATGTCTTCGCTGACCCCCAGCTCCATGCTGCGGCCCAAAAAGCGCACCTTGCTGCTCTCCAGGTTGATGCCCGTAGAGCTCTCGAACAGCTGCACCAGGGCGTTGCCCTCGTTGATCTCCAGCACCTTGCACCGGCGTTTCTCCCCGTTGAAGAGCTCGATCTCTCCCAGCTCATCATAGGCTACGTTTTCCACGCCCTTCACCAGCATCAGAGGGCCCGCCACTTCTTGGATGGTCCGATATTCCTTTGGCATCACAAGTCCTCCTTTGCTGCTTTGGCCTCTTTCAGTTCCTCCTCCAGCTGGGTGAGCACCGCCTGGTAGCGGCTCTCCACCTCTTCCGCCGGGGTGTATTTGAACCGGCCGATCTGTTCCCGCACCGGCAAAGCGATGAGCTTTCCGGTCTCCACGCCCTCCTTCAGGGCCTCCAGGCTCTTCTCATAGTAGCTGAGGATCAGCTCCATCATGGCGTGCTGCTTGGGGAGGGGCGTGTAAGTGTCCACCTCGTCAAAGGCGTTCTGGTGGAGGAAGTCCTCCCGGATGGACCGGGCGGCCTCCAGCTTCAGCCGGTCCGGGGCGGAAAGGGCGTCCATGCCCACCAGCTGCACAATCTCCTCCAGCTCCGCCTCGTCCTGCAAAAGCCCCATGAGCTTGGCCCGCAGCTCCACCCAGTCCTTGGCCACATGCTGGGCGAACCAGGGTTCCAGGGTGTCCAGGTACAGAGAGTAGCTGGTCAGCCAGTTCACCGCCGGGAAGTGGCGCTTATAGGCCAGGCTGGAGTCCAGTCCCCAGAACACCTTCACAATGCGCAGGGTGGCCTGGGACACCGGCTCGGAAATGTCGCCGCCGGGCGGTGATACCGCCCCGATGACGGACAACGTGCCCTCCCGCTGCTGGCTGCCCAGGGTGACCACCCGGCCAGCCCGTTCATAGAACTGAGCCAGACGGCTGCCCAGATAGGCGGGGTAGCCCTCCTCGCCGGGCATCTCCTCCAGACGGCCGGACATCTCCCGCAGGGCCTCTGCCCACCGGGAGGTGGAGTCCGCCATCAGCGCCACCGAATAGCCCATATCCCGGAAGTACTCCGCGATGGTGATGCCCGTGTAGATAGAGGCCTCCCGGGCCGCCACCGGCATGTCGGAGGTGTTGGCGATGAGCACCGTGCGCTTCATCAGGGAGTAGCCGGTCTTGGGGTCCTTCAGCTCCGGAAACTCGTTTAGCACGTCGGTCATCTCGTTGCCCCGCTCGCCGCAGCCAATGTAGACCACAATGTCCGCCTCGGCCCACTTGGCCAGCTGATGCTGCACCACTGTCTTGCCGCTGCCAAAGGGGCCGGGCACCGCCGCCACGCCGCCCTTGGCCAAGGGGAAGAAGGTGTCAATGACCCGCTGGCCCGTCACCAAAGGCATGGCGGGAGAGAGCTTCTGGCGGTAGGGCCGCCCCCGCCGCACCGGCCACCGCTGCACCATGGTCAGGGGGACCTCTTTTCCGTCGGGGGTCTCCACCACCGCCACCGTCTCCGTCACAGGGAAGGCCCCGGCCCGGATGTCCTTCACCGTACCCAAAAGCCCCGGCGGCACCATGATCTTGTGGCTGACGATCTCCGTCTCCTGTACAGTGCCCAGCACGTCCCCGGCAGCTACGCTGTCCCCAACTTTTAAGGCAGGGACAAACTCCCACTGGCGATCCCGCTTCAGCGCGGGTACCTCCACGCCCCGGTGCAGGTTGTTGCCGGAAAGTTTCATGATGTCATCCAACGGACGCTGGATACCGTCGTAAATGCTGCCGATGAGCCCGGGCCCCAGCTCCACGCTCATGGGCTCCCCCGTGGATTCCACCGGGGCCCCAGGGGCCAGGCCAGAGGTCTCCTCATACACCTGGATGGAGGCTTCGTCCCCGTGTATCTCAATGATTTCGCCGGTGAGCCGCTGAGAGCTCACCCGCACCACGTCGAACATATTGGCGTCCCGCATCCCCTTGGCAATCACCAGGGGCCCGGCCACCTTTTTGATGGTGCCATTGCTCATAGTTGCTTTCCCCGCTTCCTTCAGGATTCGTTCTCCAAAATGTTGGAGCCCACGGCCTGCTCCACCGAGCGCTTGACCTGTTCCAGGCCCATCCCCGTGTTGCCGGAAATCCCTGGAATGGGCACCACGGCTGGCAGGGGGCGCTCCCGCAGCCGGACGATCTCCTCTGGGATCTGGGCGCACAGGGCCTCTGTCACATACAGAACTGCGTACCCATCCTCGGCCAGCCGCCGCAGCAGCCTGGCCCCAGCCTCCGGCTCTTCCACAGGGAACACCTCCAGCCCCAGGGCTCCAAAGCCGTAGATGCTGTCCCGGTCCCCCAGCACGCCGATTTTATACATAGGTCTCCCTCAGCCTTTCCCGGATGCGCCCCTCCGGCAGGCCGTTGCGTTTGCCGGAAAGGAGAATCCGAACTGTATCGGTCTCACGGCGCCGGGCCACCGCATAGGCAAACAGGGGCCCGGCTGTCTCATATTCCATTTTCTCGCCTTGAAGCAGTTCCAGGGCCTGGTCGTCACACCATTTCTCAAAGGCCGCCAGGGACTCCTGCAGGGCTGGAACTCCCCCGCCGTACGGCGTGGAAGCCACATAGGCCAGCAGGGTCTCCATGCCTTGGAGAGCCGCCCCTGCCAGGGCGTCCGTGTCCAGGCCGGGGCAGGGGGCCAGGGCCAATTGGAGAAACTCCCGGTTTTTTCCAGCCCTGCAGGCCCGGGCCGCCATGCGGATGTCTGCCCCAGCCACGGTCAGCTCCCCGTAGCGCTTCAGCACGGGCAGGCTGCTTTCCCGTCCCAGCCGCAGCAGCTCTTCCAGGCACGCCCGGTCAATAAGCACGTCGCACAACTGGCCGTCTCCGGTTTGCAGCAGTGCCCGGCAGGCCTGCTCCGCCGCTTGCGCCAGCGCGGGAGGGAGGGGGGAGAAGTCCCGCTCCCTGGCCATGGACAAAAGCGCTTCCGGCGCCCACTGCCCCCCAGGAAGGAATACCCCCTGGGGGCTGGCCTCCAAAACGGCGCACTTGACCGCCGCCTTCAAATTGTTTCCGTCTGTGGGAAGCACCAGCGGGGCAAAGGGGGAGAGATCCTGGGTCAACTCTTTCAGGAATTCCCAGGTTTTCTCCTCCTCAGCGGCCAGCATCTCACCGGCGGAGCTGCGGTCCTCCCGGCCCCAGCCCTTGTCGCGCAGCACCCGCAGGCATTCCTCCTCTGTCTGGCAGGCCATCAGCCGTTCCAGGTCCCCTTTGGTGAGAAGCCCGGTCTCTCGGGCCCGCACCCGGGTCACGGCGTAAATATAGTCTTGGCTCATGGTTGCGCCCCCCTTCACATTGGGGCAAACAGAATGGCCCCCGCCGCGTCACGCAGCTGCTCATAGGCCTCTTGAAACAGAGAGGCAAAGGTGCAGTCCACCTGAACTGGCCCGTAGGTGAGCACAAACCCGCCCTCCATGGCTCCCGGTGCAGGGGAGATCTCAATGTCCCCCTGGGGAGCGGCCTTGGCCAGGGCTTCTGAAAACTCCCCGGGAAGCCGCTGCAAATCCCGGGCATTCAGCGTCATCACGCCTTTGCCCGGCTGGCCGTACCGGGCTGCCAGCCCCAGCAGGATGGAAAAGTACTCCTCGGCCGGGGCGTTTTCCAAGCTGGCGCACACCTTGCTCACGGCTTCGCGGATCAGCTGCTGCTTACACGCCAAAAGCTGGTTGCGCTTCTCCAGGCGGGCGGCAGATTCCGCCCGTTCCCGGATGGCGTCCGCCTGCCGCTGAGCTTGGGAGAGGATCTCCCCGCTTTGCCGCTGGGCTTCCTCCCGGGCTGCCGCCAGGGTGCTTTCCGCCTCCGTTCTGGCGGCGGAGAGCAGCTCCTCTGCCTGGCTGGCCGCCTCCTGTTGGATCTGGTCCAAAATAGCCTCCAGTCCCGTCACCAGTCTCCCTCCTTTCCGCCTTGCCGCAGGGGCCTCATACACTCAGGCCGCCAATGCCGAAGATGGAAAGAATGGAGATCAGCAGCGCCAGCACAGCATAGGTCTCCACCATGACGGGCAGGGTCATGGCCTTGCCGAACTGCTCGGGCTTTTTCACCAGCAGGGAAATGCTGGCGATAGAGGCCTTGGTCTGCCACCGGGCGGAGATCAGGCCCACCACGGCCATGGGCAGGCAGGCAGCCAGGTACAGCAGCCCCTTCACAATGCTCACGTTGGGGTCGCCGCCCAGGATGCCCACCTGAGTCAGCACAATAAAGCCGATGAGCAGCCCATAGATGCCCTGGGTGCCGGGCAGCAGCTGCAGCACCAGCACCTTGCCGAACAGGGAGGGGTTCTCTGTCACAGCGCCGGCAGCGGCCTGGCCGGCCATGCCAACGCCCACGGCGGAACCAATTCCTGCCATCAATGCCGCCAGCATCCCGCCCAGCAGCGCGAACACAATGCCCAAAGTGTTCCAATCAAAACTGTTCATATCATTTTTCCTCCTTGATTTGGAAATGCTTGGTGTTGGCGGCAAAGGGATGGTAGGCCCGGCCGCCGCCCTCATAGAATTTTCCGAAGAACTCAACAAACTGCAGGCGGTTGGTGTGCACATAGGCGCCCAGCAGATTGATAGCCATGTTCATGCTGTGGCCGATGAGAAAGACCACTGTAAAGAAGATGGCGCCCACCACACCACCGCCCAGCATGGCCCCCAGCTGATTGAATACGGTGGAGATCACGCTGGTGGCCAGCCCCAGGGCTAACAGGCGTGAGTAGGAAAGGATGTCGCTCAGATAGCTGGAAACGCCGTAAAGCCCGTAAAGTCCTTTCAAAAAGCGCTTCACCGGGCTGCGGGATTCCCGCCCCGCGGTAAACAGGATGCCCACAGCCCCAATGCCAGCCAGCACGCCGGCAACAGCCGCTACAGGGCCTGGCACAGTAAAGGGAAGCTGGGCAATGTTTTGAAAGATCTCCGTGGAGAGAAGCACTACAATGAGCCCGCCTACCAGCAGGTACCAGAACACCACGTCATAGATGGCGTCCGCGTATTTCTTCTGCCGGGCCAGCTGATAAAACTGCACCCCAAGCCCGGTGAACAGATGGGCCACGCCCACCCCAAAGGAGAAAATCAACAGCCGCATGGGGTCGTCCAGGGGCTCAAACCACAGGGCCGGAACGGTAATTTCCGTGTGGAAGAAGGTCCTGGCAATTACCGGAAGGGCATCCCCAAAGTAGCTGCCGAACAGCACGCCCCACAGGGTTGTGGAAAGCCCGCAGAAAAAGAACATCCGCAGGGTCTTGCGCATGCCCTGTTCCATGTTGTGGAACAGCCGCAGCGCCACCCCGCTGCCAATGACCGTCAAAATGCCGTAGGCCGCGTCGGAGAGCATCATCCCAAACAGGATATAGTAGAAAAACGCCATCACGCCGCTGGGATCCACTTCGTGCTTTCCTGGCAGGCTGTACCCTTCCACCACGCCCTCCATGGGTTCGGTAAACAGTCCGTTTTTCAGCTTAACAGGCGGGTCCTCCTCGGGGGAGGGATCCACGGCCTGGGCAAAGAGGGTGAATTTCTGAGAGAGCTCCTCCAGCAGCTGGGGAGCGTCCCCGGCCGGCAGGTACCCCGTCAGGTAAAAGGTGTGGGGGCTCTGCCACAGCTCCCCCAGCACCCGAAAGCTCTCCGCTTTTGCCCCACAGGAATCGGCTGCCAGCAGCAGGGACTCCCGTGTGCCGGCCTGGGCGGCGAGCTGCCCTTTTACATCCCGAAGCTCCTGCTCTTCCCGCTGGAGCTCCTGTTTCAGGGCCTCTGCCTGCTGGGCAGGCGGCAGCTCCCCGGCGGCAGCGGGGGATGAAAACCCCAATGCCCGCAACGCGTCGCCCACTTGGGAAGCCTGGCTTCGGTGACAGAGCACAAAGGCACAGGTCTGCTGAGGCTGCTGGCTGAGCACCTCCGCCTCCACGCCGGAAACCTCTGGCAGGGCCCGGGCCAAGGCGTTCTTCAGCCCGGCTTCGTCCAGCTCTTGGGGGAAAGTCCCAATAAAAGCCCGGGTGTGTTCCGTGCCTTGGGTCCCCAGAGGAACGTCCAGCCGCAGCCAGGGGGAGAGGCTTTCCAGCTGGGCTTGCAGCCGCAGCAGCTGAGCCTCCCCATCAGTAATGCGCTTGCCCAGGGAGAGAAGCTCCCGCGCCAGACTCAAGCAGGCGGGAACTTCCCGGGCGGCCGCCTCATACTGCTGGGAAGAGATCACAGGACGTCCCTGTAGGAAGGACAAAGCCCCCTTCTTGGGCGGAGAGTACCGGTCCAGCAGGGCGGCGGCATCCTCCAGCAGGCTGGCATTCTGTTCCCATTCCAGCTGTGCCTGGGAGGTGTCCGCCTGGGAAAAGAGCGGTTCCGTCCTCTGTGGGCTGTGAATCTCCACCATGCCCCGGCGCTGCAGCAGCTCCAGCAGCGCCTTGCGCTCCCGCTGCAGGCCGTAAAGTTCCAGACGCTTCATGGCAACAATGGCCACGCTCTCACCTCCTTCGGGGCTGGCCCAGCACCAGCCGTTCCAGCTCCCGGGCAACCTGTCCTTGGCGGGCAGCGGCCTGCTCGCGGAGCTGTTCCTGTTCCTTCTGGCTTTCCTGCAGCAGGGTTTCCTGCCGCTTTTTTCCATCGGCACGGGCCACCCCGCAGAGCACGTCCGCCCGTTTCCGGGCCTCCTTTACCGCAGCCGCTACCAGCTGTTCCCCTTGGGCAGCTGCTTCCCGGCGCAGGCGGTCCGCTTCTTCTTTTGCCTGCTGGACTGTTTCCAGGGCCGCTTGCTCCGCCCGGCTTACAGCCTGCATGGCTTCCTTTGCCATACGCTCCACCTCCCCTATGGCAAAATGCCTGTCTTTCCTAAAAGATATGGGCTTTCGGGGAAAAACAATAGATTTATTATACAGGATTCCGAAGTGAATGTCAAAATATAAATCCAAGAGTTTCTGTTTTTATAGTAAATAGGGAGAATTTCCGGCGGCCTTGGCAGAAGATGCAAAAAGCGGGCGGGGAAAGCATCCCCGCCCGCCGGCGTATGGCATTTCAGTTTTGTGTTTATTCCGCAGCGCTGCTTTCGCTGGCCTGAGAGCTCACTTCAGAGCTGGCCTCGCTGGAAGCGGACGCGCTGCTCTCAGAGCTGGTTTCGCTCTCTGCGCTGGAAGAGCTGGAGGAAGCGGAGCTTTCCGTCTCAGAAGAGGCAGAGGAGGTGCCAGAGCGGTTGCTGTCCGTCACCAGAGAGGAGACCTTCTGCCGGTCCATAGCGGCCTGGTTGAGCTCAACCCCTTCCACAGAAGCGGCCTGCTCATTCACATAGTCAGTGAACTCCTCGCCCTTCATCGTGGTCAGCAGGTTGAGTTCCTGGTCCTCGTTCCCCGCGATGTTTTCATCGTAATAATCGCTGATGGAAAGGCGGCGCAGCACATAATAGCCGCTGTCGGTCTCTGCAAGGACGGCCTCGCCGTCATCCGCAGAAGTCAGGGCGTTATACAGCTCGGTGATCAGCCCGGTGGAGGTGGCAGCGGTAGGCTCCTGATAGGTGGCCTCCGTGCCAGACTCCGCAGAGTAATCGTCCGAGGCCTCGCTGACGGTCAGGTCCCCGTCGTTGATCTGGTCCACATATCCCTCCAGCTGGGTCCGCAGCTCTTCCTTGGCGCTGTCGTCCAGGTCCACGGAGTTGCCCTCCTCGTCTGTGGTGGTCAGGGGCACATAGAAGTATTCAAAGCTGTAGTAGAGGCCGGTGTAGTAGTCCTTCATGGCGCCGTCCTCCAGGGCCAGCTCGCCCCCTTCGCCGTACATGGCCTGCATCACCTTCTGAGACTTGACATTGTACTCGCCATAGGCCTTCTGGAAGGAGGACTGGGCAATGCCCAGCTCCTCAAAGGTGCTCCCGTAATAAGACCACAGGCTGTTTGCCGCATTTTCCGCCTGGCTCTGGTCCTCTTCGGTCATCTCCAGGCCGTATTCGGCCATCTTGTCGTTGATGTAATAATAGGACTGCACATAGGTCAGGGCCCGGTCCTTAATCCACTGCTCGGCGTCCTCCCCGTCGATCTGGGCGTCCAGCACATGGGTGGAGGAGTCCACCTGGCTGGCGGCTTCCGTGTAAGCGCTGTAAAGGTAATAGATATACCCGCCGATGGGCAGCGTATCATCGTCCTTCCGGGCGGCCCAGGTCATATTTTCATCGTAGCAGCCGGCAAAGCTCAGGCACATGGCCAGTGCAAGCACCGCTGCCGCGGCGCGTTTCCAAATGTTTCTCATGGGTGATCATGCCTTTCAAAAAAATTGTTTACACAAAGAACGACAAACATTATACCCCACTTTTCCCGGTTTGTCTACACGGAAATTGTGAACTTCACGCTCTGGCAGGGGAAGAGACGTCCTGCATGGCAGAAAGGGTCTCGGCCAGAGCCTCCAGGGGGGGCTGGCCGGCCATCTTCACGCTGATATAGGGGCGGCTCCCGGCGGAGAGCAGCACCCGGCCCCCTAGGGCCTTGATAAGGGGACCCACCTCTGCCACATCGAACTTCTGCTTGTAGATAAGCAGGGAATCCCCCTGCTGCTTCACCTCGGTAATGCCAAGGCGAGAGGCGGTGTTGCGCAGCAGGGCAATGTCCAAAAGCCCCTTTACCGAGGCGGGGGGCTCGCCGAACCGGTCGATCAGCTCGTCGGTCACGTCCATGGCGTCCTCCTGGGTCTCCACCTCGGCAATGCGCCGGTACACGTCCAGGCGCAGGCTCAGGCTGCCGATGTAGCTCTCGGGGATGTGGGCCTGCACCTGCAGGTCCACCAGGCACTCCTGGTCCACCGGGCGCACGGGTTCCTCCCCTTTCATCAGGGTGACGGCCTCGTTTAAGAGCTTTACATACATGTCATAGCCCACGGCCTCCATGTGGCCGTGCTGCTCGCCGCCCAGCACGTTCCCAGCCCCCCGGATCTCCAGGTCCCGCATGGCGATCTTGAAGCCCGAGCCAAACTCCGTGAACTCCCGGATGGCGGAAAGCCGCTTCTGGGCGATCTCTGTCAGAACCTTGTTGGGGGTGTAGGTCAGATAGGCGTAGGCCCGGCGGCTGCTGCGGCCCACCCGGCCCCGCAGCTGGTGCAGCTGGGAAAGGCCCATCCGGTCGGCGTTTTCAATGATAAGGGTGTTGGCGGTGGGCACATCCACGCCGGTCTCGATAATGGTGGTGCACACCAACACGTCAATCTCGTGGTCCAACAGCTGGCGCCACACTTCAGAGAGCTCCTCTTCGGTCATCTTCCCGTGGCCAATGCCGATGCGGGCCTCCGGCACCCGCTGCTGGATGCGGGTGGCCGCGCTCTGGATGGAGGCCACATCGTTGTGCAGGTAGTACACCTGGCCGCCCCTTCGCAGCTCCCGGCGGATGGCGTCCGCCAAAATCCCCATGTCGTACTCCAGCACATAAGTCTGCACCGGGTGCCGGTCGTGGGGGGCCTCCTCAATGACGGACATGTCCCGAATGCCAGAGAGGGCCATGTTCAGGGTGCGGGGGATGGGCGTGGCTGAAAGGGTCAGCACGTCGGCGGTGCTGCACAGCTGCTTCAGCTTTTCCTTCTGGGCCACGCCGAACCGCTGCTCCTCGTCGATGATGACCAGCCCCAGGTCGTGGAAGCGCACGTCCTTGGAAACCAGCCGGTGGGTGCCCACAATGATGTCGATGCTGCCCCGCTTCACTTTCCGCAGGATCTCGTCCTGCTGCCTGGGGGTGCGGAACCGGGAGAGCAGCTCCACGTCCACGGGAAAGCCCTCCATCCGCCGCAGGATGGTCTGGTAGTGCTGCCAGGCCAGGATGGTGGTGGGCACCAGGATGGCGCACTGTTTCCCGGCGGTGACGCACTTAAACGCCGCCCGCAGGGCCACTTCGGTCTTGCCAAAGCCCACATCGCCGCACAGAAGCCGGTCCATGGGCACATCCCGCTCCATGTCATCCTTGATCTCGTTGATGCACCGCAGCTGGTCCTCAGTTTCATCAAACTCAAAGTGGGATTCAAAGTCGTGCTGCCACTCCCCGTCCGGGGGGAAGGCAAAGCCCTTCTGCTGCATTCGCTGGGCATAGAGCTGGATCAGCTCCTTGGCGATGTCCTTTACTGCCGAGCGCACCTTGGCCTTCTGGCGCTGCCAGTCCGCGCCGCCCAGGCGGTTCAGCTTTACCGCCGAGTCCTCCCGGGGGCCGATGTATTTGCTCACCAGGTCCAGCTGGGTGACAGGCACATACAGCGTGTCATTTTTGGCGTAGCGCACCTTGATGTAGTCCTTGGTGACGCCGTTCATCTCCAGTTTATGGATGCCCTCAAACAGGCCGATCCCGTGGGTGGCGTGGACCACATAGTCCCCCGGAGAGAGCTCCGACAAGCTGGAGATCTCCTTGCTGTTCTTGTCCCGCTTGCGCTTCTTCTGCCGGACCTCCGCCATGCGCCCGTGGGAGATCAGGGCAAAGTTGGCCTCCGGCAGCTCCATTCCGGCGGAAAGGGTTCCTGGGGTGACGGTCACCGTCCCCGCGGCTGCGGTGGAGGGGTCCTCTAAAAAGCCGGCTGGCAGGCCCAGCCGCTTCAGGTCCTCCGTAAGGGATTCCCCGGCCCGGCGGGTGCCGCAGAGCACCACACAGGCCCGGCCCAGGTCCAGCAGAGGGCGCAGGTCTTCGGCCAGCACCTGGGTGCCGCCGCCCCACACGGGCAGCTGCTTCACGTTCATGTTCACCAGGGTGCGGGTGGGCACCTCATAGCTGCCCCGGGCGAACAAGTCCAGAAACAGGGTGGGAACCTCCTGGGCCTTTCCCAGGGCATACTCCCAGTCCCCGCTGTAGGTGTCCAAGCCTTTGCACAGCACGCCCTCCGCCAAGTAGCTTTTCAGATCCTCGCCCCACTGCCACAGGGTGGTGCGCATCCGTTCCTTCAGCTTGTTCCCCTCTGAGAAGAACAGCAGGCTGCCCTCTGCCGGGAAGTAGTCCAGCAGGGTGGCGGTCTCCGGATAGAGGAGGGAGATATATTTGTCCAGGGAACCAATGCGCAGGCCGTTTTTCAGCTTTTCTGCCTCGCTGCGCAGGATCTCCTTGGCCTTGGGGGCGTTTTTTCCCCGCAGGGAGGCAGCCAGCTTTTCAATTTTCGCCGCCAGGGCTAGGGGCTTTTCCGCGATGGCCTCCACGCAGGGGGCCAGGGTCACCTGGTCCACGGGGTCGGTACGGCGCTGGCTTCCAATGTCGAAATAGGAGAGGGAGTCGATCTCGTCCCCCCAGAACTCCACCCGCACCGGGGCGCTGGCGCTGGGGGAGTAGAAGTCCACAATGCCGCCCCGGCGGCTGAACTGCCCCGGTCCCTCAATCTGGTCCTCCCGGGTGTAGCCGCACTGCACCAGGGCGGAAAGCAGATCCTCAATCTCCATCTGAGCCCCTGCCTCCAACGGGTAGAGGCGGCGCTGAAGCTCCTGAGGGCCCATGGTGTATTGCAGGGCGGCGTCCACACAGGCCACCACGCAGTCACAGGTGCCGTTCTCCAGTTTTGAGAGCACCTCCAGCCGCAGCCGCTCATACTCATGGGAGGTCCCCGCCGCGTCCCGGAAGCCGAAGTCCCGCAGGGGGTAGGAGAGGGGCCGCAGCCCCAGGGCCCGCAGGTCCTCGCAGAAGCGCTGGGCCTCCGCCTCGTCCGCGGCCAGCACCAGGGCCCTGCGGCCGGTCTTTTGGCACAGCGAGGCGATGACGCAGCATTTGTGAATGCCTGAGAGCCCTGTTACCGCAGCGGGAAGCGCCCCGCCGGCCACCGCGCCCTCCAAGCGGGCGTAATCGGGCCAGCGGCTCAACGCGTTGTAAATGAGCTTCATTCCAGCATTCCTCCTTCTTTCTGCCAGAGGGGGGAAGCCCCTCAGCTGTTGTACAGGTTCATGGCCTTGTCCACGCTTCCCGAGACAATCAGCTCCGCGGCGGCCGCGGCGTTTTCCAAGGCGGTGTCCAGCTCCTTTTTCTCCTGCTCCGTAAAACGGGAAAGCACCCAATCCGCCAAATTATAATCGGGATGGGGCTTTTTGCCCACCCCCAGCTTGATGCGGGGGAACTGGTCCGAGCCGGAGAGGTAGATGATGTTCTTCATGCCGTTATGGCCCCCGTCGCTGCCTTTGCGGCGGATGCGCAGCCGGCCCGGCTCCAGGTTGATGTCGTCGAAGATCACCAGCACCTTTTCCGGGGGCAGCTTGTAGAATTGCATGGCCTCCTTCACGGACTGGCCGCTCAGGTTCATATAAGTGGAGGGCTTTAGGAGCAGCGCCTTTTTCCCGCCCAGGCGGCACTCTCCCACCAGCCCCTTAAATTTGACCTTTTTCATCTCCGCGTGGTGTTTTGCGGCGATGGCGTCCAGGGCCATAAAGCCGGCGTTGTGCCGGGTCCCTTCATATTGTCTGCCCGGGTTCCCCAGGCCCACAATGAGAAATTCCACCGGGCCGGGGGCGGGACTGCTTTTTTGAAACAAGCGCAGCATGGCGTTTTGACCTCCGCTGTAAAAAATGATGTGGTTGTTTGGGGAAAAGAGGGGCACGAAAGCAGGGCGGGCCGGAGCTTCCGGCCCGCCTGAAACAATCGTCATACATCTTTATTATGCCAAAGTTTTTCTTGTTTTGCAAGTCCCCCGGCAGCCCCGAAAAGAAAAAATGCCCCCGTTTTCCAAAAGCATGAAAAAAGTTTTCTTTTCTTCCATTTTGTACTGGCATTTTGCAGAAGACTTTGCTATAATTCCTAATAGGAGACCGTTCGGACAGGCTTTTTGCCTGGGCCGGCGTTTCACTCTGCTGTCACCCGGAGAGGCCGTGTCATGTGGGCCAGCGTCCGGTTGAACATTATTAGGAGGTAAGTTACCAATGAGCCACAAGTATGTCTATCTGTTCAGCGAAGGCGACGGTTCCATGCGTGAGCTTCTTGGCGGCAAGGGCGCGAACCTGGCGGAAATGACCAAGCTCGGCCTGCCTGTCCCCCAGGGCTTTACCATCAGCACGGAAGCCTGCACCCAGTACTATGAGGACGGCCGTCAGATCAACGATGAGATCCAGGCCCAGATCATGGAGTATGTGGGTAAGATGGAGGAGATCACCGGCAAGAAGTTCGGCGATAAGGAGAACCCCCTGCTGGTCTCTGTCCGCTCTGGCGCCCGCGCTTCCATGCCCGGCATGATGGACACCATCCTGAACCTGGGCCTCAACGAGGACGTCGTGGAGGTCATGGCCAAGAAGTCCGGCAATGCCCGCTGGGCTTATGACTGCTACCGGAGATTCATCCAGATGTACTCCGACGTGGTTATGGAAGTGGGCAAGAAGTACTTCGAGGAGCTTATCGACCAGATGAAGGAAAAGCGCGGCGTCACCATGGACACCGAGCTCACCGCTGACGACCTGAAGGAACTGGCCGAGCAGTTCAAGGCCGAGTACAAGCAGAAGATCGGCACTGACTTCCCCACCGACCCCAAGGAGCAGCTGATGGGCGCCGTCAAGGCCGTGTTCCGCTCTTGGGACAACCCCCGCGCCAACGTGTACCGCCGCATGAACGAGATCCCCTATTCCTGGGGCACCGCTGTCAACGTGCAGATGATGGCCTTCGGCAACATGGGCGATGACTGCGGCACCGGCGTGGCCTTTACCCGCAGCCCCTCCACCGGCGAGAAGAAGCTCTTCGGCGAGTTTTTGACCAACGCCCAGGGCGAGGACGTGGTGGCCGGTATCCGCACCCCCATGCCCATCTCCCAGATGGCTGAGAAGTTCCCCGAGGCCTTCAAGCAGTTCCAGGAAGTCTGCAACCTGCTGGAGAGCCACTATCACGATATGCAGGATATGGAGTTCACCGTGGAGAACGGCAAGCTCTACATGCTGCAGACCCGTAACGGCAAGCGCACCCCCGCTGCCGCCATCAAGATTGCCTGCGACCTGATCGACGAGGGCATGAAGACCGAGCAGGAGGCCCTGCTGATGCTGGATCCCAAGCAGCTGGACGCTCTGCTCCATCCCCAGTTCGATCCGGAAGCCCTGAAGGCTGCCACTCCCGTGGCCAGCGCTCTGGCTGCTTCCCCCGGCGCCGCCTGCGGCAAGATCGTCTTCACCGCTGAGGACGCTGTGGAGCAGGGTTCCGCCGGTGAAAAGGTGGTCCTGGTCCGCCTGGAGACCTCTCCCGAGGACATTGAGGGCATGCAGTACGCACAGGGCATCCTGACCGTGCGCGGCGGCATGACCAGCCACGCGGCCGTTGTGGCCCGCGGCATGGGCACCTGCTGTGTCTCTGGCTGCGGCGACATCAAGATGGATGAGGAGAACAAGAAGTTCACCCTGGCCGGCCGCGAGTACCATGAGGGCGACTATATCTCCCTGGACGGCACCACCGGCAACATCTACGGTGAGGCCATCCCCACTGTGCCCGCTTCCACCGAGGGCGGCTATTTCGGCCGCATCATGGAGCTCTCTGACAAGTACCGTCAGCTGGAGGTCCGCACCAACGCCGACACTCCCCGTGACGCCAAGCAGGCTGTGGCCTTCGGCGCGCAGGGCATCGGCCTGTGCCGTACCGAGCACATGTTCTTCGATCCCGACCGTATCGCTGCCATCCGCGAGATGATCTGCTCTGACACTGTGGAGCAGCGCAAGGCTGCTCTGGCCAAGCTGGAGCCCATGCAGCAGGGCGACTTTGAGCAGCTGTATGAGGCCCTCGGCGGCCGCCACGTCAACATCCGCTTCCTGGATCCCCCGCTGCACGAGTTCGTTCCCACTGAGGAAAAGGACATCGAGCTGCTGGCCCAGGCTCAGGGCAAGACTGTGGAGGACATCAAGGCCATTATCTCCTCTCTGCATGAGTTCAACCCCATGATGGGCCACCGTGGCTGCCGTCTGGCTGTCACCTATCCCGAGATCGCCGAGATGCAGACTGAGGCCGTCATCAAGGCTGCCATCAACGTGCAGAAGGCTCATCCCGATTGGAACATCGTGCCCGAGATTATGATTCCCCTGGTGGGCGAGGTCAAGGAGCTGAAGTTCGTCAAAAAGACCGTCACCGAGACTGCAGACCGCATCATCGCCGAGGCTGGCGTGGACCTGAAGTACAAGGTCGGCACCATGATCGAGATTCCTCGCGCCGCCATCACCGCGGACAAGATCGCTGAGGAGGCCGAGTTCTTCTCCTTCGGCACCAACGACCTGACTCAGATGACCTTCGGCTTCTCCCGTGACGACGCCGGCAAGTTCCTGGGCGCCTACTATGAGAACAAGATCTATGAGAACGATCCCTTCGCCCGTCTGGACCAGGAGGGTGTTGGCCAGCTGGTGAAGATTGCTGCCGAAAAGGGCCGCGCTACCCGTCCCGACATCATTCTGGGCATCTGCGGCGAGCATGGCGGCGATCCCAGCTCCATCGAGTTCTGCCACAACGTGGGCCTGAACTACGTCTCCTGCTCTCCCTTCCGTGTTCCGATCGCCCGTCTGGCTGCTGCTCAGGCCGCTATCAAGAACCCCCGGAAGTAAGAGCTGAGGGAAACACAAAGCAATACGCGGCGTAAGCTGCAGAGAAGGTTGTGAAGCAATTCACAGCCTTCTCTTTTTGCCCGAAAGTCCCTCTCTTCTCATTTGCCCGGAACTGTGTTACAATAAAAGGACGGAAAAGCGAGGGGAGGGGAGTCCATGCTGTATGCGGTCCGGTATGAGGATCGGTTTGCCAGCCGCCCAGAGGAGCTGTCCCACCAGCGGGCCCTGTCGGAGCGCCTGCTCCAGTGGGCCCTGAAAGAGGAATTTAGCCTGGAGCTCTCTGCCCTGGTCCGGGGGAAAGGGGCCTCTGGTAAACCCTATTTCCTGGGTTGCCCTGTACAATTCAGCGTGAGCCATACCCGCGGCTTGGTTTGCTGCGGTCTCAGCCGCACCCCTTTGGGCGTGGACGCGGAGAGCCCTCGCCCCTGTAAGGAAGCCCTGATTCAGCGGGCATGCAACCAGGAGGAGTTTACCTGGCTGGCGGGTCAAAAAGAGCGGGAAACGGCCTTTCTCTCCCTGTGGACCCTGAAGGAGAGCGTGATGAAACTCTCTGGGCAAGGGCTGGGCTTTGGCTTGAAAAACGCTTCCTTTACCTTTTCGGGGGGAGAACCCCGCTTTCGGGACCAGGGGGTGCTGCTTTCCCAGTTCTCCCTTCCGGGAGGATTCGTGGTTTCCGCCGCCTCCAGAGAAGAGCAGTTCCCTGGCATACAGCTGGTGGAGCTTATGTAAATCATTCATATCTGCCGCATCCCTCTCATAGGAATACCACAAGGAATCAAACAGAGAGGAACGGTGGAAGATGGTCGTATCGCTGAAAGCCAATCGAAAACGGATCCTGGCATTTTTTGTGCTGGCCCTGGTCGTGGTGGGAGCGCTTTTCTTCCTGCACGGCGGGGAGCAGGAGGAGCAAGAGCCCATCCCAGGGGGGACCAATGAGGAGCGCGTGGCCTTTTTGGAGAGCTTCGGCTGGCAAGTCCAGACAGAGCCTACAGAGACCCGTGAGGTTATGATCCCCGCCCAGTTTAACGATGTGTACACTGCCTACAATGTCATGCAGCAAGCCCAGGGCTTTGACTTGAAGCCCTATGCCGGGGAAATCTGCACCCAGTATTTGTACAAGGTGGAGAACTACCCCGATGAGACAGAGGTCTATGCCACCCTTTTAGTCTATGGGGACCAAATCATCGGCGGGGACCTTGCCAGCAGCCAGGTGGACGGCTTCATGCACGGCTTTGCCCCGGACAGCGCCCGCTTTGGAGAGACCGGCGCAGGTGGGGCAGAGAGCTCCCCGGCTGAAACCTCAGCCTCCCCACAGGCGAGTGTTTCCCCAGAGAGCTCCCCGGCAGTTTCGGCTGAAAGCGGCGGGGAAAGCACAGTGACAGGGCAGGCAGAGGCTTCTGCGGAAAGTGCAGCCAGCGGGACGGCAGGCGAGGTGGAGACCGGAGGAGAGCCTCTTCCTGAGGAGGCCTATCCCACGGACTAAAGACGGAAGGAAAGGGACGTGAAAAAGGCATGATGGAACGGCTGGATAAATTTCTGGCAGCCCAGGGGAAGGGCACCCGCAAGGAGGTGGGGCGCCTCATCCGCTCTGGAGCAGTGGCCGTGGATGGTGTCCCCGTGCGGGACCCGGCCGCCAAGGTGGACCCTTCCTGCCAGACGGTGGCAGTGGGGGGGAGCCCTATCCTTTGGCAGGAGCACCTGTATATTATGATGAATAAGCCGGCGGGGGTGCTCTCCGCCACGGAGGACCGCCGCCAAAAGACCGTGCTGGACCTGCTCCCGGAGGACCTGCGCCGCCGGGGGCTTTTCCCCGCTGGCAGGCTGGACAAGGATACCACCGGCCTGCTGCTCATCACCGACGACGGGGATCTGGCCCACCGGATGCTCTCCCCAAAGAAGCATGTTTACAAGCTGTATCAGGCCCGGCTGGATGCCCCCGTCACTCCGGAGGATGTGCGGGCTTTTGAGGAGGGCGTCCGCTGGGGGGAAGAGGTTTACGCCCCCGCCCGCCTGTGGGCCGGGGAAGGGGACCCGTTTGTGGCTTTCGCCCAGGTCCATGAGGGGCGTTTTCACCAGGTAAAGCGGATGTTCCAGGCCCGGGGAAAGACTGTGCTTTCCCTCAAACGCCTCAAGATAGGGGGGCTCTCCCTGGACAGTACACTACAGGAAGGGGAGTGCCGCCTGCTGGCGCCCGAAGAAGTGTGTCAAATTCTTCGTTAGCAAGTTGTACTAAAATTAAGTGGGTGATTTGTGTTTTAGGGAAAGTCCATAAAGGGCGGGAAAAATCTTTGGGCAAATAAAGACTTTCGCCGGATGGCTGAATCTGTTATACTTATAGCAATCAAAAATGACCGTGAAGCAGCCTTTGCGGATGTGGTCATGAAAAATAGGAGGAATATCCGAATGGCAAGTTTAACTCTGAAAAATATTTACAAGATCTATGCCGGCGGCGTTACTGCGGTCACTGATTTCAACCTGGACATCGAGGATAAGGAGTTTATCATCCTGGTTGGCCCCTCTGGCTGCGGCAAGTCCACCACCCTGCGTATGATCGCCGGTCTGGAAGAGATCAGCAAGGGCGAGCTGTACATAGGCGACGTGCTCTCCAATGACATCGCCCCCAAGGATCGCGATATCGCCATGGTGTTCCAGAACTACGCTCTGTATCCCCACATGACCGTGTTTGACAACATGGCTTTCGGTCTGAAGCTGCGCAAGACCCCCAAGGATGAGATTAAGCGCCGCGTGGAAGAGGCTGCCCGCATTCTGGACATCTCTCACCTGCTGGACCGCAAGCCCAAGGCTCTGTCCGGCGGCCAGCGGCAGCGTGTTGCTCTGGGCCGTGCTATCGTCCGTGACCCCAAGGTCTTCCTGCTGGACGAACCCCTTTCCAACTTGGACGCCAAGCTGCGTGCTCAGATGAGAACCGAGATTGCCAAGCTGCATAAGCGCCTGGGCACCACCTTTATTTACGTTACTCACGACCAGACTGAGGCTATGACCATGGGCGACCGCATCGTGGTTATGAAGGACGGCTTCATTCAGCAGGTCGATACTCCTCAGAACCTGTACGACTATCCCGTCAACGAGTTCGTGGCCGGCTTCATGGGCTCTCCTCAGATGAACTTCATCGACGCCAAGCTGGGCAAGAACGGCAACGATTACACCCTGACCTTTGGCGCCTGCACCATCACCGTTCCCAAGAAGAAGGCCGATGGGGCTGTGGCCAACCTGGCTGACTATGTGGGCAAGGAAGTTGTGTTCGGCATCCGTCCCGAGGACGTCCATGACGAGCCCGAGTTCATCGAGAAGGTTGGCGGCGCTCATGTGACCGCTGACGTGGAAGTTACCGAGCTGATGGGCGCTGAGACTTATCTGTACCTGAACTGCGAGGGTAGCGCTGTTACCGCCCGTGTGGAGCCCACCTCCACCGCCAAGTCCGGCGATAAGTCCAAGATTGCCTTCGACCTGAACAAGATGCATCTGTTCGACAAGGAAACCGAGAAGACCATCCTCAACTAAAAATTTGCCATTCCAGCAGGGGCGCCAGCAATGGTGTCCCTGTTTTTTATCTGATTTTAGGAAAAATGCCGGTCTTTTTTTAAAAAATGCTTGAATTTTTTCTTCCGATTCTGTAAAATAAAGCTGTGTAGCTGTTTCTTCTGGCGCAGAGCGTCCCAGTAGGGCAGGCGCCTATTGAATTTTTTGCGGGGGAGTTTGCCCCCTGTGCCATAAAGAAAGGGGAAGAGTCATGTCAAACAGATTGTTTCAGGGGATCATCCATCAGATGCGGGATACGATCGACCGCACCATCGGCGTTGTGGATGACTCCTCGGTGATCATCGCCTGCAGTGAGCTGGGCAAAATTGGCGAGGTGTGCGAGGAAATCACACCGGAGGAGATGGCCTCCTCCGAGGTTTTCCTGACCGACGGATACAGCTTTAAGTCCTTTGGAAGCCGCCCCCGGCCGGAGTATGCCGTCTTTGTGGCGGGCAACGACCCGGAGGCCCAGAAGTATGTCAAAATCCTGGCAGTTTCCCTCAGCAGCATCAAGCAGTACTACGATGAGAAATACGACCGCGGCAACTTTATTAAGAATGTGATCCTGGATAACATCCTGCCCGGTGACATCTACCTGAAGAGCCATGAGCTTCACTTCGATTCCGATGTGAGCCGCGTGTGCATGCTGGTAAAGATCGCTGAAAAGAACGATATTTCCGCTTATGATGTGCTCCAAAATCTGTTCCCCGATAAGAACAAGGACTTTATCATCAACATCAATGAAACGGATATCGCTTTGGTGAAGGAGATTAAGCCCAGCATTGATGAAAAGGACATTGACAAGCTGGCCAGCTCCATTGTGGATACCCTTTCCAGCGAGTTCTACACCCAGTGCACCGTGGGCATTGGCACGGTGGTCAACAATATCAAGGACTTGGCGCGCTCCTTTAAAGAGGCCCAGGTGGCCCTGGAGGTGGGCAAGGTCTTTGATACAGAGCGTGCCATTGTCAGCTATAACCACCTGGGGATTGCCCGGTTGATTTATCAGCTGCCCACCACGCTGTGCGAGATGTTCCTGAAGGAGGTCTTCCGCAAGGGTTCTATTGACGCCCTGGACCACGAGACGCTGTTTACCATCCAGCGCTTTTTTGAGAACAGCCTGAATGTCTCCGAAACCTCCCGTAAGCTCTTTGTCCACCGCAATACGCTGGTCTATCGCCTGGAAAAGATCAAGAAGATCACCGGCCTGGACCTGCGCGAGTTTGAAGATGCCATCGTCTTCAAGGTGGCTTTGATGGTGAAGAAATACCTCTCCAACAATCCAGTTAAGTTCTAACCGCAGGTGCGTGTAGTTGCCTGTGTTTCAGGAATCGTAACAATTTATTTCTTATAAAGAATGATACAGGTGGCACCCATTGGTATAATAAAAGCTATGCCGATGGGTGCTGTCCTGTGTGTGGGACGCCTTTGAGGGCGGCTTTCACGCCCTCTAAGCAGTTATGGGGAAGGGGCCGGCCAGGCTTCCCTTGCTTCTTTAACCCTTTCAGAGAAAGGCAGGTCATAGGCTTGATAGAATTTCGCAATGTATCCAAGGTGTACAACAATGGAACAGAGGCTCTGCACAACATCAATTTGACGGTGGAAAAGGGAGAGTTTGTGTTCATTGTGGGCTCCTCGGGGGCCGGTAAAAGCACGTTTTTAAAGCTTGTCATGTGCGAAGAGAGGCCCAACTCCGGCCAGATCATCGTGGACGGCGTGGATGTGACCCGCATCCGCAAGCGGAAGATTCCCTACATCCGCAGGAAGATGGGCATTGTTTTCCAGGATTTCCGCCTGATAGACCACATGACGGTCTACGACAATGTGGCGTTTGCCATGCGTGTGGTGGGGGCTTCTGCCAAGTCCATCCGCAAGCGGGTGCCCTATATCCTCAGCCTGGTCGGCCTGCAGCACAAGGCAAAGCATTACCCCACAGAGCTTTCTGGCGGCGAACGCCAGCGTGTGGGCTTGGCGCGCGCGCTGGTGAATAACCCCACGATGATTGTGGCGGACGAGCCCACCGGCAACATCGACCCCGCCCTCTCCTTTGAAATTGTAGACCTTCTCAGCGAGATCAACCGCCGGGGCACCACCGTGCTTATGGTGACCCACGAGCACTCTCTGGTCAAACACTTCCACAAGCGCATCATCCAGATCCACTCCGGTGAAATCGTGGCGGACACGGCTGAAATGGCGGATGTCTACGCGCCTCCCGAGCGCTATGAAAGCCCGGAGGAGGCGGTGGAGAACGATGATGATTACGCCGAGTACGATAATCAGGAAACCTATGAGGAAGATTACCCCGCAGCCGCAGAGCCTGCCGTCCAGGAGGAGTATGGCGAGTTCCAGGAGATGGATGCCGAACCCCTGGAGGATGGGGAAGAGGAGTCCGCAGAGGACATTGCCGAGGAAATCCTGCGGGAGCAGGAACTTCAGGAGGACAGCAGTGAGGAGGTGGAGAGATGAGCCTGCACAGTATTGGCTATCTGTTCCGGGAGGGCTTAAAGAGCCTTTGGAAAAACCGCACCATGACAATCGCTTCTGTAGGCGTTCTGATTGCCTGCCTGCTGATGACGGGTGTTGCCGGGTTGCTCTCTATGAACCTTTCCTCTACCATGACCTCCATTGAGGGCAGCAATACCTTGACGGTCTACCTGCGGGAGGATGTGCCCTCTCTCACGGCGGTGCGCATTGGCGAGGAGCTGCGTCAAATCAACAATATTGCGGAATGCACCTTTGTCCCTAAGGACGATGCCCTCTCGGGCATTATGCAGGGAATGGACAGCAGCAGTACCCTGTTTGAAAGCTTTACGGGAGACAATAACCCCCTTCCCGATGCCTATGAGATCTCGCTGGAGGATTTGAGCCTGTATGACCAAACCATCAGCGCTATCAAAGCGGTGGACGGCGTGGACCGCATTTCCGATTACCGCAGCGTGGCGGTTCGCCTAAGCAGCCTGGACCGGCTGGTGCGGTATTGCAGCATTGGCATTGTGACAATCCTGGCAGTGGTTTCCCTGTTCATCATTGTCAACACGGTGAAGGTGACAATTTTTTCCCGCCGCATGGAAATCAGCATCATGAAATCCGTGGGCGCTACCAATGGGTTTGTGCGGATGCCCTTCATTGTAGAGGGTGTGGTAATCGGCCTGCTCTCCGGGGCGGTTTCCGCTACGATCCTGTATTTTGCCTACGATTGGGCGGTAGAGGTTGTCTATGCCTTGGTTCCCTGGCTGGCCATTGTGGATATCCACCCCTATGTGTGGTTCCTTTATGGGGCCTATCTGGTGGTGGGCATGCTGTTTGGCCTGTTGGGCGGCACCATTTCCATTGGCAAGTATTTGAAAAAAGAGGGCGAGAACGCGATTGTATAATAGCGCTGGCGTCCCGCATAGAATAGAGTGAGCAACGGCCCGGGAAGGACTTGGGTACTTCCCTGGGCTTGTTCCTTGCTTAAAGATTGACAAGACCCCCTTGGGCCACTATAATAAGTAGATAAAAGCCGGTCCGCGGAGAGCGGGCCATTTTCAGTAAAGGATGGAGTTACAATGGCAGAAAAGCAGTATTTTGTTACCGAAGAAGGCTTGGCGTCCCTTGAGCAGGAGCTGGAATATTTAAAGACAGTCCGCCGCAAAGAGGTGGCAGAGAAGATCAAGGTGGCCCTGTCCTTTGGCGACCTTTCAGAGAACAGCGAATATGACGAGGCCAAGAATGAGCAGGCCATCGTAGAGGCCCGCATCGCTGACTTGGAGGTAATGCTCAACGGTGCCGTGGTCATTGATGAGAGCGAACTGAACAATGAGACCATCCATATCGGCTCAAAGATTGAGGTGGAAGTTACCTCTGCCGCAGGGGCTAAGTCCAACCGGAATTTCAAAATCGTGGGTTCCAATGAGGCCGATCCCCGCGGGGGCAAGATTTCCGATGAGTCCGCTGTGGGCAAGGCGCTTATTGGCGCCAGAGTGGGGCAGACCGTAGAGGTGGAGACCCCCGTGGGTGTCTCTGTCTATCATATTCTTTCTATCTCCCGCTGAACGGGAAAAGGGAATTATCAGGAAGGGTGAAAGGAACCAATGGCAGAAGTAAAGAACCGGACCCCTCTCGCAGAGGGAGAGCAGGATATGAGCGAGCTCCTGCGGGTGCGCAGGGAAAAGCTGCGGGAGCTGCAGGAAAGCGGGAATGACCCCTACCAGATCACTAAGTATCCTGTGGATAACGACAGCGCCAACATTAAAGCCAATTTTGAACAGCTGGAGGGCAAGCCTGTCTCCATTGCCGGCAGGATGATGTCCAAGCGGGGCATGGGGAAGGTGTCCTTCTGCGATTTGCAGGACCGCTCCGGCCGCATCCAGCTCTACGCCCGTAAGGACGAGATGGACGAGGCGGAGTACAACCGCTTTAAGAAATATGACATTGGCGACATCCTGGGCGTGCAGGGCGTGGTGTTCCGTACCCAGCGGGGTGAGATGTCCGTGCGGGTGGAGAAGGTGACGCTGCTCAGCAAATCCCTGCTGCCCCTGCCGGAGAAGTACCACGGGCTTAAGGATACGGACGCCCGGTACCGCCAGCGCTATGTGGACCTGATCGTCAACCCGGAAGTGAAGGACGTATTTGTCAAGCGCTCCAAGATTATCAGCGCCATCCGGGAGTACCTGGACGGCCACGCTTTCCTGGAGGTAGAGACCCCCGTGCTGCACAACCAGGCGGGCGGCGCCGCGGCCCGGCCTTTCATCACCCACCACAACACACTGGACATCGACATGTACCTGCGCATTGCCCTGGAGCTGCATCTGAAGCGGCTTATCGTGGGCGGCTTTGACCGCGTCTATGAGATCGGCCGCACCTTCCGCAACGAGGGCATGGATACCCGCCACAACCCGGAGTTCACCATGCTGGAAGCCTATCAGGCGTTTACCGACTTCAACGGCATGATGGACCTGACAGAAGATATGATCCGCACCGTGGCCCACAAGGTGTTGGGCACCGGCAAGGTGGAGCGGGACGGTGTGGAGATTGACCTGGATAAGCCCTTCACCCGCATCAGCATGGTAGAAGCTGTCCAGAAGTACGCCGGGGTGGACTTCACCCAGGTGGAGACCTTGGAGCAGGCTCGCGCCCTGGCCAAGGAGCACCACATCGAGTATGAGGAGCGCCACAAGAAGGGCGACATCCTCAACCTGTTCTTTGAAACCTACTGCGAGGACAAGCTGGTGCAGCCCACCTTCCTGACGGGCCATCCAGTGGATATTTCGCCCCTTTCCAAGCGGTGCAAGGACAACCCCGAGTACACCGAGCGCTTTGAGCTGTTTATCTGCGGCGGCGAGTATGTCAACGCCTTCAGCGAGCTCAACGACCCCATCGACCAGCGGGGCCGTTTTGAGGCCCAAGCGGCTTTGAAGGCCGCTGGTGACGAGGAGGCCTGCGACGTGGACGAGGACTTCCTCACGGCCCTGGAGTATGGCCTGCCCCCCACGGGCGGCATGGGCATGGGGGTGGACCGTTTGGTCATGCTCCTCACCGGAGCTTCCTCCATCCGAGATGTCTTGCTGTTCCCGACAATGAAGCCCATCGACTAAAAAATTCAGGTTTTATGCGCCTTCCAGGCCTGTGGTTTTTCCGCTTACAACAAAAAGCAGGTCTAATTTGACAACACACGAGTCAATATGAATTCCTGCTTGGAGCTGTACATTGTTCAATATGTCGAATTTTTGAAAGACTTTGGATAAGGTAAAAGGTTGTGTCAACCTTTCTTTAACGGATAAAGTTGCTTGATGATGCAAATTTATGCGAGAAAGGCGGTTTTGACAACATGTTCAGCGAACGAACCAAGGCATGCTATGACTTGAAGAAGCGCAATGATATCCGTGAAAGCGCCAAGCGGATCCGAAGACAATTTCTTCGATACAAGGATGCAGAAATCGTATACAGCCTCAGCCATAAAATGCTTCTTGGTATGGCCAGTAAGGCTGGAGCGATTTACCGTATGGACAACACGGTTTTGATAAACCGGGATATTTTTGACGCATATCTGGAACAGTTCCATGAGCCCAGCACCCTTCTGAAAGAGGAGGTCTCGGAATGAGCGGCAATCTCTGGATGTTTTCGGATCAGCTGGACGATGAAGACGCCCTGATGATGCAGCGGGATTTCGTTACCTACTACCAGGGGGCGGATTACTATGGCTTAGGGCTAAAAGTATTCACGCGGCTGGCTCATGAAGCAGGAGCTGTCTACAAGCTGGGAAAACGCGTCTTAGTGCGCAGAGACATCTTCGAGGAGTATTTGCGCATTTTGCGTGCCAAAGAGGATGCAGCGCTGGAAGACGCAAATGAACTTCATATCCCTAGTAAGCAAGGAACATTAGTATGCGATGCAGATTCTGGAAGATTCCGCATTCGCTTTGATGTGGAGGAATACTCCGATTTCCTCCTTGCTGGGACTATCCTAGAGGTGTTATATCACGGTGAGTGGATTTTAACTCGCTTTGATATGATAGACACTTGGGTTCTCGAAGACATACCGACAAAGGAAATTGCTGGATTGATTGTTCGCATTTAAATGAGCCATGCTAAGAGCGGCCTCTCCACTGTGAGAAGCCGCTCCTTTTTATGCCCGCAACACAAAAGGAGGTCCCCCATGAAGTGCCAGCTCAAGTACCGCTGGGTCAAGCTGCCAAGAGCTTGCCTGCCCCAGGGCAAGGGGGTACTGGGCCAGTGGGCGCGGTTGGCAGCCCGGGCAGCCTATCGGAAAGGCGTGGGCCTCTACTGCGGCTTTGAAAATCCCGTGGAGCCCGGCATGTGGGCCGGGGGCGTGGTAGGTCTCAAAAGCATTTTAGGGACAAAGAGCCGTAAGGCAGCCCTGGAGACCCTGGAGCGGCTCCAGGTGTTGGGCTACCTCAGCTACTCCCTGGACAGCACCACGGAAAAGCTGGAGTACAGGCTACTGGACTGGGTATGCACTTGCACAGGGGAAGCCAGCGTGGGGGAGAGCGTCTACGCGTTAAACGGCAGCGGCTTCCTCTGCCTGCCCCGGAGCATCCCGGACCGGCTGGCATATCAACACTACTATTTTGAAGAAGCTGACGCCCTGCTGGACTTGTGGTGCCACACCGTCTGGCAGGAGCCCAAGAATATCTTTTCACACCGGGCGCCCACGGTGCAGTTTGGCTCCCTGGGCGCCGTTTTGACGCTGGAAATATTGGGCCGCCGCTGGGGCTGGGAAAAGACCAAGGTATGGAGGTTTTTCAAAAAACATGAGGATGCCTTCCCTCTGTACCGTCTTCCCGGCGCCTATGGCTGCCTGGTGTTCAACGCCCAGTACCCCACGGGGAGCTCCACCCAGGGCATGGGGATTTCCCTGCCCTCCCAGGAGGAACTTGAGCGCACAATCGAAGCACTGCGTTTTTGCGCGGGTAATGCGCAGATAGCCGGGTCGGACAACCTGCGGCTCAACAAGATGGTCCTTTGGTACAGCGGAAAACTGCTGCGCCGCCGGACTGAAAACAGCCGCGTTGCACTTTCCGCCCCCTTATTACGCGCGTATAGTTCTCCGTGTTGGAATTGTAAGAATTGTAAAAAGGACTGCGAGGAAAAAGACTTACACCTAGAGCCGGTTTTCACTTTCTGTGAGATCCCGGCTCTTTTTGATTTGGAAAGGAAGGTATCCCATGAAGAACAAGAAAAACTCCCAGAACTCTATGACCCAATCCCAGGCTTTGCTTGCCTTGCTGACCGCCCAGGATCTGTTGGAGGACAATTCCATCGACGATGAAAGCCGCCGGAAGGCCCAGCAGGAGCGGCTGCAAAAGCTCTACCATAACACCCAAACCCTGTTGGCCCACTACCGGGACATCGCCTGGGCGTTGGAGTGTTTTCCGGAAGCGGTGGCCCAGGAGTTGGAGGAGCCTTTTGGTAAGCTGGACACTTTGCTGGACCGGATGGACGCGGAAGCCGGCATGGGCAACCGGAAGCTGGAATCCCGGGTGGAAAGCCTGCGAAAGTCCCGGCTGCTGCTGGACCGGATCAACGAAGCACTGACCGTCCTGAAGAAAAGCCCGGCAACGGCCCCCGGCTGTACGAGCTGATTTACCTCACCTACATTGTCCCGGAAAAGCTGAGCCACACCGACCTGCTGTTCCGGCTGGACTTGTCCTCCCGGCAGTATTACCGGCTGCGGAAGGAAGCCATCTCCATCCGGCTGTGGTCAGTGCCGGAGGAAGAGCTGGGCAAACTTGTGGGGCTGGTGGAGGCTTTGGAAACGTGAAGGGAGAAGTCGCAGAAAGAGTTGAAAGGAAAATCTCCGCCCACAAAATGGCGGAAAAATGGCACACTCCCCGCCGATGACAAGAAAAGGGAAACGTGCTACACTGGTATCGTACCAAATTGGGACAAGGAGAAAAGGCCGCTCTTCAGAGGGATCTGAGGGCGGCCTTTTTGGATAAGACCTCTCCATCCAGGGGGAGGTCTTATTCTTTGCCCTAAAACAGAATGGAGGTAGATAACATGGAAAGAGAAACACTTTCCAACCGGCTGCGGACGGCCTACTGGTCGTTGGTGGCCTTGGGCTGCGGCCTGCTCTTGTCAGTGCGGCCAGTGCTGGCAGAGACCATCTGGGACCGGTTCTCCAGCATCATGCAGGACATCTACGGCCAGGTGGTGGCCATCAGCACCATCGTGGCGGTGACGGTGGCGGCCATTGCCCTAATCGTCCGCATGGTGTCCCGGAACCAGCGGGCTGTGGATGAGGCCACCAGCTGGCTCAAGCGCATCGTGGTCACCTGGATCGTCTTGAACACCTTGGGCTTCATCGTGGCCTACCTGCAGCCCCTGATCGCCGGCGGCCAGTACACCGGCGGCTAAAGGAGGTGAGGAATGCTCGACTGGATTTTTGAGGGTATTGTCACCTGGGTGTCCAGTATCGCTTCCGAACTGATGGACGCGGTGTCCCGGGTGTTTCTCGACGCCCTGGGCACGGACATGGACGCCATGGAAGGGTACTTCCCCTTTGTAACCAAGGCTTTTGAGGTGATGCAGTACATGGCCTGGGCAGTGCTGTTCCTCATCACCGTGTGGCAGCTGTTCCGGGTGTTCGGCGGCCCCATCACCGAGGCGGAGAACCCCTGGCAGCTCCTGCTAAGAAGCGCTCTGTTCGCCCTGTTGGTGGGAGCCGCCCGGCCCATCTTCACCATGGCCCTGGACATCGCCCGGGCGCCCTACACCGCTCTCATGGAGGTGTCCATGGATGCGGAGGACTTCACTTTCGCCGGCATTGAGGAAGCCCTGAAAAACGGCCTGACCACCATCGTCTCCACTGTGTCCGTTGTGGGGCCCATCCTCATTCTCGTTTTACTTATCGCTCTGGGCTGGAACTATTTCAAGCTCCTGCTGGAGTGTGTGGAGCGCTACATCGTGGTAGGAGTCCTGTGCTACACAAGTCCCCTGGCCTTCGCCATGGGAGGCTCCAAGGCCACCAATCAGGTGTTCAAATCCTGGTGCCGGATGGTGGGCTCCCAGCTGTTGCTGCTGGTGCTCAACGTGTGGTTCCTCCGGGCCTTTGACAGCTCGGTGGGCCAGTTCATCGGCAACGGCGGGGCTCTGGCAGGTGGCGGCGGTTCCGTGTTCCTCTGGCTGTTCTGCGCCCTGGCTTTCCTCAAGACCGCCCAGAAGTTTGACAGCTATCTGGCGGCCATGGGCCTGAACGTGGCCCAGACCGGGTCCAGCATGGCCATGGAGATGGTCATGGCGGCCCGGGTGCTCAGCGGCTTGGGCGGCGGGGCCAAAAGCGCCGGCAGCGTGTTCCGTTCCGGTGGGTCTGCGGCCAGTTCCGCCGCCACCGGCGCAGGGGCAGCTGCCAGCTCCTTCTCGGCGGGATTTGCCAGCAAGTTCAAAGGCAATTCCTACGTCCGGGACGCAGTGGTGGAGGGCGGTTCCCGGATGGGCCTGGGCGGCAGCGTAGGCTTTGTGGGCCGGGCTTTCGGGGGCATCGCCGCCCGAAATGGGGCGGTGCTCACCGGGGAGTCCATCTCCTCCGTGGCCAGCCGCCCAGAGAGCGTATCCGGCGCTATCGCCGGGGACATCGCGGACCGGAGCTTACAAAACTACATGCCTCAGCTTACCAATTACTCCCTGGCGGGGACGCAGATCACTGGGGGCCATATCCACACTACCGCAACCGGCATAGCGGTTCAGGAGGCAGCGGAGCAAGAGGGTCCCACCGTTCCCACTCTGGCACCGGGGGAAGAGGGGACAGCTGTGCAGACCACTCAGCCCACTGGCCCCAGCCAAATCGACTATTACAGCGCCAGCCAATATGAAGCACCGGAGGGCCCCTATTCCGTGGTGACCGCCGCGGACGGGAGCGCCTGGTACCAGGTGGCCATCGGGGAGGGCAGCACCGCCTTCTACGATGTACCGGAGTTCTCAGGCAGCGCAATGGAGGAAACCCAGGTGCGGGAGACCTTCCCCAGTGTGGAAGAGGGCACCAGCCTTCGCACGGTGGAGCGAGGAGTCCTGGAAGCCACCGGCGAAAATGGCAGCGCGCTCTGGTACAACAGCGCCTTCTATGAGGAACCGGAGGCTCCCCATGGAGTGGTACAGGCCGCCAATGGGGTGGATTGGTACCAGATGGAGCCCCCTGCCCAAGCACCGGACTTCGAAACGGGCGAGCCGGCCTTGGCCTACAACCGGGCTTCTTTCCAAAACTTTATGCCCGGCTTTGAGCAGCAGGTCACCACGGTGGATGGCAGCCACAAGGAGGATGGACACTTTGAAGTCCGCCATACCGATGGTTCCGGCACCCGGTTCTTCGACACCACCCGGTACGCCGCCCCACGGGGTGACTACAAGGTTTATGAGAACGCCAAGGGAAAACAGTGGTATGCCATCCATGGAGAACCCGCGGTGGAGCGCAAGCCGATGTACCAAAACGGCAAGGCGGTCTATGAGGAGGGCAAGCTGAAAACCACCAATATGGAGACCGTGCGCTACAAGTCTACGCCCACCCTGTACCAGAAACCCCAGCGCCGGCCGGAGAAACCTCCCAAGCCCCCGCGGAAGAAGGGGAGGTGATAACAAAGCGGGACTCCTTTGATAAGAGTCCCGCATGGTTTTGTACTGCTGATTACTTTGGGGTAAAAGATCCGCCTTGCATCGGTGATTTGCTAACCTTCTTGAAATTGGTAAATTTACTATCCGAAGGTGTTGAAGCAGGCGCCAATTTCAAGGTGCCTTGCATTTCGCCCTTCAGTTTTTCGATTTTAGCGTCCAGCTTCGGGGTAGGCTGTCCGTTTCGTTTGGCCCTTGCTCTTTTCTGTGTCAGTATTTGCAATTGTTGTTTTAAGGAGAGATTATTTTGGCTTTTCATCAGGAACCTCCGCATAAAGACATACAGCCGGATAGACGTAAAACCATTTCTAGAATGAATCTGACCGTACCTTGATTATAGCATACTGGAAGAAAAAGTAAATACGTAGACAGGAGGTGAAGCCAAATGTCGGAACCCGACAAACAGCAATTCGGCGATGGCGGGGACCAATGGGGCGAAGCCGCCCGAAATCTGGCCAACGCCGCCAAGGAGCTGGGAAAGGAGGGTGCAAAAACAGCGGCTGCAGACACTGCTGCGGGAGCGGCCAATTCCTCCGCCGCCTTGGTAAAAGCTGGGATGGAAGGAGGCAAGGCTGTTTCCGAGATTGCCGCGGGCACCGCTGCCGGCGGGCCCTGGGGAGCCGTGCTCTCCGCCGCCTGGTCTTTGCGGCACACACTGTATAAGATTTTGGTGTGCATCTGCCTGTTTTTCCTCATCTTGATCGTGCTACTCACGTCCCTGCCCACTATTGTGACCAACCAAGTTTTTGGCCTGAATGGCGCGGACATGACCAATCCTCTCACCCTGTCCCAGTCTATGACAAGGCTGTCCGGGGTAGTGGCAGACACACTGGAGGAGGCCCACCAGGCGGCTCTGGAACGGGTCAATGCTCTCATCGCCGAAGGCGGCTACGACCAGGAGCTCTCCCTGGAAGCCTTGGATGACCAGGCAGGGGACTCCTCCTACGATGTGGCTTACGTCCTGTGCGCCTATTCCGTTTCCATGGAACACTGGGTACCAGCGAGGAGGATATGGTTTCCAAGTTGGAGACTCTGGCGGACAAGCTGTTCCCTGTCACTTACGAGGTGAAGACAGCCGAGGTACAGGTGGAGCCGGATACAAGCTCCGACAACGATGAGGAAAGCACATCCAGCAATCCCCCGACCCAAACTGTCTCCTACTTGGCTGCCACCATCCACCCTCTGAATCAAGATGCCATCCTGGAAGCCTTCCACCTGAACCCAGAAGCTGCCTATGGAGATTTTTCCATCACCTGTGGGGAAGCCATTACCAATATGGCCACAGCCCTCAAGCTGACCTTGTACGGGTCAAACATAGGGGTGGTGGGCGGCAGCACCGGCACCCGCCGGGGCAACGAGGAAGTGGCCGCCATCGCCCTGTCCCAGGTGGGGCAGGTGGGCGGCTATCCCTACTGGAGCTGGTACGGCTTTTCCAGCCGGGTGGAGTGGTGCGCCTGCTTTGTCTCCTGGTGCTACGCCCAGGCGGGGCTTTCCGAGCCCCGGTTTTCCGGGTGCACCTCAGGGGGCATGGCCTGGTTCCAGTCCCACGGCCAGTGGGCCGGCCGAGACTGTCCCGACATCGCCCCCGGGGACGCCATCTTCTTTGACTGGGACGGCTCCGGAAACGCGGACCATGTGGGCATCGTGGTGGGGGTGGACGAGAGCCGGGTCTACACCGTGGAGGGCAACTCCGGCAACGACGCCTGCAACTACAAGAGCTACCCCCTGGGCAGCTCGGTCATTCGCGGCTACGGGCTGATGCTGTGGCCGTAGTTTTTCGGGGAATTCCCTTGCAATTGTTGACTTGATGGCATAGAATAGCTATAATATAGTCAGAATATTGCTATCAACGGAAAAGGGAGGTGCGGCTATGATTATCCGTCCATCCGCGGCCATCCGGCAGAATTACAACGAGATCGCCGAGCAGTGCAGAAAGACCGGGGAGCCTGTTTTCCTCACCAAGAACGGGGAAGGGGACTTGGTCGTTATGGACATCGAGACCTACAACCGCCGGGAGAAAATGCTGAAGCTCCGGGAAGAACTGCTGGCGGTGGAGGAAGACAGAATGAACGGAAACAAAGGGTATTCTGTGGAAGAAGTCGCGGCCATGATGCGCAGCGTGATCCAGGAGGCATCAAATCGTGGAGAAGCAGAGTAACTACCGTGTCATTGTGTCCGAGCGGGCAAAGCAGATGCTGGTTTCCCACGCTGCTTTTTTAGCGCAGGTCAGCCCAGAGGCGGCGGAAAGACTGACTGTGGAATTCGAGAAGGCTGCCAATTCTCTGGAAACCATGCCCCAGAGATGCCCGTGGTTTTCTGGGGAACATATTCCCCAGCACACATACCGATTTATCTTGTTTGAAAAGCGCTATATGCTCCTCTTTCAAATCGTAGACAATACTGTTTACGCGGACTATGTGGTGGATTGCCGACAGGATTACAGCTGGCTTAAAGTCAGCAATAAATCGTAATTTATCAGAAAATGAGGAATAGTTGAAATGGAGGCGCTATAATAACATGAAGATTGAAGGGAACCAGAAAGAACTGGATGCAATGGTAGAATTTCATAAGGGAAACCGTGTCGAGGGACTGAGACTGCAAGAAGAATTTGCAGCGGAATTTCGTAAGGAGTATAAAGACAAAGATCACTGTCCTTGCCTGAAAGCCTGTCGTTATCACGGAAACTGTAAGGAATGTGTAGCAATCCACAGAGCGCATCAGGAACATGTTCCTAATTGTATGCGACCATTGATTAATAAAAAATTGAAATTGATGTCAGAATTAACAGAGCATACCTTGGCAAATGAAATAGAAGCTCCACATGAGATTTTAAGAAAATAGACAAGTCAAATTTCAGTTTGTTAGCTTTACATCGGGTCAACTTGTCCCGAACTTTTACAACTAAATACCCGCCGCTCACACAGCGGCACACCGAGCAGGAAATCTGAAAAAAGGTCTCCTGCTTTTTTTTGTCCAAAATGAGGTGGTAAAGCACCACCCCATCCGTCAATTACAGAAAGGAGGGACACGAAATGCCCTGTCCACACAACGAAATCACGATTGTTCAGCGCAGCCAGCGGCAGTCTGCGGTTGCCGCCGCTGCTTACCAGAGTGGCGAAAAGCTGTTCTGTGAATACGACCAGCAAGTGAAGCACTACCCGGAAAAGCGTGGTATCGTCCACAATGAAATCCTGCTCCCGGCAAATGCCTTGCCAGAGTATGCAGACCGCAATACCTTATGGAACGCCGCCGAAGCAGTGGAGAAGCAATGGAACTCCCAGCTTGCAAGGCGGTGGGTGCTTACCATCCCAAGAGAGATACCACCTGACCAGTACGCTGTCCTTGTCCGGGAGTTCTGCCAGCAGCAGTTTGTTTCCAAAG